>Ga0160467_100259_pt1 | contig 64043 bp, 67 predicted proteins | sample HID1972I_E11MG_FD_108221 | JGI IMG/M metagenome (GOLD analysis project Ga0160467, IMG submission 108221) | Enriched pill bug-associated microbial communities from UW Madison campus, WI, USA - HID1972I_E11 MG | ecosystem: Host-associated > Arthropoda: Insects > Digestive system > Unclassified ... | reverse complement strand
GACCGTTAAGCCTTTCAGCGCCGATGGTACTTGGACCGCAGGGTCCTGGGAGAGTAGGACGTTGCCAAGCACAATGGAAGCTACTGCAATTGCGCAGTAGCTTTTTTTTGTGTTTTCTTGAAGGGAACGATAGAGGGTATGGGCTTGAAGCTTATTGTAAAGTGCATACAGGACACAAAGACTGGGCTGTAAAGGAGAGTGATAGGTAGCGAAGGGCTAGTCATGGGAGACGTTTAACTCCCGACTGTAGGTGATGTTGGAACATAACTAATTGAATGTACAAAGGAGTAGCAGTGGCGAGAGAGGATGCTTATGACGCTGCTTTTGATAGGATTAACTCTAAGTATGGAAAAGAAAAGTCATGGTCAAAATCAATCGAAGCAGAATGATCATTTATATATGCTTAAAAAATGTTGCAGCAGTATCATATGACAATTAATTCGACATAGAAAAGACAATATGTTATCTTGTTAGGAATATTTTTCAAAAAAACACTTGAAATTATTCACTTTTGTCGGCAATAAGCCGTTAATAAGATAGACAAAGAATTATAACGCAGAAAGGAATGGATGTTGTGAAAGTGCTTGATCGTTGGATCACAGTGTTAAACCGTGGGCAGAGATGGTTAGCTATTGTACTTGCAATTACACTAATCTCATCTTTATCGACAGGAATGGTGTATGCAGAGGAAGATAAGGAAAAAGTAACTGGAATAGAATTTGATTATGATCCTATCGATTACAATAGCAATACTTCATCATTTGATTTAATTGTAGAAGAGGATAAAGTAAGTATAGACGTTTTAGCTTCTATTGAAGGTTCAACATCAAAAAAGGATGTTACCTCAGCGGTAACTTGGAAATCTTCTAATACAAATTACGTAAAGGTCGATAAAGGTGTTCTTACCGGTGTAGGAAAAGGAACGGCTACAATTAGTGCAACTTATAAGGACTATAAGATATCGATCAAAGCGTCCTCTGACTATTTATATGACAGCGTGACAATAATGGATAACAATGAAACTGCTCCATCAAAGGCCGAAGGTGAGGTTGGTAAATCGGTTACCTATACCCTTAATGGTTCTAAAGATTCTGTAGTTGAGGATATTACAACTGAAGCGATATGGACTACTTCCAATTCTGCAGTTGCTACTGTAGATGAAGGAACAATTACATACGTAGGCACTGGAACAGTTACAATTACAGCAAAGTTAAAAGGAAAGTCAGATTCTATTAGCATTAATGTAACATCGCCATATAAGTCAATTTCGATCTCTCCAGATGAACAAATTGAACTTGAAATTGGTGAAGATGATCAGCACCTTCAAGCGACTGCTATACTAAAAGTTGGCGGAACGGTTGATGTTACCGATACTGGAGAGTGGACAAGCGCAAATTCTCAAGTTGCGACTGTCGAAAACGGGATTGTTAAGGCTGTAGGCGCGGGCAAGACAACAATTAGTGTTTCTCATATGGGTGTGAAGACTTCAGTTGAAGTTGTAGTGCGTACTGCATATCAATCAATTAGATTATCTCCTGAAAGTGAATACCATATGCTTCTGCAAGATAAGCCGTTGCAGATTGAAGCTGAAGTATTGAACAATTCAAATGTGTCATACAACGCAACAAATCTCGCGGATTGGAAATCATCTGATGTAGTTGTTGCTACAGTATCTGATGGACTTGTCACGCCTAAAGCGATTGGAACGACTAAAATCACTGCATCTTATAAAGGATTAAGTCGTAGTATTACAGTTACTGTATATCCAAGTATAAAGGGTCTCAGTATAGATAGTGAGACAATCGATAGCTTTGTTAATAGTAGCGAAAAACTGCCAACTGTAACAGGTAAACTTTTTGATGGGTCGACAGTTGACGTATCAAAGCTTGTACAATGGTCCTCTAAGGATGAAAAAATAGCAGTTATAAAAGATGGTAAATGGTTAACCAATGCAATTGGAGAAACTACGCTAACAGCGAAAATACAAAACTATACAGCAGATGTAAAAATAATTGCTCATGCCAAACCACTTAAACTGGTTGCAGACGTTTCAAATCTCAATATTGTTATTGGACAAGATATTGATTATCCGTCTGTTACTGTATTTAATGAAGATGGTGAGGAAGAAGATGTATCTGACAAGGTACAGTGGAAAGCCTCCAGCGATAACCTCATACTAAAGCAGGATACGATGAAGGGGCTTGAAGCATCGACGGTAACATTAACAGCTACGTATTTGAATAAATCTACTTCAATTAAAGTCCGTATTGAGCAAGAGATCGTAAAAATCGTTGTTGAGCCAGAAAAATTGGAGCTTAACCCGAACCGATCTAAATCAATAAAAGTAACGGGCTATTATAAAGATGGTAAAACAGTAGTACTTAGCTCTAAAATAGACTGGACAGTATCATCAGAAAAACTTGCTTCTGTTAAAGGAAAAACAGTTAAGGCACTAACAGTAGGAAAAGGTGTATTATCTGGCTCTTATCAGGATATCGAAATAAGCGTCCCAATTAACGTTACTCCGAAGCTTAAAAATTTATCCCTATCAGATAAATCTGCTAAGCTTGCACCAGGAGGAACATTCACAGTGAAGCTGACAGCTAATTATACTACGGGTAATCCAGTAGTTGTGACAGAAGAAGCAGTATGGACAACGTCAAAGGCTAGCGTAGCTACTGTCAACAACGGCAAAATAACAGCGGTTGGCAAAGGCTCAGCGACCATTAAAGCTACATTTGGAGGCAAAAGTATCACGATTCGCGTTACAGTGAAATAATTTACAACAACATAAGATGAATTAAACCCCGAACAGTAGACACTAAAAAGTGTACCATTCGGGGTTTTAATGTATGAAAACAAAGAAGAACTTTCTATAGATTATCAAAAGGTATTAAGGTTGATAAAAGTTTACATCTTTACTTTGAATACGAAGAATACCTGTACGAGTCTTTTTTGAAAATTTACGTAATTTCATATTAAGTAAAAGACGAGGTGCCAGAAGCCATATATGCCAAGTAATTAAACTAATCATAATTGAAGAAGGCAGCCAAGGCTGCATAACACCTATAACGATAATACCTAGCCAAAACATTTGGTTGTGGACTCTGCGAAAAACAGTAAAGCTTATATCATTAGCAGGGATAAATCCTATCCATGGTGGTACAATTGTCCACTTCCACTTGCGATCTGCTGCTTGGTGAACATTAATGAAGGTTAACCACATAATTAATAAGTGAAGAATTTGCAATGCTACAAACCCTATCAATGCAGAAAATAAACCATACATATTGTAATACAAGTATTGGAACGCTACGATTATAATTGCACAAAGTACATAACTAACAAGCATTTCGCTGCGAATCATAATACGTTTCACATGCTTATATTGATAGATCGTCGCTGTTGGATGATCAGTTAGCGATTGCTTCATTTTATAAACTGCTCCTTTTATAGATTCATACTTTATATATCGGAAAAGAAATAGAAGTTATTGATACTGGAAACATGCACCAACCCCAATTGTTGGGCATATGTATAAGTAATGAAAATGAACGGTATATTTTCATAGACTAGAAGGCATACTATTGGAAAGAGGAAGTAAAGGTGGGATTGCGATGAATTCAAATGAGCAATGCTGTACGATATGTGGGAAATCAAGCACTGCTGGCCTTCACATTGTTAAGAGCTTCATATGTTCAAGCTGTGAACAAGAAATTGTTAATATTGACGTCAAGGATGAACGATATCCTTTTTTCGTATCTCGGATGAAAACAATATTTTATAAGCCTAATGCAAATGCGTAAACGACTGATTGGTATCAGTCGTTTTTTATTTGTAGTAATATAAGGAGTGGTACATTAATTGTATAAAGGAGACAATATGGTGAATAGACCAGAATGGAATACTCCAATCATCAATCATTTGCTTCAATTCTCTTTAGAGGAGCCAACATCATTTCACGTTCCGGGCCATGGCAATGGAATGGTATATCGTAAGCTGCATAGCTTGAACAATCAATCTACACAGATGCAGCAGCAGCTTGATGTTTTATCCCAGATCGCACGACTTGATGTTACAGAGCTTTCACATACTGATGATCTTCATGATCCGCAAGGAATAATTAATGAAGCGCAACAGCTAGCTGCAAAGTTATATGGTAGTGAGCATTGCTTTTTTCTTGTCGGGGGGAGCACGGCAGGTAATATAGCACTTATACTATCACTATGTGAAGCGAACGATATTATTATCGTACAGCGTAATGTACATAAATCAATAATTAATGGCTGTAAGCTAGCAGGTGCAAAAGTAGTATTCGTACAACCAGAGATCGAACCGCATACTCAGCTGTCAGTTATACCAAGCTTATCGACTATCGAAACAGCACTAAAGCAATATCCTGAAGCTAAAGCTGTGTTTTTAACGAATCCTAATTATTATGGGCTAAGCGCTGAGTTAACACCATATACAGAGCTCATACATCGTTATCATATACCGTTAATTGTGGATGAAGCACATGGTGCACATTATGGGATTGCGCCGAATAGCCCTCAGTCCGCTTTAGCTGCAGGTGCGGATGGAGTTGTTCAATCAGCACATAAAACACTGCCTGCTTTAACGATGGGGGCCATGTTGCATATACAGGGAACGTATCTGAATAAGAATCGTTTACAGCAGCAACTTGCTATTGTACAAAGCTCAAGTCCATCCTATCTAATTATGAGCACCCTTGATTTGGCGAGAGCAACGTTGCAAAGCTACGGTAAGCAGTGGTTCGGACAAACCTATGCATTACGTGAGGAGTTGGCATGCTGGTTAAAGAAGCAATCTAGATTTGCTATTGCAGAGTTGCCGGTTGCGAGTAGCTATCGTCAAGACCCGTACCGTATATTGCTGTATGATGCGACGGATGGATTAAGTGGTTACGAATTGCAACAAAAGCTTGAAGATTGTGGAGTTTGGATTGAGATGGCTACTCCCCGTTATGCGGTACTGATCATGCATATGGCGATGACAGAGGTAGAGCTACAAAACTTGAGAGATGCACTAGAGTCATTAAGCAAAGAGCCGAAAAAAACAGTGAAGCAGGCTTCAAGTTCAGCTAACGAATTGCAGTCATCCATACTAGATGGGCAGCTGGCGGTTAGTCTACCAGTAGCATTTAATAGAACAAGTCCGTCATCTATCGAAGTAGTATCACTATATTATGCAATAGGGAAACGGTGTGCAGAGCTGGTTGTTCCATATCCACCAGGCATACCATTATTGTATGAAGGTGAAGAAATAACGGCAGAACATACTAATGAAATTCAACGCTATATTAAAGCAGGGGCTAAGTTTCAAGGTAGTAACTTGCTAGCAGGGCTAAAAATTAAAGTATTCGTTTAATCATTCGTAGTTAACTTTTGCAATTATTATGGAAAAAATACAATATAGTAATTACAATACATGCCGATATATGATTAAACAGCCAGTGAACAACATGATATGGTTGTTTTTTGTTATAATGAGTGAAACAGGGTTGTTTCAATAATAATGATCGGGGACCATATGAATGAAAAAGGGTTATTTTTTATCCTTGGAGGGCAATGAAGGTGCAGGCAAGTCTTCCATTGTAAAGATGGCATCACAATATCTTAGTTCGAAAGGACTTGAGGTTATTACATCTCGTGAACCTGGAGGAATCGCAATTGCAGAGCAGATTCGCTCGGTCATATTAGACAAGAACAACACGATGATGGATGGACGTACGGAAGCTTTGTTGTATGCAGCTGCAAGAAGACAGCATTATGTAGAAAAAATATCCCCTTCACTTATTGAAGGAAAAACAATCATTTGCGACCGTTTTATTGATAGCAGTCTAGCTTATCAAGGGTATGCACGCGGACTTGGAATTGATGAAATTTTAACGATAAACGAATTTGCTGTAGATCATATATTTCCGGACCTGACATTGTATCTAGATGTTGACCCTGAAGTCGGTCTTGAACGGATAAGGGCCAATGAAAACAGAGAAGTAAACCGTTTAGATCTTGAGTCAATGTCGTTTCATCAGAAGGTAAGAGAAGGGTATTTAGAAGTGATGGATAGATTCCCGGACCGAATTGTTAAAATTAACGCGAATGTGCAGCTTAATGAAGTATTCGAAGAGGTAAAACGAGTGTTTGACCAATTTTTGGGGAATAATAATTAACTATACTGTCTCTATAAATGTAGAAGTTTACATAAGCAGTTAATTATTTTGCATAAGCAGCTAAACGTTGTCTTAACAACATGGACTAACTAGCTGTCTAATAATATAATTAACTCACAGAGAAGGAAATTAACAAACAAACGTCAAAATGTAACACATACAAACGGTTTCACAATATTATATATAGAAGAAACTTGTATCCCCTTTATTTAAATTTTATCAATAAGAGGAGGAATATTATGAAATTGGTGATTGCAGTCATACAGGATAAGGATAGTAACCGACTTTCTAATGCGCTTGTGAAGGAAGGTTTCCGTGCCACAAAGCTAGCTAGTACAGGTGGGTTTTTACGAGCAGGCAATACTACCTTTATGATCGGTGTTGAGGATGAACGAGTGCATGAAGTATTCCAAGTCATTAGCAACAACTGTAAAGTACGCGATCAGTTAGTGACGCCAGTATCACCGATGGGCGGAGCGACCGATTCTTATATTCCATTCCCAGTTGAAGTGCAGGTTGGCGGTGCGACAGTATTCGTTGTTCCTGTTGAACGGTTCGAACATTTTTAATGTGGAAGTGATAAGTTATGAGAGTAGATCAAAGCTTTAGACCGCTTGGTCAAAGCCTTGCGGCAAGTGGAGCGGTATCGAAGCAGGTGTCAACAAGTCAATTTTCTGATATGCTGGCCCAAAAGGATCACGCTCATTCCGTAAGCGAGCTTCAGCAGAAAATAAAAAGCATACAAGAGCAGGGCGATCGTCTAGCTCGTCATATGACGGTACGTGAACTGAAGCTGTATCGTCAGATGGTTAAGCAGTTTCTTGAGGATACGCTAAAGCGGGGAATCGGCTTAAAAGAAGTCCGAGGTTTTGACCGCAGAGGACGTGTGAAACGCTATAAGCTGCTTGAAGAAGTAGATGAAAAATTGGTTCTACTCGCAGAGGAACTGCTTGAAACAGAAGAAGGACGTATCGAGCTTCTGCATACACTAGGTGAAATTAAAGGCATTCTTATAAATTTAGTTTTTTAATTGAAGGAGTAAATGATGAATACTGAGGAAACCTTAGAGCATCAATGGAAAGCGAAGCGTATTTTGAAAAATGCTTTATTGCAGAAACGTATTTCGCATGCTTATTTGTTTGAAGGCCCCTCAGGAACAGGAAAGCTTGCAACGGCCAATGCCTTTGCCAAATCAATCTTTTGTGAACGTCCTGAAGATGGAGAGGCATGCGATCAATGTGCACAATGTCGCAAGTTTGATCATGGCAATCAACAGGATCTGCGTTATATTGCGCCTGAAGGTCAATCCATTAAAATAGAACAAATTCGACAGCTACAGCGGGATTTATCCTATCGTACAACGACAAGTGGTCGAATGGTATACATTATTGAGCAAGCTGAAAAAATGACAATACAAGCGGCAAACAGCTTGCTCAAATTTTTAGAGGAGCCTGTTTCACCGGTTGTTGCCCTACTCATTACAAGCAATATGCAAGCGGTGCTGCCAACCATTCGTTCTCGAACGATGAGTGTCCCCTTTACACCGCTTTCACCTGAAGTTATGCTGGAGCAGCTCATTAAGGAAGGGGCGTCTCCAACTCTAGCTAGAGCCGCCGTACAACTTAGCTCTGGCATTGATGGAGCACGAGCTATATTTGAAAAGAATGGGTTTGCAGAAATCAGAACGCTAGTGATACAATTAGGGAAGGAAAGCATAACAACATATACTGCAGCAATGTTGACGGCGGCTCAAAAGCTATTTAAAGGAGAATATGCTGACCAAACTGAGCTTGTTCTGCAACTGTTATTGCTGTGGTTTAAGGATATGACGCAATTCCAAGCTGGGAGACAGCAAAACCTAGTTTTTATTGATCAATTGGAGTGGATTAGCGCACATGCTTTCTCTCGCTCTTTCGCCGGATGGGTTTCCTGCATGGAGCATATTCTTGAAGCGGACAAGCGTATTAAGGCAAATGTGACGCCCCAACTTTCCATTGAGCAACTTTTGGTGAAATTACAGGAGGGCTAATCCTTGTATAATGTTATAGGTGTTCGCTTTAAGAAGGCGGGCAAAATCTACTACTTTGACCCCGTAGATCATCCAGTAGAGAAGGATCAATTCGTTATTGTTGAAACTGCTCGCGGTATTGAATACGGTAAAGTAGTTATTGGTCAAAAGCAGGTTGGTGAAGAGGATGTTGTATTGCCGCTGAAGCGTGTTATCCGGATTGCAAATGAGATAGATGCTCAGGTTGTCGATGAAAATCGTAGCGCTGCTTCGCAAGCCTTTACAACATGTCTAGAAAAAATTCAACATCATCAACTTCGCATGAAGCTGGTAGACGTAGAATTTACCTTTGATCGTAATAAAATCATTTTTTATTTCACAGCAGAAGGAAGAGTAGATTTTCGTGAGCTTGTAAAAGACTTGGCAAGTGTCTTTCGTACGAGAATTGAGCTGCGCCAAATTGGTGTACGCGATGAAGCGAAAATGTTGGGCGGAATAGGCCCATGCGGCCGCGTGTTGTGCTGCTCCTCCTGGTTAGGTGACTTTGAGCCGGTGTCGATCAAGATGGCTAAAGATCAGAACTTATCTCTTAATCCTACTAAAATATCAGGTTTATGTGGTCGGTTAATGTGCTGCTTGAAATATGAACATGATAATTATGAGAGCGTGCGTGAGGAGATGCCGACAATAGGTAAGCTCGTTATCACCTCATTAGGTGAAGGTAAAGTAACAGGAATCAATGCTTCGACCAAAACCGTCTTCGTTCAATTGTTTGATATACCAGGAAAGCCGAAAGAGCTTTCGTTGGATGATGTAGTCACAAAATAAAATACAGTTGTAGCTTAGCATGTAACTCTGGGGTGGAGACTTAGAGATGAAGGATATATTTGTACAAATGACAGAGCTAGAAGCTCGAGCTGAAGCAATGAGTACTGATCTTGGCTTATTGAAGCAGAGGGTTGTAGCCTTGCTTGAGGAGAATCAACGTCTTACACAGGAGAATGAGCAGCTAAGAGGAATATTAAAACTTGAACATGAGCAGGAAGAACAACGCTCAAGTACAAAATCCGAAGCTCAGTCTCAGGTGCATGACGAGGCCGGGCCGCATGAAGAACGTGCTGATGAGCCAGGCGAAGGTCATGATAACCTTGCAAAGCTTTATTATGAAGGCTTTCATATATGCAATGTATATTATGGACATCTTCGTACCGAAGGAGATTGCTTATTCTGCTTATCTTTCCTTAATAAATAGTAAACTGTTTAGGCCGTCCCTTATGTCGATAAGGGCGGCTTTTTTTCGAAATTGACATTGTGGGGGAGAAAGGCTTGAGCAAGAAAAATGAAGCTGCACTTAATGCAGGTGAGAGAATCGATGATTTAATGACTGAATCGGGGCTGCAAATTATACAAAGCAGAGATGTATTTAGCTTTTCGCTTGATGCTGTGCTTCTTTCTCGTTTTGTAAAGCTGCCTAAGCAAGGACGAGTAGCAGATTTTTGTACGGGCAATGGCGTTATTGCACTGCTTTGCTCAGATAAAACAGATGCGGCAATTGATGCGATCGAGATTCAGCCGAGACTAGCAGATATGGCAAGAAGAAACGTAGCGTTGAATGACCTAGAACATCGTATACATGTTATAGAAGCAGACTTGAGGGAGTATGCGATTACAGCAGGCAATGGTATATATGATGCAATAACCGTGAATCCTCCATATATGAGGCCTGCGGCTGGAGATAAAAATGACAACGAGCATTATACGATTGCACGACATGAAGTGATGTGTACCATTGACGATATTGCCAAAGCAACCTGCAAGCTGTTGCGGCCTGGAGGTAAAATGTTCATTGTACATCGTCCATCACGGTTAGCAGATATTTTCGAGGCATTGCGGAAGTGGAAGATCGAGCCGAAAATTGTCCAGTTTGTCCATCCAAAAGAAAAAGGCGAAGCAAACATGGTACTAATTGAAGCATGCCGTGATGGCAAGCCAGATCTGCGCGTGCTGCCTCCATTAATTGTATATAATGAAGCAGGAGAACAAATCATATGAACATTCAAAAAAGCTATCAAGGAACGAAAACGTTAGGTACATTGTATCTAGTCGCAACACCAATCGGCAATCTTGAAGATATGACGATTCGTGCAATACGTATATTGAAGGAAGTTGATCTGATCGCGGCGGAGGATACACGTAATACGCGCAAGCTGCTAACTCATTTTGATATAAAAACTAGACTTGTCAGCTATCATGAACATAACAAGGAAGCTAGTGGACCAGAATTAATTAAGCTTTTAATAGAAGGAAAGCATATAGCGTTAGTGAGTGATGCCGGCCTGCCAGCCATATCTGATCCTGGTGCGGATATTGCACGGATGGCAATCGAAGAACATATTGCTGTCGTACCAATTCCTGGCGCCAATGCAGCACTTTCTTCATTAATAGTATCTGGTCTTTCAACGGATCGCTTCACATTCATTGGTTTTCTACCGCGAGACAAAAAAAATACGCAGCAATTGCTTGAACAATATAGAACTTACCGAGAGACTTTTATCTTTTATGAGTCACCACATCGCATACGGAAAACGTTGGCGGCTTTACTTGAGGTCTGGGGAGATCGTCAAGCCTCAATATCGCGTGAGCTAACAAAAAAGCATGAGGAAATGGTTAGAGGACGTTTAACAGAGCTTATTGCTCATTTCGATGAGAATCAGCCTTTAGGAGAATTTTGCATTATAGTAGAAGGGTTAGATGAAGAAGGTGCAGATCAGCTTAAGCAGGAAGCAAATAGCTGGTGGCAAAGGCTGAGTATAGAAGAGCATGTCAGCTATTATGAAGCGACGATGTCACGTAAAGCTGCCATGAAGCAGGTAGCTCTAGATCGCGGCTTATCTAAGCGCGATATATATAATGAAGTAAATCGATAAAAAAAGACCTTCCTGGCATAAATGGTCCAGGAAGGCATCAAGGAGTATAAAAAGGTTAGAATTAACAAGTCGATAAGTATAGTATACCTTATTTTTTTTATTTTGTCACAGGAGATGGCATTTCTGATAGACAATTTTGACAAACAATTTTTCCTTTGAAGTAGGAAACGTTTTCTGCATTGCCACAGAAGATACATGCCGGCTCATATTTTTTAAGCATAATGCGCTCACCATCTACATAAATCTCAAGTGCATCCTTTTCACCAATGCCAAGAGTACGGCGTAGCTCGATTGGAATAACTACACGACCTAATTCATCTACTTTACGAACAATACCAGTTGATTTCATCATAAAAAATCGTCCTCTCACATTTTGAACTTGTCATTATTCGACAATGTTCGTGTAATTTAGATTAATAATACCAACTCTTACCAATACAGTCAATATCATTTTTTCACTATAAACTGCTTATATTACAATAAATCATAATAGAAAGATGGTATTCTCTTTGTAATAGAATACAACAAATGCGACTTTTTGGAAACTAGTAAACGACATTCTTCGACAAAAAAAATGAAATGTGACAAAAAAATGAACGGAGGGGGAATATATATGAGAATTTTGCGGGAAGAAAAGGTGTTTAAAGATCCTGTTCATAGCTATGTTTATGTGCAGGATGAACTGATATGGAATCTGATCAATAGCTCTGAGTTTCAACGCTTACGTAGAATTAGGCAGCTGGGTACGACATACTTGACGTTTCATGGTGCTGAGCATAGTCGGTTCTCTCACTCACTAGGCGTATACGAGATTACGCGCAGAATTATCTCTCAGTTCGAACGGTACGATTACCCTGATTGGCCTAAGGAAGAACGAATGGTAGCGTTATGTGCAGCATTGCTACACGATATTGGACATGCTCCATTCTCACACTCTATTGAGGAAATATTCGAAACGGATCATGAAGCATGGACGGTAAAAATATTGCTAGGAGATACAGAGATTCATCGTATTCTAGCAGCTGCTTCTCCTACTCTTCCACAGCAGGTTGCTGAAGTGATTCAAAAGACATATAGCCAGTCTATCGTTGTTAGCTTAATATCGAGTCAGCTTGATGCGGATCGTATGGATTACTTACTGCGGGATGCTTATTTTACGGGTACAGATTATGGTAATTTTGATCTAGAACGAATTTTGCGAGTACTTCGTCCGCATCAAGGTACGATAGTTGTAAAGGAAAGCGGAATGCATGCGGTTGAGCATTATTTGATGTCACGATATCAAATGTATTGGCAGGTGTATTTTCATCCTGTGACGCGCAGCTCGGAAATTATTTTACGTCAAATTTTTAAGCGAGCGAAGCAGCTTTATATGAACGGATATATCTTTCAATGGATGGAGCCAGCAGTTTGTTCTTTAATAGAAGGAAACTTAACATTGCAAGCATATTTAAGTCTTGATGAATCATTAGTTCAGTACACCTTTAGTCGCTGGCAGCATGAATCGGATGAGCTGCTAGCTGAGCTTTGTCACCGGTTTTTGAATCGAAAGCTGTATAAATACATTACGTTTGAGGAACTATCAGAAGAGTGTTTAGCAGAGATCGAAAAGGGATTTGTCGAGATTGGACTTGATCCCGAATATTATATGGAAATCGATTATCCTTTCGATCGACCTTATGACGTATACCGAACGGAGAAAGCATCAATAAACAACAATGAAAAGGCTCCGATTATGCTGCTTGAAAAAGATGGATCATTGTCGGAAATTGCAACGAGATCAGACATTGTTTCGTCAATAAGCGGGCTGCATCAAGGACGCTATCATCTGTACTATCCAGAAGAAAAGCTAATTAGACATCGTCAACGTTTAAGTGCTAAGATAAAACAAATTTTTAACATTCAAGATGAGGAGTAGCATACATATGATTAAATTATTCGACACTCATGCGCATTTGGACGCGTCACAATATGATGAGGATCGTGACCAGATGATTACCCGAGCTAAGGAAGCGGGAGTAGATCTCATTGTAAATATCGGGTTCGATCGACAAACGATTCCGACAACGATTGCTTTAGCAGAGCAATACGATTGGATCTATGCTGCTGTAGGTTGGCATCCCGTGGAAAGTGTACATATGAAGGACGGGGATCTTGAATGGATAGAATCGCTTTGTGCTCATCCAAAAGTAGTGGCAATCGGAGAGATTGGCCTAGATTATCATTGGGACACGTCACCTAAGGATATACAGCAGCAAGTGTTCCGTGAACAAATTCGTCTAGCGAAAAAAGTGAATAAACCGATAATTATCCATAATCGGGATGCACACGAGGATGTCGTACGCATACTTAAAGAAGAAGGAGCCGAAGAAGTAGGAGGCATTATGCACTGCTTTTCTGGAAGTTGGGAAACAGCAAAACTATGTCTTGATATGAACTTTTATATCTCGTTTGGCGGACCTATTACGTTTAAGAATGCTAGAGTCCCAAAAGAGGTGTTGAAAAGGGTTCCGCTGGATCGATTATTGATCGAAACAGATTGTCCATATCTTGCTCCTCATCCATATCGTGGAAAGCGAAATGAAGCTGCTTTTGTTACCCTCGTCGCTGAGTCAGCAGCACAAATTAAGGAAATTACAGTAGAGGAATTAGCAATGATCACGATGCAAAATGGAAAAAATTGTTTCCGAATTTTGTAGAAAACGCTACAAACGGAAGAAAAAAAGACCTTTCGTACGAAAAAACTGATTTTACTCTGCTAATTTAATATAATTTACGAAGGAAACCTAGTTTTTTACTGAAAATCGCATTTTATCGTGTCTTTACAAGTCCGCCGTGAACAAGGTATGATTCATTTCAGAACTTTACACTCTGTATTGAATTTCCAGTTTTTATATATTCGATTTACTTTCTCAACATTCCAAGTTCTGGAGGTATGATCGCTCACAATCATAACTTCTTGTTCTATTGATTTTGCATAAATAAGAGATAGAGCTCATAGAGATAGTGTTGAGGAGGAATAAGAGAGACTGGAAGCGTGCAAAGCACGCCATATAGGTTATAGTCACGTCAGTTGTAACATGCGTAACACTTGGCGGCGGGGCTATGAAGGAGGACCGATGAAGTGGGATTAATTCCAAACAAGGACACCCATGGCAAACGATCATCCAGCATGACTTTCGCAATGCGATGGAAGCATGGAAACTTGCGTTTGATTATGTTAAGTATTGCAATCTCAATCGCTATGACTTTCATGTTTTTGGTGTTGTTGTACGGGACGACGGAAAAAAACGTCTCCGTAGTAGTGAATGGACAAGAAACTGTTGTGACAACAAAGCAATGGGTCCTGCAACGCCTACTGGATGAACAAGCTATTACAGTTGGACCACATGATGAAATCTCAGCATCACTTAGAGCGCCGATTAAAAATGGTGATGTCATTGAAATTAACTATGCGATGCCGATTAATGTAATAGCAGACGGAAAATCGTCTAAAGTATACACAACAGAGAAAACGGTGCAGGCAGCGATCGAGGATTTGAATATATCGATTCGCAGTCAAGATAAAATTGAGCCTCCGTTAACCGCTGAATTGGGGGCTAACGATACAATTAAAATTGTTCGTGTAGAAACGACAATTACGTCTCAAGAGAAGACGGTACCTTTCTCTATTGTGAAGAAGGAAGATAAAAGCCTGGACAAAGGCACAGAAAAAGTTGTGCAATCTGGCCAAGTTGGTGTAGTTATAGAGCAAGTAGAGCAGCGATATGAGGATGGCGTGCTTGTATCTAACGAAGTGGTCAATGAAACAGTGAAGACTGAATCTATAGATCAAGTCGTTGCATTAGGAACAGCTAAAGCGAAGTCCACTATAACAACGCTCGCAAACAGCAATAGCTCAACCGAATCGATATCGGTTGGCGATTATACGTTCAAAGCTTCAGAAGTATTAAAAAATGTTACGTTAACAGCTTATACCGCTGGGCCTGAATCAACCGGCAAGGATGTAGGAGATAAAGGCTATGGCCTTACCGCATCAGGCACAAAAGTTGAAGAAGGACGGACAATCGCAGTTGATACTTCCGTTATTCCGATGGGCTGGTGGGTTTACATCGAAGGTGTTGGCTTAAGACGTGCAGAAGATAAAGGCGGCGCAATTAAAGGTAAAAAAATTGATGTTTACTTCGATGATGTCGATGTAGCGACGAAGTTCGGTAGAAAGAAGGGCATAACGGTATACGTGATCGGACCTAACAAGCCGACTGCAAGCTAGCCGTTAGCATGAACGACAGATTAGTAGGACATCAGATTTTACACATGAGGGAAGAGGCATATGCCTCTTCTTTTGTTTTTGTTACGGTACATAATCGGCTATACTAAGGAGTAGCTACAGCGAATCGTTGCCAATGATTCGCGAGGAAGGGTGGAAAACAGATTGATTAAAGAGGTCATCGTCGTTGAGGGAAAAGACGATACAGTAGCCATTAAACGTGCTGTTGAGGCCGATACGATTGAAACGAATGGATCTGCCATAGGTAAAGAGGTGCTCGCACGAATCAAACTCGCCAACGAACGAAGAGGCGTTATTATATTTACTGACCCTGATCATGCGGGAGAGCGAATCAGAAAAATTGTTGCAGGCGTGGCTCCAGGATGTAAGCATGCCTTTTTGCCGCAGGAGAAGGCTTCCTATAAGGGCGACATCGGCATTGAAAATGCTAGCCCGGAAGCGATCCGACAAGCGTTGTCAGAGCTGCGCACGGAAACCGATACGATTCAAGGTGAAATCACACTCGAGGATATGATGCAAGCAGGCTTGCTTGTTCATCCCAATGCCGCAGAGCGTCGCTTGGAGCTTGGAAAGCTGCTAGGTATTGGTTACGCGAACGGAAAACAGTTCTACAAGCGTTGTACGAGTTTTAACATTACGAGAAATGAGTTTTATGCTGCAGTGGATCAATTAGGATATAGGCTGGAGGAAAACGATTAATGAAGCAAATCGAGGTATCGACACCGAAGCGTACGAAAGAAATTATTCAAAGGCATGGCTTTTCATTCAAAAAAAGCTTAGGACAAAACTTTCTGATTGATGGCAATATATTAAGCCGTATTGTAGGTGCTGCAGGGCTGACGAAGGAAAAGGGCGCACTAGAAATCGGTCCAGGCATAGGCGCATTAACACAGCGTCTTGCAGAGGAAGCGGGCAAGGTTACTGCAGTTGAGATTGATCAGCGATTAATTCCGATATTGACTGAAATACTTGAGGATCAATCTCATGTGAACGTTATTCACGGAGACATATTGAATGTAAACCTGCGAGAGCTTTTTGAGGAGCAATTTTCAGGGGTTAGTAAAGTAAGTGTCGTTGCTAACTTGCCTTATTACGTGACAACTCCCATTCTGATGAAGCTGCTTGAGGAGAAGTTGCCTCTTGAGCATATTGTCGTTATGATCCAGAAGGAAGTTGCACAGCGGATGGCTGCAAAGCCTGGTGGAAAAGAGTACGGAAGTCTTAGTGTAGCTGTGCAGTATTATTGCACAACAGAAATCGTCTGTATCGTTCCGCACACGGTGTTCATTCCGCAGCCGAATGTTGATTCTGCTGTTATTAAGCTTACTTTGCGTGAACGTCCTGCCGTTGAGGTTGACGATGAAGCATTTTTCTTCCGAATTGTACAAGGCGCATTTGCCCAGCGTCGTAAAACATTGATGAATAATCTATTGGCGCTTACAGGAAAAGATAAGCGTGCTGAGCTAACTATACTTCTTGAGGAAATTGGGATAGATGCAACGCGTCGCGGTGAAACGCTTAGCCTTGAAGAGTATGCAGTTCTTAGTGGAGCGCTGTCTCAATCCGGACTTGTTCATTAGGTGTGTCTGAAAACCCATTCAGTTTGTTCTCAGACTCGCCCTAGATTTTTTTGCTTGTCAAGACTCACCATTCCTCTTCGCTATCCATACGATAGATGAAGAGGTGATTAGCCTATGAAGCAAGGTGATTTAGTTGTTCGTCAATCGTATGGCGGAGACGTGTTATTCCGAATTGTAGCGATGCAAAGTGATTATGTCATCTTAAAAGGGTTAGATTTTCGACTGTTGGCGGATGCACCTAGACATGACTTAGCATCGATTCATGATCAAGATGTTAGTAAAGCCGCCTATATGGCGGTGCGTCACAGAGTCAATCAAACGATAAACCAGATAAGTACAACGCTAGAGCAGCCTACCGCACTAGCCTCCGAAGGGAACCAAAGACTGAATCGGGAAGACAGCGAAATGTATTTTGAATGGCCGGGCAAAGTACTGCATCTTGATGGTGATGCAAATTACTTGAAAAAGAGCATGCAGCTTTACGAGGCGACAAAGGTTCCAGCTGAAGGATATTATGTGAGTGAATCTAAGATGGCAGATGCACTCGTTGATTTACTTCCTAGATCGCAGCCGGACATTGTCGTTATTACAGGACATGATGGTGTACTGAAGAATCGTGAAGGCATCGAGCTAGCCAGCTTAAGCAGCTATAAAAACTCACAGCACTTTGTTAATGCGGTTCGAGTCGCACGTGAATATGATCGTAATCGCGATAGTTTGGTCGTTGTTGCGGGTGCTTGTCAATCGCATTACGAAGCATTGCTACATTCTGGAGCGAATTTTGCAAGCTCTCCGGGTAGAATACTTATACACGCGTTAGATCCAGTTTACGTAGCCATTAAAGCGAGCTATACGCCGATGAAGGATGTTATTGATTTGCCTGACCTTGTATCTGGTACGATTAGCGGCATAGATGGTGTAGGTGGAATCGAAACTTTAGGTCGTTATCGAGTCGGTTACCCACGTCCAAAATCGTATGTATAAGACAAAAAATTGATGGGATAATAAAAAAATATTAATTTTGGGTGAAATGGATGAATTAACCGTTGACAAGAAACAGGAGCTACTGCTATAATATTTTGCTTATTTGACAAACACCTTTATTTCCGATATAATGGACAAGGAAAGAGGTGGTAGATCAATGGCAAAAAATTCGCTATTGGATATTAAACGCAGCTTAGAAGCTCATGTTGGCTCACGTATTATGCTTAGAGCAAATGGTGGTCGTCGTAAGACGGTTGAACGTACTGGCACGTTAGAAGAAACCTACCCTTCTGTCTTCATCGTTAAACTCGATGAAGATCAGCACGCGTTCAAGCGCGTGTCTTATAGCTATGCGGATATACTAACGGAATCGGTAGAAGTGACGGTTTGCAATGATGAAGGAGAAATCCGAATTGCACATCTTCAACAATAACGGACGTATTACGTATAGAATGTTGCAACGCATGAAGACGCGAAGTGATTCGCGTCTTATATTTTGCCAGCATGCGAAAGTTTGAACTGCACATACTAAGCTTAGGTTCACCTAAAGGAGGCTTAGCATATGGGCAGACGAAGACGTGTAATGTCTGAGCAATTAAAAGTGGAAATCGCCCGTGATCTCGGGATTTTAGAAACGATAGAGCAGGAAGGCTGGGGCGCTATAAAAGCTAAGGATGCTGGAAACATCGTTAAGCGTGCGATACAAATGGCTGAGGAAGCCGCAGCCCGCGGTACAAACAAGTAAGTTTGAGAAGCTAAACGACGCTGAGTGTACAGCATTGTTTAGCTTTTCTGCTATTCCTTTGCTATAATGTACCTATGCTAAAATGAACGGGTGAATAGGATTCATGAAAATATATGAGAAGGCGCCAGCCAAAATTAACCTAATATTAGATGCACTGCGAAAGCGGGAAGATGGCTTCCACGAAGTTGAGATGATCATGACGATGGTTGATTTAGCAGATCGCCTTGAGATGGAGCCATTAGCTCGAGATCAGATTATTATTAGCTCTCAAGTAGGTTACATACCACTTGATGAAAAAAATCTTGCCTTTCAAGCGGCTCAGCTTATTAAAGAGCGTTATGGTGTAAAGCAGGGAGTATACATTCACCTTGATAAGAAGATACCAGTAGCAGCTGGCTTAGCTGGAGGAAGCAGCGATGCGGCTGCTACATTGCGTGGACTCAATCGTTTATGGGGATTAGGCATCTCCGAAGAAGAGCTGTGTCAGTTAGGAGCTGAGCTTGGCTCCGATGTTCCATTCTGTGTAACAGGAGGAACATCTTTAGCGACAGGGCGTGGAGAGAAGCTAGAACGCATCGCTAATCCTCCACAATGCTGGGTTGTGCTTGCAAAACCCCCGATCAATGTGTCTACAGCAGACGTGTATGGTCGTTTCCGTGTGAACAAAGTAGATAAGCATCCTTCTGTAGAGACGATGCGAGCTGCTTTAGAAGCGGGTTCATTTACTGGAATGTGTTCATCACTTGGCAATGTGCTTGAGCAGGTGACGTTAGGGCTTTATCCTGAAGTTCGACAATTGAAGGAAAGCATGATTCGATTAGGTGCTGATGGCGTATTGATGTCTGGAAGTGGTCCAACGGTATTCGGCTTAGTCAGCAAGGAAGCAAAGCTTTCTCGAATCTATAATGGGCTGCGCGGATATTGTAAAGAAGTATATGTCGTTCGCATGCTTACCTCCTAATGGAAAACAGCTTGATTAAACCCGTACAAAAATGTAATATTGACATTATATTATTCGGCTTTAGGGGGAGAGAATACGTTGAAAAAATTAAAGCGTAGTTCACGGCTTGTAGAAATGACTCAGTACCTGCTTGCTCGTCCCCACACGTTAATTTCTTTAACTGCGTTTGCAGAGCGCTATCAGTCTGCCAAGTCCTCGATCAGTGAGGATCTTGCGATTATTAAAGAAGTATTCGAAGAAGAAGGAATTGGACAGCTACATACGGTAGCAGGTGCTGCAGGCGGGGTAAAGTATAAACCGATGATGCCTAAAGAGACTTCATTAAGTATTATGAAGCAGGTGTGTGAAACGCTGCAGCAGCCTGATCGCGTATTGCCTGGCGGTTATTTATATATGACAGATATGCTTGGGCAGCCTGAATTATTGGCTGATGTAGGAAAGATGTTTGCTACAGCCTTTGCAGATCGTCAGATTGATCTTGTTATGACGGTTGAGACGAAAGGTATACCTTTAGCTTATGCGACAGCAGCTTGCATGAATATACCCGTAGTCATTGTCCGTCGCGACAATAAAGTAACGGAAGGTTCGGCCGTAAGCATTAATTATGTATCTGGCTCCACTAAGCGCATTCAGACAATGTCGCTTGCTAGGCGTGCCTTAAAGGAACAATCTCGCGTCCTTATTGTTGATGATTTTATGAAGGTTGGCGGAACGATACAAGGAATGATCGATTTGCTGCATGAATTTAATGCAACGGTCGTCGGTGTCGGAGTTTTTGCAGAATCAGGCGAAATCGAAAATGATGAGCGTTTATTAACGGATTATGTATCATTAGCAAAATTAACGTCTATTGATCTGAAAATGAAGCAGGCAGAAGTTGTTCCAGGGAACTATTTTAGTAAGGATTAGTAGTTCGGATTACATCGATTGTTAGGTTAATCATTACAGGTAAGCTAAGGCTAAGCTTCTGTAGTCATTTGTCGTATGAAAATTGTTTTCATCGCATTATGTCGAATGCAGACGAATAGTTTTTTATTTCCAAAAAAAAATTAAAAAAAGAATCAAAATTGTCAAAAAATAAGAAGGATTTAGCTACAAAATGTGGAAGTATACACCAAGTCTCCAATAGACAAAGGTGGTGAACACAATGCAAATTACTGATGTAAGACTCCGCCGCGTGAACTCTGAAGGACGTATGAAGGCGATCGCATCTATCACGATTGATAATGAATTTGTCGTTCATGATATTCGCGTAATCGATGGCAACAACGGTATGTTTGTAGCTATGCCTAGTAAGCGTACTCCAGACGGGGAATTCCGCGATATCGCTCATCCTATCTCTTCTGCTACAAGAGAAAAGATCCAATCTGCTGTATTAGCAGAATACGAGCGTGCAGCTGATGAAGTTGTAATCGAAGAAGTTGTGTAAGTAATGGTTACTGTTTACCAAGGGGGAGAAGAGAGCTGAAGCTCTCTTTTCTTTTTTTGTATAATACGATATATTCAGTTTACGATATATTCAGTTGAGGAATGGTATTAAGGAAGGGGTAAGACGATGAAAGTAATGTCTATTGTACTGGCAGCTGGTCAGGGTAAGCGTATGAAATCCAAGCAATATAAGGTTCTGCATTCGGTTGGTGGAAAACCGATGGTAGGCCATGTTCTAGATACAGTAAAGAAAGTGAATAGTGAGAAGATCGTCGTAGTCGTAGGACACGGCGCAGAACAAGTTATGGCTTATATCGGTGATCAAGCCCAATATGTAAAGCAGGAGCAGCAACTAGGGACTGGCCACGCCGTACAGCAGGCTGAGGCGATGCTGAGCGGAGAAGAAGGTACAACGATTGTTATATGTGGAGACACACCGCTTGTAAAGGCTAGTACGATAGAACAAATGTTGCAGCTTCATCAGCAAAGTGGAGCAGCTGCAACGATACTAACAGCATCGTTTGACGACCCTACAGGCTATGGACGCATCATTCGTAACGCAAGTGGACATGTGGAGCGCATCGTAGAGCAGAAAGACTGTACTACTGAAGAAGCTGCAGTGCAAGAAATTAACACAGGTACGTACTGCTTTGACAATAAGAAGCTTTTTGAAGCGCTAAGCAAAATAACGAACAACAATGCTCAAGGGGAATACTATCTGACGGATGTCATTGCTATATTCAAACATGCTGGCGATGTTGTGCAAGGTTATTGCACATCTGATCTTGCAGAAGCAATTGGAGTAAATGACCGCGTCGCTTTAGCTGAGGCAGAGCGTCTTATGCGTGAGCGTATTAACCGCCAGCATCTTGTGAATGGTGTTACAATTATTGATCCAGCATCGACCTATATTGAATCTGAGGTTGAGATTGGTGCCGATACAGTGGTTTACCCTGGCGTGGTGCTTAAAGGTAGAACGGTAATTGGCGAGGATTGTGTCATTGGTGCACAGTCTGAGATTTCTAATAGCATCATTGCACGTGGAGTATCGATTAAGCACTCGGTGCTTGATAAAGCGGAGGTTGGTGACGAAAGCAGCATCGGACCGTTCGCTTATTTGCGACCTGGTAGTAAGGTCGGTAAAAACTGTAAAGTTGGAGACTTTGTAGAGTTAAAAAATGCACAGCTGGATGATGGCAGTAAAGTATCTCATCTTAGCTATGTTGGTGATGCGGTTGTCGGAAAAGAAGTTAATATCGGTTGTGGTGCAATTACGGTCAACTATGATGGTATTAATAAATTCAAAACTGAAATTGGCGACCATGCTTTTATTGGCAGCAACGTCAACTTGATTGCACCTGTCAAAGTAGGCGAGGGTGCATATGTTGTTGCAGGATCTACCATTACGAAGGATGTTCCATCTGGAGATTTGGCGATCGCTCGTCAACGTCAAGAAAACAAACCAGCGTACGCCGATAAAATTCGTGCACGTGCGCGAGCGAAGAAGGAAAGCAAATAAGGAGAATCGATCATGAAGTGGATTGTAGGATTGGGCAACCCCGGCTCTAACTATGAACAAACAAGACATAATGTTGGCTTTATGGTTATCGATGAATTGGCACGCCGCTGGGGCATTTCTGTTAATCAAGGCAAGTGTAAGGCGTTGCTTGGAGAAGGAAATGTTGCTGGAGTAAAGGTTGCGCTAATCAAACCGATGACCTATATGAATTTGTCAGGTGAGTCTGTCCGTGCGTTTATGGATTACTACAAGCAGGATATTGCTGACGGCATGATTGTTTATGATGACTTGGATACGGAGATCGGAAAGCTACGTCTACGCTATCAAGGCAGTGCTGGGGGACACAATGGAATAAAGTCATTGATTGCACATCTTAATACGCAAACTTTTAATCGTGTCCGAATGGGCATTTCCCGTCCTGAGCCTGGCTACGCGATTGCGGATTATGTACTAAGTAAATTTGCAAAGAATGAACAGGATAAGTTAGCAGTTATGATCAATCATGCATGTGATGCGATAGAATACAGCTTAACTCATCCGTTTGAAGATACAATGGGTAAGTATAACGGGTAATAGATTGTGAGCAATTGGGCATACTGAAGGTAATAAATGACCTTCAGGAGGCATAACATGGCTGTAAACTATATATGCAAATATTGCAGATCACATATGGGGACGATCGACAATTCACTAGTTTCCGAGCATCAGCTGGGCTTACATTCCTTGACCGCTGACGAACGTAAAGATATGATTACGTATAACGGAAACGGAGATCTTGTTGTTCATCTTGTATGTGATTACTGTAATGAAGCGCTAAGCAGTAACCCTGAACTTAATCTCGTCAACAATCCGTTACAGTAATGTACCTTAAACTAGCCATCCATAAGACAGCTTTGTTTTGTGGAGGGCTTGTTTGTGCATGGATGCAGCGTGCACAATTGCACGAGAAATAATGAAGGGATATCGATGCTGTAGCTGAGAAATGAGGTGCCTCAAACATTGAAAGCGCTAATTGATTTATTTAAAGAGGATTCAGAATTAAAATCAGTAGTAACCGGCTTTAGCAAAGGTATGAAGGAGCAGATGATGTCTGGTCTAGCAGGCTCATCGCGTCAAGTATTTCTTGCGGCTCTTGAGGAGCAGCTCGACAGACCACTACTGGTCGTTACACACAATATGTTCTCCGCACAAAAGATTGCGGAGGATTTGCAGGATTGCATACCTCGCGACAAAGTTATGCTTTATCCTGCTAATGAATTGATGGCTGCTGAAGCCGCAATATCTAGTCCTGAGACGCTGGCACAGCGCATGGACGTGTTGATCTCGCTAGCGAAAGGCTACCGCGGGATTGTTGTTGTTCCTTTTTCAGGAATAAGACGCTATCTGCCAAGCAAGGAAGCGATCATTGACGCGGAGATTACAATCAACGTTGGACAGGAGTTGCCTACCGATCAATTTATATATAAGCTCGTTGAGATGGGCTATACGAGAGCAGATATCGTTGAGACGAAAGGCGAATTTAGCGTACGCGGCGGTATTATTGATTTCTATCCGCTCACTTCTAAGCTAGCAATTCGTGTGGAATGGTTTGGCGATGAGATAGATTCGATTCGAAGCTTCGATACAACGGATCAACGTACGATTGAACGTATGGAGCACTATGTAGTGCCACCTGCCCAAGAGGTCATTGCTTCACGAGAGCGGATGGAGACGGCAGCGCGGCACGCTAGCCATCTACTAGAGGGTCAGCTAGACAAGATGAATGACCGCACAGCGAAGGAAAAGCTGCGTGAAGAGTTAGGATCAGAGCTAAACAAGCTAAAAGAGGGAATTTATTTTTCTGAGATCTATAAGTATATTTCGCTACTCTATCCCGAAAAGCATACGATGATTGATTACATGCCTGAAGATACGCTGCTTGTGCTAGATGAACCGAGTCGATTAATTGAGACGGCGAAGCAGTTGGAGCGAGATGAAACGGAATGGAATTTGCACTTATTGCAAAATGGTAAATCGTTGCCAAGCTTTGAGCTTGCTAGGGATACGAATGAAATTTTAATGCATCGTAAATTTCCAACCTTGTTCGTGCAGTTGTTTTTAAAGCAGATTCCGCATACCCAGCCGCAAAACATCGTCAATATTACGACGCGTACGATGCAAAACTTCCACGGTCAAATGAATGTACTTAAGTCAGAGATGGAACGTTGGCGGAAGCACGGAAGTCATATTATTATGCTGGCTGGTAACAAAGAGCGACTTGATCGCATGCATCGTGTATTGGAAGACTATGAGATCACCCCGCCTACTCTGCTTGAGGGCAACCTGCAGCAGGGCTTTGAGCTGCCGTCGTCCAATCTTGTCGTTATTACAGAAGGTGAGATGTTTACGCAAAAGCAGCGTAAGGCGCGTCGCGTAGATAAGAAGCTGGATAATGCTGAGCGTATTAAAAGCTATACTGAGCTTAAAGTTGGAGACTATGTTGTTCACCAAAATCATGGGATTGGTAAATACGTCGGCATTGGCACACTAGAAATCGGCGGGATTCACCGAGATTACTTGCACATTGTTTATGCAGGTGGGGATAAGCTGTCCGTACCCGTTGATCAGGTTGACCTCATTCAAAAATACGTTGGTTCTGAAGATAAAGAGCCTAAGATTAATAAGCTAGGCGGCTCAGAATGGACGAAAGCAAAAAGCAAGGCTCGTGCCTCGGTTCAGGATATCGCTGATGATCTTATTAAGCTGTACGCAGAAAGACAAGCTACAGCTGGCTTTGCTTTTGGCGTAGATACGACCTATCAGCAGGAGTTCGAAGCGATGTTTCCATATGAGGAGACAGTGGATCAGCTGCGTGCCATTGAGGAGATTAAGCGTGACATGGAGCAAGCACGTCCGATGGATCGTTTGCTTTGTGGAGACGTTGGCTATGGAAAAACAGAGGTCGCTGTGCGTGCTGCATTCAAAGCAGCTATGGAGGGTAAGCAGGTCGCTGTGCTCGTTCCAACTACAATTCTAGCGCAACAGCACTATGAGACGTTTAGAGAGCGTTTTAGCGGCTATCCGATCAATGTGCAAGTTATGAGCCGTTTCCGTTCGCGCAAAGAGCAGAATGATACGATTAAAAGCTTGAAAAGCGGTACGGTCGATGTCGTCATCGGCACACATCGCCTTCTATCCCAGGATGTCGTGTTTCATGCGCTAGGTCTAGTTATTGTCGATGAAGAGCAGCGTTTTGGCGTTACACACAAGGAGAAGCTGAAAAAACTGAAAACAAGTGTCGATGTGTTGACATTGACGGCTACACCGATTCCACGTACATTGCATATGTCTATGCTTGGCGTACGCGACCTGTCTGTTATCGAGACACCGCCTGAGAATCGATTCCCTGTACAAACCTATGTGCTGGAGCATAGCCCTGCACTTGTACGAGAATCGATAGAGCGGGAGCTCGCGCGAGGCGGCCAAGTGTATTATTTATATAACCGCGTCCAAGGCATCTATCAGATGGCTGAGGAGATAAGTGCGCTTGTTCCAGGTGCTCGTGTTACGGTTGGCCATGGCCGCATGAGTGAACAAGAGCTTGAGAAGACGATATTGGACTTTTTAGATGGCGAGTCAGATGTGCTAGTTAGTACTTCGATTATCGAGACCGGGGTAGATATTCCTAACGTCAACACATTAATTGTTCATGATGCAGATAAGATGGGGCTATCACAGTTGTATCAGCTGCGTGGCAGGGTAGGACGCTCCAATCGAATTGCGTATGCGTATTTTACGTATCAGCGTGATAAAGTATTGACGGAGGTTGCTGAGAAGCGTCTGCAATCGATTAAAGAGTTTACTGAGCTTGGCTCAGGCTTTAAGATTGCTATGCGTGACCTTTCCATTCGTGGGGCAGGTAATCTGCTTGGGGCGGAGCAGCACGGTTTTATCGCGTCCGTCGGATTTGAAATGTTTTCGCAAATGCTTGCAGAAGAAATCAAGCTAAGAAAGCTGCAAATGAACGGAGAAGCGGTTGAAGAGCAGAAGCATATTCAGACGACGATTGATTTAAGCGTCGATGCGTATTTGCCAAATGAGTATATCTATGACAGCATGCAAAAAATTGAAATCTATAAAAAGGCAGCAGCGATATCCACCATTGAAGAGTCTGATGAGCTGATCTGCGAGCTGTTAGACCGTTTTGGAGATTTGCCGCAGCCTGTTCTTAATCTGATGACAGTTGCACGCCTTAAAGCGCTAGGTTCATCTTTAGGCATCGTAAGTATCGGCAGTAGAAACGATGACTTAAGATTAACCTTCGATCAAGCACCGAAAAAGAAAGCGATGCGCCGCGATGTCGATAAGCTGTGTATGAAGCTGGAAAACCGCTTTAAACAGTCACGTGAAGAAGAAGCTCCTTACTATATTGATCTGCGAGGTAAAGGACTCAATATGGAGCAAAAGCTCCATCTGACGGAAAAGTTCTTGTTCGACTACGTTAGCCTGCTGCAAAAAGAAGAGCAACTGCATAAATCGATCTCATCGTGAAAATTCGCTTTTTGCTAAATGAATCTGCTACAATAAGTAGCAGATTCTAATTTTTGAAAGGGGCTTGTACATGCTTCACAACTTTACATCAAAGAAAATAAATAAATGGACAATGCTTGTACTGACTGCTGTTCTTTGTATTGGATTGCTTTCAGCTTGTGGCAAGGACGATGAGTTAACTCCAGGGCTTACTTTTGCAGACGTTGAAGGCGGAGAGGTTGTAGCAACCTATAAAGAAGGTTCCGTAACCGATGCCGAATTCAACAAATTCAAATCAGCATTGGCTATGACTCAAGGTATGGACCCTTCTATACTAGATATGGAAGGCTACCGAGAATATATTTTAGAGCAGTACATTGTTTATAAAGTGCTTGCTGGACGAGCTACAGAGGAGCAGCAGACAGCAGCTAAAGAAGAAGCGGTTACTAACTTCACGCAGTATGAAGAAAGCTTAAAAAGCGCGGGTAACGTCGATGACCAGCTTAAAACGTATAACTTAACTCGCAACGATGTAGCAACATTTTTTGCGATGGGCACCGCTGTTAACAAATATGTTGATTCACAAATTACAGATGAAATGATGAAGACGGAATATGAAGACAATAAAGCAGATTATTCGCTTTACGATGTTCGTCAAATCGTTATTAATCTATCCGTTCAAGATGCCGCAACAGGTGAAACGGTAACTCGTACGGAGGAAGAAGCGCTTGCTATAGCACAAGAGGTTAAAACAAAGCTGGATGCTGGCGGAAGCTGGGACGAGCTAGCTAAGCAATATTCTGATGATACGACGAAGGAAACGGGTGGTGTTTATACCGACTATATGGGCGGCAGATGGTACGAGCCGGTTAAAGAGGCTGCGTACACACAGGAGTTGAACACAGTTGGTAACCCTGTACTTTCACCGATTGGCTATCACATCATCCAAGTAGAAGGTCGTGATGTGCTGGAGTATGATGCGCTAGCGCAAACAACGAAAGATATGATTCGCTATGTGCTTTCCAACACGGTTATGGATGACTTTACGAACAAAGAGCTTCCTGAAATGGAAATTAACATTACGCTTCCTCCAGTTGAGGGTTCTGAAGCTGGCGACACTGAAAGCGCAGAGGACGCTGCTCAAGAGGACGCTGCTCAAGAGGACGCTGCTCAAGAGGACGCTGCTCAAGAGGACGCTGCTCAAGAGGATGCAAGCAATGAAGCAGACTCAACGTCTGAAGAAGCGGCACAGTAACACGCTTATTAAGTCAGCTTTTTCTTGCTGACAGCTCGAGCATCATCATACATTGTAAGGAACAAGAGTGAGGAACAAGAGTGAGGAACGGTAGCACCCTTAGATAGTTAGGCATGTGTAATGCTAACTTCTAAGGGAAGCAACTGTAGACTTTGCTGCTTGTTCCTTTTTTTATAATATGAGTGCATGTTCTTTCATTGGATATAAAGCTCTGCTCTAAGATCTCAAATAATAAATAAAAGATGCTTATTAAGTATTCATGAACCAAACCTCACTCTTGCTTGCTTAATAAGTGCTTTATAATCGCTGAATGTTCGGGCACAGCACTCAAGTCATAATTTAACACAGCACCTATAATTTTCTCAGTCAGATGTTGTCTTAAATCACTGCGTTCATTTGGATGAGACCTGTTGCACATTTTTTTTATCGCGGGATCAAACATTTGGATAATCTGAGCCATCGCCTCTTTATCACCCGTTTTAGCTTTCTCGACTAATGATAATAGTTCATAGTTTGTCATTACTTCTTTTTCACCTCGCCCCGAATGACTTCCAGCAGTTCCATGAACGCGCTATTCAAAGATTCAATTTTCTTTTCAAAACGAAGGAGAAGAAAACCTGTCACAACAATAGGAAAACCTAAGTTAGAAATCATGGTGGAAATAAGCGATATGATTGACGGGTCCTGCATATCAGATCACCCCCTTACGTGCAGATGAATGATCCTCAAGGTAATTTCGCATTTTCTTTAAAGCTGTCGACCTAGTTTTAGTAACAGCTTGTTGCGACACTTGTAATGTACAAGCTATTTCGGTGTCAAGTTCACAGGCAGAGTAAGCGAGAGTAATAACGTACTTTTGTCTTTCGGTTAGCTTGGAGAAAGCTTTATGAAGTGAAATATCCTCAATTGAAGCAAAAAATAATTCAGGATTGTAAGTCGGATTGTTCAGACTTAATTGCTCCCCCTGCAACAACTGTTCCCCTAATGTTGTCTCGCCATCATCACTTATGGGTGAATCAAAAATAAGTTGATTCCGTTCTTCCACTCGTTTTCGCTTTCGGTGGTAATCGATGTCAGCAAAACGAATCAAGGAACTAAGGTATTTAGTAAAGCGAATTTGGAAAATAAATTTCTGGAATGTATGAACGATTAACCGTTGGTTTTCTTCCGATGGATTATGTAATACTGCACTGAGTAAGGAAGAATGAGCCGGGTTCCTTAAAAATCCGGAAATAAAATCATTTTCAATGGAGCCCGTAAACTTTTTCTTGCATTCCATATTCGTGTGGTCATTGCTTAATTGGGGAGGGCCAAGAAGAGTTTTGATCAATGTAAACACTCCTTTATCTATGAATTGTCTAATAATAAAAGTGAAAAAAACGGCAGTTCACACAACTAAATTGGGAACATATGTTCGCATAAATATATAAAAAAATAGCGACCCCCGCAGTGTTGGTCATTTAGTTATATTATAAAACAACTGTTTTCATCATTAAAGTGCAATTAGAACGACATTATGGACAATGTTTTTTTGCAGCATCCACTATTAGCATGGTCGTGGGCATTCCGAAAAAAACAAATTGAGCAAACGTCTTTATTTACCTACATGTAACAATAGGTTAATAAGCTGTCCAACAGTCAATAATAAAGATTCAGACTGATATACAATCATTATTGTTGACAGCATTCTGTTTCAATTTTCTAAGGTAACAAGCTCTCTCTTTCCCGTAAAATCATTCAACTTAATGTATAAGATGTTAGATATGGATGAATACTATGTTCAGATTCAATTTTTGGCTGCGCTGTAGAAATTGTGAGAACAAATGTTTTATGTGGCATGAATGGAGCTGCCATTCAAGGCTGAAGTAAGCGTTCGGTGTGGTCTAAACTAATTGTACATTTTGCTTTTTATACAAGCGGTATTTCACGCTATTTTAATCGATGTGAAAGAGAGGTATTTAGGATGAAAGCTACAGGTATTGTTCGTCGTATTGACGATCTAGGTCGTGTTGTTATTCCTAAAGAAATTCGTCGTACGTTAAGGATTCGTGAAGGCGATCCATTAGAGATTTTTGTTGATCGTGATGGCGAGGTTATACTTAAAAAATATTCACCAATTGGTGAGCTTGGCGATTTTGCAAAGGAATACGCAGAATCTCTGTTTGAAAGCGTTGGACATATTACGATTATTTCAGATCGTGACACCGTCATTGCTGTTGCTGGAGCATCTAAAAAAGAGATACTTGAGCGTCCTATCGGACAAACCCTCGAGTCATGTATGGAAAACCGTAAAACGCTTTTGGAAACGAATAATGGAAATTACGAAATCATTAAAGACCATCAGGAAAGCTATAATTCCTATGTTGTCGCACCGATCATTGCTGGTGGTGATCCTATTGGAACAGTAGTCATTATTAGTAAGGATGACGGAGCAAAGATAGGACAGCTAGAGCAGAAGATGGCTGAAACAGCAGCTGCGTTTCTAGCTAAGCAGATGGAACAATAAACGACATTTTCCACGTGGAACATAAGGCTTCTGGTGTTATCCTATGATAACACCAGAAGCCTTTTCTGTAGAGGAAGTCAAAAAGTCCAAGCTTGATGACGGAGCACCTCGTTGTAGCGTATTCGGCATCGAATTTTGAATTCAGCCGAGATTTCCGGTGCTCACGTACCATCCCCGTACGCTGCGCTTCTCAATCTCTAGCTTCATTCAATCTTCTTGGTCCTGAAGCCCGAACTTTTTGAACACTTATTTGAAGAGGAAGTCAAAAAGTCCAAGCTTGATGACGGAGCACCTCGTTGTAGCGTATTCGGCATCGAATTTTGAATTCAGCCGAGATTTCCGGTGCTCACGTACCAACCCCGTACGCTGCGCTTCTCAATCTCTAGCTTCATTCAATCTTCTTGGTCCTGAAGCCCGAACTTTTTGAACACTTATTTGAAGAGGAAGTCAAAAAGTCCAAGCTTGATGACGGAGTAACTCATTGTAGCGTATTCGACGTCGAATTTTGAATTCAGCCGTGAAAGTTGAACTTTTTGAACAGGCATTTATAATGGAGGGATGGTGTAAACAACTGACAAAAGGAAAGTAGTGTGATGAGTAGATTGAGCATAAGAAAGCAATGGCTGAAGCTTAGCGGTTATGGTGCGCTATGGCTTACAGCGGCAACACTACTAACGAAGCTAATTGGTGTTCTGCAAAAAATACCTTTACAAAACTTGGCAGGCGATGCCGTTTTTGGAATTTACAATATTGTTTATCCGATTTATCAGTTAATGATGGCACTGGCTATTGCTGGCATACCAACTGCACTTGCATCTTACATAGCAACACTTCGACATGATGAACGTCTTCACTCTCTCCGCATAGCACTAATTATAAGCAGTGGGGCAGCTCTTATATTATCAATTATCGTATACGTTTCCGCACCTTGGCTCGGTCAATGGATCGGCCATCGTGAGATTACTAGCTCATTACGTGTTTTAGCAGCAGCACTATGTATTACCCCGATTATTGCTGTATATCGTGGATTTTATCAAGGAATTGATGATGCACGGAGCTCTTCGTTATCTCAGCTTTTAGAGCAGCTCGTGCGTGTGGGATGCATGCTGCTAGCATTATGGATTGGATTATCCATGGGATGGTCAGATGGAAGGCTAACAGCTGGTGTGATGTGGGGATCAGCGATCGGCGCATGTGCAGCCTTCGCGTGGTTATGGCTGCGAAGACCAAGGCAGCAGCCAACACCGCATACTTTTCATCAATCTGTGCTGGAAGCAAAAACGCTCGTCAAGCTAGCGCTGCCTACTGCGCTTGCTGCCATTGTCGTACCTATTGTAGCAGTTGTAGATGCATTAACCATCCCTCGCTTGCTACAAGACATACAAGCTGCTGACATTATGGCACAGTTTGGCCAGTATAGCCGCATACAGCCGCTGACACAGCTCGTATCCATGCTACTAGGAGCCTTTGCTGCAGGTTTTCTGCCACGCTGGATAAAGCATAGCCCTGATCTTCAAGCACAGAAGCTATTAGGCGCAAGACTACTGCTCATGCATCGTATCGCATGGTTTGTTGGCTGCGGAGCGACAGTAGGGTTGTTTATGCTTGCGGAGCCAGTGAATGTGATGCTGTATAAGGATATTGCTGGACTTGAAACCTTTCTTTGGTTATGCTTTACAACTTTAACGAGTAGCATGCTGGCGGTGCAAGCACCGCTATTACAAGCAGCAGGTATTACTCGGCTGCCGATATGGCTGCTCGTCATTGCCGCTGGCAGCAAAGCAATATTGAATGCGTGGCTAGTTCCGCTTTACGGCATAAATGGTGCTGCAATAGCAGCCAATTTCTCGCTGCTTCTGCCCGCTTGCCTTGGAACAATCGCTTTGCATTACGCTGTCCGTCGAATGAGTGGTTATGCTGACAGATCGATGGACAACCCTCGCTTTATGCGATCATTGCTATCGACAGCTATAGCCGTAATAACGATGGTGTTATCGCTCGGTCTGTTTAAGCTAATTGTGCTTCAAACCGCTGACTTTGGTAGACTTGGAATGACAATGTATGCTCTAGCAGCAGTTGTAGTTGGCGCGCTTGTGTATAGCTTAGTGCTTTGGATTACACGTGGCGTGACTAAGCAGGAATTAACATGGTTAGGATAAAGAGGATGCAAAAGCATAAGGGGACGTGAATAATGACAAAGAAAATTACAGTTGTTGGCTTAGGATCTGGAGATCCAGATCAATTGACGCTTGGTGTGTGGAAGCTGCTACAGCGCGCAGACGGCTTGTATATGCGCACGAAGCATCACCCAATGATTACATTACTGAACGATGAGGGAATCGCATATAAGAGCTTTGACGAGGTTTATGAGCGTCATGACAATTTCCCAGACGTATACCAAGAGATCGTTGATATATTGCTAGCACAAGTCAATGATATAGCGCAAAATGATGGAGAAGCACATATTGTATACGCTGTACCCGGACACCCAATGGTCGCGGAAAGCACTGTGCAGCAGTTGCTTACTCGCTGCGAGGAGCTGCAAATTGAGCTGACCATTCGAGGCGGAGAGAGCTTTTTAGATGCTGCCTTTTCTGCGCTGAAGTTTGATCCGATTGAAGGCTTTGCACTGCTTGATGCAGCGGAGCTACAACCTTCACAGCTACAGCCACAGCTACATACGCTTATTGGACAAGTTTACGATCAATATACGGCATCTGACGTTAAGCTTGCCTTAATGGAGCGATATCCCGATGACTATGAAGTGATCGTCGGACACGCACTAGGTGTAGTAGGACAGGAGCAGATTCACCGTGTGCCGCTTTATGAGCTTGATCACATAAAGGGCTACCATAATTTATCGATTATTTACGTGCCACGCTCTACGGACACTGCTTTGCAAAATCGTATGTTTGATCGATTGCATGAGATCGTACGTATACTTCGAAGTCCGAATGGCTGTCCTTGGGACATGGAGCAAACGCATCAATCGATCCGTAAAAATTTTATCGAAGAGCTTTACGAAGCGCTAGAAGCGATCGACAACGATGATCCGGAGGCAATGCAGGAGGAATTTGGAGATGTGCTGCTGCAGTTAATGCTGCATAGCCAGATGGAAGAAGAGCTGGGTAGTTTCTCAATGTTTGATGTTATAGAAACGTTGAATGAAAAGCTCGTCTACCGTCACCCGCATGTATTTGGCGAAGTGTCTGCGAATAATGCGACTGATGCGCTTGAAAATTGGGATGCAATGAAGCAGAAGGAGCAAGAAGAAAAAGGGATTGCAGCGAAGCGACCTTCACAGCTCGATGGCATACCAAAAGATTTGCCAGCGTTGTTAACCGCTTATAAGCTTCAGAAAAAAGCAGCAAAGGTAGGGTTTGATTGGGACGATATTGGGCCTGTCCTTGATAAAATCTCCGAAGAGCTAGAAGAGCTAAAACAAGAGTTATCCTCTGGCGATGAGCAAAAGCAGGCGGCTGAGCTGGGCGATCTTTTGTTCGCAGTTGTGAATGCTTCTCGCTTTATTGGAGCGGACCCTGAGGAGTCTCTAGCTCGTACTAATCTAAAATTTAAAGCTAGATTTCAATATATCGAGAAGCAGCTTCGTATAAATGGTAAAAGCTTTGACGATACTAATCTAGTAGAGATGGATCAATGGTGGGACGAAGCAAAGAAGATGAAAAATGACTAAAAGTCGTCAAAATCACTGCTTATTCAGCAAATCTTGTAAAATATTTAATAGGAATAAGAAGGATTTTGTAAACTTTAGTGGAATAATTAATCTTCGTGGGAACAGAAAGTACATACTGAGCCTCACTAATTGGCGTTAGCCTTATATTATGGATATATTGTCAGGAGGAATATAAGAATGAACAAAACAGATCTAATTAATAACATTGCAGAAAAAAATGGCCTAACTAAACGTGATGTTGAAACAGTAATTAATGGTTTTCTAGCTGAAGTAACAGACGCTTTGGCTAACGGTGACAAAGTACAATTAATCGGTTTCGGTACGTTCGAAACTCGTAAACGCTCTGGACGTGTTGGTCGTAACCCTCAAACAGGTGAAGACATCAACATTCCTGAAACAACTGTTCCTGCATTCAAAGCTGGTAACAAGTTGAAAGAAGCGATTAAGTAATCTATGCGTCTAGATAAATTTCTCAAGGTATCACGTTTAATTAAAAGACGTACCGTTGCCAAAGACGTGTCTGAACAAGGACGGATTTGGATTAATGGTCGAGAGGCTAAGGCAAGCAGTACAGTGAAGGTAGGCGACGAGCTGCAAATCCAGTACGGTCAGAAGATTGTAACGGTTCGCGTAGATCGTATCGCTGATACGACACGCAAGGACGAAGCAGCCGAGCTATATACCTTGTTGAAAGAAGAAGCACGTCCCAAAGAGAATCTTCTCGACTGGGAATAGATGCTGCTAAGAAGAGAGCATGCTGAGCATAATAATCAGCAGGCTCTCTTTTTTGTTGTTCTAAAGCTGACCGTCCCTCCATATTTTATATGGAGACCAGATCAATTGAAGTGGAGGACGAGTCTATGTCAGAACAGCAAAAAAAGCAGAAGCAGCAGGATGTCCGATTAACGAATCGTAAGCTGCTAGAGCTTACAGGGGTAACGAAGGTTGAGAGCTTCGATAACCAGTTGTTCTTACTGAATACAGAGCTAGGCATGCTGACGGTAACGGGGCATAATCTGCATATGAAGCATCTAAGTCTTGAACAAGGACTAGTCGCAATAGAAGGTATGATTCAATCTCTCGCCTATTCTGATGGCGCCACTGCAAGCAAAGGCAAGGGCGTATTCGGCAAGCTGTTTCGATGAGCTTAACGATTCAATGGTTAACGCTAGGGGCAATGATAATGTCAGGGATCGGGATGGGAATTTTGTTCGATGGCTACCGCGTGGTGTCATCAGAGCTTAAATTCCCTCGCTGGACTTTATCATTTCTTGATATGGCGTATTGGATTGCCTCGGCTATTCTAGTATTCCGAATGTTATATGTTAGTAATCATGGCGAGGTACGAGCATATGTATTTATCGGACTAGCTGCGGGGGCACTTTTATATTATTGGTTGTTCAGCTCGTTTACTACTGCACTTACGAAGTGGCTCATTCGAGCAGTAAAATGGTTGTTTTCTTGTATCGTACGCACCATTCAATTGCTAGTCATTAAGCCACTACTATTTTTATGGATGGTTATTCTCTATATTCTAAATCTTGGGTCTAAGTTCACTATTGGAATAGGGAAAATTATGCTACAATTAATTCGACCTATCCTTAAATTAGTCCTTTGGTTGCTATCTCCGATAACAAAACCGTTGTCCAGGTGGCTTGACCCTTACAGGAAAAACGTAAAGGAGAGGCTGGAACAGTTATGGCGGGCAACAAAAAAACGTCTGCCGTCGTGGTTAAGGAGGAAGTAGCGAATGGGACAAACGAAGTCGGTACAAGCTGCAACGAAGCGTAGACTTAAAATATGGCTATTTCTAATTGTATTATTTATCGGGTGGGCGATATATACTGTCGTTAATCAAATGTACCAAAAGGATAATTTGAATGAACAACTATTGTCACTTGAAGCTAACCGAGATGCGATGCAGCAGGAGCTTCAGGAACTGGAAAATAAAGTTATGTTGCTGAATGATCCGGAATACATGTCTCAGCTTGCTACTAAGGAGCAGGGGTTAGTAAAAGAAGGGGAGCAGCAAATTTTTAGTGAATAACCGTGATGCCTGTCTGTTGACCTTGTTTCGTTCCTTGGTTATAATCACTTTTATAAGCTACCTTTTATAGTGATTATATGTTACTTAGGTAGACCTAATAATACTTTAAGAGAGGAACATTTTATTTTATGGCAATTGAAGTGGGCGCCAAATTAGAAGGTAAAGTGACAGGTATAACAAATTTCGGAGCATTCGTTGATTTATCCGGAGGAGTCACTGGGCTGGTTCATATTTCTGAAATCGCTGATAACTATGTTAAAGATGTAAAGGATCATCTGAAAATTGATGATGTCGTTACAGTCAAAGTGATTAATGTGGACAAAGATGGAAAAATCGGCCTATCAATCAAACAAGCTGTTGATCGTCCAGCAGGGGAAAAGACTGTATCTTCTCATTCGGGAGGAAATAGCGGAGAGCGATTTAATCGCGGCGGTGGTAGCGGAAACAATGATCGCGGAGGACGTCCATTCAACAAGCAAGGCTTTGGTAAGCCTAATTATAGCAAACCTTCATTTGAGGATAAAGTGTCTAAGTTCTTAAAGGATAGTGAAGAGCGCATTTCATCTTTGAAAAAGAACACCGAAGGTAAACGCGGTGGTCGCGGCGCTAAGCGTATGTAAGACGGTAGTTCATCGAATCATACGAATTAGAGTATAAGTGAAATAAAAGTAATAAATTATAGGGTAATTAGTCCGATACAAGGACTGATTATCCTTTTTTTATTTAGGTAAATACGTTAAATGGCTTCATAATGTCGACATAAGCTTTAGACCAAAAACTTTCAGTCACTTTTCATCATCTGCATGCGTAAGTCTAGTCCATTCGTCAATATGCTGACTCGATTCCGACAAAGTGGCAATCGGGCCTTTATCATATAAATTGAGGTGTATCCGTTGATAAGACTAGTCTCGCAGGTAATCCGACAGTCATTGCGAGGCGCTTATTTTTGTCGGAAAAAACTTTTAAATTGGCTACGTCATCTGACAAAAAAAGTTTGCTTAAGCCACTATAATGGGGAACACACAAATAAAGTAATGGTGGTGTAAAAAAGCATGAAGAAAAGTGAAAGTGTAGTAGCCGGCTTTAACCTCGGAGAACGATTGATGCAGGTCAAGTGGTTGCAGGGTACCTACGAACAAATTGCAAATCGAAAATGGCAAATCGTTCTCGTAGCTATAGCTTTTTTGCTTGGACGAGCTGTAATTTTAGAGTCACTCATGTCCTTCGCTGTTGCTTATTTTGCGGTTGTCTATTATATGCGCCGCGATGCCGCTTTTTTTTCAGGCCTAGCTATTGTGCTTGGCAGTACGCTAGCATTGCAGCCAGCACCGCTGTGGATCGCGCTGGAGCTGCTCGTTGTGTACTTGTTATTCAGAGGATTGCAAGCGTTTGAAAAAGTATCGATATCCAAAGCTCCACTAATCGTTTTTGTTTCTGTTATTTTAGTACAGCTTTTCCATGCTTTTATCGGCAATGCTTTAGGCTGGTATGATCTGATGATGGTACTGGTAGAAGCGGGGCTCGCTTTTGTGCTGACGCTCGTGTTTATTCATGCGCTTCCGGTTATTACACTCGCAAGAAAATCTACTAAACTTAAAAATGAAGAAATGATTTGTGTCATGATCTTGCTAGCTTGTGTCATGACAGGAACAGTAGGCTGGCTTGTTCAAGGAATTTCTGTAGAGCATGTTCTATCAAGATATATGCTGCTCGTGTTTGCGATGGCAGGAGGTGCGCCGCTTGGTGCAACAGTAGGCGTCGTAGCTGGACTTATATTAAGCCTTGCGGATTACAGTGCAGTACTTCAGATTGGAGTATTGTCCTTTGCAGGCTTGCTTGCAGGCTTGCTGCGCGAAGGTGGGAAAATGGGTGCATCATTCGGTTTGCTGCTCGGTTCTTCTATACTAACGATCTATGTTGGCAGTCAAGATCAGATGTTTACTTCGGTATGGGAATCAGCGTTTGCTGTATTGCTTCTACTGCTTACACCGAAAATGCTCATTCATTCCATTAGCAAATACGTACCAGGTTCAATAGAAAACAATAAATCGCATTATGAATACGCTAAACATATTCGTAACGCTACTGCAGCGCGTGTTCTGCACTTTTCTGATACGTTCAAAGGGTTATCTAATAGCTTTTATCCGAATTACACGAGTGAGAAAGAGCATAGCCATGAGGAGCAAGTTGCTGAATTCATGGAAGCGGTAGCGAATGAAAGCTGTTCCGGTTGTCATCGGCAAAAAGCATGCTGGGGAGACAAGCTGTTCCAGACACGCAAGATGATGAGTGAGATGATGAGCAGCATGGAGGCTGATGGTGGGCGTGCGAAGGAGGTTCCGAAGGCATGGCAGACGCATTGCGTCCATGTATCGGAAGTTCAGCTCGCCATGAAACATCAGTATGAGCTTCATATGATCAATTATAAGTGGCAGCGTCAGCTGCACGAACTGAAAGGGCTCGTAGCAGATCAACTGCTTGGCGTATCACAGGTGATGGAAGATCTTTCGCAAGAAATAAAGCGTGAAGGACAAGCTCTTCATATTCAAGAGGAACAAATTAAAGAGGCTGTTGAAGCATTAGGCCTCTCTATTCACAGTATAGATATTGTTAGCTTAGAAATGGGGAATGTAGAGATCGAGATCCAACACTCCTTCGAACAAGGGTTTGAAGAGTGTAGAAAAATTATTGCTCCGCTATTAAGCGAGATTCTAGGAGAGAACATTACGGTGCGCAGTGAATCACCGGTATCTTCCCACAGCGAGCTGCAGCGAGCGGTCTTTATGTCGGCGAAGCAGTTTGAAGTCGATATCGGTGTCGCAGGTGTCGCTAAGGGAGGAGATTTATTATCTGGCGACAGCTTTAGTATGATGGAGCTTGATAATGGGAAATTCGCAGTAGCGATCAGTGACGGGATGGGTAACGGTGAACGTGCTCGGCAGGAGAGCAGCGCGGCATTAACGATTCTTCAACAATTGCTTCAATCGGGAATGAACGAGCAGCTAGCAGTCAAATCAGTCAATTCAATTCTGCTGCTTCGTTCCCCAGAAGAAATTTATGCTACGGTTGATTTAGCAATTATCGATTTGTATTGCGCCAATACAACCTTTTTGAAAATCGGCTCAACACCTAGCTTTATTAAGCGAGGTAACGAGGTCATTCCGATTATTGCGAATAATTTGCCGATCGGAATTATACAAGAAATTGACGTTGACTTCATTCATATGCAGCTGCTCCCAGGCGACCTGCTTATTATGATGAGTGATGGCATCTATGACGCTCCAGGTTATGCTGTGAATAAGGAGCTCTGGATGAAGCGTGTCATAGGCGATCTGAAAAGTAACGATCCTCAGCAAATCGCGGATAGTCTGCTAGAAACCGTTGTTCGCTTCCACGATGGGGTCATTAATGACGATATGACCGTTTTAGTTACGAGACTTGATCGCTATGTGCCGCAATGGGCAACGTTTAAATGGCCTGGCATATCAAAAATCGAGCGTAAAAAAAGCGTAAGCTAAACCTTGTTAGCCCTTTGTCGTTCTGTTGTTTTCTTCAGCAGTTCGGCAAGGGGCTTTAGTTTTGAATCATGCATATAATTAGCCATACCAATTACCGCTCATGTATAATAAAACTAGAATGAAATAGATTACTAGGGTTAAGCCTCTTTCTTTCAGGCAATGCTAGGAATAGATTGTCGTACAATAGATTACGGCATGCATGAAGAGGAGGGTAATCGTTATGAAGCAAATTTTAATTATTACTGATGGCTGCTCTAATGTGGGCATGAGCCCGATCGTCGCAGCTGCTCATGCTAAATCAGAAGGAATAACCGTCAATGTTGTTGGTGTCGTTGATCATGGTGACCTAGGAGAGTATGGTGCATCCGAAATTCATGAGATTGCTAGAGCTGGGGGCGGATTAAGTAGATTAGTCCAAGCGAAGGAGCTAGCACAGACGGTGCAGATGATGACGCGAAAAACAGTTGTGCAGACAATTCAGCTTGCTGTACAGCGTGAGCTTCAAGCAGTGCTTGGCAATGATTCAATAGAAGCACTGCCTCCAGAAAAAAGGGGCGAGGTTGTAAAGGTTATGGATGAGCTGACAGAAACAAGCACGCTGCAGGTCGCTCTGCTTATTGATGCGAGTGCGAGTATGAAGCCGAAGTTTGCTTCTGTTGAGGAATCGATCCAAGATCTGATGCTTAGCTTGCAAGCTAGAGAAGGAAAAAGTGAAATTGCAGTATTCCACTTCCCAGGTTCGAAGCAAGAGGACTGTGTGTTAGATCTCGCTTGGACCACTCAACTAAAAGGAGTACGTTCGATTTTTCCTAAGCTGCATTTGAGCGGAACGACACCGACAGGTCCAGCGATCATGAAGGTTGTTGAATATTTTGTACAACATAGCCACTCAAAAGACCGTTCAGAAATGGAAGGGATGTTAGGTGACGACGTCGTTTAAGCTTCCACTTAAAAAAGGAAGCAACATTGTAGGGAAGTGGAAGAATGGGCTATATCGAGTTGAGCGTTTGCTAGGCGAAGGTGCTAACGGAAAAGTATATCTCGTATCGAAGGATTGGCAATGGTACGCATTAAAAATCGGTGCAAGCTCCATTGATCTTCAATCGGAAATTAACGCACTTAAAGCACTCGCTGGCGAGCAGACATCCAGCAGCCCTTACTTAAAAGATGTGGACGATTGGATTACACCTCAAGGAAAAGAAGTTCCCTTTTACACGATGCGATATGTGAAAGGGATGAATATGGCAGATTACATAGCCCAGCACGGAACAGACTGGTTTCCGCTGCTTGGCTTGAATTTGCTTCGAGGTATAGGAGAGCTTCATCGTGCCAATTGGATATTTGGAGATTTGAAGCTTGAAAACATTATTGTGGGCGAGTACGGCGATGTAGACCTGATTGATTTTGGCGGTGCGACGCCAATCGGTAAAGGTGTAAAGCAATTTACAGAAATATATGATCGAGGCTATTGGAATGAGGGCTCGCGTTCAGCTGACGCGGCGTACGATATTTTTTCCTTTGGGGTGCTTTGTCTTCAAGTGTTTGCCCCGCGTAAGTTGGCGCAGCTGTCAAAGGAGCTTCTCCCGCAAAATCGTTCAGCTGAGCAGTTACTTGCGCTCGTTACCGACATTCCTCCACTTATTCCTTACAGAAAGTGGCTAGAGCTTGCTTTTAAGGGTGGATTTTCACATGGCAAGGAAGCGGCTGCAGCTTGGCGCGCAGTCGCTCACCAGCGTAAGCCGGCTGTTAAAAGCAAAGCAACGCCTCGCTGGCTTAAGGTGATGATAACGATCTCTATCATTTCACTGAGCATTACTGCTTCGCTCTATGCACTCGATTATGCTGGATTATTAAGGTAGAGGATGATGGATGCAATGGGCATCATGGACGAATTGACAGTAGCTTTGTTAGATGAACGATCTTTGCATAAGCAAGGCACCATTGTTGTGGCCGTTTCGGGCGGTGTAGATTCTATGGCGCTGCTTCATATACTGCACCGACTTTCGCCTAAGCTTAAGCTAAAGCTTATTGCAGCTCATGTTAATCACGGCTTCCGCGAGCAATCGTTAGCAGAAGCAGAGCTCGTGCGCAGCTATTGTATGGAACGGGATATTTTATTCGAGACGATTGAGCTGAATATGCCTGATTATCTGGAGCGAACGAATGAAAACAGTCAGGCGGCTTCGCGTAAGCGCAGATATGAGTTTTTTCATGACGTTGCCCAGCGATATGAAGCCGCTGCGATTGCACTCGCTCACCATGCTGATGATCAAGCAGAAACTGTTCTTATGCACGTATTACGTGGTTCAGGTTTATCTGGAATTAGCGGTATGCAAAACAGTCGAGTCGAAAAAAACGTGGAACTAATTCGCCCTCTGCTACGTATGAGAAAGAATCAGCTTGTTCTGCTTTGTCAGCAGGAACAAGTACCTTATCTAGAGGACAGCAGTAATCAATCTAGAGACTACCATCGCAACGAGCTTAGGCTAGACGTCATGCCAATGCTTGAGCGATATAATCCGCAGCTTGTTGAATCCTTGGGGCGTTTAGCAAGTATCGCAAGTGAAGAGGATGCATGGCTGCAGGAGAAGACAGAGGAGAGATATAGACAGATCGTAACGAAGCAGGGTGAAAGCTTTATATTGTCCTGTCACGCTTTATGTAATGAGCCCATTGCTTTACAAAGGAGATTGATTAAACTAATATTAAGTTATCTGTCTCAAGCAGCAGCGATGATTTCATACGAAGGTATTGAACGCATTAGAACTGTCGCAGGTGATCATGCTAAAGCAACCTTACGCATGGACATTGGCGAGGGAATAATGTGCATTCGCGAATATGAAGTGTTACGATTTGTACATATTAAGCAATATCACCTTCTTAGGTCGACATCTGGTTCATTGAACATAGAATTGGAGCAGCTTCCATGTGAACTGCAATATGGTGATTGGCGAATATACGCTGACATCATACCTTTTAATCAACTGCCTCAGCTACAATCGAAGTATGAGGCTGTCTTTGATGCTGATGCCCTAACTTTTCCACTGCATATTCGCTCAAGAAAAAATGGTGATCGAATGCGGGTATTAGGGTTAAATGGCTCTAAAAAGGTGCAAGATATGTTCGTGGACGGTAAGATAGCGGCTGCCGAGCGAGATACTTATCCGATCATTGTGAATAGCGAGGATGATGTTTTATGGCTTCCAGGAATGCGACGATCTTCGATTGGACTTGTGGAAGATCATCATACAAAGTCGATCGTATTCATCCAATGTATACGAACGAGCAATCTTATGCTTGACCGATGAATAGGAATGAACTTCAATTAGAAACATAACATAGTTAAGTGTAGGGGGATTACCAGTTGTTAAACGATATTCAGGAAGTATTGTACAGCGAAGAGCAGATTCGTGAAAAGGTAAGGGAGCTTGGCGAACAGCTTACGAAGGAATTTGATGGCCGTAACCCTTTAGTGATCTGTATTCTTAAGGGTGCTTTTGTCTTTATGTCTGATCTCGTAAAAGAAATAAAAGTCCCACTTGAAATTGACTTTATGGCAGTATCAAGCTATGGGCAGTCCACAAAATCTTCCGGCGTCGTAAAAATTATTAAAGATCTTGATGTATCTGTTGAAGGTCGTGACGTCCTTATTGTAGAAGATATTATTGATAGTGGTTTGACGCTTAGCTACTTAATTGATGTGCTTGAGCATCGTAATGCAGCTTCGGTTTCAGTTGTTACATTGTTTGACAAGCCTGCTCGTCGAAGCGTTGATCTCGAGCCAAATTACAAAGGATACACATTGCCAGATGAATTTGTCGTCGGCTATGGTCTTGATTATGCGGAAAAGTACCGCAATCTGCCATTTATTGGTGTCCTTAAACCAGAAGTATATTCATAACACCTCGCATGTAGTCTCCGATCAGCCTCTATTGTGATGGAAAGTCATGCTATGGTAAAATATTTTAAGCGTCTGAGAGGAGGTAGGGGATGAAACGGTTCATCCGTAATACAGGTTATTATTTAATTATTTTTTTAGTTACGATTGGGATCTATAATTACATCAGTAATACAGGTGAATCTTCCACACCTTTGAGATACGATCAGCTTGTTACAGCAATCGAATCTGGTAATGTGGCAGAATTAACATTAAAGTACGAAGATCAATCCTATCTTGTAACTGGTAAGTATACTCAAGCACCAGAAGGTGAAAATTCAAGTTTTACATCTCGGGCTGGGACAGCCTCGCTTGATCAGATTGAAGACTTAAGGCAGCAGTATAACTTTACATTGAAGTATGAAAAAATGAAAACAGCGGGCTTCTGGTCTAATTTCTTAATTACGATCATTCCGTTTGTGCTTATTTTTATTCTGTTCTTCTTCTTGATGAATCAAGCTCAAGGCGGCGGCGGAAAAGTAATGAACTTCGGTAAAAGTCGTGCAAAGCTTTACAATGAGGAAAAGAAACGCGTAACGTTCCAGGATGTTGCTGGTGCTGATGAAGAGAAGCAAGAGCTTGTCGAGGTCGTTGATTTCCTTAAAGACCCACGTAAGTTTAATATGGTGGGTGCTCGTATTCCGAAGGGGGTACTGCTTGTTGGTCCTCCGGGTACAGGTAAAACATTGCTTGCACGTGCAGTAGCGGGCGAAGCGGGCGTACCATTCTTCAGTATTTCTGGTTCTGACTTCGTCGAAATGTTCGTCGGTGTCGGTGCATCTCGTGTGCGTGACCTATTCGAAAATGCAAAGAAAAACGCACCTTGTATTATCTTTATCGATGAGATTGACGCTGTAGGTCGTCAACGTGGCGCAGGCTTAGGCGGGGGGCACGATGAACGTGAACAAACGCTAAACCAAATGCTAGTTGAGATGGACGGCTTCGGAGCGAACGAAGGTATTATTATTATCGCAGCAACGAACCGTGCTGATATTCTTGACCCTGCACTTTTGCGTCCAGGTCGTTTTGACCGCCAAATCACAGTTGATCGTCCAGACGTTAAAGGCCGTGAAGCTGTTCTTAAGGTTCATGCACGCAATAAACCTCTGACGAGTGAGGTACAGCTTGATATTATTGCTAAGCGTACAACAGGCTTCAGTGGTGCAGATCTAGAGAATTTATTGAACGAGGCTGCTCTTTTAGCGGCACGTCGTAATAAGAAAGAAATCAACATGGTTGATATCGATGACGCAATTGATCGTGTTATCGTTGGTACTGAAAAGAAAAGCCGTGTGATTAGCGATCGAGAAAAACGTATCGTAGCTTACCATGAAGCAGGTCATACGATTGCAGGTTATTTCCTAGAGCATGCTGATCAGGTGCATAAAGTAACGATTATTCCACGTGGCCGCGCAGGCGGATACGTTATTATGCTTCCGAAGGAAGACCGCATGCTTGTTACGAAGAATGAATTGCTTGATCGTGTTTGTGGCTTGCTAGCAGGCCGAGTAGCCGAGGAATTGTTCATCGGAGAGATCGGTACTGGCGCATACAGTGACTTTAAACAAGCGACAGGCATTGTGCGCAGCATGATTATGGAATACGGAATGAGCGATCGTCTCGGTCCGATGCAATTCGGTAATTCTCAAGGCCAAGTGTTCCTCGGTCGTGATCTAGGTCATGAGCAGAACTACTCTGATCAAATTGCTTATGAAATCGATCAGGAAATGCAAAACATTATCAATAGCTGCTACGAGCGTACGAAACAGCTATTGCAAGAGAAAAGCGATGAAATGCATTTGATCGCTCAAACGTTGCTAGAAGTAGAAACGTTAGAAATCGAGCAAATCAAATCATTGATCGATAAAGGGATTTTGCCAGAACCGTTTTCTGGAGGATCAAACAGTTCTCCAGCAAGCAGTGATGAGTCAGTGAAGGAAGTTACTTCATCTGAACCAATCGTTGATGAAATTGGTGATGTAAAAGTTCGTATTCAAACTCGCGAACCAAATCAACCAGTTGCTGATCAAGATATCGTTGAAGAGAAGGAAGTTACTGATCCAACTCCTAACGATGAGAACAAAAAAGAGTAGGCACTTAAATAAAGCTGTATTCTGCTTCTTAGAAATAAGGAGCATGAATACAGCTTTTTTGTGTAGACTACTCTGCTTATTTTAGGTAACTTTGCAAATTTGTTAAAGAATGATGAACATTTGCCGCCAATTCCATTGACATGTGCCTGTAACCAATGTAAATTTAATCTTGAAACATTAAGAAATTGTTCACAATCTTCAATATTTAGAGGAAGCGACTTGATAAGTAAGTGCACAATTTCACAAAGTCGTTATGAATAGGGGTATTCATTGTATACTTAAGGAGAGGATCATTGTGGAAACATTAGCGCTTGAACGCAAGCAGGAACAAAACAGACTATTGCGAGAACGTCTTATGGAGCTTAAAAAGGAACGTAACGCCATTATTTTAGCGCACTATTATCAGCGTGATGAGATTCAGGAAGTTGCAGATTTTCGAGGAGATTCATTTTTGTTAGCGCAAAAAGCAGCGCAAACCGATGCAGAGGTCATTGTATTCTGTGGAGTTCATTTTATGGGCGAGAGCGCTAAGATTCTAGCTCCGAACAAAACGGTTATCATTCCAGATGAGCGTGCCGGCTGCCCGATGGCAGATATGGTTAATGTTGATGGCTTACGTAAGCTGAAAGAGCAGCATCCTAACGCGAAAGTGATTACGTACATTAATTCTTCTGCGGAAGTAAAAGCTGAAACAGATATTTGCTGTACTTCAGCTAATGCTGTAAAGGTCGTTAATTCGGTTGATGCCGATGAGGTCATCTGGGTTCCGGATAAGAACCTGGGTCATTATGTGCAGCAGAATACTGACAAGAAGATGATTATTTGGGAAGGGTATTGCAACACGCATGATATGCTGACGGTTAAAGATGTGGAAGAAATGCGAGAAAAACATCCGAACGCTCAGTTCGTCGTACATCCTGAATGCCGTCCTGAAGTGGTTGCACTCGGTGATTTCGTTGGAAGCACGACTGCAATTATAAAATATTGCAAAGAATCTTCGTGTCAGGAGTTTATCGTTGGAACAGAAGATGGAACAGGCTATCAGCTTCGTCTAGATAGTCCGGAGAAACTATTCCACTTTGCATCCAAATACCTTGTATGCCCGAATATGAAAGTTAATAATTTAAAGAAACTGGTTAAGTGTCTTGAAACGATGCAGCCTCAAATTTATGTGCCGCCACATATCGCAGACCAGGCGCGTCAATCATTGGAGCGCATGCTACTTGTAAAGTAGCATGCGTTGTTCCTATTCTAAGGATAATATGGAGGGTACCACAGTGATTCCAAGATACTTAGTGGATATCGATATTGAAGCTTTACCAGTGATAGATACAGATGTTATTGTCATAGGTGCAGGAATAGCTGGGCTGTTTACTGCTCTTCGCGCAGCCGATGAATCTCAATCCGTAGTTATCGTTACGAAGAAATCACTGCTTGATAGCAACACGCGCTATGCACAAGGTGGAATCGCTGCGGTAATCTCTGAAGATGATTCTCCTGACTATCATCTTCAGGATACATTGATCGCTGGGGCGGGTTTATGCGACCGTGAAGCGGTTGATGTGCTTGTACACGAAGGGCCGCTTGGCGTCGAACATCTAATTAAGCTAGGAACGCAGTTTGATACTGAAAATGGTGAGTTTGCTTTAACGCAGGAGGGTGCGCATAGCCAGCGACGAATCCTTCATGCGAATGGAGATGCAACAGGCTATGAGATTGTTCGCGCTTTATCCGAAAAAGCGATAGCTGCGCCAAACATTGAGGTTTGGGATAACCATTTTGTTATTGATCTTGTTACAGCCGACGGCGTTTGTTACGGTGCTATCGTACAGAAAAACAACGGCGAGCGAATATTTCTACGAGGTAAGGCTACCATTCTATGCTCAGGCGGAGCAGGTCAGTTGTATCGTTATACAACCAATCCCGAAGTCGCAACAGGAGATGGTGTGGCCATCGCATATCGCGCAGGTGCGAATGTTCGAGATATGGAATTTACTCAATTCCATCCAACATCGCTGTGCTACCCAGGAGCCCCTCGTTTCCTTATATCTGAAGCCGTGCGCGGTGAAGGGGCTTATTTGCGTAATATTAAAGGCGAGAGATTTATGGAAAAGTACCATGAACAGCAGGAGCTTGCTCCTCGCGATATTGTAGCTCGTGCGATCGTAAGTGAGATGGAGGATACGAAATCTACTTTTGTTTATATCGATATTACGCATCAGTCTGAGCAGCTCATTAAGCACCGCTTCCCTACTATCTATAAATACTGTCTTGAATATGGGCTTGATCTAACTTCGGATTGGATTCCAGTTGCTCCTGCCATGCATTACATGATGGGCGGTGTCCAGACTGATCTTAACGGAGAAACGAATATTGCACGATTGTTTGCATGTGGCGAAGTATCGTCAACCGGAGTTCATGGCGCGAATCGACTTGCTAGCAATTCGTTGTCGGAAGCTATTGTATTTGGCAGACGTATTGTAGATCGAATTACGAAGCTAGGTTTGCTAGAGTCGATGCCGGACATCGTATATAAAACAGAACGTCAGCCTCACGCGATGCAGCCGTTCGTTGAGCGTCGTCTAAAGCTGCAAAAGGTGATGGTTCGATATACAGGCTTAAAGCGTAATCGCGAAGGTTTGCAGCGTGGATTAGAGGAATTAAAACGCCAAAGTGCGATCTTCGATACAGTACTTATGGAACGCGAGGAATTTGAATTTGCCAATATGTTAACTTGCGCGCTACTTACCACCTCATCGGCATTATATCGAGAAGAAAGCCGTGGTGGTCATTATCGTGAAGATTTTCCTTTCCGTGATGATGAGCGCTGGTCTAAACATACGATCATCAATCGTGAACATGAACAATTAAAGGAGTGGATCGAGTATGTATGAATGGACAACAGGAGGCTATGCTGAAGAGCTAAAGCAGCAAATTCGTAGCTGGCTGGCAGAAGATATCGGCAGTGGAGACATTACAACGGAGACGACCATTCCCGCACAATCTCAAGCGAAAGCGATTCTTCACATGAAGGAAGACGGGATTATCGCAGGCATACCAATTGCTAAGCTTGTATTTGAAGTTGTTGATGCATCGCTACAATTCAACGCACTTGTGCAAGATGGAGACCCGGTAACGAGGGGAACTGTCATTATAGAGGTAGAGGGTAGTACAAGAAGCTTGTTGACAGGTGAGCGATTAGCACTTAATTTGATGCAAAGATTATCAGGCATTGCGACGAAAACTCATCAGTATGTTCAGGCTTTGAATGGATTGCCTACGCGTCTTGTCGATACGAGAAAGACGACACCTGGCCATCGCATGCTAGAGAAGTATGCCGTACGTGTTGGTGGAGGCCATAATCATCGTTTTGGTTTGTATGATGCGGTGATGATTAAAGATAATCATATTAAAGGTGCTGGTGGCATTACTGCGGCAGTACAGTCAGCCCGTCAAGCGATTCCGCATACGATGAAAATCGAGGTGGAAACCGAATCAATGGCGCAAATTGAAGAAGCGCTAGCAAGTGGGGCCGATATCATTATGCTCGATAATATGAATTCTGAAGCTATGAAGCAAGCGGTAGCGTATATTAAAGCTCAATCTCCACATGTTATAGTAGAAGCATCCGGTGGAATAACGCTGGAGTCGATATATGATAAAGCTTCAGCAGGGGTAGATGTGATTTCTGTCGGAGCGCTAACGTATTCCACTCAAGCTTTAGATATTAGCCTGGACTTGAATGAGAAGAAGGGTGGAGCAACTGAATGATTTTAGTCATAGATGTTGGCAACACGAACATCGTGCTTGGCATATATCAAGAAAAAGAATTATTGCATCATTGGCGGATTAGTACGAATCGATCAGGAACAGTAGACGAATACGGGATAACGATTCATAATTTGTTTCAATATGCAGGTCTTAGTCTAAGCAGTATTGAAGGTGTAGCGATCTCATCAGTTGTTCCTCCACTAATGGGGCTGCTAGAGCAGCTATGCTTGAAGTACTTGCAGAAGACACCGCTTATTGTCGGCCCTGGAATCAAAACAGGATTGAATATTCGTTACGAAAATCCTCGCGAGGTAGGTGCGGATCGCATCGTTAATTCTGTTGCGGCCATTGAACAATATGGAGCACCGTTAATTGTTGTTGATTTTGGAACTGCTACGACGTTTGATTATATTGATGGTGATGCGAATTACTTGGGCGGCGCAATCGTACCAGGTATTGGCATTTCCACAGAGGCCTTATATCAGCGAGCTGCAAAGCTGCCGCGTATTGAGTTGACGAAGCCGAAAAGCGTCGTTGGCCGTAATTCCGTTAATTCGATGCAAGCAGGTATTATTTATGGATATGTTGGACAGGTTGATGGTATCGTCAATCGTATTAAGAAGGAATTTAACGTACAGCCTCGAGTTATAGCGACTGGTGGTTTAGCTGAGTTGATCTTTGCCGAATCTGAAACGATTGAAAAGGTAGATTCTATGCTGACGCTCGAAGGCTTGCGTATTATATATGAACGAAATCAGGAGTGATGACATGGCTGAGCAATTAAAAGATATATTAGTACGCGGAACAGCTTGGGGCGGAAAATTACGTGTATTTGCTACACGTATAACAAATATTGTCGAAGAAATGCGCGTTCGACATCAGATGTATCCTACAGCAACAGCTGCACTTGGGCGAACGAGTGCTGTTGCAGTAATAATGGGTGCGATGCTTAAAGGCAGTGAACGGCTAACGATCCAGGTTAAAGGAGATGGTCCGATCGGCCAAGTCGTTGTAGACGCGAATGCTGACGGTGAGATTAGAGGGTATGTTGACTATCCTCAAGCGCATCATGCGAGCAATGAACGCGGAAAGCTTGATGTTGCAGGTGCGGTAGGAACTACAGGTCATATCTATGTTACGAAGGATTTAGGCTTAAAAGAGCCTTATGTCGGCAGTGTACCGATTATATCAGGCGAGCTAGGAGAAGACTTTACGTACTACTTCTCCGTATCCGAGCAGACGCCTTCTGCAGTCGGTGTTGGGGTGCTTGTTGATGTCGATAATTCGGTACTCCATGCAGGAGGGATTATCGTTCAAGTGCTTCCAGGCTTGTCTGATGAAGAACTGACGCGTCTTGAGCAAGCGGTAGCGGCACTTCCGCCTGTAACAGCGCTATTAGATCAAGGGGAAACACCGGAAGGGATTATTAAGTGGTTAGTCGGTGATGATTACACGATACATGATGAGATGGAGCTTCGTTTTCAATGCAAATGCTCAAGAGAACGTGTGAGTACAACACTGTTAAGTGTTGGAGCAGAGGAACTTCAGGCGATCATTGATGAAGAAGGTCAAGCTGAGCTTGTTTGTCACTTCTGCAATGAGAAATATCATTTTGATATAGAGCAGTTAGAGCAATTACGCGATCAGGCACGATCTTAATAAGGATTGACGCAATGAAGAAATATAATGTGTTAAGGGTGGTAGTCATTGTTCAAGCGTTGGGGATGATTGCATTAACGGCAATAGTGATGTGGAACTATGTCCCCTACTTAACGGCTAGACAGGATAATAACGAAGTACAGCAAATACCTGGAGACAGTGATGCTGAAGATGAAGTGATCGCTGTTATTGCAGATCAAAAAGTTACGAAGCAGCAATTAATTGATGAGCTGTTAGAGCTATACGGTGATCAGGAGCTAGAACAAATGCTTATGCATCGTGCGATTGAAATGGCTGCAAAAGAAAAAGGTATTGTTCTATCCGCAGATGAGCTTGCGCGGGCAATCAGTGAAGCAGCAAGCGGGTATGAAAGCGAGGAGCAGTACTTTGCTATGATGAGGGATCAGCTTGGACTTTCGCGCGAGCGAGTAATCGATGACATTGCTGATCATGCACTGCTTATTAAGCTCGCAACAGCCTCAGTTGACCTAAGTGAGGAGCAAGTTACCGCTTTTATTCAGGAGCATGAAGCCGAACTACAACCGAAGCAGCGTCTTAACATTAGCTGGATTTTAAGCCAAACGTATGAAGATGCTAATATGGTGATGAAATTGCTAGAAGAAGGTACTTCTTTTACTGAGCTTGCTATGAACTATTCGATCGATCCATATAGTGCAGAGCAAGGCGGTAACATAGGAGATATAGATAGCGATGATCCTTTTTATGACGAACAAATGATACAAGAAGCGATGCAGCTGAACATTGGCGATATCGTAGGGCCGATAGAAACGAGTGAAGGGTACGCAATTATACAGTTACAAGGTAGGCAGACAGAGAAGGAAAAGTCGGAAGAGGATAAGAGAGATTGGGCAAGAACACAGCTGTCCTTGCAGCAGATTGGATCGTTATCTGACATTAAGCAGCAGCTTCTAAATCAATACGTTACCGTCATTCGCAAATAATTGCACATTTATTCCATTTATTCGCACAATGATATTGACAAACATATACGCGCATTGTTAAGATATTAGTATCAAAGCCAACTAAATTAGTCGGAATAAGGAGGATTTATTCTCATGGCAAGAATTGTACAAAGCGTTACTGAACTTATCGGTGATACACCATTAGTACGTCTTAATCGTTTAGTTCCTGAAGGTAGTGCAGAAATATACGTAAAGCTTGAATATCAAAACCCTGGTGCAAGTGTAAAAGACCGTATTGCGATTAGCATGATTGAAGTAGCTGAGCAGCAAGGTCTAATTAAGCCAGGAGACACAATTGTAGAGCCTACGAGCGGCAACACTGGTATTGGTCTTGCCCTAGTAGCTGCAGCTAAGGGCTACAGTGCAATTCTTGTTATGCCGGAAACAATGAGTATCGAGCGTCGTAACTTGCTTCGCGCTTACGGTGCTAATCTTGTTCTGACTCCAGGCTCAGAAGGTATGAACGGTGCAGTACGCAAGGCCGAAGAGCTTGTCGCTGAAAACCCAGGCTACTTTATGCCACAACAATTCAAAAACGAAGCAAACGTTAAAGTTCACCGCGAAACTACTGGTCCAGAAATCGTTGAAGCAATCAACTCGCTAGACGGCAAGCTTGATGCATTCATTGCTGGTATTGGAACTGGCGGTACGATCTCAGGTGCTGGTGAAGTGCTAAAAGGCGCATTCCCTAATGTTAAAGTGTATGCGGTAGAACCAGCTGGATCACCTATTCTTTCTGGTGGTAACCCTGGTCCTCATAAAATTCAAGGGATCGGTGCGAACTTTATTCCAGATATCTTGAATCGTGAAATCTATGATCAAGTGATTACGGTTGAAAACGAGGAAGCATTCGAATACGCTCGTCGTGCTGCGAAAGAAGAAGGTATTCTATGTGGTATTTCTTCTGGTGCTGCGATTAGTGCTGCTCTAAAAGTTGCAAAAGAGCTTGGCGCAGGCAAGCGTGTTGTAGCAATCGTTCCAAGTAACGGTGAACGTTACCTAAGCACACCACTTTTCAACTTCGACAACTAATCAGACATGTCTGATCGAGTAGAGGTATACCATGACACCGTGGTACTCCTCTACTTTTTTTGTTATTGAACTAGCAAAGGTAGCGAGGGTAACCGTGAGAAATGTTTTGTTGCTCTTTAGTTCAACTAATAAACCTTTATTTTTCCAGATCATTTTTGTATACTAGGCGAAAGTAACAACAATCGGAGGAGCTAGTACAAATGTTAACGTCTTGGGAATCGTGGCAGCATTGGCATGAGGAAGGAAGCTATACGAGCCTTCCGTATATCAAGAAATTAAAGCTTGATTGGTTCGATTACGGCTATGTGCCAGCATGGACGGAAGTGTGGCAGGATGCCTCACCGTATGCTTTTGTACTGGAAAGTGGAAAAGTTGGGCGCTATACCTATGTTGGCTTATCTCCACAAAGCATTATTTACGGTACGGGTGATGAAGCGCATTACCTTGATTATAATGAAGAAGGTGATCAAGCTAGTCCTTGGTCAACGATAAAGGGAAAACCACTTGAAGTTGTGCGTCAGTGGATGAAGCCTTATGTCAGCCCCAAAGTAACAGGAGCTCCAAAGTTTTGTGGAGGCTGTGTGGGGTTTTGGGGTTATGATGTTGTACGCAGTATAGAACGGTTGCCGCAGCAAGCCATTCGCGACTTGTCCATACCAGACTATTTGTTTATGAGAATGGATGAAGTCTGGGTGCTTGATCATGAGGAGCAGGCCGTGTACTGTGTCGTCCACCGGCATATTGACGCTAAGTGGAGTGAGCAGGAGCTTCGTACCTGTTACGAGCGTGCTGCTTTGCATGCAGACAGCATGGAGGATTACTGGCTCACATGGTTTGAAAGTGAACAGCAGCGCGCTGCTGCAGAGCAGGAGCGCACGCGCAAGCTCGCTCATATTGAACAGCAGAGTCTTCATATCAACGTTGAAGATGTACAAGGATTGTCCTCTCCTTTTGAAAAAGAAGCTTTTATTGCAGCGGTTGAACGGATCAGGGACTATATCGCCGCAGGGGATGTGTTTCAGGTGAATTTGTCCCAGAGGCAAAGCAAGCAGCTGACGAGTAAGCCAGAAGAGCTGTACGAATGGCTTCGCTGCTTTAATCCATCCCCTTATATGGGTTATATAACAACGCCAAACTTTCAGATTGTATCTGCCTCACCTGAGCTGCTTGTTGAGCAAGTATCTGGCAAGCTTGCAACTAGACCGATTGCAGGTACGCGCAGACGTGGAAAGACTGCAGATGAAGATGCACAAATGGTAGAAGAGTTGCTTAGCAATGAGAAGGAAAAAGCTGAGCATATTATGTTAGTTGACTTAGAGCGTAATGACCTTGGCAGGGTGTCAGCCTATGGCACGGTAAAGGTTGAAGAGCTAATGGTTATTGAGCGCTATTCTCATGTAATGCATCTTGTGTCGCAGATTGAGGGTCAGCTTGCTGCAGGCAAGGATCTTTTCGATGTTATAGCAGCAGTGTTCCCTGGAGGTACGATTACAGGAGCACCGAAAATTCGTACGATGGAAATTATTGAAGAGCTGGAGCCTGTTTGCCGTGGACCGTATACCGGCTCAATGGGCTGGATCGACTATAATGGTGACATGGAATTCAACATCATCATTCGAACGATGATGATTGAGCAGAACCAAGTTCATGTTCAGGCTGGAGCGGGGATCGTTATTGATTCCGATGCTGAGCGCGAATATTATGAGTCATTAAGCAAGGCGAAGGCGCTGTGGAAAGCGATTCAATATAGTGAAACCTATCATTCATAACAGAGGAAGGAAGATTCCGATGATCCTTGTCATTGATAATTACGATTCATTTACGTACAATCTTGTGCAATACCTTGGACAACTTGGTCAGGACATCGTTGTAAAGCGCAACGACGAAATTGATATAGCAGGAATAGAACAGTTAGCACCAGACCATATTATGATATCACCAGGTCCTTGTTCACCGAACGAGGCGGGAATTAGCCTGCAAGTCATTGAGCGATTTAAAGGTGTCATTCCGATTATCGGTATTTGTCTTGGACATCAATCAATTGGGCAAGCGTTTGGCGGTGAAGTTGTGCGTGCAGAGCAGCTTATGCACGGTAAAACATCGCAAATTGTTCATGATGGTAAATCGTTGTTTGAAGGACTACCTTCCCCATTTACAGCAACGCGCTACCATTCATTAATTGTTCGACGTGAAACATTGCCTGATTGCCTAGAGATTACTGCGGAGACAGAAGCAGGGGAGATTATGGGCTTGCGCCATAAAGAGTATCCGATTGAAGGCTTGCAGTTTCATCCTGAGTCGATTATTACAGAGCATGGTTTGCGTATGCTTGAAAACTTCTTTAAGCTGCGTACAGTAAAAGCCTAAGGGCAGACATGGTGAGCATGATGCGTATACTTTATGTTAATGGACAAATGATGAATGCAGAAGAAGCTATGGTCTCCGTATATGACCATGGCTTTTTGTACGGTCTAGGACTGTTCGAGACGTTCCGAACATATGGTGGTCAGTGCTTCTTATTAGATCGCCATATGGAGCGGCTGTATGAGAGTTGCAGCCAGCTAGGCATCTTGCTTCAGCTGAGTGTGTCGGATGTTAAGCATGCGGTCCAGCAATTGTTAACATTGAACAAGCTGGAAGATGGCTACGTAAGACTAACCGTTAGCGGAGGCATTGGTGAATTAGGGCTGCCGACAGAAGATTATTGCAATCCAACCGTTGTTATCATGGTTAAGCCGCTTGGAGCTGTATCCGCTGAAAGCTGGGAACAAGGAAAGGCGCTGCAGCTACTTGATACTAAGCGTAATACACCGGAAGGATTATATCGATACAAATCACTGCATTATATGAACAATATTATTGCGAAGCGTGAGCTGCTTTCTCTTGGAACTCGTACTATGGCTGGAGTTGAGGGGCTTATGCTCAATGAAAAAGGTGTGCTGGCAGAAGGAATAGTCAGCAATCTGTTTTTTGTGCAGAATGATGTCATTCATACACCTCACGTAGATACGGGAATCCTTCCTGGTATAACACGCCAGTATGTAATGGAGCTTGCCGGGCAGCTGGCCTTCCAAGTAAAAGAAGGGCATTATCGCTTTGATGAGCTGTGGAATAGTAGCGAAGCGTGGATGACGAACTCCATTCAGGAGCTCATACCTATAACGACGGTGATTAATACCGCTGGATTAAAGCAGCAGTTGTCACGTGGAGCAGCAGGGCCTATCTGTAAGCAGCTGGCGGCAGTTTATCGCGCAGCAACGACGAATGAATAAGGTAGTAGAGGTGAAGGCAGAATGAATGCACCGACTTTTTGGAAAAGAAGCTATAAGCTTCGCAATGATGTGTCACTTGAGCTTGGCAATCGAACATTAATCATGGGGATTTTGAATGTGACACCAGATTCATTCTCAGACGGTGGTAAGCATAACACAATAGAAATGGCAGTTGCCCATGCACAAAAGCTGATCGATGATGGCGCGGATATTATTGATATTGGTGGAGAATCGACAAGACCAGGCTTTACACCTGTATCGGTGAAGGAAGAGCTGGAGAGAGTTATTCCGGTCATTGAGGCGATAGCTGAAAAATTTCCGAATATCCCAATGTCAATTGATACGTATAAATCAGAAACTGCTGCAAAAGCTTTAGAGGCTGGTGCTCATATTATTAACGATATATGGTGCCTTACGTATGATGGCAACATGGCGGATGTTGCAGCACAGTATCAATGTCCAGTTATATTGAACCATAATCGTGAGAAAGCCTCCTATGCCAATGTCGTACAGGACGTTATCGCGGACTTGAAGCATAGTGTGGAGCTTGCTCTTTCAGCAGGTATAAAGCAACATGATATTTGGCTGGACCCTGGTATTGGTTTCGCAAAAGGGCGCGAGGAGAATATGGAGGTCCATGCGCATTTGGATCGTATTCAGGCGCTAGGCTATCCAGTCTTGCTCGGTACTTCACGGAAAAAGTTCATTCGTGATACGCTGCAGGTGGAAGCGTCAGAAGCAGCAGAGGGAACGATTGCTTCAAATGTTATAGGAATCGCACAAGGCTGCCAAATCGTACGTGTTCATGATGTTAAAGCAATGAAAAAAGCGGCGATGCTTGCCGATGCGATATTGTATCGTCGAACGAACAACAAGGAGCTGGAGTAATGGACAAGATGATGTTAAAAGGAATGCGCTTCTTTGGTTATCATGGCGTATTCCCAGAGGAAAACAGATTAGGCCAACAGTTTTACATAGATCTTGAATTACTAATGGATATGAGGCAAGGTGCCCAAACTGATGAACTGGAATATGCACTTGATTATTCAGAAGTTCACTCATTCGTTAAAGAAATTGTAGAAGGACCACCCTTCAAGCTGATTGAGGCTTTGACTCATCATATTGCATCGCGCCTTCTGGAGCATTATACTATTGTGAATGAAGTTACCGTTAGAGTAACGAAGCCGCATCCTCCATTTGAAGTGCACTTTGATGGTGTAACCATCGAGATGAATAGAAAGAGAGCCGACTATGTCTAATACGACTGACTTCAACATCGCATATATTGCGCTTGGTTCAAATATGGGGGATCGTAATCAATGGCTTATGCAAGCTTTAGATGCATTAGAGAAGCGGGATGGGATTACGATTACTGCGGTATCTGCTATTTACGAGACCGATCCGGTAGGTTATACCGATCAAGACGCATTTTTGAATATGGTTATACAAGTGAGTACATCATATTCACCTCATGAGCTGCTGCAGCAACAGCAAGAGATCGAATCTGAACTTGGAAGAGTTCGCCAGGTGCGTTGGGGGCCAAGAACTATTGATTTAGATCTTCTGTTGTACGATAATATTGCTTTGGAGACAGAACAATTAATATTGCCACATCCTAGAATGATGGAGCGGGCGTTTGTGCTGGTTCCACTCCGCGATGTACTTTCTGACGATCACGTTCTATATCGAGAGGTTGAACAGGTCGCCAAGGAAGCGCTGCAATCAAGAAAGGAAGGCATTACAATATGGAAAACGATCAATTGGCTCAACGTGTAAGAGCGTTCCGCAAGTTGAAGGGCTACACTCAAATTGAGCTGGCTGAGGAGTTAGGAGTATCTGTTGCAGTACTAGGATCTTTAGAGCGCGGTACGAGAAGAAACGATCCTAAGCTGTTGAAGCTTATTGCGAATAAATTAGAGATTAGCTATGAGGAATTAGTTACGATAAGAGAGGGGTAATCGTACATGCTGAAAATCGGAAACATCGAGATGAAAAACCAAGTCGTGCTAGCTCCGATGGCAGGCGTGTGCAACCCCGCGTTTCGTTTAATTGCTAAAGAGTTTGGAACAGGCTTAGTATGTGCAGAAATGGTAAGCGATAAAGCCATATTGCATGGGAATAAGCGAACAATGGAAATGCTGTTTGTTGATGAGCGCGAAAAGCCGCTTAGTCTTCAAATATTTGGCGGTGACCGAGAATCGCTTGTAGAAGCGGCAAAAGTCGTAGATAAGCAGACGAACGCGGACATTATCGATATTAATATGGGCTGCCCAGTGCCTAAGGTAACCAAATGTGATGCAGGTGCACGTTGGCTGCTAGACCCCAATAAAATATATGAGATGGTTTCTGCAGTTGTCGAAGCAGTAGAAAAACCTGTTACTGTTAAGATGAGAATTGGCTGGGATAGCGATCATATATATGCAGTGGAAAATGCGCAAGCAGTAGAGCGAGCAGGCGGCAGTGCGGTAAGCGTGCACGGGCGTACAAGAGAGCAGCAATATACTGGGACAGCAGATTGGAACATTATTAAGCAAGTAAAGCAGGCGGTATCGATACCTGTTATTGGCAACGGAGACGTATTCGAGCCGGAGGATGCACGTCGCATGCTGGATGAAACAGGCGTTGATGGTGTAATGATCGGTCGTGGCGCTCTTGGCAACCCATGGATGCTTTATCGTACGATTGAGTATCTAACAACGGGCAAACTGCCTAATGACCCAACGCCGGAAGAGAAGCTTGAAGTCGCAATACTTCATATGGATCGTCTAATCGCACTGCGCAACGAAGCGGCTGCGGTTAAGGAAATGCGCAAGCATATGGCTTGGTATCTTAAAGGGCTACCTGCTGCTGCGCGCATTAAGGATAAAATCATGGAAGAAACTAGTCGTGATCGTTTAGTAGAGATATTGAATGAATATGTTGCTTCTCTACATGTCGAGCAATAAAAATTAAGCGATGAATCGATGCAACAGCATCAGTAAGTGGTAATGAGATGCAACAATACATTACGATTACGAGTGGAGACATGGGGTTTCAATTGGATAATGCAAGGAAATTTAACTGTTTTTACATATCCAATTGACATTTCATTCTCTAATGCAATATAATCTTGCAATATAAATAACGTAAACACTTTCAACGGGCATGTTCGAACATATCTGTAATATATTAATTATCAGTGAATGAAGTGAATTCATACTTGGTATGAAAATAAGTCACATGACAGGGGACTTGGATGATGAACGATAAGGAAACAATCTTAACTCAGGATGGACTGAAAAAGTATGAAGAAGAATTAGAAAACTTGAAGTCCGTCAAGCGTCGCGAAGTTGCTGAACGTATTAAAATAGCGATTGGTTACGGCGACATTAGTGAAAACTCTGAGTATGAGGATGCAAAGAATGAACAGGCATTTATCGAAGGTCGTATTATTACATTGGAAAAAATGCTTCGTAATGCAAGAATCATTAACAATGATGAAATCGATGTAGATATGGTTAGTGTAGGCTGTACGGTAACTGTAGAGGATCTAGAGTTTGGAGATCATGTGGACTATACCATCGTAGGAACTGCAGAATCCAATCCATTTGAAAATAAAATCTCTAATGAAAGCCCACTCGGCAAAGCTATTCTTGGCATGAAGAAAGGAACAGTTGTAGAAGTTAACGTTCCTGCCGGCAATATTCAATATAAAATTGTAGATATCAAAAAATAAGGTATAATGTGTTTATATGAAAGCTTCCTTCAGGAAGCTTTTTGAACGTTTACCGCAAGATTCAAGGAGATGAGTAGATTGGAACAAGATAACAACACACAAGAAAATGCACAAGAACTAAGTGAATTGTTGCAAATTCGTCGCGATAAGCTTGATTCGCTTAGAGAATTGGGTGTAGATCCATTCGGTAAAAAGTTTGAACGTACGAATAACGCGAAAGAGCTGCTTGATGCATATGCAGAAGTGGACAAGCCTGCACTAGAAGAGATGAATGTTTCGGTAAGTCTTGCCGGCCGTATTATGCAGAAGCGCGGTATGGGTAAAGCGAGCTTTGCGCATATTCAAGACTTAACAGGTCGTATCCAGATCTATGTGCGCAAGGACTCTGTCGATGCTGACAAATTCGCCGCATTTGAACTGCTTGATATTGGAGATATTGTTGGCGTTAAGGGGACGGTCTTTAAAACAAATACTGGCGAGGTATCAGTTAAAGTTCTAGAACTTGAGATCTTGTCCAAATCTTTACTTCCATTGCCAGATAAGCATCATGGACTGAAGGATGTTGATTTGCGCTATCGTCAACGTTATGTTGACCTTATTGTGAATCCAGACGTGCAGCAGACATTTATTGCACGCTCTAAAATCATTCAATCCATGCGCCACTACCTAGATTCCCTTGGCTACCTGGAAGTTGAAACGCCGACGTTGCATTCGATTGCTGGGGGAGCTGCTGCTCGTCCATTCATTACCCATCATAATGCGCTTGATATGCAGCTTTACATGCGTATTGCGATTGAGCTTCATCTAAAACGCCTCATCGTTGGTGGTTTGGAGAAGGTATATGAGATCGGCCGTGTTTATCGTAACGAAGGAATGTCTACACGTCACAATCCTGAGTTTACGATGATCGAGCTTTACGAAGCGTATGCTGACTACAAAGATATTATGGCGCTAACTGAAAATATGATTGCTCATATTGCGCAAGAGGTGCTAGGTACAACAAAAATTTTGTATCAAGGCGTTGAAGTTGACCTCACGCCACAATGGCGTCGAGTGAGTATGGTTGAACTTGTTAAAGAAGTTACAGGCGTAGACTTTAGTGCGCATATGACAGACGATGAAGCTCATGCGCTTGCTAAAGAACATAAAGTGCCTGTTGAGCCGCATATGACGTTCGGTCATATCGTTAATGCATTCTTCGAGCAGTTCTGTGAGGAAACATTAATTCAGCCTACATTTGTAACAGGACATCCTGTTGCGATCTCACCATTGGCTAAGAAAAACGAAGAAGATCCGCGCTTCACAGATCGTTTTGAGCTGTTTATCGTTGCTCGTGAGCATGCTAATGCATTTACCGAGCTTAATGATCCGATCGATCAACGTGAGCGTTTTGAATCACAGCTTACAGAGCGTGAGCAAGGAAACGACGAGGCGCATGAAATGGACGAAGATTTCCTTCGTGCACTAGAATACGGTATGCCGCCGACAGGTGGATTAGGGATCGGTATCGACCGTCTAGTGATGCTGCTTACAGATTCTCCGTCGATTCGTGACGTACTGCTGTTCCCACATATGAGATAGGCTTGCTGCTGCTAATTGAGCAGTGCAAGTAGATGAAGCGACCCAAACATCGTGTGCTGAGATGTTTGGGTCGCTTTTTTGCGCTTTGAAACAGAACTGAAGGTGGGTGTTTAACTGTCGTAGGTTCTTCAACTTGCCTGATTAATGCGAATAAGTTTGTTTCTTTATAAGTTTTTTCAGATATTTTGTAACGGAATGCTTACTTCTTAGTCTTATATTTAGAAAGGAGGGGAGAGCACCATAGACTTTAAGCAAATTTACGAACTTTATTTTAAAGACGTGTACCGATTCATTTATTCAATATGTAGAGACGAGCATATAGCTGAAGAGATTACGCAGGAAACGTTTTTCAAGGCTTTGAAAAACATTGATAGCTTTCGAGGCAACTGCAAGCTAAACGTATGGCTGTGCCAAATCGCAAAGAATACGTTCTATTCTCATTATTCAAAACAAAACAAGCTGAAAGGAATCGTTGTAGAGGCTGTAGAACCACAACCACATTACCATGAACAGATGTTCATTCTTAAGGAGGACGCATTACGTATACATAGAATTCTGCACTTAATGAACGAGCCCTATAAAGAAGTATTTACGCTGCGAGTCTTTGGTGAGCTTTCATTTGCTGAAATAAGCCGATTGTTCGGAAAGTCGGAAAGCTGGGCTAGAGTGACATTTTATCGAGCAAAGCAGATGCTCCAAAAGAAACTGGTGGAGGGTGTTAGTGATGACTAAAATTCATTGCGATCTCATACAAGATTTATTGCCTTTATATGCTGACGGTGCATGTAGTGAACAAAGCAAAATCATGATTGATGAACATATGATGGAATGTAGTGAATGCAAAGAGCAACTAATAGGCATGACGCAGTCCTTGTTTGTAATGGAGCCACAAGAAACAGTGCAGCAAGAAGAAGCACAGGTGATACGATCACTAGCCAAAACATGGCGCAGAACAAAGCAATACGCTTGGATAAAGGGCGGGGTAATTGCTACGGTTTGCTGCATATTAGCTATTTTTGCATATCAAATGCTAACAAAATGGAGAATCGTCACTGTCCCAGCTGAGCTAATTGAAGTATCTGAAGTATATCAGCTCTCGGATGGTTCAATATCGTATCGATTAAAGGTTGAAGATGAATATGAGTTAACGTATCTAAGTCAAACATATGACGAGCAAGGGAACTCTTATACAGTAGGATATAGGCCAATTATAAAAAGAAAAACAAACGTTAACTATGCAAGTTACGGATTTAATGATTCATTGCATCGCATGCATCCAGAAAAAGAAAATGAACTATTATTTAAGTTGAATAATCCAACCGGTGTTCAGGCTTGGTATTATGGATCGGAAGAAGATCGAATCTTAATATGGGAGCAAGGCATGGAGGTTCCTGATGCAAGTGAAAGCTTGGAACAATATTGGCAGAATGAAGGGGAACTGGTTTATCCTACGATTACAATACAAGATGAACATTCTTAATAAACTCTCTAAGCTAACGATCTAAAAGGTTGTTAGCTTAGGAAATCAAATAAATAGTTATTTCTATAGGAAAGATGATTGCGAGGCACTATATCTAGTGGTGACTAAAACAAATCAAAAAACTTTACAAAAAAGCTTGCATTATACAAACGATTCATGGTATATTATTTCTTGTCGCCGCGAGAGATCGTGAGAGACACACAAAAACAAAACGTTCGAGTCGAATTGAAACAAGATGAGATGAGAACGACATTGTTCCTTGAAAACTGAACAACGAGTAAGAACTGCCATCAACGATTCAACCCCGTTGGATCGTTGATAAAAAGCGAAATAGAAGATTTTTTCAAGCGATTCT
>Ga0160467_100256_pt1 | contig 64448 bp, 50 predicted proteins | sample HID1972I_E11MG_FD_108221 | JGI IMG/M metagenome (GOLD analysis project Ga0160467, IMG submission 108221) | Enriched pill bug-associated microbial communities from UW Madison campus, WI, USA - HID1972I_E11 MG | ecosystem: Host-associated > Arthropoda: Insects > Digestive system > Unclassified ... | reverse complement strand
GGCCGTCTTTACAAATGGCAGGACAGAGAATTACACGGGGAATGTGACCTTGATTCGGTAATTGTTTTCATTAATTAAAAAAACAACCGGTTGTCTCTTAATTGAAACAACCGGTTGTTTTTTTTGTCCTAATGCCAACATGGTCCATATTGTTGACTTTATTAATATTATATTTCCAGTTGCAATATTCATAGAACTATAATAATTTCAGCCTTATTGATTTTAAAAGCGAAAATAATAACGGAGCTATTAAGCACACTCTACTTATTGTCAGCAAGATGCATTCATATGTAAATCTAGTCAGTTCATTTGTTTAATAATGCAATGGGTAAATCAGATAACAAGTAAAGAGTTTTCTTAAGGAGAATTGAATATATAGAAATGCACATTCCTACTTGATAATGCCAACTAATCAGGCGGCTGATTGTTTTTGTATAGAATTAAACTAATATCTCTTTCAATAATAGGTCTTTGTTTTCTTATGGCTGATTTGAATTCACCTTAAGGTCTATATCATCATTTCGACAATTCCATTTTCACAGATACAAAATAGCTTCTTCCGGTACTCAAATTGGAGTTCCCGTCGGAAGCGCCGTGAGGCGAACTAGCTAAAGGGTTCGTTGTTGTGCCCGTACTTCCGATAATGGTATTATTAAATAAATTCCGGATGCCGAGAACGAAATGTAATTTATCCTTATAGAAGCTTTTTTCCGCAGAAGCATCTAGGTTATGATAGTCGTTTGAAATAATGCCTTTTTCAACTGCCATACCACCTGTGACATCCGCAACCATCAGGGGCGCAGGTCCGGTGTATTTATAAAAAAGGGCAATGCTCGCATTTATTTTTGGAAAGGCATATCGGAAATTGGTATTGGCTTCCCAATAATTGTATTCGGCACTCGTCAGCGTTTTTATTGCATGGTTAAAAGAACCACCAAGGGAAACATAAAATTGACGGTACTGGTTTTGACTGATTAATTGAAATTGCAAGTTTCTGAAATATCCGATATTCACATAAGTATAAGGAGCGGGTGTTCCAGGCGTAACAGAAACACCTGTTTGTGCCAATGAAATTTGATTATGAATATCGTTGTAATAACCAGTTAGGCTGATATTGTTATAATTATTTCTTTGTTGATATAAAGTATAACCTGTGGAAATTTGAACATGATGACCATCTTCCGATTTTAAGGTTTCATTTCCAAAGATGTCATGATTACTGTCTTTAAAATCAAGATACATTTCCTTTAAAGTCGGCGCGCGAAAGCCTCTTGCATAAGACCCCCTGAACTGTAGGTCTTTATAAGGTTTATACAATATACTAAAGGATGGAATCAACGGTGAATTATATTGCGAATTCAAAGAAGCTCTTAACGCAGGTTGTAATTTTAGTTTTGAAGACACATCAAAATCCGTAATCAATAAAAGTGCATAATCTCCAATATTTTTTCTCCCACCTTTTATTTTATCCGAGCTAAAACTGTATTCAAGATTAATGTCATAACCAAAAGTGTAACTGAAAATTCCTTCTTTATTGTTATAAGTCGTCCTCAAAGTATAATCGTTGAATCTCGTTTTACTTTGGTCGCCTTCATAAGTGGAAAGATTACGCTGCATCGTGCTCAGGTCAGTAAAATAAGTTGTGCGCGAACGGTCATATAAAGAATAGGAATTATTGCTTTCCCAATAGCCGTTTTTCCCGGATTTCCATTTAGCTTGCAACCTGTTCATCCATCTTTGGGTCTCAAAATAATCATCGCGTACAAAGCGATTATAATAAGAATAGGACTCAGCACTTCCTTTTATAGTCAATAAATCATTTAAATAGTCCGTGCCATAAGTTATGGAAGCATCATTTGAAAAGTGGTATGTATATTTAAAATTCCCAAAATACTGTTCTTTTGGCCGCCATAAAGGATCCCTTTTCTCACTGTTTCCAGGATCCCAGCCTTGAAAGAAATTCCGTCCGCCTCCAACTGAAATATTATGCTTTTTTTCTTGTTTTGCCACATCCACACCAATATTGTATTTCCCCACACTTTCATAAAAAGCATTTGCTGTTGCTTTCATCGATTTATTGTTGGAATGTGTAATCAAGTTAATTACGCCACCTAAAGCATCAGCGCCATACATTACACTCATTGGTCCTTGTGCGATTTCTACTTTAGCAATATTATTTAAATTTAAGGTACTCAAATCAATATTTTGCCCTTCCCTGCCATTCACTGGCAGCCCATCAATCAAAATTTTGACATTATCTCCAGACATGCCCTGCATTTTTATTGTCCCGCCGATCATTGCATCCTGACCAATACTGATGCCTAACTGATTTTGCAAGGCATCCTGCAGGTTGACTGCACCTTGCGACTTAATATCGGCTGCACTTATTATTTTATAAACAGCCATTGCTTCATCCAATTTTGTTGGTCGTCCCACTCCAGTTACGACAATTTCCGTAAGACTATTTATCTTTTGTGCTAATTGAATGTTCAAAGCTTCTTTGGGTGCTTTTTCCAAGGTCCTGAAATAAGATTCATAACCAATACCTGATATTTTTATGGAAACAGGAAAAGACGGAACAGCGAATTGTGCTTTGCCATTTACATCAGTCAAAGAAGTAGAAACCACAACAGAGGTATCTTGACCAGTCAGACAAACAACCATATTGGTTAAATTTTCTTTACTTGGATCTTGCACTTGAATATTCAATGAATATTGTGCATTCAAACTTTTTCCCAAAAATAAAAACAGGAAAACTATTGAAGAGAGTTTGGACATTAAAACAATTTAAGAATTACCATGCTACAAAAGCCTAAAATGTATGATTTCCGATGTTTTTTTAAAACACCGGAAATCAACAAAAGATATTACCTTATTTTACGATCAACTTACAAGTAGTTTTGTAACCATCAGCAATGATATTTACAAAATACATCCCTGCTGGATATTGTTGTACATCCAATTTAATTTGTTGTAATCCTTTTTGTAAGGTTTGATTTTTTTGCATTAAAATGCGACCGGAAATATCCGTTATGGCAATTGAACTTTGGCCCACAAAATCTTTTGTATCCAAAACCAATGTTGCCGTTCCATGTGCAGGATTGGGGACAATTACAGCCTGATTCAATTTGTTGTTCACATCCTGAACGGAAGCAGTTGATTGTACCTTCCGTTTCCTCAACGCGATTTCGCCAGGCGTAACACCTGATGCTGCAGACCCAACAGTTGCATATGTAAATTCAAATTGCCAGATATTGCTTTGTGCATCTTTCATAAAATAGCTTACCGTATCTAGGTCATAAACACCGACAGTTTGTGTTTGTTTCTTCCAATCGCGACCAATATTGTCGACTTTATCCATCATTGAAGTTGCCATGGCGCTGTTCCATACAGCATCAACGGCATCTTGTCCACGCAATTCCATTGAGGGCCTATTTAAGTTAGAAAGTATGCCAGTGACAGGGTACATCATGGATACCGGTCCTTGTGATACCAATTCGGTATATCTTGTAAAGATGAAATCCCAGTCATTCTTCAATGGGTCAAGATCCAAAAATTCGTTATTCGCAATATTATAATAAGCCATCAACTTGTTTGTATAAGTTGGATTAGAGTTATGCGTAATGTCTTTTCTGTTTGAGCCATCTAAATTCGCAATATGTATCGTCCATAAAGGCGGATTTGCTGCAGTAAATGGATCATCAGATTCAATCCATAGTTGATAATCGGCAGTAGGGGTTTGGATAAGATATATTTTATCGCCGGAAATTAAATGTGTAGTAGGCTCATAATATCCCCAACCCAAATCAAGTTGATCACCAAGATCTCTATCCTGATTTAATGCACCGGTATCCCAAGTAGAAATTGAATTATACAACGCAAGATTTGACAGCGTAAAGCCGGCAGTATCATTGGTGAGGTCGGTTCCAAAATGAGCTGCAGCACTCAGGCCAGTCAATGGATAAACGGTTACCTGCGCACCCGCATGATTGGCATAAACACCAACGGACATTAAATCCGAACGAAAAGCAAGATCCCAAATATTGTTGGCACTTGTTTTTACAGTGCCTGTATTCAAACTGTAATAAACATTTTTAGCATAACCTTCCTCCATGTGAATGGTGTCGTTTTGCCATGTGGGAGTTTGTGCCTGTGTTAAGGAAGCAAGACCTAAGCCACAAATGGTTAACATGTACTTTAGTTTCATAATTCTGTTTTGTTTAAAATGCAAAATTACATTTGGAATGTATAGTATAAAAGCATTTCAAGCAATTTGACTGAAAAATGACAGAAAAGCTCTTTTTCAATAAATTCAAGGAAATGAAATGCGTCCTTAAAAATGAAATTGTACCTTCAGCTATGCACTTCTTTTAAAAGCTGTATCAAAGTTTTTAAAACTGTTTTAGGTCTTATCTTTGCAATCTCAAATTTTCAAAAGTGAAAGAAATAACTGCTACTATAAAAAAACGCCGCATAGCCATTTGGTTATTGGTTGGCGTTTTCATGATTATTATTCAAATCATTATTGGGGGAATCACAAGATTGACCGGTTCCGGACTTTCGATTACGGAATGGAAACCTATTATGGGCGCAATTCCTCCCATGAATCATGATGCTTGGCTTGCAGCTTTCCAAGAATACCAAAAGTACCCACAATTCAAATATTTAAACGCAGCTTTTACTTTAAGTGATTTCAAGTTTATTTATTTTTGGGAATGGTTTCACCGTTTATGGGCAAGGAGCTTAGGTGTTGTGTTTGCTATCCCTTTTATTTATTTTTTGATAAAAAAATACTTCTCAAAAGATATGGTTTGGCCATTAGTCCTATTATTTATTTTAGGAGGGTTGCAAGGTTTGGTCGGCTGGATTATGGTTCAATCTGGATTGACGGACACCAATATCCATGTTAGCTATATCCGTTTGACCATTCATTTTATCGCTGCATTGATTCTATTGATTTACACTTTTTGGTTTGCATTGAAATTATTGATTCCGGAACAAAAAATAACTTACGACTCCACATTAAAGCAATCGCTTTTATTCATCATCGTTATTTTTGCCATTCAATTAATTTACGGTGGATTTATGGCAGGTTTAAAAGCCGCTAATTTTGCTCCCACTTGGCCTTCAATCAATGGACAGGTCATACCGTCCGGCATTATGCAAAACAGTTGGGTTGACCATCCAATCAATGTTCATTTCATTCATCGGGGCATAGCTTATTTATTGTTTTTTCTTATCTTATGGAGCTTTTTTAAAGTCCGAAAAATTGCAAAAGCAACAAATGCGAATTATTTGTTGAATGCTGCAAAATGGCCTTTGGTATTTGTTGTTATGCAAGTTTTATTAGGTATTCTCACCGTTTTAAGCTCTTTGAAAATCGTTAGAGGCCATTTTGGGGTTTTTGAAACACTTGCTGAGTTGCATCAAATCACTGCTTTGTTGCTGTTGTTATCTTTGATCTATCAATATTATTTAGTCAGGAAAAATGCAATTGTCATTTAAATCACTAGCTTAGTGAACTATTCCCTTTGTAAATTTGTTTAAACTTAATTATGAAAAAGATACTTATTGCCCTCGATTATGACCCCTCAGCCCAGAATGTTGCCGAAAGCGGTTATGCCTTAGCAAACTCCATGCAGGCAAATGTGACGCTGCTTCATGTAATGGCTGATTATGCCTATTATTCCAGCGTTAATTACTCGCCCATCATGGGTTTCAATAGCTTCATCAATTCTGATTTTTCACAAGTAGCAGAAAGCGAAGCATTGACAAAAGCAGCCGAAGATTTCTTGATCAAAACCCGGACTTTTTTAGGAGATGAAAGTATTCAAGTATTGATTAAAGACGGAAATGCAGGTGATCAAATCTTAGAAACGGCTAAAGAAATGAATGCTGATTTCATTGTATTAGGAAAGCATAGCAGAAGTGTGATAGAAAAAATAATTATGGGAAGTGTGACGCAAAAAGTATTGCAACAAAGTAAAATCCCCTTATTGATTATCCCCACAGAAACCGAAAGTGAATAGTTTTCGATAAAGTTTCCATACTTTGTTTTCGATATAGTTCCCATACTTTAATGGAGCATATTTTTATGAAGATTAAATGAATGACAGAAAATCTTGTCGTTCATTTTTATGAGCAAACTAAATTAATATTCTTCATGAAAAGATTCACTGAGTTTAACGTTCATTAAACAGGAATGAATTTTGAGTCTTTATGAGTAATTAAAAATAATTTCAATGAATTTATACCTCAAAAGGATTTATGATGCAGTCCAGAAAGAGGACGGCTATCGTATTTTAGTGGATCGTCTTTGGCCACGCGGCATGACAAAAGAAAGAGCAAGCATTGACTTTTGGTTAAAAGATATTGCACCCACTACAGAATTACGGAAATGGTTCAACCATGAACCCCAGAAATGGACTGAATTTCAAAAAAGATACAAGACAGAATTGAAAGGAAATAAATCCGCCATATCCTTCTTGTCTGAAAAAATAAAATCAGGGAAAACCACTTTGCTTTATGCCGCAAAAGATGAGGAACACAATGAAGCCAGCGTAATAGCAGCTTACTTTTCATCAATGACTTGATCAATTTTGCCAACCATATTCCTTACGATATCTTTTTGAACAATATTTAATTCGCTGCCTTCCGTAACCTGGTCCGTTGCATACATTAAAAGACACATTGCCAAAAAATCATGATCATCTTTTCCTTTATAATTATTTCGGAGCTCATTTACCTTTTCATCAGCGATTTTCACAGCCAAGCGGATGCTTTCCTCGTCTTGAGGTTTAATTTTTATCCTATATCCCCTACCTGCCAGCCAAAGTGTTACAGGAATTAAGTCTTCCATTTCATCAAATTTTTCGCTTCAAAATTAAGAAATAATAAAAAGTTTCACTTCCTTTATTTTAAAAGGTATTTTTGCACTCTCTATTCATCAAAATTAGAACTAAATATGGGTATTTTTGATAAACTTTTCAAACGCAACAAACAACAAGAAGAGCAAAAAGTTGCCTTAGATGAAGGATTGAAGAAGACTAAAGAAAGCTTCCTCTCCAAAATCACTAAAGCTGTAGCCGGTAAAAGTACGATTGATGAAGAGGTTTTGGACGATTTGGAGAATGCTTTAATTGCGGCAGATGTAGGAGTGGACACTACTGTTGCCATCATAAAGAATATTGAAGAAAGGGTAGCAAAAGATAAATATCTCGGCACCTCTGACCTTAACCGGATTTTGCAAGAAGAAGTGGCCAATATATTGACAGATGCATCCACGAATGAATTTGCAACTTTCGATGTGCCTGAAGACAAAAAACCTTATATCATTCTTGTTGTGGGTGTAAACGGTGTCGGGAAAACAACGACAATCGGCAAATTGGCTCATAATTTTAAAAGCAATGGTAAAAAAGTATTGTTAGGTGCAGCAGATACCTTTAGAGCTGCTGCGGTTGATCAGCTAACGATTTGGAGTGAAAGAACCGGTGTGCCCATCGTAAAAAAGGAAATGGGAAGTGATCCAAGCTCGGTAGCCTTCGATGCGGTTGCCAGTGGAATAGCACAAGGATCAGATGTCATCCTAATTGATACAGCTGGGAGGTTGCACAACAAAGTTTATCTTATGGAAGAGCTGAGTAAAATAAAAAGGGTCATCAGCAAAAAAATGCCAAATGCACCCCATGAAGTTTTACTGGTTTTGGATGGTAGTACAGGGCAGAATGCTTTAGAACAAGCGAAACAATTTACTGCGGCAACGGAAGTCACCTCATTGGCAATTACAAAGTTGGACGGTACTGCAAAGGGCGGTGTCGTCTTGGCAATAGCTAGTCAGTTTAAAATTCCTGTTAAATATATTGGTGTTGGGGAGCGTATGGAAGACCTGCAAATTTTCAATAAGTATGAATTTGTGGAAAGCCTTTTCTCTTTGGAATGAATATGGGTTGGGATCCAGAATCGCCGTCTCCTAATTCAACAACCCTATAAAATCGCTTTGTATTTCGGATATTAACCATTATCTTTGTCTTTAACTACTATTTATATTTTAAATGAATTTCATATTCCTGCTTACGCTTGCTTATTTAATCGGCTCCATTCCAACAGCAGTTTGGGTGAGCAAAAGGATTTACGGAATTGACATTAGGGAGCATGGAAGTGGAAATGCAGGTGCTACAAATACTTTCAGGATGCTGGGGAAGAATGCGGGTATTTCCGTAATGATCGTCGATATGCTTAAAGGTTGGGCAGCTATTCAGCTTTCCCGTTTCTCATTTTATACTTGGGGTTCTGAAGAAATCGTAAATCTCCAGATTGCATTAGGGCTTTGTGCTGTAATTGGCCATATATTTCCAATTTGGGCTGGTTTTAGGGGAGGCAAAGGAATTGCTACCCTATTTGGTATGATATTGGCCATCCACCCGGTAGTCGCGGTTAGTTTGATCGGTGTTTTCGTAGTGATGCTTTTTCTAACGCATTATGTTTCCCTAAGTTCAATTGCAGCATCTGTGGCGTTTCCAGTATTATTGTTTTTTATCTTCAAAGATCAGGCAAGGGAAATATCATATAAGCTTTTTGCCATTGCTACAGCTTGCATGGTCGTATTGACGCATCATAAAAACATTGGAAGGCTACTTTCTGGAAATGAAAGCAAAGTGAGGTTATTAAAAAAGAAAGAGAAATAGGCATTGTATTCTGGTCTTCATAATTCAACATAATACACAAACAAGCTTATCCCATCAACTTTCCCGACAAAATATCTATTTTAAAAAAAATACTTAGTTATTTTTACCCTGTTTCAATTTTAAAAGCGACAGGTTCCATCAACGATTACCTGGAAATTTATTTGTACAAAAATCAATGGCAATTAGCTACGGAATCCGCATTATATTCGGATGGTGAACGATATGCCCCTTTCCGTTTGGCGTTTGAGAAAATCGGGGAATCCGAAATTACCCCATTAAAAAAGGTATTGGTTTTAGGTGCGGGATTGGGAAGTGTCATTCAAATTTTGTCTAAAAAATACCAATGTAATGCTCAATATTCTTTAGTGGAAATAGATAAGCAAATTTTGTCTTGGTCAGAAGTTTTACTGGGGCAGATGCAAATTCAAGACATCAAAGGGTATAACGAAGATGCTTATGCATTCCTGATCAATGACAAGTCGCAATACGATTTAATTTGCATCGATATTTTTATAGATAGGGAAGTCCCCCAAAAATTTCTCACGCCGAAATTCTTCAATCATATCAAAAGCCACTTGTCTCCAAATGGTTTTTGGATCATGAATTATATGTTTAAGCAAGCAGATAAACTTGCTGAATTACAAAATAATATTGCCACTCAATTCAAAAATCCCCTATCCATTCAAAAAAGAGAAAATATTATTTTCTATGGAAAGAATGATCTGGGGATTAAAAAAACAAACTAAGCTTTAGGTGAGCTGATACCAAGCCAATCCAAGACTGTTATGGCTTTTGTCTGTTTCTTCATTTCTGTGCATAAAAACATCCCATCTTTCTCGATGTCTATGGTAAGAAAAGCACGCCGCCACTTATATTTTTTCAACCCAAGAAATTACGCAATAAATCACAACGGTTCGCCGTCCTGAGCTTTAAAATTGCCTTATCCTTTATCTGCCTAACCCTTTCCCTTGTCAATCCAAATTTAGTGCCTATATCCTCTAAGGAAACCGGGTTTTCAGCATCAATGCCAAAGTACATCATTAAAACATCCCTTTGCCGTTCAGAAAGTGTGCTTAAAGTCCGAGCCACTTCCAACTGAAGTGAATCACAATGGTCTATTTTACGGTCGGTTTTTAAAGAATTTGAATTTTCCAAAACATCCAATAGCGTATTTTCTTCACCATCTAAAAAAGGTGCGTCCATACTGATATGACGGGCAGAAACATTCAGGGTGTTTTCTACATCTTCCAATGCAATTTGCAACAGGCCGGCCAGCTCTTCAGTAGAAGGTGCCCTTTCATATTCTTGTTCTAAAAATGAATAAGCTTTACTGATTTTATTGGTCAACCCCACTTTATTTAATGGCAAGCGGACAATCCTGCTTTGTTCTGCCAATGCTTGAAGAATTGATTGGCGAATCCACCATACTGCATAAGAGATAAACTTAAATCCACGGGTTTCATCAAATCGTTGCGCTGCCTTTATCAAACCTAAATTACCTTCATTAATCAAATCACTTAAAGATAATCCTTGATTCTGATACTGCTTTGCTACGGAAACCACAAATCTCAAATTCGATTTTGTCAATTTTTCTAAAGCCACTTGGTCGCCCTGCTTTATTCTCAAAGCTAATTGAACTTCCTCTTCTGGGGTAATTAAATCAACCTTTCCGATTTCCTGAAGGTATTTTTCTAATGATTGGCTTTCTCTATTGGTTATAGATTTAGTGATTTTTAATTGACGCATGGACATTTTAGTGTAAATTTAGTTACAAATAGAAAACGGTTTTTATTAAGAAATAATTAAGATAAAGGACAAAGCTAAGGTATTATAATATTTAACCCAAAAAAAATATTTGTTCATTCATAAGTGAAAATCCTCGTTTTAGGGCTGAAATAAAAATAAATAAAATAAAATTACGGAAAAAGCTTTGAAAATTCAGTTCTTTTTATATTATTGCATGAAATAATTAATTCAGTTAAAAAAGATCAGGTTATAATGAAGAAGAAATCACTATTTACTGTCGAAATACCAATGCGCTGCTCGCCGGCCATTTTATATGAATTTATATCTACTACCAATGGTTTACAAGAATGGTTTGCAGAAAAGGTAGATCATGAAGGAGAAACATTTTTCTTTTCATGGGATGGCTCCACCGACGAAGCAGAAAGGGTTTCATTTGTTGAAAATGAAAGCGTAAGGTACCGTTGGGATTATTATGATGACGATGAATATTTTGAATTGAAAATTTCGCAAAGCCCGGTAACCAATGAAACTATTTTATTGATTACCGATTTCGCAGATGAACGTGACATCAAGGATCAAAAGCATTTATGGGAAACGCAAGTCAATGATTTAAAGCACCGCATTGGTAGCTAAACGCTGTATAAAAACGCAGCGGCCCTATTAAATTAAATAAATAAAAGCGTATCTCAAAGATGCGCTTTATTTTTGCAAACAATAAAACAACCAATCGCATTAAAGCCCATGAGATTTCGCTTAAAAAAACTGGATTTATTGATTCTCCGCAGTTTTATGGGGCCTTTTGCGGTTACTTTTTTCTTGGTGCTTTTTGCCTTCACGCTACAATTTTACTGGCTCTATATGGACGAGCTGATTGGAAAAGGATTGGGCGTCGGACTTACCTTACAACTGATGTTGTATATGGCAGCAACGCTTGTCCCTATTGCCTTACCACTTGGAATTTTACTGGCTGCAATCATGACTTTTGGCGGATTGGGTGAGAATTTTGAATTGGTGGCCATTAAATCTTCGGGTATTTCTTTATTTAGGTTCATGCGGCCATTGATTGTTTTCATTGGCGCAATTTCTATCCTTGCATTTTATTTCAACAATTACCTTATTCCCGTTGCCAACCTGAAATCTTATTCTTTATTGTATGATATGCGGAACCAAAAACCGACCATGAATATTAAGGAAGGTATTTTCAATAAAGAAATCGACGGATACGCCATCCGCGTGGGCAGCAAAGGGAAAGACGGTCAATCAATTGGCGACATTATCATCTACGATCACACGACAGGAAATGGCAATAACAATATCATCATTGCCGAAAGTGGGAAAATGTATCCAACGCAAAACGGGAAATACCTGGTTTTCGAACTACACAACGGCTGGCGGTATGAAGAAGACAGAGATGAAAAAGAAAAGAAACAAACGAGGATGCACTTTGATAAATGGTATAAGGTTTTTGATCTTTCAAAATTTGCTTTTTCAAGGACCAAGGAAGATTTGTTTAAGGGCAACGAGGAAATGATGACTGTGCAACAACTTACTAAAAATATTGACACGATGAACAATAAATATACCGTTTCCGTTGCCGATATTCCTCGATATTTAAACCCTTACTTTTCTATTTTTGAAAAAAGAAACGAAGATTCTATATTAAATCAGCGGTTACGGAATTCGGATTCCGTTAGCTTACTGACTTACAAAGCTTCCTTTTTTGAACATATCCCCGACTCCCTAAGACCGAAAACTGCAAGTACGGTAGAATCGAATCTGAGGAATCTGGATAGATTGGTAAAAATAGTAGTCAATGACAGTGAAATACAAAATGTAAAGATAAATAAATTTAAAATCGTGTGGCACAAAAAATTCACACTATCTTTTGCCTGTATGTTGCTTTTCTTAATTGGGGCACCCCTTGGTGCCATCATTAGAAAAGGTGGCCTGGGGATGCCCGTAATCATTGCCATAGGATTCTTTATCATATACTTCATTATTTCCAGTACTGGTGAAAAGTTAGCACAACAAGGTGCCGTTGTTCCTTGGTACGGCATGTGGCTGGCAACAGGGATTTTGCTTCCTATCGCTTTAGTCATCATGACTTCAGCGAGGAATGACTCTGCAATATTCAATAAGGAATGGTATAGAAGAGGATGGCTTAAGATTAAAAAACTGTTTATAAAAAAAAATAGCGATGGATAAAAAAGGCAGTAAGCTATTTAATTCAGGATTCAAATACTTCTTTATCGCATTATTATGTTGGACGGTAATTGGTTTTGTCTTGCTTTTATTGGAAAAAGACAAAAGCATATATCGTGCCATCAATGATTTACATACGCCACTTCAAGATAAGATTTTTCCCTTACTCACTTATTTGGGCACTTTTCCTTTTATCGCTATTTGCTTATTAGGTTTTTATTTGTCTCCTCGTTTTAGGACATTTAAATTCACGCTGTTCGTGCTTGTTTGTAATTTGGCGCCTTTTTTAATTTTGCGAATTTTTAAAAATATCATCAATCGCCCCCGTCCCCTGAATTATTTCAACAATGCAGAATGGATCAATAAAGTAACCGGTCAGCCCGAAAATTTCAATCTAAGCTTTCCGTCCGGGCATAGTGAAGGCATATTTGCCCTCTGTTGTTTTTTGGCTTTATTTTTACCTAAAAAATGGGCAATATTCGGCTTTCCTCTGTTTTTAGTGGGGCTGTCCGTGGCTTATTCGAGAATGTATCTTTCCCAGCATTTTTATGAAGACATTTTTGCAGGAAGTTTGATTGGAGGATATGGGGTTTTGTTTTGTTATTTGATGATGAAGGACAAAATAGCGAAGGTTGTCAATAAATGATTTTACCCCAAGTATCCGATGATTATCTTAACTAAGATAAGTAGCTCACGGCATGGGGAAATAGACTGAAAATCAAGGAGGTCTGATTTGTACTAATAACCTATTGGTCCTTGAAACCGTCGTCAATAATGCTCATTATTTCTATTGTCTTTTTGCCGTTGTAAAGAGCTTTGCCCTCAATTAGGATGTGAGCACATTTTAAAAAAGCTCTTACATTCTCAATTAAAGAAATCAATTAGCGTCTTATTGAGAAACAAAACTAAAGTTCCTTCCAGCTCATTTCCCCATCTTTTTCATCTTTGATTTGGATTCCGGAAGCAGCCAGCGTATTCCTGATTTTATCAGAAGTTGCGAAATCTTTCCGCATCCGGGCTTCTTTTCTCATTTCAATGATCAATTGCATGGCAGCATCCAATTTTTCGCCGCCTGCTTTTTGCAACATAGGTTGAAGTCCTAAAATATCTTCCAAATAAGTTTTAAAAGTCGTTTTCATTAATTCAAAAGTCGTTGAATTTAATGCATTTATTTTGATTTGCCCACCTTTGATGCCATTGACAACAGGTGCCATTTCAAATAAATCCGCTAATACTTTTGCCGTGTTGAAATCATCGTTCATGTCGTCTTCACATGCCTGGCAATGTGCTTTTATTTTTTGTTCCAGTTCAAGGTCTGCGGCTTCCTGTTCGGTGGGCGCAGCCAATGTTTTCAAAACTTCATAGGCTTCCCATAAGCGTTTTAAAGCTCTTTCCGATGCTTGCAGTGCGGCATTGGAAAAATCCAGTGTACTTCTGTAATGCGTTTGCAAAATATTGAAACGGATGACCATCGGATGATAGGCTTGCTCCAATAAGGGATGATTCCCACTAAATAATTCTGTTAATTTAATGACATTATTATAACTTTTCCCCATCTTTTTTCCATTGATGGTAATCATGTTGTTGTGCATCCAGTATTTTGCCGGCAGGCAATCATGTGCAATATTGCTTTGTGCGATTTCACTTTCATGATGCGGGAATTGAAGATCCATTCCGCCGCCATGAATGTCGAAATATTTACCCAGGTATTTGCTGCTCATCGCCGAACATTCGATATGCCAGCCGGGGAAACCTTCTCCCCAGGGACTTGTCCAGCGCATGATATGTTCAGGTGGCGCTTTTTTCCAAAGTGCGAAATCGGTCTTGTCGCGTTTTTCATCCTGGCCTTCCAAATCCCTTGTTGTTTCCAAAAGATCTTCAATGATCCTTCCCGAAAGTTTGCCATAAGGATATTCGTCCGCATATTTTTTTACATCAAAATAAACGGAACCATTGACTTCATAAGCGAAGCCTTTAGCGATAATATCCTGTATCATGTCGATTTGTTCAATGATATGACCCGTTGCAGTTGGTTCGATAGATGGTTCCAGGCAGTTGAATTGCTGCATTGCCCAATGGTAAAGGTTGGTGTATTTTTGCACCAGTTCCATAGGTTCCATCCTTTCCAATTGTGCTTTTTCCGAAACTTTATCCACCGCTTCTTTGCCTTCCTCTTCAAAATGGCCGGCATCCGTGATGTTGCGGACATAGCGCACTTTATTCCCTAAATATTGCAAATAACGATTGACTACATCAAAAGTGACATAAGGCCGTGCGTGTCCCAAATGAGATTCGCCACTTACCGTTGGTCCGCAAACATACAAGCCGACGAGACCTGGATTAATGGAAATAAATTCTTCCTTTTGACGGGTATAGGAATTATATAAATGCAGCTTGGACATAATCGGAATAAAGGGAATGATTCGTGCAAAAATAAGGATTTTGAATTGATTATTTGAAAAGCTTTATGCTCTTGGGATGTGAAAAATATACCTCTTGAGGACATTCAAAAGACACAAAAGACACAGAGAAAATTATACTGAATTTATGGCTCTTTACGAAAAACTTTGTGCCTTCCATGATTAAAAGAATCGCTTTCTTCCCAAAGACCAACAAACATTTTTCTTCTTTACTTGCGTTGTATTAATCTTGTATTGTACTTATATGCGGAAGGGTAAAATCAGGAAAGCCTTTCAGGAACTGTTCCTGAAAGGCTTTCTCTGAACAAATACTCTTTATTTCAAATAACTGCGCAATACATATTGGAGAATACCCCCATTTTTGTAGTATTCCACTTCTATTTCAGAATCCAGTCTTGATTTTGCTTCAAATTCAATAACCGTCCCGTCTTCTTTTTGGGCAGTTACTTTCATTTTCTTAAAGGGAACCAAATCGTTTTCAATTCCCATAATATTGAAGATTTCCTTTCCTGTCAATCCCAAGGAATCGGGAGTTTGACCTTCTAGGAAAACCATAGGTAAAATGCCCATTTGCACTAAATTGCTTCGGTGTATCCTTTCAAAACTTTCGGCAATGACGGCTTTGATGCCTAACAGGCTTGTACCTTTTGCTGCCCAATCCCTTGATGAGCCGCTGCCGTATTCCTTGCCCGCCAAAACGATCAGAGGCGTTTTGTCTGCTTGGTATTTCATGGCTGTTTCATATACATTACCTTCTTCGTTTTTTGGGAAATAAATGGAATATCCGCCTACTTTATCTGTAATTTTATTTTTGATGCGCACATTCGCAAATGTGCCCCGCATCATTACTTCGTGGTTACCACGACGGGAACCATAGGAGTTGAAATCTTTTTTCTCTACGCCTTTACTGATTAAATACTGTCCGGCTGCGGAAGTTTCATTAAAAGAACCGGCTGGGGAAATATGATCGGTCGTTACGGAATCGCCTAATGATAGCAATACTCTTGCATTCCTGATGTCGCTTAAGTTTTCAGGTGTTTGTTTTAGGTTTTGGAAAAACGGTACTTCCTGGATATAGGTTGAGTCGTCTTCAAAAACATATTTTGTTCCCTGCGGCGCTATCAATTCTTTCCAGGCTTCGTCGCCTTCAAAAATGACATCATATACATTTTTGAAATCTTCTACCTTAAGGCATTCATTGATGGTTTCGTTGATTTCTTCCTGAGTGGGCCAGATGTCTTTAAGGTAAACAGGTTCCCCGTTTGGATCCATGTCAATCGGGTCTTTCATTAAATCGATATCCACTCTTCCGGCTAAGGCAAAAGCGACAACTAACATGGGCGACATCAGGAAATTCATTTTTACCTGAGGATGAACCCTTGCTTCAAAATTCCTGTTTCCGGAAAGTACGGATGCGACGATCATTTCACTATTGTCAACGGCTTCCGCAATTGCAGGTGGTAAAGGACCGCTGTTTCCAATGCAGGATGTGCAGCCATAACCAACGGTATGGAACCTCAATGCTTCCAAATCTGCGGCCAAGCCTGAGCGTTCCAAATATTTGGTAACTACTTTGGAACCCGGCGCAAGGCTTGTTTTTACCCAGGATTTTGTGCGTAGTCCTCTTTCTATGGCTTTACGAGCCACTAATCCGGCACCTACCATTACGGAAGGGTTGGAAGTGTTGGTGCAACTTGTGATTGCTGCGATTACGATACTGCCGTCACTTAATACGAATTCTTTGTTTTTGTCTTTTATACGAACGGTCCTCAAACCATGGATTTCTTTTACAAATGCCGTGCCTTCGCTAGGTTTTGATTTAGGCGCATATTGTGTTCCGGAGCCACCTTCTTCTACCCAGTCGTGTTCCGGGCGATTTTTGAAGGGCACATAAGCCCTTGAAAATTCATCATTTAATATCTTGATGAAATCCTGGTCCAGATTCTTTAATAATATTTTGTCTTGTGGCCGTTTAGGTCCTGAAATGGTTGGCTCCAGAGTACTTAAATCCAATTCCAAAATATGGGAATATTCGATGTCTTCTTTTCCGGTACGCCACATCATGTTTTCCTGGCAATATTCTTTTACCAGGTCGATTTGTTCCTGAGAACGGGCGGTGCGTTTCATGTAGTCCAAAGTTTGGTCGTCGATCGGGAAATAAGTAACCGTACATCCAAATTCCGGTGACATGTTGGAAATCGTTGCCCGATCGGTTACGGTCAAATGATCTAAGCCATCGCCAAAAACTTCCACGAATTTACCGACTACGCCAAAATCGCGGAGTTGTTTTGTAATGGTGAGTACCATATCCGTTGCTGTACAACCTTGGGGGATCTTTCCTGTTAATTTCAGACCCACTACTTGCGGACAGGCAAAATAAATGGCTTGTCCCAACATGGCGGCTTCTGCTTCAATTCCGCCTACTCCCCAACCCACAACACCAATCCCATTGACCATTGGTGTATGGGAATCCATGCCAACGAGGCTGTCCGGGAATGCCCAGCCATCTCTTACCACGACGCCTTTAGCCAAATATTCAAGATTGACCTGATGGCAAATCCCCATGCCGGGAGGGACGACGGTAAAATTATCCAATCCTTTTTGTGCCCATTTCAATAATTTATAGCGTTCGGAATTACGGTGGTATTCCATCCCTACATTATTTTTGTATGCATAATCCGTTCCGAAAAAATCAACCTGAACCGAATGGTCAATAACTAAATCAACGGGGATTGCGGGGTTTATTTTTGCGCCGTCACCACCTTTCCTGATCATTTCGGCACGGAGGGACGCCATGTCCACAACTGCCGGAACGCCCGTGAAATCCTGCATCAGTACACGGGCGGGCTTAAAAGGTATTTCGTTATCTGAACCGTTTGCATCCCAATCGGTCAAAGTTTTCACATGCTCGTCGGTAATCGCAAAACCATCATGGTTCCTGATTGCATTTTCCAGCAATATCCTTATGGAAAATGGTAAGCGATGAATGTTTTTTCCTTCATTTTGAAGTTTGGTCAATGAAGCTATTTTGTAATTCATAATTAAAAGATTGAAATAAAGTCGGCTAAATTTACGGTATTTTAGTGAGAAGGACGATAAGGAATAGTTATATTGTGATACTTCTTGCAAAATTTATGGACAAAAAATAGATTTTAATCCGTTTATCCCTTTTCAATTTGAAAACTGATCCCTTCTTCTTCCAGAAAATGAATCAGGTCGTCATTCATCCATAATTTCCCATTTGCTGCTCTTAAAGTAGTTTTGTGGTTATCTTTGGGGTTGACTATATTGATTTTCAATTCACATTTTCCGGGGTATTCCTGTAAGTTTTTACTGAGAAACTGTACGAATTTATTAGAGATTTTATCAAGGTGCATGAAAATGGTCAATCGTTTGGTGAATTTCGCCTTTACATCACTAAGCAACATGACATTATCGATTCTGAATTCCATCCTGCCGGCTTGGAAACGGTTTTCGTCATAAGTTCCGGTTACCATCAAAGATTGACCTTCGGAGATATAATCGCCGTATTTTACATAATTTTCCCGCCAGAAGTTGATTTCAAAATTCCCTGTATAATCGGTCAGAATCATTTTCCCGAATTTGTCCCCTTTTTTGGTAAACCCGTGAACGGGGTTAACGACAAATCCGGCAATACGGATTTGCCTGCCGATATGTTTGTCAATAGCGTTGAGTTCAACGATATTGTAGTTGTTCATTTCAAATTTATAACCATCCAAAGGATGGCCGCTCAGATAAATGCCAATGGTTTCTTTTTCTTTTTCCAATAATTCGTGGGAAGTCCAAACTTCACATTTTGGTATGTCGGGATGTTGGATTTCAGGCATTTCGGTATCCCCGAAAAGACTGTTGGTCGCCATGGATTCCGCGGCTTGATATTGTGCGCCAAAACGGATAATACGTTCAATTCCCGTAACGGGGTCGCCTGCCGGTGCATAAAAATATTGCGCCCGGTGGTATTCGGGGAAACAATCAAAAGCGCCACCGAGTGCCAACGATTCCAAGGATTTCTTGTTGACGGAGCGTTGGTTCACGCGCATGATCATGTCAAAAATAGTGGTATAACTCCCGTTTTTTTCCCGTTCCAACAGAAGTTCCTCGACTGCCGCATCCCCCACGCCTTTGATCGCACCTAATCCAAAACGAACAATACCTTGTTTATTTACCGAAAACCCTTTTAAGGATTCATTGATATCTGGTCCCAATACCTTTAGCCCCATGCGCTGACATTCTTCCATGAAAAAGGTGATTTTGTCAATCGTATTGGCACTATTCATTACCGCAGCCATAAATTCGGAAGGGTAGTGGGCTTTCAAATAAGCTGTTTGGTAGGCGACAAGTGCATATCCGGTGGAATGTGATTTATTAAAGGCATATTGCGCAAAGGCTTCCCAATCGGTCCATATTTTTTTCAATTTGTCTTCAGGATGCCCTTTTGCTTTTGCACCTTCAATAAATTGGACTTTCATTTTATTGAGGACTTCGATTTGTTTTTTCCCCATGGCTTTACGCAGGACATCGGCGTCTCCTTTACTGAAACCGCCAATGGATTGGGAAAGCAACATCACCTGTTCCTGGTAAACCGTTATGCCATAAGTATCCGATAGGTATTCTTCCATCTCAGGAATGTCATAAGTGATTTCTTCTTCACCGTTTTTTCTTTTGATAAAAGAAGGTATGTATTGAATTGGCCCCGGACGATAAAGGGCATTCATGGCAATTAAATCTGCAAATTTATCGGGTTTTAATTCTTTTAAATATTTTTGCATACCTGCACTTTCAAACTGAAAAGTGGCATTGGTGTCCCCTCTTTGATAAAGCTGGTAAGTAAGTTCATCATCCAATGGTATATAATCGATGTCGATATCGATTCCATGATTTCTTTTAATTAAATCCAGGGCATCTTTGAGGATTGTCAATGTCTTTAAACCTAAAAAGTCCATTTTGATGACACCGGCATCCTCAATTACTTTGCCGTCGAATTGGGTAACCAAAAGATTACTGTCCTTAACTGTGCTGACAGGTATTAACTCTGATAAATCTTTGGGTGCAATAATCAATCCTGCGGCATGTATGCCTACATTTCTTACTGATCCTTCTAGTTTTTCCGCTTCCCTTAATACTTTGCTGATTAAGGTATCTTCTTTTTCTAAGAAAGCCCTTAATTCCCTGATCCTAATGAAATCGTCTTCACCCAAGCCTTCTTTTTCTTTGAGGCTTTTTATTTCTTTTGTGGAATTGTCGAGTGGCGCACGCAAAACTCTTGCTAATGAAATGCCGGGTTTGTCCGGAATTAATTTAGTTAATGCATTTGATTGATCCAAAGGCAGGTCCATAACCCGGGCTACATCTTTGATGCTGGATTTCGCTGCCATCGTTCCATAAGTCACGATTTGTGCCACTTGATTCCTGCCGTATTTTTCCACTACATAATCAATCACTTTTTGACGGCCTGCATCATCAAAATCCGTATCAATATCCGGCATTGATTTTCTATCCGGGTTCAAAAACCGTTCAAACAGTAAGTTGTATTTTATGGGATCGATATTCGTGATACCGGTACAATAAGCAACTACGCTACCTGCTGCCGAACCACGGCCGGGACCGATAAAAACACCTAAATCACGACCGGCCCTGATAAAATCAGCAACAATTAAAAAGTAACCTGCAAATCCCATGGTGCGGATCGTGAACATTTCAAAATTGATCCGCTCTTCTATTTCGGGTGTTATTTCCTGATACCTTTCTTTTGCGCCCACCCAGGTAAGGTGCTCTAAATAAGCATCCTGGTCATCATTGAATTCTGCCGGCACATCAAAATGCGGCAGTAAGATTTCACGGTGTAATTTCAGCGGTTTTATTTTATCTACAATCAATTGGGTATTTTCAATGGATTGGGGAATATCGCTAAACAAGCTGGACATTTCTTCCGTTTTCTTGAAATAAAACTGGTCGTTGTAAAAAGCGAACCTCCTGTTTTTGTCTTTTACCTGATCGTCGTCCGCAAAATCTTTATAGGTGGGCGTACTTTGCTTTTCGCCGGTGTTGATGCATAATAAAATATCATGTGCGTTGAAATCTTCTTGTTCCACATAATGCGAATCGTTGGATGCGATGATTGGGATATTGTATTTCTTCGCATATTGCATCAAGACTTCGTTCACTTTTATCTGATCCGGAATTTCATGTCTTTGCAGTTCTATGTAATAGTCGTCACCGAACAAATCAAACCACCATTTGAAAATAGCTTCCGCTTCTTCGGGTGTTTTCTTTAAAATTGCTTGCGGGACTTCTGCACCGATGCAGCATGTTGTCGCGATTAAGCCTTCGTGGTATTTTAAAATCAGTTCTTTGTCAATTCTTGGATATTTTCCATACATGCCTTCCATAAAACCTAATGAACAAAGTTTCACTAAGTTTTTGTAGCCAATTTCGTCTTTTGCCAAAAATAGTTGGTGGTGCCGACGGTCTTTTAGTTGTTTGGTGAAAGATTGTTGCAGCCGGTTTTCCACTAAATAAAATTCGCAACCTACAATGGGTTTTACGACGGGTTCTTTAATGTCATTTCCATGTTCGTCTTTGCCCACTACTTTTGTATTCTTCCAAGCTTGTGCCACAAATTGAAATGCGCCGAACATATTTCCATGATCCGTAATGGCAACGGCGGGCATGCCGTCTTTTTCTGCTTTTTTAAACAGTTTGGGAATGGAAGACGCGCCATCTAAAAGTGAAAATTGGGTATGGTTATGTAAATGGGAAAACTTCATTTTTGTATCGGGATTTTTTGAAACGAGGAGTACAAAATAACGAAAAATAAGGGAGATTTTGGGACTGTCAATTGACAATTAACAATTGCGGAGTACTGTGCGATCTATCTATTTTTAAAGAGGGAATTAAATGGATTGGGCTTAGTGTTAGGTGCGCCTGTCTGTATTGGAAAAATTGCATTGCTTTATGTTTTGTTTCCATAAGAAGAGCTGTTATTGAGATAGTGCTTGACTTGTTGGGCTGTTTGGGATAGTTGGAGTTTCATAATATAGTATTATGCATTTTTGTAGGGTGTATTTAGGGAATTACTATACTGAATGTACGGAGTTACTATGCTTGATGTACGGAGTTACCATGCTTAAAGTACGGAGTTGTCCTGCTGGAGGTATAGGGATATTATTGGGAAAAGTAGGCAGAAGATGCGCTGAACATTCTTGATTTTCAGGAGTGTGTCTTGATTAGTGGCGATGGATCGTATGACTTTTTTGGTCACAGCGGCACAATGCAAAGGATATGGGTTTTGTATTGTGTTTACCCACAAAGATTTTTTTGCTCACAAAGAAGGAGTGAGTGTTGAATGATAAATATGACCATGCTAAAGCTGGGGCGATTCCGCGTGTTTTAATTGGTGGTTTGTGTATTAGGGAAATGTTTGGTATGTTTGTGTGTTCATTGAAAATAATTATAATATTATGGCTAAGCAAACTGGAATTATCAAAGTGAGGGGAACTGTAGGTGGCATAACTTTTTATAAGTTGAACGGGGGCTATTACGCCCGCAGGAAAACTTCCTTGGATAAGGAACGGGTATTGCGGGATGCAGTTTTTGCGGGGAGCCGGAGGAGTTCGGCGCTTTTTGGGACGGCTGCGAAGATAGCTAAGGTGGTATATAGACGGTTGTCTGTTCAAAAGAAAGGGCATGGAGTGATTGGAAAGCTTACTGCAAAGGCGAATGAACTTTTGCATGAAGGCGTGGTGGCTGAGGAAGTGCTGGAGTTTATGTTGGAGCGATATGCGGGAGCATCGGCTAAGGTGTTGTTGCAGCGTATTTTGGAAGATAAACAGGTTGTAATGTGTAAACCTGAGGAGTTAGCGGTAAATGGAACGCGAGATTTTGTTCCGTTTGGGAAAGGGGTGGTTCGTCCTGATTGTAATGGGATTTCAGCTCGGTCGGGATAAATATGACTTTACTTGGTGTGGAAAAAAATTACTCTTTTACCTGCTTTTATATGTCTTTATTCGACTTCTAACGGAGTTGAAGTCGTAGTGGGACCCTAACCAGTGTGGAGGTACTACGATCAGTGTAAGGCGCTATTGTTGTATAGCTATCATTGTTGCTGTCATTTTTGCTATTAGTTTTTCTTCTTTACTGTCGTAAATATAACCTTCGCAAACGGTTAGTGTTTTGCCGGACTGGAGGACTTTGCCAATTGCAATGAGTTTGTCTGTTTTGGCGGGTTTCATAAAATTGATTTTGAACTCAATGGTCAAAACTTCGGCATTGTCGGGCATCATTGTTAGGGCTGCATAGCCGCAAGCGCTATCTACAATGCTGGTGACTACTCCTGCATGAAAAAAGCCGTGTTGCTGGGTCAATGCTTCTGAAAATTTACAAGTGATTTTTACTTGCCCTCTTTTAATTTCTGTTAATTTGGCTTTGAGGGTTTCCATCAAACCTTGTTTGCCAAAGCTCTGTTTTATTCTTTCGTGCATTTTGTAATCACTTGAAGTTTTTGTTAATATAACTATCCAATTCACTGTCCGTCATTTTAATTGTTTTTTCCATATCTTTATTTTTAGTGATTTGGATACCTTTTTTATAAATATTCATTATTGAAATTAGTCCTGACTTTGTTGCTGTAAATTTATTGGAAGTGCTTTTGTTTTCTAGAATGTTTCTTGCGTAGCTCGCAAAGTAAAGTGGCAATAATTGAGCATTCTTTCCATAAATTTTACTTAATGGCTCCGTAATTTCAACACTTACTGCCTTTGTACCAATCATCCAGAGTACAACAAAAGCGTTCACTTTTGCCCGCTTGTCCAGATCCGTTTCTTCAAGCCATCTGGCAGCGTTAATAATTGTTGTTTCAGAATTTGCATAGTCTTCTTCCGTTTTTAAATCAATATTTTGTGGCAGTTCAAAATAAGACTGTCCGAAAGTAATATGGGTTGAAAAAGTGGCTGTCAAAAATAGTGCGGTAATAATCACTAACTGTTTCATGTGTTACTTAGATTTTGTTGCCGAAGGTAAATATTTGTTGAATTAAAATTCACTTAATTGAAAATTAAAAAGATAAGGCAATTGCAAATGATGGCAATTATACAATACAGATAGTCTATTAATTTGCTTATCAAAAATCGCTTTCTTAACTACAAAGTTCTTCACAGTACAAAAGCCTTAACCTGTGTATTCTTAATCCATTAAGTATACATGGTTTTAATTCGAAATTATTAGCGGTAATTCGGACATATATAAAAGAAATAGTGATGGGTGGGTAGGGGTGCATCCTGCTCTTGTGAATGAAGTTAAATTAATAATTACACATTACGGTTTCATTTCTTTAATTAACTCACGCATTTCCTCAATGGAGTAGGAGCTTAATGCGGAACTGTCTAAATGAAAAAACAATAATTGAGGCTTGGGGTTGTTGATCTTTTTGGAAATAAAATTAGTTATCTTCAGTAAATCTGCTTTTTCCGGTTGCTCAAATCTTATTGCTCCACCTTTTTTGAATTGGTAACCAGGAATGGCAACATCATTGATGAATTCGTATAAATCAGCATCGATTTTCTTTAAATCCTTTGACTTGAAATCGGATTTTGACACATTATAGACAATACCTTGGAATTTCTGATGCTCAAACCATATAGCCCAATGGTAAGTGGTAATGCAATATCCAGGGGAATGGGATATTGGGCTAAGTTTTCCCGATAATCTCGGGCTTCTTTCAAATCGAAAATGGAATTTTGTCCGCCATATTTGCTTAAGTTCCCCATATTGTAAACCATTAATAAGCCTTGGTTTACCGGCGGCGTTCCACTTGAAATAAGATATTTTACCTGATGTAACCTTATTGTACAGGAAACTTTTTTCCCACGGAAAAAAGATGGGCGCTGTAGTTCTTTTAATAAATTGAAATAGGTTTCTTTTGTCTCTTTCGTCCAATCGCAATCGATTTGGATTTCTGTCGGCTCGATTTTGAATTTTTGGCAAAGTTGCCGAATCAATCCTGCTGTTTTTTTCGCCAAATCAGGCAGGTCTTTTTCTTTTAAACGATAAAGGCAATTTTGCTGAATAAATACGACAGGAACAGAGCGAAGGTTTTTAATTTGAATTGCAACTGAAGATTTTAAAATCCCTAATGGGATTGGTTTCCCATTGTCTAAACCAATATCGAAAAAGCGTAAATAAATTGACCGGATATTTAAATCCTCAAGGATTTTATTTTCGTAGCATTGAGTTTATAATTTGTTTTCCAGTAATAAAATCCGGCATCCACATGCTGCTTTCCTGATTGGTTACAAGAAAAAAACAATAAGATAAATAATAAGGGAATGGGGTGTTTTCCAAGAAATCTTTTTTTGATATTTGAGGATTTAAAATGTCCGGAATAATTTTTGTAAATATAAATTATTCCGGACAACATGTTTTTTTCTGAAAATTGTTTTATCTGCTCAAGTGCATGCTTCTTTCTTTATATAATTGCCTGAACCAAGGGTCACGCAAGGATTTGATGAAATGGATTGCTTCGCCGGTGCTTTTCATTTCAGGACCCAATTCCTTATTTACATTAGGGAATTTATTGAAAGAAAAGATGGGTTCTTTAACTGCAAACCCTTCTAGTTTTTTCACGATTTTGAAATCGGAAAGTTTTTTTGCGCCTAGCATGATTTGCGTGGCGATATTCAAATAAGGGATGCCATAAGCTTTGGCGATGAACGGTGTAGTGCGGCTGGCGCGGGGGTTAGCTTCAATTACAAAAACCCTGCCGTCTTTAATTGCATATTGGATATTGATTAATCCTTTTATTTTTAAGTTCAACGCGATTTTTTTTGCAATATCAATCATTTCCTCTACTTCCAATGGACTTAAATTGAAAACGGGCAATACGGAATGACTGTCGCCACTGTGTATCCCTGCAGGTTCTATATGTTCCATTATTCCCATGATATGCACTTCTTCTCCATCGCAAATCGCATCGATTTCTGCTTCCTGACAACGGTCCAAGAATTCGTCGATGAGAATTTTATTATCCGGCAAATCACGCAACAAACTCAAAACGCTACTTTCCAATTCATCGTCATTGATTACGATCCGCATTCTTTGTCCGCCTAATACATAAGATGGGCGTACCAGAACAGGATAACCTACGGTATTGGCAACGGTGATCGCATCATCAGTGCTGAAAGCTGTTCCGTATTTAGGGTAGGGGATATTCAGTTCTTTTAATAAATCGCTGAACCTGCCTCTGTCTTCTGCAATATCCATTGCGTCAAAGGAAGTCCCAATGATTTTGATGCCTTTTTCCGATAGTCTTTTTGCTAATTTCAATGCTGTTTGTCCGCCTAATTGAACAATGACGCCTTCTGGTTGTTCATGTTCGATTATTTCCCAGATGTGCTCCCAATAAACCGGTTCAAAGTATAGTTTATCTGCAATATCGAAATCGGTCGAGACCGTTTCCGGGTTGCAGTTGATCATGATGGCTTCGTAGCCACATTCTTTGATTGCCATGATGCCGTGTGTGCAGCAATAATCAAATTCAATCCCTTGGCCAATTCGGTTGGGACCGCTTCCTAATACAATTATTTTTTTCTTCTTTGAAGGGACAGACTCGTTTTGTAACATTGAATTAATATAAATTTATAACCTGAAATTCTTATTTCTTTTTAAATGCCTACCATCAAGGGCATGAGGAGCATCAATAAATCCTCGTTTTCAACAGCTTCTACCTGACGGAAAATGCCGGCTTTTGAAGGCATGCTCAGTTCAATTTTCAGCTCTTCGCCATTCAAATTATTCAGCATTTCGATCAATAATTTGGAATTGAAACCGATTTTCATATCTTCTCCGTTATATTGGCATTGGAGGGTTTCCTTTCCTTCATAAGAGAAGTCAATGTCCTGTGCGCTAATGCTGACGGTGTTGCCGACAATATCGAATACGACCTGACTTGTACTTTTATTGGCAAAGACACTTACCCGACGAAGTCCGCTTAGTAATTCTGCGCGATTAACGACAAGTACAAATGGGTTTTCTGTTGGGATTACCGCACGATAAGGCGGGAATTTGCCTTCAATCAACCTGCAATTCAAATTCATTCTGTCGCTGTTAATAAATAAATGGGAGGCGTTATAGGATATATCCAGGATGCTTTCGTCTGCCGGTAAGATGCTTTTGAGTTGTTGTAATGGTTTTCTTGGAATGATGATGCTTCCTGCTTCGGGTGTGGAAATGTCGGTCCTGGTTAATTTCACCATGCGGTGTGCGTCCGTGGCGACGAAATTCACGCCATTTTCTTCAAATTCAAAGAACACGCCCGTCATGGCTGGTCTTAAATTATCCGTGCTGGTTGCGAAAATAGTTCGGTTTATCGCTTCTGTTAGTTGTATGCTGGTCATTTGAAAAGAAGTGGTATCCTCGGCTTGTGGCTCTTTTGGATATTCATTTCCGTTTTCACCACCAATCTTATATTTTCCGGTGCTGCTTGATAATTCAATGGAATGATCATTTTCGTTGATCGTAAAATGAATTGGTTGCTCGGGTAAATTCTTTAGGTATTCCGTCAATATTTTGGAAGGGATACAAATCATGCTTTGTTTGTTTCCGTCTTCCGTTTCCCCTGTCTGCACTTCCATTACCACTTTGATCATAGTTTCCATGTCGGCGCCGGTAATGGTTAATTTACTGCCATTGATGTCGAACAGAAAGTTTTCCAATATGGGCAAAACCACATTGGGGCTGATGATTCCCGAAACAAGTTGCAGGTTTTTTAAAAGGGCACTTGAAGAGACGATAAAATGCATAATAAATAATCTTTGAGAAAATGGGGTTTATTGGACTGCAAAGGTAAATGAAATGGAGGAAGTATGGAAGTATTCTTTTTATTATGTCACAAAAAATTAGGGGACTGATTTATAATTCCATGAATTTCATGCTTAAGAAAATATTTTTCAACTTTTATTTGGAAAATAAAATGGGAGCGCCTACCTTTGCAATCCTTAACAAAACAAGGTGCGGTAGCTCAGTCGGTAGAGCAAAGGACTGAAAATCCTTGTGTCGCCGGTTCGATCCCGGCCCACACCACAGTTTTAAAGCCTCGAATTTTTCGAGGCTTTTTTTGTTTCACGCAGAGGCGCAAAGATCCGCATAAGGCGCTAAGATTCTTTTGCCACAAAGGCGCGGAGACACAAAGATGGTAAGCTAGTTTGTTTTTTTCCTTCATGTTCATGGTGAAAGACTTTTGCTCATTGTAGTTAGGTTAACTCACAAACTCACAAATTCACAATAAAAACATTAATTTCGCAAACACAAAATACTTTATGAAAAGAGCCTTTGCTCAAATCAATATCGCCGTTTTACTTTGGGGATTTACAGGGATTCTGGGGAAGGCGATTTCACTTTCTGCACCGGCTCTGGTGTGGTATCGCATGAGCCTGGCTGCCATTATTATGTTTGTGGTCATCACTTTCCGAAAGGAATGGATTCCGATTGCGAAAAAGGATATTTTTAAATTAATGGGTATCGGGACGCTATTTGCAGTCCATTGGGTTGCTTTTTATGCATCCGTAAAATTGGCAAATGCATCCATAGCGATGGTTTGCCTGGCGACGGCAAGTGTTTTTACGGCTGTTTTAGATCCTTTATTGAATGGGAGGAAGTTCAATAAGATTGAACTTTTCCTGAGCCTGATTGCGGTTTTGGGCGTCGTGTTTATTTATGTGCTGCAACCTGCAAATACGGAACCGGAACATCAAATGGTAAATTTTGAATTAGGTTTGGCTTTGGGCATTGCCGCTTCCATCATCAGTGCTATTTTTACGGTATTCAATAAACCTCTTGCGGATAAATATCCGGCCCGGCCCTTGGTTTTTTGTGAAATGACCAGCGGATTGGTGTTCTTAAGTATCCTTGCACCGTTTTATATTGCAAAATTCCCTGCGGAACAGCTTATGCCTGTTGGCTGGGATTTTCTTTGGATTTTCTTGCTGGCTTATTGCTGTACGGTTTGGGCGCAGTCTCTGGCAATGGCGGCATTGAAAAATTTATCGCCTTTTACAGTTACGCTTTCTGTTAATTTGGAACCTGTCTATGGGATTATTCTGGCATTCCTGATTTTTAAGGAAAATGCGCAATTAGGTTATGGGTTTTATTTGGGTATGTCCCTGATTTTTATTTCTTTAATGTTGCAGGTGGCAGTAACGATCAATCGTTCAAGAAAGAACAAAAAGAATTTGGAAATGCTTCGTATTTCAAATGAACCTCAATAGTTTAATTGGATAAGTATGTTCATTTTTCTACATTTACAGAAAGAAAGAGTAGATTATGAAGAAAATATTTTGGGGTATTGTCATCATTGGTTTTATTGTCATCCAGTTTTTCAGACCGGGTTTGAATGTTTCTACCAAAGTTCCGGAAGCGAATATTACGGCGCATTACGCCACTTCTGAATCCGTGCAATATATATTGAAAAATGCTTGTTACGATTGTCATTCCAATAATACGGAATATCCATGGTATTCCAAAGTTCAACCCATAACCTGGTTTCTTGCGGATCATGTGTTAAAAGGGAAAAAGAAACTGAACTTTGATGAATTCTATACTTATCCTCTTAAAAAACAAGATCATAAATTAGAGGAACTTATTGAGGTTGTGCGGGATAATGAAATGCCTTTGAAACCTTATCCTGTAATGCATACGGATGCAAGGTTGACGGAGATTCAGAAGCAACAATTAATCGATTGGGCAAAAGGAATCAGGGAGCAAATTGATTTGGAAGGGAAGGGTTTCACGCAAAGAGGGAAAGGTTCGCAAAGTCGCAAATTGGATTCTAGCGGTTTAATTTTAAAAAGACTTCATTATAGAATCAAGATATAAGTTGGCACATTTGTATTTTCTTTTACCTGACAGGTTAAGTCTTTTCGGACTCCTTTTCCAGCAAGGTTTGGTTGATTTTTTTATTGATATTCATTTTATTTCTTTAGGATTTCCCAGTGTCCACCGTTCGCAGGACCGATTCTATTAATAATCCCTTCCTTTCTTAATTTATTTAAGTGGTATTCTACACCTTTTTTTGTGATTCCCGCTTTTTCTGCTAATTCAGGTACAGTAATTGATATATTTTCGATAATTAAGTCGATGATTTTTACCCTAGTTTTTACCCTAGTTTTTACCCTAGTTTCTCCCCTAGTTTTTACGCTTGTTTCTTTCGGCTTCTCTCGCATCAAAATAATTGTAAATAATCCATCTGTTCTAAACTCAGGCATAGGAAGATTATTTTCTTGCATAACATCCCGAATTCTGGGAATTCCGGAACCAACTTGCTCCACCATGTGAATCCTTTCAAATAGTCCAAAAATCAATGGGTTCCTGCTATGGCTTTTAAAACCAAAATCTTCTGAACTAATGGCACTGACTAAATTTCCTGGATTGGTAATTTCCACTCTGTCTTCAAACAACTCAACTGTGGTCCGCGCGCCTTTATCATCATAATCTCTATGCGCCAAGGCATTGATCAAAGCTTCTTTAAAGGCTATTTCAGGAATTTCCATCAGTTCTATTCTTGGGCCCGAACCTTCAATAAGGTAACGGACATCTAATTTTGATTTTAACCATTGCATAGTAGCCGCATACTGTTTCATTAGTGATCCGCCATACATCTTATCGTCTAAAATTTGAGTTTTGGTAGTTCCTTGAAAAGCAATACATCTAATAACGGCTTTATCAAAAAAACTTTCCGGTTTTTTTGCAAAAAAAAGAACAGCCCCATTTTTAAAAGTACCATTTGAAGCTGTAAGTTTTAGATTATGGATAATTTGACTGGGTTGGATGGAAGAGGATAAACCCGCCAATGACCGGAACGTATTGAAGTATTCTTCATCCAGGTCATTTTCTATGCTGAACTCTGCACAGAAGTCCCTCATTTTGTCCACGGAAGTAATCTTTTGCGTGATAGATCCTTGCCTTACATAGATGGCGCCGGACAAAGTATAAGGTTTTTGAAGACCGGAATCTACTTCAATGACCCAAATTGTTTTTCCCTGAACCGTAAGTTCATAGGCGGTACATTCAAGTGATGGATTAATTTCATTTAATGCACTTCGAATAGCTGCTCGTTTAGTATTATCAATATCAACTCCTGAAATATTGTTCTGGTCATTGACACCTATTAATAGGACGCCTCCAGCTGCATTTGCAAATGCACAGATTTCTGTAGAAAGTTCCTTGAGTTTTTTGGGTATGCTTTCTTTAAACTCCAGGTTATATCCTTCACCTCCTTTAATAAGTTCAAGAATGTCTTGGGATAAAAGCATAATCTATTTGAAATTTCTTAGTAATTTAATCATGTTGATATAAATCAAAGATACTTTTTATTTTAAAGCTTTTAATGAACTCTCGGGATGCAAGATTGACGGAAATTCAGAAGCAACAATTAATTGATTAGGCAAAATGGATTAGGGCACATTGATTTGAATAGTAGAAAGGTGTCTTACGAATAACACAAATTCAACTGCATTGCATTATTTGTAATATATTGTCTATTTTTTTATTTTAATAAATCAATGTAATGTCTCCTTTCTGGACTTTTATTTGCCCTTTTTGATCCATGTATTCAATTCTGTAAAAATAAGTTCCCGACTCTACTTGCTTTCCCAAGTAAGTTCCATTCCAGGAATTGGAAATTTTAGTGCTGTTGAAAACTCTTTGGCCCCATCTGTTAAATATATCAATCAAGTATCTGGATTGTGATGGGCCACAATCTAATTGAGGAGTAAATTTATCATTAAGTCCATCTCCATTTGGAGAAAAGGCATTTGGAACAAATAGCTTACAATTGCAATCCACTGATGATATGGAAATTGTATCTTTTCCTTCGCATCCATTAATCATTGCTGTGAGTGAATAAACACCTTCTATACTTGCTTTATAGGTACGACTGGTTTGTCCGTCCATCCAAAGGTATCTATCTGCCTGAGGTCCGGTTAACAAGAAAACATCGCCTTCGCAAATGGTTGTATCTGAACCCAAATTAAAAATAGGAAATGGTTGCGTGTTCACCACTATACTATCTGTTTGAGCACAACTTCCTATGCTCATGGTTACCCAGTATGAACCTGAATTTGTAACATTCAAGTGGGGGCCGCTACTGCCGTCTTGCCATAGATATTGGGTTCCGGTCGGATTGGAGGAAGTGGCATCGAGTGTTAAATCGAAAGAATTCCCGCAAAGAATAGTGTCATTTAGATTTGCGTCAAATTCATATTCATGCACATGGAAAGTATCCGTTATGCGCTGACAATAGTTTTCGTAAGTTAGCCAATAGGTGCCTGGTGCCGAAATTTTAAATACGGAGTCTGTAAGTGGGTTATTTTGAAAAGAGTAATAAAAATAACCAGGAAGAGCTTTTAAAGATAGTGTGTCACCTACACAAATAAAAGTATCGGAAACATGAAAAAAAGTGTCTTGTTTCGGATAAACCACTGGAGTGGGAAATAAAGTAGTGCCGTAAGTGCCTGCTAGTAAAGGGACAATTGAAGGATTGTAATTACAGCCAACTCCTGCAATATTTGGGTCGTCGATCCGGTCAAGGTTGGTAGCTTGAATGCCAAAAGATGGAGCTACATATATTTTATCGTCTGGCCCCCTTCGGATATCGCCGACTAACAATGGATTGCCCACTGGTATTTTGGAGTTCTGTATAGCATTCAAGGTAGGCAGTGAAAGGTCATATTGATAAACACTTGGTAAGCCATAAAGTGACATAAATGGTGCACAGCCATATAATTTGGTGCCATCCGGAGAAAATTCAAGGGATAAAAAATTGAAAAAGAAACCCAGTGTTGAATCGATCATTTGCCTGTTGCTCACTTGGCCATTTGACTGATTAAAATCAAATAACTCTAAAGAAGAATATACATTGAGTTCAGGATTGGAATAAGTTGAAATTGTAAAATTTGATATGGCAAGATGCTGCATGTCAGGTGCGGCTCTTATTATACTGGTACTGTATGCGTCCAGGCCCGAATACGCACTTACAGGAGAAAATATGGGTGTAACTGTATTAATCCCCGATTCCGTTATTTCATAGACTTTAAAGACATTTGTATCTCTTAAATGAGTTACTAGCCATATATTGCAATTGTCTCCTGGAACCGCAGCAAGTGAAGTGCTCATTCCGGAATCTATCCAAATGTTTTTTTGACTGGGGACAACATCTCCAAATCCATTATTCAGATTCATGTCAATTACGGAATAATATAGGTCATCTTCATTTGATGTTGTGTAATCTTCCATGCTAAATAAGTAATATTTAGTGGTGTCATTAAGGAAGGGCACAATCACTGCGCCTTGAAGTACGGATGCATCCTTATTTCCCATCAAACCAGTGCCATTGGGCATGATTGCATTATTTCGGTCCCATACTGTTACTCCATTGGTGTAAAACAATAAACTTCCTGAGCGGGAAGAAACGGATGCACAAGCAGCTTCCGTGATGATGCTGTCCATAATTGCAACAGCTGTTCCACTATTAAAATCCAAGCCTGCCGAGTATCCGAATGTCCAAATGTTATTTTCTTTCTGACTCCAGGTTGTAAATGACAAACTCATGAATATTAAGGAGAAAAGTAATGATTTTTTCATCTATCTATTGTATTTTTTATAAAAGCAATGAATTGCCAAACAATTATATTTTATTAGGAAATAAAAATAGGTCTTCTTTTTATGGCGTTACTCTGTAGATATACTTAGATTTTTTTTAATCATAATTATATCTAAATCCTTATCGTATTAGTGTTACATTCCCTTGATATTTCTCCTCGCGCATACCATTTATTTCTGCTTGGATTAAATATAAATAAACACCTTGGGGTTGGTTTTTACCGTTGAATTTACCATCCCATCCTCGGCCATTGATATTTTCTGTCTTAAAAATGAGCTGACCCCATCGGTTAAAAATGCTCATCTGGAATTTTGTCAATTGCTCCGATAATAGCTGTCTTGGAAAAAAATAATCATTTTCACCGTCTCCATCTGGTGTAAATGCATTGGGGATATCAATATAGCAGCCCTTCTTTATTTCAATAGATTCCTTAGTACTGCAACCTAAGGATTCCATACTAACCGTTAGGCTATATATTCCAGGATGAACCACCTTCAAGCTTGCAGTAGTGTCGGAAGTACTCCATAGATTGCGATATCTTTCTGATGGTGCAGGTTCCAGATTCTTCAATACAAGAGGGCGGTCATTCAGGCAAAGGGCGGTGTCTGGCCCGAGATAAACCGTAGGCAGCGCTTGCACATATAAACTATCAGAAAAAGAAATATCCGGACATGCGCGAAAATGGGTGTTTAACCGGATCTGCATCATGCCGGAATTGTCATAAGCGTGTTGAATTAAATATTCACGGAAGGAGGTCATTGCTGTTCCATCACCGAATGACCAGTTTGAAGCAAGTACCGAGGAGTCTATTTGAGATTGAAAGTAAACTGTACTTCCCTGACAAATGCTGTCTGGCTCTAAAAAAAAATTAGCCATGAAAGTAGAATCAACAATAATGCTTTTCTGAAATGTATCGTTACAAATAGCCCCCTGTCCCTGAAGCATTATAGTGTATGTCCCGGGATTCAGGAAAGTAGGGTTTGGGTTAGGTGAAGTTGTTGTATTCCCATCTCCAAAGTCCCATGTAAAAGTAGTAAAATGATTATCAGAAGTATTTTGGAGTTGCAAATCAGCGCCCTCACATATAAAGCTGTCTGATAGGAAGGAAACTGAATAATGCTCTTCGGGAAGGAAAAAGGAAAGTAGGGTATCACAATCCCCTGTATTCAGACGCAAAACATAATTACCTGATGTTATTCCTTGTACTGTATCTGTTAGGGAGAGGGTATCTCCTAAGGCATTTAGCCAAACATGATTATATGTTGTTGTATCACCTGGAAATGTGTAAGTCCATGCCTGGCCATTAGCAGCTCCTTTGCAGGCAGGCTGATTGATAATTTGCGGCAGGTATCCGTTAGTAAAAGAAAGAACGAAAGTGTCTACCCTATAATCGCAAGGTGGAGTACGATAGCTTACCCAATAAATTCCTGGTGTTGTTGCTGTGTAATTTTTTCCCTGATTTCCTGTATTCCAGATATAATCCCAGCCAGTTGAATCATTTTCAGCAACTAATTGTAGTTGGTTAATAAAACAGCCTGCAATAACATTTTGGCTGCTATATGTTGAATCGTGGCTAAGGACAGGGACGACATTAGGAAGACCTGCTACAGCAGAAGATCCAGACAATAAAGACACCGCAGCAGATGCCAGCGCGCAGGCCGTGCCGGGTAAGTTAGGAAAGGAAATGGATCCTAAAGTTGAGCCTGATGATATGAAATATATTTTATTGTCTGGTGCCGATTTCAAATGGGTATAAGCGCAGGCAAATAAATTGGTTTTTGAGGACAATATTTGTGCTGAATTATTAGATCCCAAATCAAATTGGCAAATTCCGAAGGACATGTCATTGACATACAATTTAGATGCATCGGGGGAAAAGCAAACACCATAGCAACTGCTCATGTAGGGAAACAACACCAAGGGGTTGCTTATAATGCCGGTTTCTATATCAAAATCATAGAGCGTAGCACCGCTACTTCCTCCAGACTGTGTTGCTGCAATTCGTCGTCCATTTAAAGACACCTCCATGGCACCGATAATCCCCCCAGCGGAATTTCCAGGACCAAGTACGGAAATTACTGGTGTAGTGTTTATTCCCGTAGCAGTTATTTCAAAAGCCTTGAATGCAAGTAATGGAGAAGATGCCGTGAGTAGCCATATATTGCATCGGTCTCCTGTAATTGCTGTCATTTTTTCCGTCATGCCAGAATCTAAAAAGATGCCTTTCTGACCAGAAGCAACTGCTCCTAATCCACCATTTAAAGACATGTCAACTACGCTATAAAATAGTTTGCCTGCATTTGAACCCTGTTCTATGGATATAATAGAAAAGATATAGTATTTATCTGGATTATTTGGGATTGGTATAATAAGGGCTCCCTGGGTAGTGCTGGATGTGGGGCTGATTGTATTCACACTCGTAATGGGAGTCAGATCGGAGCCATTAGGCATTAGATTGCCATTTTTATCCCAAACATATGATCCTTCGGTATAAAATAATAATGTACCGTTGGAATTACACACGGAAGCGGAAGCTTCTCCAAATCCGCTTATATCCGTTAGAATTGCTGAGGGAGGAGTTGTATTGAAGTCGAGCCCTGCATTTGTGCCAAATGCCCAAATGTTATTTTCGTTTTGTCCATACACCCAGCAACTAAATAACATGCTCAATGTAAAAAGTAATTTTGTCATTTTTATTAAATAATTTTTTTAAAGTCGTAACCCATTGAATCTCTTCTTTCGGGGATAAAAATAAAGTGGAAAGCTTCGATAATTCTCAGTAGATTTACCTAAAAATTTAGATAAATTGCCACCAGATCGATACGCTTCAAAAAATGAGTTAAGAAATAGCTCAAGCCCTATTTGTTATGGGGCATTATTATTGGTTCTGATATTGTTATCCTGCATTAATGTAAGGGCGCAAGAAAGAGTGATGTTCAAAATTTTTACCAAAAAGAACATAAGCGCTACCGACAGCGCAGCAATTGTTGAAATAATCAAGCGCTCGCAAAAGCTGGAATCTGCCGACATGGCTGCGGCATTGCATTTGGTGGATTCTGCTTTAATTTTAAGTAAGGAGGCTCATTTTAGCTATGGCATAGGGAATGCCTACATTACCTATGCTGTATATGCAATGACTAGTGGTGATTTTGCCAAAAGTGATTCCTTTTTCAACCTGGCATATCCATATTGCGTACAAGCCAGTAAATTTTCGCAAACCAATAATCTAATTGTCCTTTGGTATAAAAATAAAGGTACTCATTCTGCCTATATTGGAGATTATGACCAAGCGGTCTCTTGTTCTTTCAAAGCACTGAACCTGCTGAGTCAAAAGGCTGCTGATTCCACTTTTGTTTCCTTGAAAATTAAACTTTATAATGATATTGGCTCGATGCTGCAATATGTCGATCGGCCTGATAAAGCCATATATTACCTCCAGGCCGGAGCAGATTTAGCTAAAGTTAAAAATCAAAATAACCAGTTGGCAAGTCTCTATGTAAACTTTGGAAATGCATACAGACAAAAGGAAGACGAAGAAATAGGACGCGGTTACTTTCAACGGGCAATTAGGATTGCCCTCCATGAAAACGATTATTTTGTATTACTGACTGCTTACCTCAGCATGGCAAACAGTTTCATTGCACAAAATAAAACACCTGAAGCTATATTTTGGCTGAAAAAGGCAAAGGACATTAGAGGGAACTTCAATCCATATATGTCAAAAGCAATCCCGGGAATTACGCTTGGAAATATCTACCTTGAAAGAAATGAATACAAAAAAGCAATTGAAAATGGTAAAGAAGCGCTGGAACGAGGCGAATCACTAGGGACAGTTCAAATCATCAGCCTGAGCCATAAACTACTGGCCAAAGCTTATAGTGCAATCGGACAGTGGGAACAGGCTTTTTATCATCAGTACTCCTTCAATCTTATAAATGACAGCCTTCAGGATGTTCAAAAAATGCAGGATATCAATCAACTGGAAATTAAATTCCAGACGGCTATAAAAGATAAGAAATTAGCAGAACAGAGAGTTTCCCTGATCCGCCAGAAGGATGCGCTCAGGGAAAAGAATTTATGGATATGGGGTATTGCATTGACTGGGTTTTTGTTATTGACTCTGCTGATGTTTATTCGTCAAAACTATCGCAACAGACAAAAGTTCCTTATCGGCCAAATGGAGGTTTCGAGAATGGAGGCGGTTATGGATGGGGAAGAACAAGAAAGAAAACGGATAGCCCGGGAGTTGCATGATGGTATCATGAGCCAATTACTTGCCGTAAAACTTGGTCTTAGTGGCGCATTAAAAAGGGCAGAGTACAAGACTTTGGAAAGGGATGACTTTCAGCAAAGCCTTGATCATTTATCGGAGGCTATGCAGGACTTACGGACCACTGCGCAAAATATGACCAGCGAAAACTTATTGAGTGCCGGTTTTAGAAATGCAGTGGAATCATTTTGTGAAAAAATGAATAACAGCGGGGCTGTTTCCGTTATCTTTCAGGCGTATGGAGAGATCCCGGTTTTGAATAATGTATTTCTCCTCTCGCTTTACAGAATTATACAGGAGCTTATTCAAAATGCCCTAAAACATGCGGACGCAAATACTATTTTAGTACAGCTGAATTATCGCAAAGCTATTTTAGGGATTACGGTACAAGATGACGGTCATGGTTTCTTGAGTGAAGACACTTCTGTATCGGGGTCGGGATTGCAACATATTGATGAAAGGGTGCAGTCTTTAAAAGGGACTTTCGAAATCAGTACGGACCGGACCGGAACGAGTATTTATCTGGAATTTTTAAATTTAAAATGATGTTTAAACTATTACGATTATGCCTATAAAAGTTGCTTTGACAGACGATCACCCAATGGTGCTTTCGGGTCTTAAAAGTGCATTGGAAGAAAATAAGGATATACTGATCACGGGTGCCTATAGCTCGGGATATGATTTACTGGAGGCGCTGAAAATAAACCAGCCTGATGTTTTATTGCTAGATATCCACCTTCCGCATATGAATGGAGAAAAGATTGCTCAGCAAGTATTAAGAGATTATCCAGCGATAAAAATCCTGATTCTTTCCGCTCAGGAGGAAAGCTTTCTAATTCAGGATATGCTTACTTTGGGTTGTTCTGGTTATTTGCTCAAAAGTTCCACAGATCACGATATTCTCATTGATGCGATTGAAAGCGTATATTCGGGTGCCATCTTTCTAGAGCCTGAACTGAGAAAAATATTGATGGCTGATGTTTGTAAGATGCAGAAGAAATCGACAAAGGCAGCGGCTTTACTTACTAAAAAGGAGAAGGAAATATTACATTATGTCATTGAAGGCCTTTCCAGTAAGAAAATAGCGGATGTCCTTTGCATTAGTATTCGAACTGTCGAAACGCATCGGTTCAGTCTTTTGCAAAAAATGGATGTGAAAAATACTGCAGAGCTGGTAAGAAAAGCCTTGGAACTCCATTTGGTGCATTAATACCGATTATGCAAAATAAATAGTCCATTAATTTGCTTATCGAAATTCTCCTTTCTTAACCACAAAGTTCTTCACGAAGTACACGAATTTTTGTAAACTTTGTGCATCCTTTGTCCCTTTGCGTTTTTTTTTAATTAATATCCTTTTGAAGTAATTGGGATTATTCAATAAATATGAAGCGTATAATCATTTCCCGAAGTTCTTGAGTTAGGATTAGACATGAAAACTATGAGTAATGTGAGTTGCTCGTTTGGTGTGCTATGATTTAATGGTATTGCTGTTTTGTAACATCAAAGTTGTATTTCTTAAAATACTTTTGTTTCGATAAAAGAAATTTCTTCAGTTTATTGTCCACAATAAACGCTTGCTGCTTTCGCCACATTTTCCCCGTCCAATGCTGCGGAAATAATGCCGCCTGCATAGCCTGCGCCTTCGCCGCAGGGGAAAAGTCCTTTTATTTGGGGATGCTGGAAATTATCTTTATTCCTTGGAATTCGGACGGGTGAAGAAGTTCGGGATTCTGTGGCAACTACAAGGGCTTCATCCGTTAAGTAGCCTTTCATTTTTTTTCCAAAAGTTTGAAATCCTTTTGATAAGGTATCGTAAATTTCAAGGGGTAAGACTTCATGCAATAATGAACTCGTTATTCCCGGTAAATAGGAGCATTTTGGGAAAGATGAGGATGGTTTTTTGTTGATGAAGTCCGTCATTCTTTGAGCAGGGGCTTTAAGATCGCCGCCGCCGGCTTCCCATGATTTTTGTTCTACCATTTGTTGGTAGTTTAGCGCAGATAATTCGCCGTAAAATCCATACTTTGCAAAATCTTTTTCATCTACGCTCACGACCATTCCGGAATTGGCATATGGATTATCCCGTTTGGATGGCGACCAGCCATTCACCACTAGTTTGCCTGGTTCTGTGGATGCAGGTGCGATAATTCCGCCGGGGCACATGCAGAATGAGAATACACCCCGATCATTTTCTTGGCTTACCAACGAATAGGCTGCTGGTCCTAAATAATCTTCGATTATTGATGGTTCGCAATGATATTGGATTTTGTTGATTAATTCCTGTGGGTGTTCGATTCGTAGGCCGAGGGCAAAAGGTTTGGCCTGGATCTCAATTTTCTTATGATGTAGCAATTCAAAAATATCACGGGCGGAATGACCTGTCGCCAAAATTAAAGCCTGTGCATAAATCTTTTCTTTTCCATTGACGATTACTCCTTTTACCACATCATTTTCAATGATGATATCGGTTAATTTAGTGTCGAAGAGGACTTGACCGCCACATGCTACAATGGCTTCCCTAATCGCCTTGATAATTTTGGGGAGTTTGTTTGTGCCAATATGCGGATGGGCTTCATATAATATTTTTTCTTCGGCGCCAAAGTGTTTGAACCATTGCAGGCTTCTTAAAATATTTCCTCTTTTACTTGCTCTTGTATAGAGCTTGCCATCGCTATATGTGCCTGCTCCGCCTTCGCCAAAGCAATAGTTGGATTCTGGGTTTACGATACCTTGTTTGTTCATTGCCGCCAAATCCCTTCTGCGTTCCTGGACATCTTTTCCTCGTTCTAAAATGATGGGGCAAAATCCATTTTCGATAAGTTGCAATGCCGCAAAAAGGCCTGCCGGGCCGGCGCCTGCAATGATGACGGGTTGTGCGTTTGCCACATTTTTTAATTGGGGCTCAAAAGTGAAGGCGTCTTCAAAAGATTCTTCAATAAAGACATTCATTTGCAGTTGGATAAAAACTGTTTTCTTTCTTGCGTCAATAGATCTGCGTAAAATTTGAAATGCCGTAATCCGTTCTGGTTTTATTTTTAAAAGACCGGCTATTTGAAGTTTGATGACGGCATCTTGGACGGCATCTTGAGGTGACAGTCGTAAGGAAATTGTTTGTGGCATTCGAGTTAGGAATGAATTTGATTTGAAAGGTCAAAGATAATTAAGAAGATTTGATTTGGAATTCTTGTTTTAAATCCTGAATGTTTATTTCCTTAATAAAAGGAGGTATGGGAGGTAGTTTTAATGGAAATTAAAGAATGAAAGGATTAGGTATTTCATGCTTAGGTTCTTTCAGCATAGAAATTGATTGGAAAGTTAACTCATAATTCATCCTTTTTCCAGATTTCCCAGGAAGCATCGGCTTGTGCGATCAACATCTCATGGCCATTTTTTATTGTTGCGCCTTGTGTTATTGCTTTTTCTAAAAATTTTGTTTGTTCGGGATTGTAAACCAAGTCATACAAGAGATGTTCTTTTGTTAAAAACTGATAGGGGATTTCAGGAAATAAATCGGTTTGCGGCGAAGTGCCTAAAGGTGTAGTGTTGATGATTAAGGTATGTTGTTGTATGACTTCCCGGGATAAATCCGCATATGAAAAGTTGTTTTCTTTTTTTGTCCTTGAAACAAATTTATAATGGATATTCATTTGTTTCAATGCAAATGCAATTGCTTTGGAGGCGCCGCCTGTTCCTAAGATGAGTGCATTTTTATGATGTTGTATTTTCAGGAGTGGTTTTAAAGTTATGGAAAAACCGATGGTATCCGTATTGAAACCTTTTAATTTCCCATTTTTTATTTTGATGCAATTAACGGCATTGACTGCTTGGGCGATTTCATCTAATTCATCCAAAAAAGGCATTATGGTTTCTTTGTATGGAATGGTCACATTCAATCCCTTCAAATCAGGTTGTTCAATCAATAAATTAGGGAATTCACTTATTTTTTGCAGCGGAAATGCAAGGTATTTTTCATTAAGGCGCAATTGTCCAAATAGGTCATTGAAATATTTGGGTGAAAAGCTGTGAATAAGTGGTTTCCCGATTATGCCGTACATGAGTATGTGAATGTGTGAGTATGTAAATTTGTGAGTATGTGAATGTGTGAGTTTGTGAGTATGGCCCTTATTTAACCACAAAGTTCACAAAGATTTTCACAAAGTCCACAGAGGAAATGTATGAGCAATAAACCGGGTCTTTTGTAGATTTGCGCTTCCGCGTGAAAGTTTATAAGCTACCTGTCCTTCCGCCATCAATGGGGATGCTTACGCCGTTGATATAGCCGGCTGCTGGTGATGCTAGGAATGCTGCTGTGGCTGCTATTTCATGTGGTTGGCCGAAGCGTTTCATGGGGATTTCATTGAGCATGGCATTTTCGGCGTCGTCTTTTGCAATGCCCGTTTTTTCAACTTTGTTATTGATGATGCTTTCCAGTCTTGCCGTTGCGGTTGCACCGGGCAAAATATTGTTTACTGTAATGCCAAACGCACCTAATTCATTTGCCATGGTCTTTGACCAGGAAGCTACTGCACCACGGATGGTGTTGCTGACTCCAAGACCTTTCAGCGGGATTTTTACTGAAGTGGAAATAACATTGATGATGCGTCCGTAATTGGAGATTTTCATTCCGGGGATGACTAATTGTGTAATCACCTGATTGCAAATCAAATGCTGTTGAAAGGCATTTAAAAAACTTTCGGGCTGCGCTTCGGTGATCTGGCCGCCGGCAGGGCCACCGGTATTATTGACTAAAATATTGATAATTTTGTTTTCTATGTAGTGTGCAACCACTTGTTCTACCTGATGATAATCACTGAAGTCGGCAACGATATAGTCGTGTTCTTGTCCATGAGTGTCATCTAAGGTAGTAATTACTTTTTTCAAAGAATCTTCATTCCGTGCCAGCAGAGTACATTTGGCTCCGAGCAAAGCTAATTCTTGTGCAATTGCCAGTCCAATTCCCTGTGAGCTTCCGCAGATTAAGGCATGTCTTCTTTTTAATGATAAATCCATGATGATAAAGTATTTTCTTGTTTTAAAATTATTTTTTATTGGTCCGTTTGTGTATCCCAGTTTGGATTATAGCGCACGAACATCCAAAGGTACAAAACTCTGGAAATGCGCATCAGCCATGGTTGCAGCAAAATCAGCATTGCGACTGTGATCCCCATGTACCAATAAACGCTGTCGTCCCTAAATGAGAAACCAATTAATAAGCCGAACCATATGGCGTTAAAAACGGCGATGCCGACTGAAAGCCCGTAACTGACATATCCGGTTCCGAAATAAAAGCCGATTTCAATTTCCATTTTTTGTCCGCAAACAGCACAGCGCTTGGGCATGTCCATCATTTCTTTTAAAGGGAAAATGCTTTTGTTTTTAAACATGTTTCCCTTTCTGCACTTGGGGCATTTCATCTTTAAGACTGCGGGTAAAGTAGCAGGTTTTGTTGCCATTACTCAATAAAAAATTAACTGCAAAGGTAAGCTTTATTGGAAGTTTTGGAGGAAATTTGAATTTTGACAGAATTTATAATTAATAAATCGAAATAATGGCTGAAGATTTGATTGTCTCCAAAGGCACAAAAGAAGAACAATATGAAAATTTGTTGCCCCAAATAAAAGCATTAGTTACACAAGAAACTGATTTTATCGCCAATCTGGCTAATACAGCAGCGGCATTGAAAGAGCAGTTTGGCTGGTTTTGGGTTGGTTTTTATTTAGTGAAAAATGACGAATTGGTCGTAGGTCCTTTTCAGGGGCCGATTGCATGTACAAGGATTGCAAAAGGCAAAGGCGTTTGTGGTAAATGCTGGGAAATTGGCGAAACCGTTATTGTGGAGGATGTCAATGCTTTCCCCGGTCATATTGCATGCAGCAGTTTGTCGAAATCTGAAATTGTGGTTCCGGTTTTTAAGGACGGTGCGGTTATTGGTGTTTTGGATGTGGATGATGTTGAGGTTGGTGTTTTTGATGAGGTGGATGAGCGGTATCTGGTAGAGGTGATATCGTTCTTTTAGCACTAAAATGATAAAAGGGCTGCACAAGTGCAACCCTTTTATCATTTACTTGAACTTTGATTTATTCCATTCTTGGTTTATAAACGGTTAATGGGATTACTATTTGATCACCAACATTGGGATAGCCCATCCGGAGATCGCCATATTTTGCGCCATTGGCTCCAGTAAGTTCTAGTGTTCCTTCTGCTTCTTCAACCCCGGCAGGAAATACATCTTCTGGATAGTCAAGAGTGATTGTTGAGCTTGTAGTTCCCATTTTTATAATACCACTTCCTGTTTTTGTTTCAAAACCTTCAAGTTTGATTACATAACTATAGTGGATGTCTTCCGTAAAAGCCATTCTTGTGTCTACACTCACATCTACTGGTTCGTAAATATGGTATTCTACCTCATTGGTATCTACCATTTCTACCTCAACTTCTTCATTTACCCCAACAGGGTCATCGTCAGTAAAGTTAATGTAGTTTCTTTCTTTATTGGTGAAATCATAAGAATCGCCATCATATTTTTGGCAAGCTGTCCCAATCAAGGAAATACATCCTAAGGTAACGAGCATTATTTTGATATTTCTAAACATGTTTTAAAATTTAAAGGTCAAACCATAATTTTTCATAATACTGAGGATTGTTTTTTGGCGCATTCGGATTTGGTGAAATCTCTTCAGCATTTGGGTAAACCCAACGACGAAAGAGTGGGCCGGAGGGGGCTCCAGGTGGCAAAGTTAAAGCCGGCACCTCAGCACCTTCTGGGCCAGACCTACGCCAATTATTGAATTCTTCAATTGGTCTGTCCATTAAGTCAATCCATTGTTGTAAATGGATTTCTTTTACAGCATCATTCGAATTCATCAAAGTTTTAGTGGCAACAAAATCATTTGCGTCAGTGCTGCTTACACCATAATACAAACAAGCTGCAAGTAAGGCATCTTTATACTTAGCGTCGGCAGTTCCTAAGTCAGGAGCAACACCAAGACCGCGTGCATATGCTTCCGCTTCTAAAAATAACTGCTCTTGGTAAGAGAAAATTAATTCCGGTGCGTCAGGACGATATAGATACATACTTATTGTTGCAATTGTAGTATCGGCTTCTTGTTCAGTATTTACTCCGATATAATCTGTTACTCCTAGCCCCATATCAAAATACTTAGGGATCCTTGGGTCATTTTGCGCTTTCATTGGTTGCAATACTAAATTGTTGGCAAAAAAGAAAAGATTGCTTCCGCCCGCAAAAGCTTTTAATAATGCAAATTTAGGGTTGTAATGTCTTGGTGTGTTTTCAAAACCCATTTGTAAGTTATCACCTGCAGATGAAATCATTTGACCTTCAGATAATAAATTAGCTATTGCAGTTTTCTTTGATGGGTCCTTATCCACCATAGTCATTAGGATTTTAAATTTTAAGGAGTTAGCCAAATGTGTCCATTTTTCTAAGTTTCCTTTATAAAATAAATCCCCGGCAGTTATTGCTGTTAATGGGTCGCCATTTTTTATATTTTCCATGCCTTCATCTAATAAAGAAAGTAATGAATTGAATACTTCTTCTTGAGTATCGAAATGAGGATAAGGAAAGTTTTCGGCATCCCATGCTTCTTTAAATGGAACATCTCCCCAAAACATGGTTATTTCATAAGTGAGTGCAGCAAGTGTAATTTTACATTGGCCCGCTGCTGTTTTATTAGGAATTTCACTTGATTCTGCAATGCCGATAGCTTCTTTTAAGTTGTTTCCGGCTGATGAGTAGTATGTTTTCCAAGTATTACCCAAAGAATAAATACTGAAATCGTAAACATTCTCTGCTCCCCATCCATAATTTCCACCTGAAGCTATAGATTGAATCATTAATGCATTTGGGATGTAATTATCACCGCTTGCCCTATTGCCTGCCCAGTTAGTAATGGCATAGGTAAATAATAAATCTGGGCTTACTGTGTTTACTGCATAAGGATCTTTATTGATATCCAAGTACTTCTTGCAGGAGCCTAATCCTAAAGAAAGTGCGGCTAAGGTTATTATTATGATTTTTTTCATGTTTTATAGTTTTACTTTAAGATTAACGCCAAAGCTTCTTGTTGTCGGGAAGCTATTAAATTCAACTCCATCACCTGTGCTTCCAGCACCAAAGTAATTAGATTCCGGATCAACATGAGGAACATAAGATTTGATCAACCATAAGTTTCTTGCTTCAAAACCTAGATCCAATCCTTTAATTACATTGTTGAATGGTACAAAGTTTTGTGGAAAACTATAAGTGAATGTAAGCTGTCTTAATTTTACGAAAGATGCATCAAATACATTTCCTTCAGTATTGGTTGTAGAGGAGTAATTGCCCCAGAAATCCTGCATACTTTGAACTGGTGTTTCATTGGGTACATAAGTAACATTATCTCCAGAGCCCACAGCATTTACTCCTTTGTCCACAAAGATACCATCACGATAATCTTGAGTCTCTATTGCCATGCCTGAACTACGAAGATTAGCAACAGTTCCAGAGTAGAATACACCACCTTGACGGATATCGATTAAGAAGCCTAAAGAAAATCCTTTATAGCTAAATGTATTGTTAATGCCTAATAAATAATTAGGATTGATATCGCCAATATATTTATCGTTATCAATCATTCTTAATCCATTAGTAGGATTAATTACGAATTGTCCATCAGGAGAACGACGCCATTTTGAACCATATAAGGCAAAACTACCCCCAACTGGTGCTTTAATACTTAATCCACTCCAACCTGACTCTACGGCATAATATTGTAAGTCGCCCTCCAATTCATTTACAACTTGTTTATTATGGGAGAAGTTGGTCATGATTTCCCAACTGAAACCATGAAAATTACGGACAGGTTCTAAATGTAATATCACTTCATAACCCTTATTGGTAATTAGACCCGCATTAATCAATTTTGCAAAATAACCAGTGGATAAAGGAACATCAAGTGCGATGATTTGATTTCTTGTTTTAGTTTGATAATAGGTCAGGTCAAGACCAATTCTATTGTTGAAAAAACGCAGATCAGCTCCAAATTCTATTGATCTGGCTCTTTGTGGCTTTAAGTCAGGATTTGGAAGTAATCTTTGTGCTGTAAATCCCGGTTCACCTAACTGAGGGAATAAATTGGGGTCAACATACTGAAGGAAATAATTGGATGCGGGTGAATAGCTTTTATTAATAACATACGGATCGCTATCAGAGCCAACATCAGCCCAACTTGCCCTAATTTTTCCAAAACTTAAAATGTTTTTGTTGTCCATTAATTCAGTAAATACAAATGACCCACTAACTGAAGGATAAAAATAAGATCTGTTTTGTAAAGGAAGTGTAGATGACCATTCGTTTCTGCCAGTGATGCTTAAATAAACCATGTCTTTATAAGAACCGGAAATTTCAGAATATAAACTCACTAAGCGTGACTTACTAAAGCTTTGATTGGGTACGGCTGCTTGTGCATTACTTGCAGTAAATAAACTATCTATCGTTAAATTAGAGGCAGCCACACCTAAACCGCTTATTTGTCTGTCTAAGATATTATGACCTACCATTACGCGCAAATTGAAGTCTTTATTTAGGTCCTTTTGGAAAGTAGCCATCAAATCATTATTGATTCTTTTAGATAAAAGATTTGATTGAGAATAACTCCCCCCAATATCACCTGCTGTTCCTTGCCTCACAATTTGACTCCTCTGTTCGTTATACATATCAAAACCTAAATTTTCCGAAATAGTGATGAATTCCCAAGGCTTGTATTCAATATAACCACTTCCAAAAAAGCGATCAACACTATTGCTGTTGATATTTTTATTTAGAATCCAGAATGGATTATTACCTGTTTTATCTGTACTAAGGTAATTTTGGTTGCCATATTTATCCTCATAATGATTTTTTAAATCATTGACATCAACAGTAGTTGGGATGCTGTAAATCGATGAAGTAAGGATATTGGGGTTGTTTGAACTCTGAAATGGTCTTCCATTTGCTTTTGTATTGCTATAGTTGACAGTTACCCTGGAAGATACTTTTTCGGAGAATTGATTCCCGACATTTAAGCCCAAATTATATCTTTCCAAATTTTGATTTGCAACAATTCCTTGAGTAGAAAGCGCACCAAAACTAAGACGGTAATCAGTTTTGTCGGTTCCACCTAATAAGGAAACATCATTCATCCATGTGCGTCCAGTTTGATAAAAATTAGAAACATTATCTGGATGTGCTTGCAAAGTGACATCTCTACCTAAGAAATCCTTTACCTTGGTGTTTTGCATGTCAGAAATTTTTGGACCCCAGCCATTGGTGTATTTTAAGCTGTATGCTCCATAATTTCCTTGGGCATATTCCGATTGCAATTCAGGTTTAACTAAAATATTCTCAACTCTATAGGATGAGTTTACAGTAACAGACAGTGGTGTTCCTTTTTTCCCTTTTTTTGTAGTAATAATGATAGCGCCATCTTTAGCCAACGAACCATACAAGGCAGTTGCCGCTGGTCCTTTGAGAACGGACATGCTCTCAATATCATCAGGGTTAATATCTGCTCCTCTATTACCATAATCAACAGTAACACCTTGGTTGGATGTACCCTGAATGGAATTAGAAATAGGTACCCCATCCACGACAAATAATGGTTGACTACTTCCTGAAAGTGATGACGAGCCTCTTATGACGATTTTAGAACTAGAACCGACAGCACCTGACTGGTCATTTACACGAACACCTGCAACTTTACCGGCGATTGAATTAATTACATTGCTTGATCTCGCATTTTCAAATTGATCAGATTTCAATTGTTGTGCGGAATATCCTAAAGATTGTTCCGTCTTCGATATACCTAATGCCGTAACGATGGTTTCTAAAGTATTTAAAGATACTTGTAAATTTACCGTTACCAAATTAGACCCATCGCCAGCATCCACCTCTTGAGGTTTCGTCCCCAAAGCTGTAATCACGAGGGTATTGTCATCGTCCGGCACATCTAACCGGAATTCTCCATTGATATCCGTTATTGTGCCGGCTTGGGTTCCTTTAATCAATACCGAAGCGCCTATAACAGGCTCACCTTTGTCGTCCAAAACACGACCTTTTACCGGCCGGCTTTGTGCAAATGCGTCCTGTCCTAATAACAGAAGGCATAATGCAATCGGAAGTACTAGTTTTTTCATATTGAAGATATTTTAGTAGTCCAAATCTAAAAACAATTTTCGGTAAACAAAAGGAAATGTCTTTTTATTTTAAAATAAAAAGTGTATGGAGACAATAGTTTTATGAATTTAAATAAATGTAGTATTTGTGTTTGCGGACATGTGTTTATAATAAATATGATCTCGGTACTTGTCTGCTACTCATTAGGTGTCATTTTGGCGCATCGTTTAATTTGGAATAAAGATTGATTATTCTTATTGAAAAATACAAATTTTATTATGCAAGAAAAAGGTAACATCTCCATCCATACGGAGAATATTTTCCCGATTATCAAAAAATTCCTTTACTCAGACAATGAAATATTCCTCCGAGAATTGGTTTCCAATGCCGTAGATGCTTCACAAAAGATAAAAAGGCTGGCTTCCATTGGTGAGTTTAAAGGGGAATTGGGCGAATTGAAAGTAACTGTGGCTGTTGACAAAGAAAAAAGGACAATTACAATCAGCGACAATGGATTAGGGATGACCGCTGAAGAAATCAAGAAATATATCAATCAGGTGGCATTTTCAGGTGCTGAAGAATTTGTTGAAAAATTTAAAGATGCCAAAGACGCTAATGAAATAATCGGCAAATTCGGCTTGGGTTTTTATTCTGCGTTCATGGTGGCTGATGAAGTGGAAATCAATACTTTGTCTTACCAGGAAGGTGCAGAATCAGCCCGTTGGATTTGTGATGGCAGCACGACTTTTGAAATTAAAGATGGTGACAGGGCAACAAGGGGAACGGATATCATTCTGCATGTCAATAAAGATTCGGATGAATTTTTGGAAGAGCAAAGGATCCATACTATATTAAATAAGTACTGCCAATTTTTACCAGTCCCCATTCAATTTGGCACAAAAACGGAGCATGTCCCTGATGGTGAAGATGAGGAAGGAAAACCAAAATTCAAAGATGAAACCGTACCTGACATCATCAATAATACCGCTCCTATTTGGGTGAAATCACCTTCTGAGTTGACGGATAAGGATTATTTGGATTTCTATAAGGAACTGTATCCTTTTTCTGAAGATCCTTTGTTTTGGATTCATTTGAATGTGGATTACCCATTTAATCTTACGGGTGTTTTATATTTCCCGAAAGTGAAAAATGAAATGGAATTCCAAAGGAATAAAATCAAATTATTCAGCCGTCAGGTGTTCATTACTGATGAAGTGAAGGATATTGTGCCGGAGTTTTTGATGTTGTTGCATGGCGTGATCGATAGTCCTGATATTCCACTGAATGTTTCCCGGAGCTTTTTGCAGGCGGACAGTAATGTGAAAAAAATCAACAGCTATATCACAAGGAAAGTAGCGGATAAATTAGCCGAATTATTTAAAAGCGACCGTAAGTCATTTGAGGAAAAATGGAAAGATATTGGTCTTTTTGTTCGTTATGGAATGATTTCCGATGAGAAATTTTATGAAAAAGCAAAGGATTTCGGCTTATTGGAAAATGTGAAAAAAGAATATTTTACTATTCCTGAATACACGGAAAAAGTAAAAAGCAATCAAACGGATAAAGATGGCAATGTTGTTTTTCTTTATAGCAATGATGCCGAAAAGCAATACACTTTCATACAAGCCGCAGAAAGAAAGGGTTACGATGTTGTGTTGATGAACGGTCCATTGGATAGTCATTTCATCAATCAACTGGAGCAAAAATTGGAAAAGACTTCTTTGAAAAGGGTGGATGCCGATATTGTCGATAACTTGATTGTAAAGGACGAAAAAATAGAAAGCGTTTTAACTGAAGATGAAAGCAATGCCATTAAAGCGGTATTTGAAAAGGCCATCAATAAAACTTCCATGCATGTTGAAATGATTGGTTTAAATCCGGATGAATTGCCTGTCACAATTACGCAAGATGAATTTATGCGCAGAATGAAGGACATGTCGCAATTAGGTGGCGGCATGAATTTTTATGGTGCCTTGCCTGAAAATTACAAGGTTTTCGTCAATGGCAACCACAAATTAATTCAGCAAATCATTAGTGCGAAAGACGAAATTAAAAAAGAAAGGTTAGCACGGCAGGCTTTTGATTTGGCATTGCTTTCCCAAAATATGCTTTCAGGAGCCGAGTTGACGGAATTCGTGAACCGGAGCGTGGAATTGATTGAAGGATAAGTGATTACTTATTTATTAAAAAAGCCCTTTGTCATAAGTGATAAAGGGCTTTTGATTATTTATTTTTAACTTTGAAACAAATTCACGATTAAAATTAGTTTTATGAATATACTGTCCTGGATAATTTTCGGTTTGATTGCGGGTGCTTTGGCAAAATTTATTTCTCCCGGAGAAAATGACCCGCAAGGGTGTGTTGTGACCATCGTATTAGGTATTCTTGGTGCTTTTGTTGGCGGCTTCATCGGTACGCGCTTAGGGTTTGGCACGGTGACGGGTTTTAACCTGAAAAGCTTTGGTATAGCGGTTCTCGGTTCCGTTATTTTATTATTGATCAATGCCATGCTTAGAAGGAAATAAGATTGTCCTACTTGTGTTTTGCGTTATTCAGGTTTCAATTTATGGATTGGATGATCTTTATTTTCCTGTTTCTTTTATTTAAAGCAGCTTATTGGTTATTGATGGCTGCGTTGTTGGTGTTTTGACGCGGGTAATCCTTAAAAAGAAACATTATTTACTTGGTTGTTTTGCACTGATCAGGTTAGGGATTGCAGGATGTATCCTTGGTGGATTTTGTAAAAATGTGGTATTAATGCGTTATTTTAATCAGAATGGTATTTATAGCTTGAGCAGTATTTTATTTGATCTTGTTTTTTCTCTAATCTTTGCTCTTATTGTAAATTTAATTTACGATGCCCTAAAGAAAAATAACTGTTTTAATTCATTATAGTGAATACGCTTTGTCTTTTCTTATAAATTTGCTTAATTTTGCAATTCAATACTTATTCTAATGAAACAATCCAACAATACCCGTACTTTAATATTCTGCGCTGTTTTAGTGGCATTGGCCGTAATTTCCAGAATGGTAAATGCAGAAATGCATTGGTATAACTTCGGGCCATTGGTTGCAATCAGTTTATTCAGCGGGGCTTTATTGAAAAATAAATCCTTTGCCTATATCATTCCTTTAGCTGCCTATTTGATTTCTGATATCTTTTTAGAAATTACTTCCCCGGGCGCTGGTTTTTATGGTATCAGCCAGTTCTTCGTCTATGGTGGGATGGCATTAGTTGTTTTGTTGGGCAGTCAGATGGGCAAGCCAAAAGCAATGAAATTACTTGGCTATTCCATCGGCGGATCTTTGGTTTTTTGGCTAATATCCAATTTAGGTGTTTTCTTTGCGGGATATTATGGCTTAAGTCTTAGTGGCTTAGCTACAACATATTTAATGGCGATTCCATTCTATACAGTAAACGGAACAAGCTTTTTCATCAATCAATTTGTCGGCGATGTCATCTTTAGTGGTGTATTGTTTGGCGCATTTAGTTTGGCAAATAATGTGTTTTTTCAAAAGGAAACGGCAATCAATTAATTTTTCATAATAGAGGTTAGAAAGAAAAGACAATAGCCTTCAAAAACTATTGTCTTTATTTTTAATAATATAATCTCAAGTCTCAAGTCTCAAGTCTCAAATCTCTTATCTCAATTCTCTAATCTAAGAAAAAATTGAAATCCATAGCATTCCATACTTTAGGTTGTAAACTTAATTTTTCTGAAACTTCCAGTCTCAGCCGCATCATGGAATCTGAAGGTTTTTTGAAAAAAGAGTTTGAAGAGGATGCGGATATTTATGTGATCAACACTTGTTCCGTGACGGAAAATGCGGATAAGGATTGCAGGCAATTGGTACGCCGGATCCAAAGAAGGGCGCCTGAATCCGTTGTCGTTATTACGGGTTGTTATGCGCAACTGAAACCAGCAGAAATAGCGGAGATAGAAGGGGTGGACCTTGTTTTGGGTGCAGCCGAAAAATTTAATATTGCGGAGCATCTCCGGGAATTTACCAAGGGCGACAGTACCAAGATTTGTTCCTGTGAGATTGATGATGTGGAAGGTTTTCATAGTTCTTTTTCTTTAAATGACCGTACGCGTTCTTTCTTGAAGGTGCAGGATGGCTGCGATTACAATTGTAGTTTTTGTACGATACCATTAGCGCGGGGGCATAGTCGTAGTGATAGCATTCAGGGTGTATTGGATAATATCCATGAATTGGGAAACAGTGGCACCAAAGAAATTGTATTGACCGGAATCAATCTTGGCGATTTTGGAAAAGGGTATAATGGCGGCAAGAAAAGGGAAGATGATTTTTTTGATTTGATACAAAAGATCGATCAGCAAAATGATGTGGAGCGCTTCCGTATTTCATCGATAGAACCTAATTTATTGACTGATGAGATCATTGAATTTGTAGCGAAAAGCAAGCATTTCATGCCTCATTTCCATATTCCACTACAAAGCGGGAGCAATGAGATTTTAGGTAAAATGCGTCGTCGGTATCGGAAGGAGTTATATCAGGAAAGGGTAGGTTTAATTAAAAAGCTAATGCCGTATTGTTGCATTGGCGTGGATGTCATAGTAGGCTTTCCCGGCGAAACGGAAGAGTTGTTTCAGGAAACGGTTAATTTTGTGCATGAATTGGAGATATCTTATTTGCATGTGTTCACTTATTCCGAAAGGGTAAATACTTTAGCCGTGGAAATGGAACATGCGGTGCCAATGGAAATCCGTCATAAGCGCAATAAAATATTAAGGAATCTTTCCTTTCAAAAAATGCAGTATTTTACTGAACAGAATAGGGGAAATATCCGGAAGGTGCTTTTTGAACAGGCACAAAAAAATGGTTTGATGGAAGGTTATTCCGATAACTATATCAAAATCCAAACCCCATTTCGGGAAGAATGGGTGAACCAAGTTGTAGAATGGGAGATTTAGTTTCAGGCACAAAATGCAATTTATACTGATTAGGAAGTATATTGTAATCCATTAGTTTACTTATCCATAAACTCTATTCTTAACCACAAAGCTCACAAAGATTTTCACACAGGGCGTAATGTTTTATGAGCTTTATGCATTCTTTGTGTTCTTTGGGGCTTGATGTTTTTTGCACTTTCCTTGGATACCAAATTGGAAAATCAATCTTTAAATGTGATTTATTTTGCGATCCATTCCGAAGGGTTTACTGTATTGATGGAGTTGTTACTGCCAATTTTCCAGATTTGAAAGTTAATCATGTTATCGCCATCATCATTTCTACCAGCGGCTCCTATTGTTTGTTTGGCATTTATCTTGTCGCCTACTTTTACTGATGCGCCCGAAAGGTTGCTATAAACAGTGAAAAACTCTCCATGGCTGATCATAATGACCACACCGTCTATATTGGTTACTTTGATGACTGTTCCACCAAAAACAGCGCGGACAGGCGCATTAGGGCTTGTGGTAATGTCTATGCCGTTATTTTCAATGGTTACGCTTTTATAAACTGGGTGTTGGTGTTTGCCATATTGCCCCGAGATATAACCGCTTGCAACCGGCCATGGCAAATGCCCTCTGTTGGAAGAGAAATTGTTGGAAATGGCCTGTACCTCCGGCGTCAGGCTCAGTTTATATGAGGGTTTCTCCGCTTGGGAAGGGGAAGGCGTTGCTGTTGGCGGTGTTTCTTCTTTAATTACAGGTTTTTCTGCCGGTTTTTCTTTTTCGGGTGTGCCTGTATTTAATTTTACTGATTGATTTCCTGATTGATAGTTATTCCCTGAATTTTCCGCAGCTTTTTTTCTTGCTGCTTCTTCGGATGCTTTTCTCCTTGCAGCTTCCTCTGCTGCTTTTTCTTGTCTTGCTGCTGCTTCTGCCGCTCTTTTTCTTTCGGCATCTTCTGCTGCTTTTCTTCTCGCTTCTTCTGCTGCTTTTTTGCGGGCTATTTCGATTTCTCTTTGAATTTCTGCCTTAATTGCGTTTTGTAACTTCTGGGCAGCTGATTTATTTTTGGAAATCCGTCCCATTAATTCTTTTTCTTTGCCTTGGAGTTCTTTTACAATTTCGTTGGTTTGTTGTGATTCTTGTTCAATTTGCGTCTTTTGTTGCACTTCAGTTGAAAGCAAAGATACTTTTTGTGTTTTTTCAGAATTAAGTTGCCCAATTTTTATGCCTAATATTTCTTGTGTTTTCCTGATTTTGTCTGCCTGGTCTTTTCTGTAATCCCTGTATTTTTTTAAATATTGCATTCTCCTTACCGCATCATTGAAGTCATTTGCGGAAAATAAGAATGCAAGCATACCTTGGGTTTCTCTGTGTTTATATGCGTACCTTACGGATTGTGCATATTGCATCTTAAATACCTGGAGATTTTTATTTAGTTGCGCCACCTCCTGTGCCGTAAGATTAATGCTCTTATCGATATGCTGCATTTCTGCGTTAATGGTATTGATCAGTGCTTGCCTGGCTTGTAATTTGGCATTGATGGCTTTTAATTGGCTGAGTGTGGCTGTTTTGTCTTTTTTTGTTGAGGAGAGCAATTGTTGTGTTTCTGCAATTTCATTTAATAAAGCGGCCCTTCTTTTTTCCAAATCAGAACGGGAATTTTGTGCATGCAGAGATGCCGATTGCAATAAAAAGGAGAAAATTATAAAAAAGAATATGCGCATCTGGAATTTTAAAAATTGCTGTTATACGCAAAGCTAGTAAAAGGACACCATATATTGGGAAATGTGTATTGAATTTCTGATTTTAGGAGAAAACATTTGTGATGGAATGGATTAATTTTTTGCTTCTTTCTTTTAGCGCAGCTTCTTTATTATATTTGCCTTTTAAAAACACAATAGAGCCATTTCAATGAAAGTAGTCATTTTTGCCGGCGGGCGCGGGACGCGGATTTCTGAAGAATCGACATTAAGACCAAAACCAATGATTGAAGTTGGCGGAAAACCTTTGCTGTGGCACATTATGAAGATTTATGAAGCTTTTGGACATACGGAATTTATCGTTTGTTTAGGCTATAAGGGTTGGATGATTAAAGAATATTTTGCGAATTATTTTTTGCATAATGCAGATATTACCGTCGATTTGGGAAACAACAAACTGGAAATCCATCAAAACCATGCCGAACCATTTAAAATATCCTTGATTGATACGGGTTTGGATACGATGACGGCTGGTCGTTTGAGAAGAGTCTTGCCTTATACCAATAATGAACCGTTTATGCTGACTTATGGGGACGGGGTAAGCAATATCAATATCGACGAGCTTCTTGATTTTCACAAAAGATCAGGGAAGATTTGTACGATGACTGCAATTCAAGCTACAAGTAGGTTTGGGATTATAAAGATGGAGGAAGACGGCACAATCCATTCTTTTGAAGAAAAACCGGAAGAAAGCGGAACGTGGATCAATGGTGGTTTTTTTGTGATAAACCCAGAAATAAAAAACTATTTGAAAGAAGGTGATGACGAAGAGATGTGGGAAAGAAGACCGATGAATGATTTGGCAAAAGATGGAGAAATAGCTGCTTACAGGCATCATTCTTTTTGGAAATGCATGGATACCTTAAGAGATAAAGAAGTGCTGGAAGAAATGTGGGAAAAGGGGGCGGAGTGGAAAAGATGGTAAAGAATGATTGAAGATATGGGAGTGGTTATGTCCTAAATTCAAACTCGCTAATTCACAAATTTACTAATTGAAAAGCAAAATTTCTTTTTTTAATTGGCTGCAACGAAGGTTATCAGAACCCTTACCGGGTTTGGATGCTCAAAAAGAGATGATGCCGGTTGGTCGCGAACTTCCTCAAGAATTGCCAAGTAATGTGAGGAAAAGCGCGGTTTTATTATTGATTTATCCGGAAAATAAAGATTTTAAATTAGTAATGATTGAGCGTTCAAAAGATGGGGGATTGCATAGCGGGCAGATGGCTTTCCCTGGTGGAAAGGTAGAGGAATTTGATTCGTCTCTGGAAGCGACTGCATTACGGGAAGCCAATGAGGAAGTGGATTTGGACGAAGAAATAGTTAAGATCGCAGGCAGGTTGACACCGATGTTTATTCCTGTAAGTAATTTTCAGGTTTTCCCCATTATTGGTTTTTGTGAGGAACGCCCGAGCTTAAAAGCTTCGGATGATGAAGTAGCAATGATTTACCGCTTTTCTTTTCAGGAAGATTTTCCGAAAAAAGAATGGCGCGAGTTTTTTTCAAGAGGGGAATTGAGTTTTAAGATAAAGGCACCTGCTTATCATTTTATGGAAGGTAAACTTATTTGGGGCGCAACGGCAATGATCCTTGCGGAATTAGAGTGGTTATGGATTGAGTTCAATGAATTTAATGCTCCGCTATGAAAATCTTTTTGTTCACGCAGAGGCGGAAAGGAATCGCAAAGGCGCAAAGTTTTGCATAATCGGTTATGTAGGTAGATTATTGGCTTTTTTACTCCAAACTTCGGAAATCCACTGGTACCAATTTGCTCACGCCTACTTCCTGCATTGTTACGCCATAGATGACATCTACGGAAGCCATGGTTTGCTTGTTGTGTGTAACGATGATAAACTGGGAATTGTCACTGAATTTGCGGATCATTTGGGTGAATTTGAGTACATTGGCATCGTCCAATGGGGCATCTACTTCATCCAAGATACAGAAAGGCGCAGGTTTGATTAAATAAATTGCAAAAAGGAATGCCGTGGAGGTCAGGGTTTTTTCTCCTCCTGAAAGTTGTGTGAGCGTGCTTGGTCTTTTGCCTTTTGGTTGTGCATAAATTTCGATACTGCTGTCCGCTATATTATCCGGATCTGTCAAGGATAAATCGGCTTTGTCTTCTTCTGAAAACAAAGCTTGGAATACTTGTTGGAAATTGATGCGCACCTGGTCAAAGGTCTCTTTGAATTTGGTGTTCGCTGTTCGTTCCACTTCTTCAATTGTTTCCAATAATGTGTTTCGGGCATTTTCCAGATCTGTTTTTTGCTCGATGATGAAATCATAACGGATTTTGATTTCCTGATAAGCTTCAATTGCGGTTGGGTTGATTTCCCCGATGTTTTCCATGCGCTTTTTTAACCTTTCCGCTTCTGCATTCAGTTCTTCGATAGATAATTCAGTCGTTCTTTCTTCTTCCAAAATATTTTCCAATTCCACTTTGAATTCTACGCTCAGCCGTTCTTTCAAGCCTGCCACCTGCAGTTTCATTTCATTGAGCTTTTCCTTTATGGAAGTGACTAAAGTTTCGGCTTGTTCTTTTTCCCTTCGTTGCCGGCTTATTTTTTGCTCGTGTTCGTTAAGTGCATTTCTGAATACATAAAATTGCCGGTCTTTTTCGTTTAATGTTTGTTCGTCTTTTTCTTTGTTTTCCAATAAATCGTATAGTTCATTATCCCCAAAGTTCAGCTTGCCGCTGGTTTCGCTGATTTTTTGGGTGGTTTCCTGAAGTTGTTCTTTATTGGTGCCAACTTGCTTTTGCAGTTCTGTGATCTGGTTATTTCGGAAAGCAAGCTCTTGTTTTAAACTTTCAATTTTACTTTGTTGTTGCGTGATTTGCAGGTTCTGATTGTTGTATTGTTGCTGATGCAAGTTGTAATCCTGTTCTACACTTGCAAAAACCGCGGTGGCTTTTTGTAAGTCATTTTGCAGTTCCGCCATTTGGTCCGAAATGTCTGCCAGCATTTCACGGGTATCTTCAATATCTTCCTGATTATCGGAAAGCTGGTCTTTTAATTGAATTAACCGTTCTTCATTTTTTTCGTTTAAATGTTCAAAATTCTCTATTTTATTTTGAATATTTATCGTTTGATTATTTACCTGGCTCAGGGCATTCCGGGCTTGGTCGGGATGCAAGGTTTTGAGTTTATGATTATAACCACTGAGTGTTTCGCTGCTGTTTTGAATTCGTGTTTTTAATTCATTTACGGAAATGGAAAGTGTTTCGATCTCTGCATTTAATCGCTCTAAGTTTTTGGCCCGGCCAATTTTGTTGCCGGTGAATAAACCAATGCTTCCGCCACTTAAATAATATTTCCCTTGTAGGAATTTGCCGCTTTTTTCAATGAGGATGATTCCTTCAGGAATTTCATTATCCTGAATTTGACCATCGTCCAGGATATAAACATGCGCTAATAAATAATTTACGAGGGCTTGGTATTGAGGTTCCACCTCAATGGTCTCTAATGCGGATTTGAATTTATTAGGATATTTGGACTTGGTTGTACTTCCGGAATCGAATTGGTTCAATAAGAAGAAATTTGCTTTCCCTTTCTTATGAACGGAAAGCAATTCTACGGCTGCCGCCGCTTCTTCCAAATTCCGCACTACATAATAGTTCAGGTAATTATCCAGAACGGTTCCCATGGCAATGCGATATTCGTCGGGAACGACGAATATGTCTGAAAGTAAAGGTGCGTCATTGTTCCAGTCTTTGTTTTTCTTTAAAAACTTGATACTGTCGGGATAACCTTCAAGGCTGTCCATCAAGGATTTCAACAAATCAAACTCATTTTTCTTTGAATCCAATTTCCGGTTTTGATTGACGGATGTTTCTTTTAATTGATCTAATATAATTTGCTCGGCAGCGATGTTTTCCTGAATGTTTAATTGCTCTTTTAGGATATTTTCTAATTCCTGGGTTTTGATTTTAATCTGCTGTTCGAGCTCCTTTTGTTCTTCTTTTAATTTAGAAACCTGAAGGGACCGGTTATTTTTTTCTTCTTCAATTTGGAAAATGGAGCGTTGTAATCCCGCCAAAGTGGTGTCGGCAACTGCCACTTTTTTCTCATGTTCAAATTTCCTGATTTGTTTTTCCTGGATTTGTTTTCTCTGCTCTTCTAAATTTTGTTTTTGAATATCAAAAACCTTTCTTTTTTCATCTAATTCAAATCTGGAATTATCTAATTGGTCTTTTAAATCTTCTAAATTTTCTTTTTCATGAGTAAGTTTTTCATTTGAGTTTTCAACGGTGTCTTGCAATAACTGCAATTGGGTTTGAGCACTTTCCAAAAACTTTTTTAAGCTGTATTCTTGTTCTTGTAAGTGGTTGAGGTGTTGTGCCGCCAACTTTTTCTCGCCTTCCAAAATCCTGATCCGGTTGATTAAATCATTGAATGACTTTTGGGATTTTGCCAGGTCCTGTTCTTTTTTGAGCAATTCCAATTTATTGGCTTCAATTTCTGCTTCGTCACCGGAGATTTCCGTTTCAATCTTTATTTTTTTATCCTGTTCTCTCGTTAATTGTGTATTGAGGTTTTGGTATTTGTCGTTGTATTCCTGTAATGAAGTTTTGGCTAATTCAATGCTAATTTCCTTGTAATCGGTTTTGATTTGCAAGTACTTTTCCGCTTTTTTGGCCTGACTTTCCAAGGTTCGTAAATTATTTCCGATTTCAAACAGCAAGTCATCAATTCGGGAAATATCGGATTGCGTGCCTTCCAGCTTTTGTTTGGCTTCTTTTTTTCTTGTCTTATAAATTGAAATCCCTGCGGCCTGTTCCAGCATCCTTCTTCTGCTGCCTTCTTTGTCTTTGATGATATCATCTACCATCCCTAATTCGATGATGGCATAGGAATCGCTGCTGACTCCTGTATCCATAAATAAATTATGGATGTCTTTCAGGCGACAGGAAATATCATTTAAGCGGTATTCGCTATCGCCGTTTTTAAAGAATTTCCGTGTTATTGTTACGGTTGAAAATTCTGTTGGTAAAAGATTTCGTGTGTTTTCAAAAGTGAGGGAGACTTCTGCCATCCCGGCTGCCGCGCGGTTTTTGGAACCATTGAACACTAAATCTTCCAGATTGTCGCTTCTTAAACTCTTGATTTTATGTTCGCCAATTACCCAGCGGATGGCATCCACGATATTGGATTTTCCACAACCGTTAGGTCCAACGATTCCCGTTACGGGGTGATCTAATAATATTAAAGTTTTATCGGCAAAAGATTTAAAACCTTTTATTTCCAATGATTTTAACCGCAAGTTGAATTTTATTTAAAAGGGAGACAAATGTACGAAAAAAGGTTTGTAATGGTTTTTGCCTTTGGTAAATGCGTAATGGCCGTAGATTTTTATTTCATTCCGATATGGCATTATTTCCCATTAATGAAAACTCGCTCCACCCAGTTTTCGCCAAAACTATAAGGCAGATAGGCAATGGATGATACTGGTTTTGTTATAATCAAATTTGCCTTTTTGCCTTTGGCAATGGATCCATAATTATCCGTCAATTCCAATGCCGCCGCACCGTTGATGGTTTGGGAGTTAATAGCTTCTTCGGGTGTCATTTTTAATTGGGTGCATGCCAGGGAAAGGAGCAAATTCATGTTTCCGGAAGGACAAGAGCCGGGATTGAAATCAGATGCCAAACAAACGGGTAAACCGGCGTCAATCAAAGCTCTGGCGGGTTGATAGTGCATTCCTAGGAAAAAAGCTGCCCCTGGTAAAAGGGTAGGGATGGTGTTGCTGTTTTTCAGACATTCTATTTCATCTTCACCCATGCTTTCCAAATGATCTACGCTGATGGCCTTGTGTTTTACGCCCACTTGAACGCCGCCGGAACGGTGTAATTGGTTGGCATGGATTTTAGGTTTTAATCCATATTTCAGACCCGCTTCCAATAATCTTGATGTTTGGTCGACAGAGAAAAAACCTTGTTCGCAAAAAGCGTCCATGTAATCTGCTAAGTTCGCTTCGGCAACTTTAGGAAGCATTTCATTGATGATCAATTGAATATATCCTTCTTGGTTATCTTTGTATTCTGGTGGAAAAGCATGCGCCGCCAGGAAACTGGCTTTGATGGGGATGGCTGCATTTTCTTTTAATTTTCGGATGACACGCAACATTTTCAACTCACTTTCCGTATCCAAACCATAGCCGCTTTTTATTTCTATGGCACCGGTTCCTAATGCAATAACCGCTTCTAATCTTTGTTGTGCCAAATCATAAAGTTCTGATTCGGAAGTAGCTCTTAACTTTTTTGCGGAATTCAATATCCCTCCGCCTTTTGCGGCAATATCCGCATAGCTCAAACCTTTTATTTTATCTACAAATTCCTGCTCACGGGGTGCAGCAAAAACCAGGTGCGTATGGGAATCCACCCAAGTTGGCAACACTATTTTTCCTGTTAAATCAATGGTTTTATCCGCATGTATTTCGGGAAGGGTTTCCATTTTTCCGAAATCTTCGATAATGCCGTTATCGATCAATAACCATGCGTTTTCAATAACAGGCAAATATTTCATTTCATCGCCGGAAACCCGTTTTTTGAAAATGCCGGCTTCTGTTTGAACCAAAGATTTGATTTGAGTAAATAATGTGCGCATTTGTAGCTTTTTGGCTTAAAGAAGTTCTTTTATTTTTTGAATCGTGAAGTCTATTTCATCTTTTGTGTTGTGTTTGGCAAAAGAAAACCTAATTGGTATTTGTTCTTTTTCCGGACATATTGCTGAAATGACATGACTTCCTTTCTGTGCGCCGCTGCTGCAGGCACTTCCGCCGGAAACACAAATGCCGGCAATGTCCAAATTCATCAGCAACATCTCCGTTTTGTCGTTATGGGGAAAACCTACATTTAAAACGGTATATAAGCTTTCCCCATCATAATCACCGTTAAAGCATGTATCTGGAAAATGGTTTTTGATTTGTTCCGCCATGTATTTTTTCAAACCGGAAATATGTGCACTGTCTTGTTCCAAATCAGCCAAGGCAATTTCCAATGCTTTTGCCAAACCTACAATGCCATATATATTTTCTGTACCAGCCCGCATATTCCTTTCTTGCGCACCACCGTTGATCATAGGCTTTATCGTAATATTTTCATTGATATACAACATGCCGACGCCTTTTGGGCCGTGGAATTTATGTGCGGCGCAAGATGCGAAATGGGCACCGGAGTTTTTTAAGTCTATTGGATAATGCCCAATGGTTTGTACGGCATCACAATGGAAAACCGCATTATATTCTTTGCACAATTCGCCTACTTTTTCAATAGGTAAAAGGTTGCCTACTTCGTTATTGGCGTGCATTAAGGTAACTAAACATTTTTCTTCCGAACTGGCTAATAATTCCTTTAAACTATTCAAGTCCACTCGGCCTTTTTCGTCCAGTTTTACCAAATCAACCGGTATTTTTTCATGCTGGTTACAAAATTCCACGGAATGTAAGGTTGCATGATGTTCCAATGGCGAACTGATGATTCTTTTACAACCCAAATCATGGACAGCTGCCATGATTGCCGTATTGGTGCTTTCCGTTCCCCCGGAAGTGAAAAATATTTCTGCAGGTCGTGCATTCAGATTTTTGGCAACAGATTTACGCGCTTTTTCGATGGCCATTTTTGTTTCCCGGCCATAGGAATATATGGAAGAAGGGTTGCCGAAATTTTCGGTCAGGAAGGGCATCATGGCTTCTAAAACTGCTGAATCTAAAGAGGTCGTTGCTGCATTGTCTAAGTATATGCGTTGCATTGTATAAGAGGTATTATTTTGAACAAGAATGCAAAGTTATAAAATTTGAAGCATCCTTTATTTGAATTGTTTATTTTTAGGCCGGAAAGAGTGTTTTAATTGCTATATTTGGTACTGAAATGAAGATGAAAACAATCCTTTAATTTGTTGTCTTGAACAAAAACATTCAATTAGGTAAGAAAGGAGAGCAGGTAGCCAAAGATTATTTGATCGGCAAAGGACACCTGATCCTGGAAACTAATTTCCGTTTTGAACATAACGAAGTGGATATCATTTCTTTGGAAAACGATATTTTGATTTTCAGCGAAATTAAAACAAGGAGTAATTTCAATTTTGGTTATCCTGAAGAGGCGGTAAATCAAAAGAAACAGGAAGCCTTAAAAAAGGTGGCCGAGTTTTATTTGCTGGAGTATCCTGAATTTATGCAACTCAGGTTCGACATTATCAGTTGTCTGATTCACAATGAAATGGTATTGGAAATCAGACATTTTGAAGATGCTTTTTATTGATCTGCTTGGATCGTTATAAACGGCTTTTCTGAAAAACACGGGTCATCTTTATTGGATTTTGGGCAACTTGCTCAGGGTGCATCTCAAAATGTCGCAAACGATTTACGCTATAGCCAACAATCAAACTTATTGTTTTGTGAAGCCCAAAGGGCTTCAATGTTCGTAACCGCAAGTGAAACCTGCGGCTGATAAACGCCATACCACTCAACCCAAAAGGGGTTGAACTACATTTATTGATATAAATTCTTTACAATGCGTTTCCGCAATTGTGGTTTCCAGTATTTAGTACCAAAAACGATTTGATAATAAATCTGCTTGTAACTCATGATATTATTTAGCTGTTCAAGCCTTTTCAGGCTTGTGTTTTACTC
>Ga0160467_100249_pt1 | contig 66389 bp, 67 predicted proteins | sample HID1972I_E11MG_FD_108221 | JGI IMG/M metagenome (GOLD analysis project Ga0160467, IMG submission 108221) | Enriched pill bug-associated microbial communities from UW Madison campus, WI, USA - HID1972I_E11 MG | ecosystem: Host-associated > Arthropoda: Insects > Digestive system > Unclassified ... | reverse complement strand
GCCCTGATTGGTGCCTGGCAGTCGGAAGGAACAATAGCACTGGCAGATCCTAAACCCTCGGTTGAAGAACGGGAAGGCCGCTTTATGATGGGATATTCGGGTAACGAGATCCTGGCGGCACTTGCTGCCAGGATCAAACGGAAAGGAAAGGATCCTGGTAAATGGGCTCCAGCAACTAACTCTGCCGGAGCCGGATCTGGGGTATTAAAGAAGGCGCGAAAAGATGATCCTCTGATTATAAAAGGCATGAGAATTAGTTTCTAGAAAAGCGTAAGTTTGCGCCCGGCTGAAAAGGGCCCCGGCTTGCGAAGGGATGATAACGTTATCTTTTTTGTAACATAATTGCTTTTTCTGCTACTAACTACAAAAATTACAACGCAATCAAATGAAACTCTTACCTCTCCTGTGTACACTTTTTATTTCTATCAACATCTTTGCACAAATGCCGCAGGCTCCGACCGCAAAGGGACGGATTTCCGGTGTTGTCATTGATTCTCTGACAAAGAAACCGATTGAATACGCTTCGGTAGCCCTGACTATCGCAGGAGGCGCAAAAAGCGTTAATGGTGCACTGACTGATGCGAAGGGTGCCTTCGTGATGGACAATGTAATTCCAGGAAAGTACAAGGTAAGCGTGAGCTTCATGGGTTACAAGCTGAAAGAAGTAAACGACGTGGTTACTACGGGAGCTAAGCCTGATAAGAACGTTGGCCAGATTATTCTGGCGCCATCGGCTAACCTTTTAAAGGAGGTGGCTGTCACCGGCGAAGTGCCTATGATTGAGAACCGCGTGGACAAGGTGGTATATAATGCCGAAAAGGATGCGACTGTTTCGGGGGGAAACGCGGGAGATGTGCTTCGGAAGGTGCCGATGTTATCTGTTGACCAGGACGGTAACGTATCATTGCGCGGTAGCCAGAATGTGCGGATCCTGATCAATGGAAAACCTTCAGGTGCTGTCGCTGCGAGCACGGCTGACGTCATGCGGATGCTGCCTGCAGATCAGATCAAGAACGTAGAGGTGATCACCAGTCCTTCTGCCAAATATGATGCTGAAGGTACGGGTGGTATCATCAATATCATTACTAAGAAAAAAGAAATCTCTGGCATAAGCGGATCTATCAGTGGTGGTGTGGGAACTCGTCAGAACAATGGTAACGCCAACCTGAACATCAATAAGAACCGGTTAAGCATTACCGCAAACTTCGGCGGGAACGGATCATGGCCTCAGACAACCAAAACTATGAGCAACAGCTTCGTGCCGCTGAACGATACAAGGTCTATGCAAGAAGGAGAAAGCAGTATCAGCCGTTATGGTGCGATGGGATCGGGAAATGTGAGCTACGACTTCAATGATAATAACAGCGTTTCGACAGGGATTCGCCTGAACCAGGGACGGTTTAAAACAGATGGGTCTTCTTTTAACAGCAGGACTTTCCTGGAAGAAGGTGTAATGCTCGGAGAGGAGTATAGCTTTGAAAATAGCAACAAATCTACTTTCAGCGGCTTTGATTGGAACGCAGACTATACTCATAAATTCAAAAAACAGGGACATGAGGTCAGTATCGCAGGGCAGTGGAGCCATAGCAAGAATGAGACAGATTTTTCTTCACTATATTCGATACTGACTCGCGACGACCAGATGGGTAATAACGATGCCTCGAACGATGAATATACCATTCAGGCTGACTACAGCTTGCCACTTAATAAAGCTTTAAAGCTGGAATTGGGAGGAAAGACGATTATCCGCGAGATTACCAGTAACTCCCTCTTTAATACTGCTGTAAACGGAGGTGCTTTCGAGTACAACCCACTCCTGTCAAATATTTACGATTACAATCAGGATGTTGTTTCCGGATACTCAGTTTTGAGCATACAGGCAAGTAAGACAGTCGGAATCCAGGTCGGTGGGCGTTTGGAGCATACCAAGATCGACGGACAGTCGGGTGCCGGTAATGCAGAGCAACTTTCCGTTTCTAATGACTATACAAACTTTATTCCCAGCTTTGCTATTTCAAAGACCTTTGAAAATCTTCAGACGCTTCGTTTAAGTTATAGCAAACGAATTCAGCGTCCAAGTTTGCAGTACCTGAACCCGTTCCGGGATATCAGTAATGACCAGTTCCAAAGACAGGGTAACCCTACATTATCGCCTGAGGTGTCGCAGACTGTTGAGCTTGGATTTTCAAAGATGATTAAGACATCGATGATCAACACATCGGTATATTTCAGACACACAGCGGATATCATTGAGAATATCACTCGTCCGGTTGAATATGAGGGTCGTTCGGTTACATTGACAACATTCGACAATATCGGTAGTAATAATTCAGTAGGTGCCAGTTTCTTTGGGTCTGTAAGTCCCGTTAAAGGAACTACCTTCAGGGGGAACTTTGACATCTATTCTTACAAACCAAATACAGGAAGTTCATTCACTGAACTTGCCGGTGAGGCGAAGACCTACGCGCTGTATAAAGCGTTTATTAGCGGATCAGTAACTCTTCCGAAGGACCTGATCGCAGAGACATTCTTCATTCTGAACTCACCGAGAAGGACATTCCAGGGCGAAAATCCGTCTTTTAGCATGTGGCAGGTATCGTTCAATAAGCAGATTCTGAATAAGAAGGCTAAGATTGGGTTGAATGTGGTTGATCCGTTCAATGAGACGAAGCACTTTAAGTCAAACATCAGCAGTCCTGAGCTTGTGCAGGTACAGGATTTTGGCGTGCCTTTTCGCTCCATTGGAATCAATTTCAGTTATCAGTTTGGTAAAACCAACTTCAATCCGCAGCCAAGGAAGAAGAGAGGTGTTAGCAATGACGACCTGAAACAAGACGGTGGACAGACTGGTCAGGGTGGTATGGCGAATTGATTTTTCGTAACTTTGCGCAAATTAATTTTCATGTCTGAGCTAAGCATTTTATCATATCTACCAGGGGAAAACGCAGATGAGTTGGAGCAGCTTCAGGAAAGGGTTGAACTTGTCAGGCATAAGCTGAAGTTTGTTGAGTTGAAGCCGACTGTTGCTTGCATAAGTAGTTTGTCGCCACTTAAGCTGGCCGGAGGGCTGGTTCCTGAGATGATCAGGCTTGCGGGCGGAACCCCGGTTCAGGGTAATGATCTTGCCTCAGTTGACCCGCAATATATTATCGTTGCGCTTGAGGGTTCTCCTTTCAGTACGGCGATGGGTCAGGTAGATACCCTGATGGCTTTGCCCGGATTGGAGTTTTTAGATGCAGTGAAGAATGGCAGGATCTATCTGGCTAATGGCGATACGCATTTTAATGACTCGCCGGAGAGTATTGTGGAAACGGTTGAGATGATAGGTGAAATCCTTAACCCGAAACAATTCGCGTTCGGATATGAAGGTGAGGGTTGGATAAAGTTTAGTATCTAAATAAAACATACATGGCGATTTTATTTGAACCCATTCAAGTCAGGAGCATCGAGTTCAGGAACCGCATTGTTGTGTCTCCGATGTGTCAGTATTCGGCGGAAGAAGGCTTTGCGAATGACTGGCACATGGTACATCTGGGAAGCAGGGCAGTAGGGGGCGCGGGACTCGTCATCGCTGAAGCAACAGCGGTATCTCCCGAGGGCAGGATATCTCCCGGAGATCTGGGTATCTGGCTTGACGATCATATTCCTGCCCTGAGCAGGATTGCAGCATTTATTCATGAGCAAGGCTCAGTGGCCGGCATTCAGATTGCGCATGCGGGAAGGAAAGCCAGTCATGATGCACCATGGAACGGCGGAGTATTTCTTTCTGAGCAGGACGGGGGATGGAAGACAGTAGGTCCCTCAGCACTTCCATTTGCTGCAGGCGACTCACTGCCTCATGCGTTAACTCCTGACGGGCTGGAAAATGTCATTATTGACTTTCACGCAGCGGCCAAACGAGCGCTTGAAGCAGGCTTCAAGGTTCTTGAGATACATGCAGCGCATGGCTATCTTCTGCACGAATTCCTATCACCGTTGTCTAACTTCCGGTCGGATGAGTATGGCGGTTCATTTGAGAACCGTATCCGCTTGCTGGTGGAGGTGACTGAAGCTGTTCGCAAAGTGTGGCCAGAGGAACTTCCTCTTTTTGTGCGCATATCAGCTACCGACTGGGTTGAAGGAGGCTGGACTCCTGAGGATTCGGTGCAGCTGGCAGCGGTTTTGAAGGATAAGGGGGTAGATGTTATTGACTGTTCTACGGGAGGTAACGTCCCTAATGCGCAGATTCCGGCCGCACCAAATTACCAGGCTCCATTTGCGGAAAAAGTAAAGCAAGAAGCCGGCATTATGACAGGTGCTGTGGGTATAATAACTAGCGCTCAGCAGGCAGAAGAGATATTACAAAAAGGGCAAGCAGATTTTGTCTTGCTTGCCCGTGAGATGTTAAGGGATCCTTATTTCCCGATGCATGCTGCGCAGCAGCTGGGTGTGGATATAAAATGGCCCGTACAATATGAAAGAGCTAAAAGACCCTGATAGATCTTAAGCACCTGCGGCCAGGATCTGCTGGTCGCTTGAAATGAATTTATTCAGTGCAGATTCAAGGTTCAGATAGTCTGACGCGTATTCCACTTTGGCAGGGCCGTTGATAAACAGCGTTGTCTGATTCTTGATGGTGTTAATAATTGCAGGTGTAAGTTCCTCCGGTAAAGCGGGACAACCTAAGCTGCGTCCTAAACGTCCATGTTGCTTAACAAAGTCATGACTTACATAAGATGCTCCGTGGATAACTACCGCGCGGTTCAGTGCATTCGAATTGTAAGTACGGTCCATACCGTTTATCTTAAGAGACAAACCATGTTTCCCATGGTAGGTATCAGCTGTTACGTAGAAGCCTAAGCTGCTTTGGTTTGACTCAGAAATGTTAGAAAAGCTGGTGGCATAGTTATCGCCGCTTCCCCTACCGTGTGCTACAAGTGTGTTAAAAAGTAGCTTTTTGGCATCCAGGTCAATAATCCACATTCTTTTTTCAGAACTAGGCTTGTTGAAGTCTACGATCGAAAGTATTTGCTTAGCCTTAGATAAGCGACCTGCATCTTTCAGATTGTAATATCCTGTGATAGCTTTTGCAAAGACAGCATAATCAAGAGATGCGTCAGCAAGTCCCGCAGCTGTATAAACGCCAGAAATATACTGGTCAAACAGACTGGCTGCAGATATTACTTTTTCTTCTTTTACGGTAGATTGACTGATTTCTTTCTTGATTTCCGGATGGTTGCTGATCTCAGTGTCTGACTTTAATCCCCATCCGATTGCTGGAATGCTTAGTGCTAAAATGATGTAAGTTGCCCCTCTTAAAATCCTGTTCTTCATAAATTCCCCCCGTTGTTTTTAAAAGTAAGGTTTCTTTCTATAAGCAGATGAATTAGGTTGTGTGTTTAGCGGTTAACAGTACAAATATACGGAAATAAATTTGGATGTCAAATAGTTAGGGTCAGAGAAAGGTCATGAGTAGGCTGGAGGCCCAAGAGATGGAGAAACGATAGGGAAAAATACGATAAAATGTTGTTTTCTTTTAGTTAGTCTAATCAGATGTTGAAGTGATAATTATTATATTTGTACCATAATGGTACATTAATACTGAAATTATGTTAGTAGTTAGTAGCAGGGAATTCAGAGAAAAACAAGCTGAATACATGGATAAAGCTGATAATGGAGAACAGGTAATCGTACAGAGAGGCAGGAATAAGGCTTATTCTATTACCCCTATATCTGGCGATGATCTATATTTTACTCCCCAAATGTTTGCAAGCATCAAAGAATCGATCCAGCAACTTAGTGAGGGGAAAGGAGTATCCGTAAATACACCGGATGAATTAAGAACTCTTCTTGATTCTCTATGAGCTATGAACTCATCTTTTCCCCAAATGCCCTAGAGGATATCTCATTTCTTAAAAAGACCGATAAATTAGCCTATAAAAAGCTAGATAAGCTACGATCCTTCTGGACTCTACTCCAGAAGAATAACACAGAAACATCGATTGGTTTATGATATTAGGGAAGAGAAAGTTATCGTCTTGGTCTTGTCTGCACGAGGGCATTATGAAGATAAATGAGCATGGATCGATCCCTCAATTCTTTCCGGTTTGGCAGAAAGCCAACATCACTTATCCGCATATAATAGATATTTCTTCCTCATTTGCTTAAATGCCTTTAGTCCCGGTTCCCATTTTGCACGGATCTCTTTTTCTGATTTTCCTGCAATAATATCCTCTCTCAGAGTGGCGTTGCCGGATCTGAAATCGAAGCTACCGACCGCGGGATGAAGGGTGTGGTCGAAGAACTTCTTCTTGTCGGGAAAGGCGTTGTACATTTCAATGAGCCATGACAGGTTGATTTGTCTTGTTTGTCTCAAAATAGAGGTATCGTAGTTTCTGAGATCTATTCCGTAGCATACGGTATCCTTATAAAGGGGATTTTCGCTCATTCCTTTGATGCCAACAGGTTTGAATGAGAAAGTGTATTTTCCTTTAAGTTCAGGTGCGCCGAGAACTGTAAATGGCATGTATGTTCCTCGTCCATAATTGATCAGTGTCCCTTCAAATAAGCACATGGAAGGATAAAGCAGAATGGATTGCTGGGTGTTAAGATTAGGGGAAGGGTTGACCGGAAGGTCATAAGGCATGCTATGATTATAGTTTGCTACCTTGATGATATTGAGTTTGCACCTTGGGTATTTGTCCATATATCCTTCGCCGTTCAGCATCAGGGCGAACTCACCAATAGTCATGGCATGAGTGATAGGAATTTTATGCTGTCCGATACCTGATTTGAATTTATCTTCCAGAATGGGTCCGTCAATAAAGTATCCGTTTGGATTTGGGCGGTCAAAGATCATTAGCTCTTTGCCGTTTTCTGCACAAGCTTCCATAACGTCTTCCAAAGTATTGAGGTTGGTATAGAATCTGCAACCTACATCCTGAATATCGAAGATAACCAGGTCAACATCCTTTAATTGCTCTTTAGAAGGTTTCCTGGCTTTTCCGTATAAGGAAAAGATGGGGATGCCGGTTTTTGCGTCAACTTCGTCGTCCACATGATCTCCATTGCTGGCATTTCCTCTGAAACCGTGTTCTGGTCCGAAAACTTTAACGATCTTAATGCCAAGGCTTAGGAGGCTATCGACACTAAGTTTATTGCCGATGATGGAGGTTTGGTTGGCAACCATGGCTACTCTTTTGCCTTTCAGGTAGGACAGATATTTTTCGGTTTGGTCTGCGCCGGTGATGATGGTCTTGGCTTCTTTAGGTTTAAGGGGTTTCGTCTGTGCAAATGACCTTGAATTGAAATTCAGAAGAATGATTAACACGAGTGTGATTGAAGTAAATTTCGTCATATTGAGATTAATCGATTTCTGTGTAAGTGATTGAGTCTGTTTTTCTAAGCTATATAAATAAAATGAATATAGCAAGGTTGTGCATGTTTAATTTTTAATAATGCATGAACTGGCATTTTAGAAATCAAAAAAGGGCCTTGTGATCTTACGATACAGGCCCTTCTTATTTATGTTTTACATTGCTTACGAAAGCAGATTTCTCCAGCTTACGCGCTCTGCGATGATTCTTTCGAGCTGATCTGCAGGAACTCGCTCTTGTTCCATGGAATCGCGGTGACGGATGGTCACGGTGTTATCTTCCAGGGTTTGGTGGTCAACGGTAATGCAGAAAGGTGTGCCAATGGCATCCTGGCGGCGGTAGCGTTTTCCGATAGCGTCTTTTTCTTCGTAAATGACGTTATGGTCAAGCTTAAGCAGGTTCATGATCTCCCTGGCTTTCTCTGGCAATCCGTCTTTCTTCGTTAACGGGAAGATGGCAGCTTTTACCGGTGCAAGGGCAGGGTGAAGGCGAAGAAGCGTGCGGCTGTCTTTTTTGTCTTCTGTGCTGATATCCTGTTCTTCAAACGCATTGATCATGGTCAGCAAGAACATACGGTCAAGACCGATGGAGGTTTCAATCACGTAAGGAACGTAGTTTCCGTAAGGTTTGCCTTCTTCGTTCAGGTCATTATCGAAGTATTGCATCTTTTTACCTGAGAATTCCTGGTGTTGGGTAAGGTCGAAATCTGTACGGCTGTGGATACCTTCCACTTCTTTAAATCCGAATGGGAATTCAAACTCGATGTCGGTAGCTGCGTTTGCGTAATGTGCCAGCTTAGTATGGTCGTGGAAACGGTATTTTTCGGGGGAAGTTCCCAGTGCCTGGTGCCATTTCAGTCTCGCTGTTTTCCAGTAGTCGAACCATTTCTTATCTTCTCCCGGACGTACGAAGAATTGCATTTCCATTTGTTCGAACTCACGCATGCGCATAATGAACTGGCGTGCGATCACCTCGTTACGGAACGCTTTACCGATTTGCGCGATACCGAAAGGAATTTTCATACGGCCTGATTTCTGCACGTTCAGGAAGTTAACGAATATTCCCTGAGCTGTTTCCGGGCGAAGGTAAACTTCTTCACTTCCTTCTGCCATAGCACCAAACTGGGTGCTGAACATCAGATTGAATTGGCGAACTTCGGTCCAGTTGCGTGTTCCGGAAACCGGACAAGCGATCTCATGGCTGATGATCAGGTCGCGCAACTCGTTCAGGTTTTCTGATTTTAGTGCAGCGTCCATATCAGCCTGCAACTGATTGGCTTTATCTTGTTTGCCGTCCTTTTCATAACGGGCAATTTTATCTTCTAAAAGCTGATCGGCACGGTAACGTTTCTTAGAGTCTTTGTTGTCGATCATTGGATCGTTAAAGCCGTCCACATGTCCGCTTGCCTTCCATACTTTTGGATGCATGAAAATTGCAGCATCAATACCCACGATGTTTTCGTGCATCTGCACCATGGCTTTCCACCAGTATGTTTTGAGGTTGTTTTTTAACTCAGCGCCCAGTTGCCCATAATCGTAAACAGCGCTTAAGCCATCATAAATTTCGCTGGATTGAAACACGAAGCCATATTCTTTGGCATGGGAGACCACATTCTTGAAGATCTCGTCGTTATTTTTACTCATGATGGTACAAACTTAATTTATTTATACGATTTTCATATACGGAGCGAAATGTTTGTTTAGCCGTAAAACCCGCGGCGTTTAGTAATTTAGCGGGGTTATGAGGGTATTTCCCGTCAACGGTATATGATTTTCCTATATATATGAGTATTGTAGTTAAGAACCTCACGAAAGTTTTCGGTGAGCAGAAAGCAATAGATAGTATTTCATTCTCGGCTAACAAAGGTGAGATCCTCGGGTTTTTAGGTCCTAATGGTGCGGGTAAGTCTACTACTATGAAGATACTTTCATGCTTTATTCCGCAGACTTCCGGTACTGCAGAGGTGGCAGGGTTTGATGTGGCTACGCAGGCGATGGAAGTGCGTCGCAGTTTGGGATATTTACCTGAGCACAACCCGCTTTATCTGGATATGTATGTGAAGGAGTCGCTGGGCTTTATTGCCGACATTCATAAGATTGCGCGTAAGCAAAGCCGGATTTCGGAGATCATCGAGATTGCCGGACTAGGACGTGAGCAGAATAAGAAAGTGGGACAGCTTTCGAAAGGATATCGTCAGCGGCTTGGTATTGCACAAGCGCTGATCCACGACCCTGCGGTACTGATATTAGATGAGCCTACATCGGGACTGGATCCGGCACAGCTGGTTGGTTTAAGAGCATTAATAAGAGAATTGGGAAAGGAAAAGACAATTATTTTTTCGACACATATTATGCAGGAAGCAGAGGTGTTATGTGACCGCGCGGTCATCATTCACGAAGGCAGGATTGTTTCTGATTCTACCCTTGCTGATCTGTTAAAAGACTATCCCGGGCTTAAGTTCGAAGATATATTTTTGAGACTAATTGCGCCTATTGTTTAAAAAAGTCAACAATTCATGTGTAGTTGTGTTAGTAGTGTGATATAATGTTCACTTAATAACTACAATATGAAAAATCTATTTCTATCTATCGCATTAGCATTAGTTACCAGTTTGGCAACCGCACAAATTACGACGCCTCAAACATCATCAGCCTCTCAGGAAGCGGCAATCTCTCAAGGAAACTGGATGATTGGTGCGGGTCTCGGATCAACTAACTACAACTTTGATACGGAGACTTTTAATATTCAGGTTAATCCAAGGGCCGCCTATTTCATTACTGATAATGTAGCTGTTGGTGCTCAGGTGAAATTGGGCTTGACAGCTTACGATGGTGGTTCTACCTTTGAATACGGGGTCGCTCCTTTGATTAGGTATTATTTTCCTGAAGGTGCAACGCCTACCAGCAGATGGTTTGCTGAAGGTACTGTAGGTATCGGTGGAAGCCATATAAAAGACAACGATAATGATGAGCCGGTATCCTTATTGATCGGTATTAGTGGTGGTTATTCACATTTCGTGAGCCGTACAGTCGCATTAGAGGCTGCACTTGGTTATACGTATAATAAGTCAGACGTTGGTGCTGATTCAGGAATGTCTGGACTTGGTTTAACACTCGGCTTCAATATCTATCTTCCGGGACAATCCAGATAATCGACATTATTGTTTTTGCATGACAGTTCAGTCTTTAATGATTTGAACATAGCTTTTAATTTTGCCTGAATTTGTATTCATAGCAAATTGAGTTTCATGAAAAAGAATTTTGTATCCAACTCCCCGGAATCTGTCCGGATGTTTAAAAATGGATTTTTGGAGAGTGTTTCAAAAGTCCATTTTTACGTTCCATTGTTAATCTATATCCCGACAATAGCGGTCCTATCCTGGCAGTCATTCGCTGCCATGCAATTGCCATGGACCTATTTTGTTTTGTGGGTTATGATAGGTTTGTTCACCTGGACGCTTACGGAGTATATTTTACATCGTTTTGTCTTCCATTTTTACCCCAAGTCGGCAATCGGACAAAGGATACATTTTATTTTCCATGGTGTGCATCATGATTATCCCAATGACCGCAAACGCTTAGTGATGCCGCCATCGGCCAGCATTCCGATGGCGTTGATCCTGTATTTCCTCTTTGCGCTTGTGATTCCGGACCAGGTGATGTTTTCTTTTTTTGCAGGCTTTTTATTGGGATATCTGATCTATGATATGTCGCACTATGCATTGCATCATGCCAGTTTTAAGAATCCATTCTGGCTCAAGTTGAAAAAGCACCATATGCTCCATCACTATTCTGACCCAACGAAAGGCTATGGTGTAAGCTCCAAGATCTGGGATAAGATCATGGGATCGGACTTCGCGAAGAAGAAGTAGTCGCTTGTAGCCTAAATTTAAATTTCGTCTGCTTTTCAGATAAGATTGATTTACTTTGTACTACAGATATGAAAAGATTAGTCATTGGCTTGTTGTTTGGATTTATAGCTCAGGCTTCAACCGCCCAGCAAACGTCGAAAACTCCGTATCCTGTCAGGCCTCGTGTTAATCTGGATCTGGAAGTATCATTTCCGGGCGGGGATTACGGTGATCTGTTTGATGTTGGTTTTGGGGGATCAGGTGGACTTGATATTCCGGTAACAAGGGCTCTGTATGCCACCGGTACCGCTGGAGTGACCTCTTTTTACAGGAAAGATTCTGAAACGCGGACGTACATACCGATGAAGTTGGGCGCCAAGTATTACTTTTCAAGGATGATCTACGGCCAGGCTGAAATAGGTACAAGCGTAGGTGTACAGCAGGGCGCCGGAACTGCATTTATTTTTGCGCCGGGAGCCGGAATATCCTATCCTGTCACTGAGAGAAGCTCTATTAATATGGGCGTAAGATATGAATCGTGGTCGCGTGACGGAGGAAATATCGAGCAGCTGGCTCTTAAAGTAGGTTACCAATTTTAGTCGATGCTTGCTGTATTCATCAAGGAGTTCTCAGCCTTTTTTAGTTCTCTTGTTGCCTATATAGCTATAGGGGCGTTTCTTGTAATGACAGGTTTGTTCCTTTGGGTTTTCCCCGAGTCGGCTATCCTTGATAATGGCTATGCGACGCTGGATAGTCTGTTTGCCATTGTTCCTTATCTCTTCATGTTTTTGATTCCTGCTATTACCATGCGCGCTCTCGCAGAGGAGAGAAAGGATGGAACGTTTGAGCTTTTGGCCACCAGGCCATTGAGCGATATCCACATTATTGGAGGGAAGTTTTTGGCTTGTCTGGGCGTAATTGTCTTTACGCTCATGCTTACGATTATTTACTATATTACGGTACGGATGCTTAGCGTGCCTGCGGGAGAAGTAGATTCGGGCGCTATGATGGGGTCTTATATCGGGCTCGTTCTTCTGGGAGCGTCTTTCATATCAATAGGTATTTTTGCTTCTTCGGTCAGTAAAAACCAAATCATTTCTTTTTCACTGGCGGTGTTTCTGTGTTTTTTTTCTTTCAGTGGATTTGCTTCTCTGAGTACGTTAATCTCCCTGCAGACGGTGGATGCCTTCGTAAGCTCGCTTGGAATCAGTGAGCATTATCAGTCATTAGGCAGGGGAGTGATTGATTCCAGGGATGTGCTTTATTTTGTGTGTTTCAGTGGCTTGTTCCTGATGCTGACTAAAACGGTTTTGGGAGGTAGGAAATGGTGAAGAAACGACAAAAAGATATTCGCAATCTGATTGGCTTGATCGTTGTCATGCTGGTTTTGTCTGTTGTGTCGTCGCAATATTTTTTACGTCTGGATCTTACATCAGACAAGCGTTTTACGCTTTCTGACATTACTAAACAGGAGCTCGTTCAGCTTGATGATCAAATGCAGGTACTTGTTTATCTGGATGGCGATTTTCCGGCGGGCTTTAAGCGACTACGGAACTCGGTTAGTGATCTGATGGTGGATTACCGGTCGTATTCGGGCAGGAAACTGAATTATGCGTTCATTAACCCGACGGAAGGAGGGGAAGAACAGCAGGTCGACCTGATGCAGGACTTGAGCGCTCGTGGTTTAATGGCGACAAACCTAAGTGTGAAGACGGAAGAGGGATTTTCGCAAAAGATCATTTTTCCTTCCGCCCTGATACGTTACAAAGGAAGGGAAATAGCTGTTAACTTTCTGCAATCACGCATGGGAACATCACCTGAAGAGGTGTTAAACAATTCTATTCAGAACCTTGAATATGCCTTTACAAGTGCTATCCGAAAGCTGAAAAAGGGCGGGCAGCAAAATATTGGTTTTACCGAAGGACATGGCGAACTGAACGATCTGCAATTGGCAGATGCGATGGGCTCGCTGCAGAATGCCTATCAGGTTGGAAGAGTTGATCTTCGAAATATAAGTTTGCAGGGAATCGAAAAGCTTTCGCTACTGATCATTCCTAAGCCTCAGACGGCTTTTACAGAGGCTGAGAAGTTTAAAATTGACTATTTTATTGGTCGTGGTGGCAGCGTTTTGTGGGCGATAGATCAGGTAAATGCGGAGCTTGACAGCCTCAGGGGACAGGGGACGCAGCTGGCGTTTGTTAAGTCGCTGAACCTTGATGATATGCTTTTCCGATATGGACTGAAGTTAAATTATAATTTGCTGGCGGATATGAACTGCGCGCAGATTCCGCTGAAGGTTGGAGGTAACAACACGGGACAGGCGCAAATGCAAATGGTTCCCTGGATGTATTATCCGCTGTTTGTTTCTGTTAGTCAGCATCCGGTTGTGAAGAATATTGACGCTGTGCGATCTGAATTTGCCGGTACCATTGATACATTGCCTCTTAAAGGAGTAAAAAAAGAGGTGCTGCTAAGTTCCTCTCCATTCAGCAAGGTGCTCCAGGTGCCTGCGCTAATATCACTTCAGCAGGTGGAGCAGGAGCCTGATCCGGAACAGTTCCGGGGACAGCCACTTATCACGGGTCTTGCTATGGAAGGAATCTTTCCGAAGGTTTTCGAGAACAGGGCAATCCCGGAGGGTGTGACGGGAAATATTTCCGGGGACAAAGCTTTGGCCGCAAAGATGATCGTGCTCTCAGATGGTGATATTTTGAAGAATCAGGTCAGCGCTCAGGATCAGTCGCCCTTTCCTTTGGGTTTTGACCGGTTTACTCAACAGCAATTCGGGAACAAAACCCTGCTGATGAATATGGTTGATTATCTTACAGATGATCCCTCGATCATCGCGCTACGAAGCAGAGAAGTTAAAAACTATCTTCTGGACCGGGCGAAAGTGAAGTCTGAGAAGGTTAAATGGCAGGTTTTAAATGTTGGTTTGCCGCTAATCATGCTGGTCGTTACGGGACTAATTGTGCACATGTATCGTAAAAGAAAATATTCCTGATACAAGGCGTTGTTTGAAGGTTTAATTTCTTGTTTCATGGAAATTCTTTCCTATTTTTGATGAATACACAATCAATATATGAGATTTATAGTTTCGACTTCGACCTTATTAAAGCAATTACAGGCAGTAAACGGCGCATCAAGCAGCAGCACTGTTCTTCCGATACTGGAAAATTTTCTTTTTGAGATAAAAGACGGAATTTTAACAATCTCCGCGACCGATCTGCAAACGAGTATGACCACGTCTCTTCCTGTAGAGTCTAAAGAGGAAGGTAAGATTGCCATTCCGTCTAAGATTCTGCTGGAAACACTAAAGACTTTACCTGATCAGCCTATAGCGTTTAATATTGACGACTCTACCTTCGCTATTGAAATTAATGCGGGAGATGGAAAATACAAGCTTAGCGGTGAGAACGGTGATGATTTTCCGAAAATCCCTAGCGTTGAAAATGCTTCTGCGGTAAGCCTTTCGGCTTCGGTATTGTCAGAAGCGATCAATAAAACCATATTTGCGGTGAGTAACGACGAGTTACGTCCGGCTATGACAGGTGTGTATTGCCAGCTAACACCAAGTAACTTCACTTTCGTTTCTACTGACGCACACAAACTGGTAAGGTACCGTCGTTTTGATGCGAAAGCAGAGCAGGCTGCGTCGTTTATTTTGCCAAAGAAGGCGCTTACGTTGTTAAAGTCTTCTTTGCCAACTGAAGATGTGGCTGTGTCGATCGAGTATAACAATACAAGTGCTTTTTTTCGTTTCGGAAATATCAATCTGATCTGTAGGTTGATAGACGAACGTTATCCGGATTACGAGGCAGTTATTCCGCAAAGCAATAACAACCGTATGACGATTGACCGCGCTTTGTTTTTAAGCTCTCTGCGTCGTGTGGTGATCTTTGCGAATAAGACAACGCACCAGGTTCGCCTTAAGATCACCGGAAGTGAGCTTAATATATCGTCTGAGGATATTGACTTCTCCAACGAAGCACATGAGCGTTTGAGCTGTCAGTATGAGGGCGAGGATCTGGAAATCGGCTTCAATGCACGTTTCCTTATTGAGATGCTTAATAATTTGAGCGGAGAGGAAGTGACTCTGGAAATGAGCACACCTAATCGTGCGGGGCTGCTTGTTCCGCAGACAAATGATGAAAATGAAAACGTGTTGATGCTGGTGATGCCTGTAATGCTGAACACTTATGCATAGTTTTATAGACATTTCTTAATGTTAATTTAACATTGCAGGACTTACCGCTGATATTGTAGAGATTATCAACGGAAATTGTTGAATAACAAAGCATTTAATGTAAAGAACGGAAATGGGAGACTATTTCCGTTTTTTTTATGCTTCTGGTTATCAGGATAAAAGGCCTACACGGAACGGGGGGGCTGCGGGTTATGGTCTGATAATTGAATACTGCGGGTATTTAATAACCTGCAAAGGGACTATCAGGCGGGAAAGATAAGACGCACAGAAGTTCCGGAGCATAAAATGTACAACTATGAAAAAACAAAACACATTAGGTAAATTCTTACTATTCGCTGCGGCGGGCGTTACATTAGGGTTAAGCTCATGTTCAGATGATGATATCCAAACAGGAGAGTCAGTAAACGTGAAAATTGTCAATGCTGCTGAGTCGTCTCCGGCACAGGATGTATTCATTGAGGATGTGAAGGTCAATAGTTCAGCCTTGGGATACCTGGAGTCTACCGGGTATATTACGACTACCAATTCAGGCAATAACAGGAAGATTGAGTCTCGCACCTCTGGTTCTGCGGATGTATTCGCTACAGAAGAAGAGGATCTGAAGTCAAACAGGAATTACACTTTCTTTTTAACAGGAACAGGTTCTTCAGCTGATATCGAGGTTACAGAAGATGATTTGACTGCACCAGCATCAGGCAAAGTTAAGGTTCGCTTTGTACATGTAAGCAGTATGTCCTCTGAGAAGGTTGATATTTACAGCGGAACAACCAAGATTGCTGCAGGTGTAGAGCGTGGCGATGTGTCCAGGTTTCAACAGCTTGATGGCGGGATTACAACAATCGGTGTTACAACGGCAGGAAGTACAGACAATAGTGCTATTAAGTCTTTGACTATTCAGAATCTGGATGCCGGTAAGATTTATACCATATTGATCTATGGAAGTACTGAAGTGAATGCGAGAGTGATCTCTCATAATTAATTTTTAATTCATCTATCTATTTCAGGGTCCGGCCACAATAGTGGTCGGACTTTTGATTTTATATAGCCGGCTGTATCGTTTCTGATAGAGTGTGCGTACTTTAAGTTATATATCAATTGCGTACTATATAAGATTTAATACTATGAAACTTCTCAATTTACTACCTAAGAAAAGCAGGTTTATGTCTATGAGCCTGGCATTGCTTGCTTCGGCAACCTTATTATCTTCCTGTTTAAAGAATGATTCTGATGATTATCAGGGTCCTGTGTCGGGAATTAGCTTTGTTCATGCTGCGGCGACTCAACCTTCGGTGGGGCTGTTCATTGACGGCAGGGGAATATTCAATGAGGCGATTAAGTACGGTGAATTCTCGCAGTACCTGACGGCTGGTTCGGGTAATCACCTTGTTCAGACTACAGTTGGTGGAACTACTCAAAGATTATCTGAAGCAACTATCACCCTGGCGGAAGGGAAATATCACACCGTGTTTATTGCTCACAAATCGGAAAATGATTCACTGACTACAGTGATGACTACTGATGACCTGACGGCACCTGCGACCGGTAAGGCTAAAGTCAGGTTCGTGCAACTAAGTCCAGGTACTGAAGAATACGATCTGCATTTACAGGGAGGAGCTATGCTTGCCGACAGTAAAGCCTACAAAGAAAGCAGTGCGTTTACTGAGATAGATCCTGCCAAGTATAAGTTCGTTGTGCGTCTTGCAGGTGCGGCTGAGGATGCTGTGGTTACTGAAGAGGTAGACGTGACTGCCGGGAGGTTCTATACGGTTGTATTAGCCGGAAAGGCCTCAGTGGCGGCAGGCACTACTGGTGCACTTAAAGCATTCACTGTGACACAATAGAGAAACAGTAAGATTAGAGAAAAGGGCGAAAGCCCTTTTTTTATGAATTTTTATTCTAATATGCGACCCTGTCATTACCTTTATTGAATTAGGCATAATGCATTCTCTATGAAATATTTCAGCTTACTTCTTCTGGTTCTGGCGATAATACTGACCTCCTGTCTGGAGGGAGATGACGATTCTTTTCGTTCTACATCGAATGTTCTGTTCGTGAATGTTTATAATGACGCTGCTGATGGGGTGGACTTCCGGGTGGATGAGCGTGAATGGGCTTATGGGTTTAAGGCCTATGATATGGCTGAAGATTACAACAGTTTTTATTCCGGAGATGTGGCATTTTCGGCTTTTCCTGCCGGGTCAGGTTCTGAGCAGGCTATTGCCAGTATAAGCCAAACGCTGAATGCCGATGCGGAATACACGTGTTTCCTTACGGGGAAGTCGGGTGACGGGAAAATGATATTCTTGACAGATACTCTTGGTACGCCTGCTACTGGAAAGGCTCTTGTAAGATTTGTAAATCTGAGTCCCGATCTATCCAAGGCAGATGTTAAGGTTGCTGATAGCGGAGTTATTTCCAATCTGGATTATCTGACTGCCGGTTACATGAGTATCGATACCGGTGTCAGCGTCATACGGACCTATCGGGCCGGTGAAGCGGTGGCGGCTGCAGCGCTAAACTTCAGGGCTTTGCCCCGTGGAATTTACACTATGTACACAAGAGGACTGGCGGGTAGGAGCGGAAAAGATTCACTTGCCATAAGTTATTTTGTACAACCCTAAGAGATAGCGTAACAAAATCAGACAGACAAGAGGATAATACAGACATATTTATACTTTTGCAAAAACATATAACGCTTTGGAACTTATTCAGACCCTAATAGACTTTATCCTTCACATTGACAAGCATCTAGTAGAAATCGTAAGTGAATATCAGACCTGGACATATCTGATCTTATTCATAATCATCTTTGCGGAAACAGGATTTGTTGTCACTCCCTTTCTTCCCGGAGATTCGTTGTTGTTTGCTGCAGGTGCTATCATCGCCCGCCCGGAAAGTGGCTTAAATATCGTTCTGATGATGGCTCTACTGATCGTTGCAGCTATTTTGGGTGATCTGGTGAACTACCATATAGGGGATTATGTGGGACCAAAAGCATTTAGCGGGAAATATAAGCTGCTTAAAAAAGAATATCTGGAGAAAACACAAAATTTTTATATCAAGCACGGTGGTAAGACGATCATATATGCACGTTTTGTACCTATCGTACGTACATTTGCCCCTTTCATAGCAGGCATTGGAACGATGAGCTACGCTCGTTTTGCGTCTTATAACGTGATCGGTGCTGTTGCCTGGGTCTGCAGTTTTTTACTCATCGGGTTCTACTTTGGCGGTCTGCCGGTTATCAAACAGAATTTTACTTATGTGATTTTCGGAATAATCGTCGTTTCGCTGATCCCTCCTTTGATTGAAATTTTGAAGAAGAAAAAATAAGATCAGGCTGGCCTGCATCTACCCAGGCGGAGAACCAATAGCTGCCTGTCTTCTTGATTGCTGCCTGCATCTGTCGTTCTACCATGCCGTTGAGCGCGTTATGGAAGGCCTCTGAGTACTCTTTCGAGTATTGTTTGGTCACGATTCCATTGCGTTCAGAGAAGCTATATTTTCTGTCCGAAGGAAAAGAGTTACTGATGTCTGCTTCGATGGCAAATACACTATCCTTGTATTTGTGGGAGTTTCTGACGATGGCCCAGGCCTCATTAAGTGGATCGGCAATATATTCAGCGCGACCGACAAAGTAGTTATACTTCTCGCTGAACAATTCAGGCAAGCGGCTCTCCCAAAAACCATGTATCCCTGTTTGTTTGGTAAACTGTCCGTTGTAGTTCCATGTGACGTGTAAAGGGACATGAGCGTCTCCAACATAGTGTCCCAGGTTTGCCGAAATGCGGAGTATAGCGAGGGAGTCTTTACGCTCGAATGCTTTGACGAGCGAATAGTATGTTTTCTCAATTTGCCAGGGGACGGTACCGTAAGTGGCCACGGTGTCTTCGGTGTATTTGGCTACTGCATCCTTCCATCGTTGGGGCAAGCTATCGAACGGCGACTCGCCATAGCGTTCTGTATCGAGAAAATGACGGGGACCCTCATGGATATCGGTATATCGCCGCTTGTCCGGATCTACGGAATGTTCAGCAAGATAATCTGCATTGTTCTTGTAAAAACGGATCATCCCCTTTGGTAGAGTGAAAACCGCCATGCGGTTTATTCGTTTATGAGCGAAGAATCCCCAGGAAGTGCAAAGAGTAAGTACAAGGGTACAGCATGTGAGGATCAGATACGGTTTTCGATTCATGTAAATAGTTCATGTCCCCCGTGTAAGTTTTGCCGATGATGTATGCTGTTAAAGATAAGAAAATCCTGTTAGCGTGTTCGGCCAATCACTATTTCAAGAAGGATAATTGTGAAAGTGACTACAAGCAATATAGCTATAAGGCTTATGGTAACGACTATGATAAACGGTATACACACAAAAAGAAGAAGTCTTTTCTGAACGATTTTTTTGATTTTTAAGAATAAACCCAAGAAAATTACTCAGCCTGTTTGATTATTAAATATATACGGTTATATTTGCAGTCCCAAAAACAGGAACGGAAAAAAGCTTACAAATGGCAAATCATAAATCATCGATCAAGAGAATCAGATCAAACTCAGCGAAGCGCTTACGTAACCGCTACCAGGCAAAAACTACCCGTAACGCTATAAAGACATTACGCAGTGCTACAACTAAAGAAGACGCAGCTCCTCTTTTGTCAAAAGTAATTTCTATGCTGGATCGTCTTGCTAAGAAGAATGTTATTCACAAGAACAAAGCGTCAAACAATAAATCAAAGCTTACAAAGTTTGTTAGCAAACTAGGCTAAGCTTTATATAAGCTATTCTTCTTTTAATAGTAGTTGAAACCACAGAAGCTTGAATGTTATATTCAGGCTTCTGTGGTTTTTGTGTTTTTAGGGTTTCTCTAAGGATATTTAACGCTTTATTTTTACCGGGACCGGCGATTATGCTTAAGATCATTTTTTCTTAGAAAGTGTATATCTAGTTTTCGTTATGGAAAGCTATGATAAAAAGATCACGATCAAGTCCTGGGCAGAAGAAGACAGGCCTCGCGAGAAACTCCTGGCACAGGGAAGGAGAACTCTATCTGATGCGGAGCTGATTGCTATTCTTATAGGTTCAGGGAGCAGAACTGAGACGGCAGTCGAGTTGAGCAGGCGAATCCTGGCGTCTTTGGATAATGACCTGGAGAAGTTAGGCAAGTTGTCTGTTTCTGAGCTTTCCAAATTTAAGGGAATTGGCGAGGCTAAAGCCATCAGTATTATTTCTGCTCTTGAGCTGGGACGGAGGAGGAGGGAAAGCAGCACAAGCCGTCCGGATCAAATATCGTCTAGCAGGGATGTGTATGAGCTTTTGCGGAGGCAATTCTCTGATCTGAATCATGAAGAGTTCTGGATAGTGCTTTTGAACCGTTCGAATAAGATCTTGTCGCGGCATCTTATTAGCAAAGGGGGGCAGGCGGGAACGATAGCGGATCCAAAAATAATATTTCAGACGGCGCTGGAAAATCATTCGGCAAGCATGATACTCAGTCATAACCATCCTTCGGGTAATCTTAAACCCAGTCAGGCCGACCTTCAGCTTACCCGGAAGTTAAAAGACGCAGGCGATCTTCTTGATATTTCTGTACTTGATCATCTTATATTCGCGGACTCCGGGTATTTAAGTTTCGCTGATGAGGGTTTGATGTAATTACGGTTATTTTGCTGTATTTTCTATCTTTGTGCTTTATTAGTCGATAATTAAATGAAGATTTCATATAACTGGTTAAGTCAATTTATTCAAACATCCAAAACTCCTGAAGAGATATCGCTGATTTTGACGGATATAGGTCTGGAAGTGGAGAGCCTTGAGAAGGTGCAGGCCATTCCGGGAGGCCTGGAGGGTCTGGTGGTTGGGTATGTGAAGGATTGCGTTCAGCATCCGAATGCTGACCGGTTAAGGATCACTAAGGTAGACGTAGGACAGGCTGAGGATCTGCAGGTGGTATGTGGCGCAGCTAATGTTGCTTTAGGCCAGAAAGTGATCGTGGCTACGGTAGGTACAACGGTTTACCCCGTTACGGGAGAGCCTTTCAAGATCAGCAAGTCGAAGATACGTGGAGAGGTTTCGGAAGGTATGATATGTGCCGAAGATGAGATTGGGTTGGGGCACTCACATGAGGGAATCATGGTGCTTGAGGAGTCAGCGGATCCCGGAACAGCAGCCGGAGTATATTTTGAAATCAAAGATGACTATCTTTTTGAAATAGGTCTTACGCCGAACAGGGCAGATGCGGCTTCTCACCTGGGAGTAGCGCGCGACCTGTCAGCGTATCTGCGTACAGAAATTACAATGCCGGATCTTTCGGGGTTTAAACCCGATAATCTGAAGTTGCCTATACCTGTTGAAGTGATGAATGACGAAGCATGTCCGCGTTATTCTTCTCTAACCATAAGTGGTGTTCAGGTGGCTGAATCTCCGGAATGGCTGAAAGAAAAATTGCAGGTGATAGGTGTACGTCCCATCAATAACGTTGTGGATATAACCAATTATGTATTGCACGAACTGGGACAACCTTTGCATGCTTTTGACGCAGCAGCTGTTGCAGGCGGAAAGGTAGTGGTGAGGAATGCGCAGGAAGGAGAAGAGTTTGTTACACTTGATGGAGTGACGCGTAAACTGCATCAGGACGACCTGATGATCTGCAATGCAGAAGGGCCGATGTGTATTGCCGGTGTTTTCGGAGGAGCTGAGTCGGGTGTTAAGGAAACAACCACTTCAGTGTTTTTGGAGAGTGCGTACTTTAATGCAGTATCCGTGCGTAAGACATCAAAGCGGTACGGACTGAAGACTGATGCCTCTTTCCGTTTTGAGCGTGGTACTGACCCGGAAATGACGGTGTACGCTCTCAAGCGTGCAGCTATGCTGATCAAAGAAGTTGCGGGTGGAGAGATATCATCAGAAATCGCTGATTTTTATCCGAACCCGGTTAGTCCTTTTGCTGTTTCTTTGAGTTTTCAGCGTGTAAACCGACTGATCGGGGAAGATATTCCTGGAGAGATCGTAAAAGGTATTATTGAAGCCCTTGGCATCAGGGTCATATCAGCAAGCTCCGAAGGACTGGAGCTGGAAGTGCCGTCTTACAAGGTAGATGTTACCCGCGAGGTGGACGTGATTGAGGAGGTTTTGCGGATCTATGGTTATAACACCATTGCTATCCCGACGCAGATTAGGGCTTCGATGAATTATGGGACTAAGCCTGATAAGGAATCGGTCAGAAATCATATCGCTGAATTATTGAGTTCTAACGCATTCTCGGAAATATTAACCAATTCATTGACAAAGTCGGCCTATTCTGATTCGCTGGAAACTGCTGTTAAGATATTGAATCCTCTTAGCAGTGATCTGGATGTGATGAGGCAAAGCTTGCTTTATACGGGATTGGAGGCGATAGCATACAACCAGAACAGAAGAAATTCTGATCTGAAGTTTTATGAATTCGGAAAAGTGTACGAAAAACTGGCGGAAGGCTTCTCAGAGACCCAGCGCCTGTCGGTCTTCATGACAGGGGCGAGACAGTCTGCCCAGTGGAATCATGATTCGAAGGCAGTGAGTATATATAACCTGAAAGCGGTTGTAGATGCGGTTTTAAGAAGATTGAACGTCAAAGGACTTAGTGAGGCTGAGTTTAGCTCAGCGTTGTTTAGTCAGGCATCACAGTATAAGAAAGGCGACAAAACGCTTGTTTCCTTTGGCACAATTGCGAAGAGTGTGCTGAAGAAGATGGATATTGAAAATCCTGTTTATTATGCTGATTTTGATTGGGATATGATTCTGAAGGCGATTCGTAAAAACAAGATCAGTTATCAGGAGGTTTCTAAATTCCCGGCAGTAAGGAGAGATTTGTCGCTTTTAATTGACCGGTCTGTGAGTTTTAGTCGGTTGAAGCAACTTGCGTTCAGAACGGAGAAATCCTTGTTGAAAGAGGTAAATGTGTTCGACGTTTATGAAGGGGATAAGCTTCCTGCAGGAAAGAAATCATATGCGATTAGTTTTCTATTGCAGGATGAAGAAAAAACGCTTACCGATAAACAAATAGATTCGGTAATGAATAAATTAATCTTTACTTTCGGGAAAGAAGTTCAGGCAGAAATCAGAAAGTAGCGAGGTTTGATTCTGAATTAATTTTAAACGTTAAATTGAAGTATGTCGCTTGCCGGACAATTGAATAGTGTATTAGACAGGACTCAGCGGTTGATTGAGCTTTGTGAGGCTTTGCAGGAGGAAAACGATCTGTTAAAGCTTGAAAATCAATCACTGCAGGTAGCTGTAGAAACAGGCAAGAATAAGGCTGTTGAGATGGAAGAGAAGATGAAAGTGCTAAAGCTAGCACGGTCATTGGAGGGGATAACAGTAAAAAAGATAAGTCCCGATGAAAAAACGCTTGATATAAAGCAAAAAATTAGCGAATTTGTGCGGGAAATAGATAAGTGCATTGTATTACTGAAGAAGTAATGTAATCGTGAAACAAAAGCTCAATGGGAGAGATCTCCATAAAAATAAATATTGCTGACCGTGTTTATCCTTTAAAGATAAATATGGAAGAGGAAGAAATAGTGAGGAAGGCAGCTAAGATGATTAATGACCGTATAAAGGAATACCAGGACAATTATGCGGTTAGAGATAAACAGGATTTGCTATCCATGAGTGTGCTGCATTACGCGACAGCAACATTAAGGGCAGAAAAGAAATTATCAGAGGGTGATACAGAAGCTTCTGAAACTGTTTATAAGTTAGATCAGTTGCTTACAAATTTCTTTTCGAAGTAATATTCGTTCTTTATATAATATAGGGCATTAAGACTTAACCGCAGTTAATTCTTGAGTTTCACTATTGTATTAAACTTAACGCTTCAATATCAAAAGAGTCGAAAAATGTAAATCACTTGGCATGACCACTTGATTATGATTAATACTCTAATCTTAAATTGATGAAGTTTTACAGTACATGAGGTTCAGGTTTAACTGCGGTTTTTTTTATTTAAAAGAATATGGATATAGTACTTTACATTTTATTAGGTGTTGCTGTAGGGGTAGTGATAGGGAGGTATATGCTCCGGAAATTGTTGAAAAGTCAGGAGCTTTCGGCACAAAACAAAGTAAAAAAGATTTTAAAGGACGCGGAGAATAACGCGGAGATATTAAAGAAAAATAAGCTTCTTGAGGCTAAGGAGAAGTTTTTGCAGTTAAAAGCGGATCATGAGCAGGAAGTTAATACCCGCAACAATGCTATAAACCAACGTGAGAATTCTATCAAGCAAAAGGAGCAGTCTCTGAACCAGAAGCTGGAGAATGCGAACAAGAAGGATCAGGAGTTGGAGAACCTGAGAAAAAATCTGGAGAAACAGATTGAAACTTCGAAGGCTAAACAGGAAGAAGTGGAGCAGCTCAAGCTTGAGCATATCACGAAACTGGAAGCGATAGCTGGTCTTTCAGCTGAAGAAGCGAAGAATCAGTTAGTGGATAGCTTGCGTGAAGAAGCGCGTTCTAAAGCAATGATCCAGATCAAGGACATCGTAGACGAGGCTAAACTGACCGCTAGTAAGGAAGCTAAAAAGGTTGTTATCCAAACGATACAGCGTACGGCTACAGAGTCGGCTATAGAAAATACGGTTTCTATATTCAATATTGAGAATGATGAAATAAAGGGACGTGTTATTGGTCGTGAAGGCCGTAACATCCGCGCTTTAGAGGCTGCGACGGGAGTAGAGATCATCGTGGATGATACGCCTGAGGCGATCATTCTGTCAGGTTTTGATCCGGTTAGAAGGGAAATTGCACGTTTGGCATTACATCGTCTGGTTACTGACGGGCGTATTCACCCGGCTCGTATCGAAGAGGTGGTAGCGAAGACCAAAAAGCAGATTGAAGATGAAATTGTTGAAATAGGTGAGCGTACGGTTATCGACCTGGGAATTCACGGATTGCATCCGGAGTTGATCAGAATGGTAGGACGTATGCGTTACCGTTCTTCATATGGACAGAATCTATTGCAGCACTCCAGAGAGGTTGCTAACTTTTGCGCGACAATGGCTTCGGAGCTTGGCTTGAATGTGAAACTTGCGAAACGTGCCGGATTACTGCATGATATTGGTAAGGTGCCTGATGATAACCCTGAATTGCCACACGCGATCCTGGGAATGCAGCTTGCGGAGAAGTATAAAGAACATCCTGAAGTATGTAATGCGATTGGAGCTCACCACGACGAGGTGGAGATGACTTCTATGATATCACCGATTGTACAGGCATGTGATGCGATTTCGGGCGCTCGTCCGGGTGCTCGTCGTGAGGTTGTTGAAAGTTACATCAAGAGATTGAAGGAACTGGAGGCACTGGCGCTTTCGTACCCTGGCGTTGAGAAGACGTTTGCTATACAGGCTGGTCGGGAGTTACGTGTTGTGGTAGAAAGTGAGCGTATTACAGATGCGCAGTCTGAGATACTTGCTACAGATATTTCAAACCGTATACAGACGGAGATGACTTATCCGGGTCAGATTAAAGTTACGGTTATCCGCGAAACGCGTTCGGTTTCTTACGCGAAATAGTATTAGTTTTGAGCCAGTCTTCCCTCAACGAGGGAAGACTGGCTTTTTCTTTTATACATGAGCAAAAAAATTACGATAGATTCAAATCCGATCGGCAGAGTGATCAGCCGGTTTTCTGAAAGTCATACGACTTCTACGAATAAGCTCATTCACTACATTACCATTCCACTTGTCAGTTTTTCTGTACTGGCTATAGTTTGGGCTATTCCTTTTCCTCATTTGGATTTTCTTGGCAAGTTTAACGGTTTTGTTAATTGGGCGTCGTTTCTGATAGCGGGGACGGTTTATTACTATTACAGGATGTCGCCGTTTCTAACTTATGGCATATTGCTATTGGTTTTTGCGTTTTCTGCGATAATCGTTTCTCTGGAGAAGTTTCATTTACAGGGTGGCCCCGAGCTGCATATTATCCCGATGGCTATATTGTTGCCGGCCTTACTGGCGCAAGTGGCGGGCCATCGTACTGAGCGTTCGACTCCCGACGCTTCATCGAGCTTCAGATCTTTACTGGATGGGCCTTTGTGGCTAATGAATATTCTTTTCAGAAAAGTGCGTTTGCTGAAAAGTCGTTAACAATAAGTTAACGTTTTGCTTACGCATTGGTAATTAACCTCTAACACGTGGTTAACATTGTGGTAATACTTTTGTGATGATAAAACAACGCAAAAGTGAAAAGACTATTTGATCTTAAGTTTACAGCACTCTTTATTTTTTTAACACTCCATGTGTTTTCGGCTGCTGCACAGTCTGTTGGTAAAATTGCCGGAAAGGTAACTGATAAGAAGACTGGTGAAGCGCTAATAGGTTTGACAGTAAAAGTGCAGGGGAGTACTAAGGGTACTTCTACTGACATTGAAGGCCGGTACAGTATCCCTGGCTTAACAGCAGGGAAACATACTTTGGTGTTTTCTTATATCGGGTATTCCAGTAAGAGTGTTTCTGATATTATAGTAAAGGCGGCGCAGGTTACAAATACTGATATCGTGATGGAGGAGTCTGAAGAGAATAGCCTGAATGAGGTGGTGATCACTGCTTCTGCAAAACAGGAGAGCGTAGGTGCGCTGTATGCTTTGCAGCGCGTGAACGTAAGAGTTTCAGATGGTATTTCCGCTGAACAGATTAGACGATCACCTGACAGAAATACAAGTGATGTATTGAAGAGGGTAAGTGGTGCCAGTATACAGGAGAACAAGTTTCTTTTAATTCGTGGCTTGAGTGACCGTTATAACACAACGCTATTGAACAATGCCCCGCTTCCTAGTTCGGAGCCGGATCGTAAAGCTTTTTCTTTTGATATTATTCCTTCGAACCTTGTTGATCAAATTGTTGTGAACAAGACGGCTGCAGCTGATCTGCCTGGTGATTTTGCAGGTGGCGTTATTCAGATCAAGACGAGAGACTTTCCTGAGCAGGAGCTGGTTAGCCTTAACTATAGTGCGTCTTATAACACGCAGTCTACCTTTAAGGATTTCAAAGGTGGAAAAAGGGGGGGCCTGGATTTCCTTGGGTTTGATGACGGTTTGAGGGATATGCCATCATCTTTTCCCTCGAACAGAACGAATTACGTTAACTCATCTTTGGATCAGCGTGTTGCTTATACCAAGGCATTCAAGAATAACTGGGGAGTGGAAGATTTCGGAGCCGCATTGCCGAATCAGAGTCTGCAATTTACTTACGGTAATTCCTACGTACTAGAGAATACGAATAAATTTGGATTCATTGCATCTCTATCTTACCGTAATGGTAACAATATTACTGACCAGACCCGTGCTGATATTGAGCAAATAGGAGACGAGTCCTTTAGTTTTCAGGATGATGTTTATAAGAACACGGTTAATGTTGGAGGGTTGGCAAACTTTGCTTATGCATTCAACAATTCTAAGATCGCGTTTAAGAATATTTACAACAGGGTATTTGAAGATGCTTATACGAGTAGGGTAGGGGTTGCTTTAGAAGAACCGAATTTTGATAATCAAAACTCACAGTTTCAATTGTTGCAGAAGTCTCTTCTTAGTTCAATTCTGGAGGGTGAGCATTCTTTTGCGAATAAACAAAAGCTGGATTGGAATCTTTCGTTTAGCTCTAGTAACCAGGATCAGCCTGATCTCAGAAGAATCTTTTACTCAAGACCGAGTGGTTCCTCTGAGCCTTTCAAAGCGAGTATCAACACTGGTTCTGCCAGTACTAAAAACGCTGGTCGCTTTTATTCTGATTTGCAGGATTACGTTTATGCAGGTGCTGTAAACTATACTCATCCTTTTAAACTCGCAAATCTCGACCAAACAATTAAAGTGGGTGCTCTATCTCAATACCGGACTCGAGATTTCTCTGCGCGGGAGCTCGGTTATGTAAGGACAACAGCGAATGCTGAAAGTGAGAGTTATTTAGCTTTACCACAGGAAGAAATATTTTCTCCTCAATATATCAGCAGGACAGGATTTATATTTGATGAGATCACCAATCCTAGCAATACGTATGATGCAAATGTGTTATTGAACGCTGGTTATGTTATGTTGACTAATGAGCTAGCCCCAAAATGGAAGCTTAACTGGGGTTTAAGGATTGAATCTTATCACGAGAAGTTAAATTCGGCAAGCGTATTGGGAACACCTATAACTGTTGATAACAACTACGTTGATTTACTGCCATCGGCTAATCTAATTTACAGCGTGGACGATAAGACGAACGTGCGTGCGAGTTATTCAAATACTGTTGCGCGTGCTGAATTTAGAGAGCTTGCTCCTTTCTCTTTCTTTGACTTCGAAAGTAACAACGTTATCATTGGTAATAATAAACTGAAAAGATCTCGAATAAACAATTTCGACCTTCGTTTTGAACATTTTTCTCAGGGCGGTCAAATATTCTCATTGACCGGTTTCTATAAGCAATTTAAAAATCCGATTGAGCAGGTATTCAATCAAGGTACTGTGGCGGCAAGTAAGGCCGCATCATTCCAGAATGCAACGGAAGCGACATTATTTGGAGCCGAGATGGAACTTCGCCAACGTTTGAGTTTTATTAAGGAGACGGATTTTTTTAATAATACATCAGTTTACGCCAACCTGGCTATTATAAAGTCTGACGTGAAGCTTGACCGCCAGTTATTCGCCAATATTAGCGAAAGTCGTGCTTTACAAGGGCAATCCCCTTATCTGATCAACGGAGGTATCCAATATAATGATAATAAATGGGGCTTCAATGTGCTGTATAACCGTATCGGGAGACGTATTAACATAGTTGGGTTTGGCAGATATGAGGCCAGTGGTTTCGTGTATGAATACCCTGATATCTATGAAAATCCAAGGGATGTAATCGACTTGCAGGTATCCCGTAAATTATTTAACAATCGGGCTGATGTTAAAATAAACGTCGGGGATCTGTTAAATCAGAAAGCTGTCCTTTATCAGGATAATAATAATGACAAAAAGTTTAATCCGGGTTCAGACCAGTCAATACGTACTATTAAATACGGTTCAAATTTTAGCTTGTCACTAGGATATAATTTTTAATTAACAATTTGATAATAGTGTCTTTAATCTAAGGCAACCTCAAGAGAATATTTTTGAACCATAACAAAACATAAAGATGAAAAAACTGAAATTTTTAGCGATTGCTATGTTTGGCTTTGCTACTGTCCTTACTTCTTGCAGCAGTGATGACGATGGAGGAGATCCGATTGAAGTTGAACCTGAGACATTGTCTGGTGATATCACAACAAATACAACTCTGACAGCGGATAAAGCCTGGACCCTAAGCGGCCTGGTACGAGTAATGGATGGTGCTACGCTTACCATTGAGCCAGGAACAACTATAAAGGGAGATAAGGCAACCAAAGGAGCGCTTATCGTTGAAAGAGGTGGAAAGATCAATGCTGCAGGTACAGCAAGCAAACCAATTGTGTTCACGTCTAATCAATTGGCTGGACAACGTGAAATTGGTGATTGGGCTGGAGTTATCCTTTGCGGAAAGGCACCCATTAATGTTGCTGGTGGAACCTCACAGTATGAATCAGGTATCCTGGGAGCAGATGTCGCTAACTACGGCGGTACGGATGCTAATGATAATTCAGGTGTATTGAAGTATGTGCGAATTGAATATGCAGGTATTGCATATGGTACTGATAGAGAAATAAACAGTTTAACTTTGGCAGGCGTTGGGTCTGGTACCGTACTGGAGAATATCCAGGTATCTTTTGGTGGTGACGACGGATTCGAATTCTTCGGAGGAACTGTAAATGCTAAGAATCTTATTGCCTACAGATGTACTGACGACGATTTTGACTTTGAATTTGGGTACAGCGGTCGTATTCAGTATGCAATTTCGATTAAAGATCCTTTGGTGTTTGACAACTCATCAAGTGGTGCCTCAAACGGAATTGAGTGTGATAACGGAAGTACAGTTGATGTAACTCCGGTAAACAAACCAGTTTTATCCAACTTTACATTTATCGGCCCAGGAGCAGGTGCAAATGCTAAGCACAACTCCGGTGTAATTTTCAGGAAAGGAACTGCGTTTGTGTTGCGCAACTCGATTATCATTGATCACTTAAAAGGTGGTTTGGAGCTTGCGACTCCTAAAGCAGGTGATCGTTTATTCGGTGGTGAATCTGACTTTAAATACAATTTAGTGTTTGCTAATGAGGCTGCCTTCAAAGCAAATGACGCTGGTGCTAACTTTGCTAATAATGCTGTGCTCACTACCTTTGCCACTTCAGCAGTGAATGGTAACGTAGCCCTGGCAAATGCTGCTGCTGCGGGAATTACAAGCACTAGTCTTACAGCTCCAAACCTGTTACTTACAAGCGCATCACCTGCTAAGACTGGCGCTAACTTCACTGGTCTGGCAGGATTTGAAACTGTTGCTTTCAGAGGTGCTATGGATACGACAGACTGGACTTCTGGTTGGGCGAGCTGGACTCCGGGGACCAACGTGTACTAAAAAATACGTTTCATAATATATTGGGAAGGGTTGATCTTGAGATCGACCCTTTTTTGTTATAGATCTTCGTAAGATCATTTGCATCCGCATAAAAGATATTCATTCGACTTCTCATCTGAGGCTTTCGGCGAACCGCGTTTTCTTGATACGGCTAAAAGAGTTGCTTTTCGAAGAATCACGAAAATCTGGCTTTGAAATCGTCGGTCTTGTCTCAGTAGCTTACTTCATTTCTGAAAAATCTTAAGAAAGGTGACCAACCTCAGAGATAGCAGGATTGTACTGATCGCAGGTGATGAAGTTGGTTTTTTATATAGTTGATGAAGTTTCTTGTTTTTGGTATGGCATATGATAGTTATTTGATTGCTTGAAGAAGATGCACTGTTAGGGATCATTGAGGTTATCATTGAGTGGTAATCTTCACCGATCTTTTTTGGTCTTTTACCGAGTTTTCGCCTGGTTCAACCTATTGGCTATTGCCGGGACCGCTGGTTCCGTCTATATTTGATAAAAAGATTAAGAATGGAAAATTCAAATCCAATATATAATAAGAAAAAGGCAGCGGGGAAGCAGTGGGCAGGGCTCATATTCTTAATTCTGGGAATTGTTCTCTTGATACGTTCATTTGGTGGTTTCATTCCGGACTGGGTAACAAGTTGGCCGATGATTTTGATACTCATCGGTGTATTCACTGGAAGTCGCCATAACTACAGAAATCCAGGGTCTATTATTTTAATCTGCCTTGGCGTACTGTTCCTACTTGGAAGGATAATTCCAGGAATCGATCTTCATGATTTTGTATTTCCGTGCATCATTATCGGACTGGGGCTTTACCTGATACTAGGAAAGACGAAGTTTAATAAGCATTTCGTGAATCGGGGCAGAATGCGGAACGATGTAGTTTGGGACAAGCGCGTGGATGTGCCAAAAGAGGAACCTATTGTTGCTGATGGTGTGATTGTTGAGGAGGAGCCTTTGAAGGATTCTGGTGATAGTTCATTTAGCTCGGCTTCTTCTTCTGAGCAGCAATATTACGCCGGAGCTGCTGGGAGTGGTCCGGAGGATTATCTGGATACTGTTTCGATCTTTGGGGGAATAAAGAAGAATATTGTATCGAAGAATTTCAAAGGCGGAGATATCGTGACGATAATGGGTGGCGCAGAGATTAATCTCACACAGGCGGATATTCACGGTACAATTGTTATCGATATTACGCAGGTATTTGGAGGTACCAAGTTGATACTTCCTCCACAATGGAAGGTATCTTCTGATCTGGCAGCCTTATTTGGGGGAATAGAAGATAAGCGTCCTATCGTCCAGGCCATTCATCTGGCTGATGATAAAGTGGTCATTTTAAGAGGAACATCGGTATTCGGTGGGATAGATATTCGTAGCTATTAATCAGGAAGTTGTGTCAGTATCTTCATTCTCATCGACACGCGTGATTACATACATCGGTGCTGCGTGGCTCGTGTGGACAGCCATGCATGCCGGGTCGTTATATCTCCTTGGTTTCAGTATAAAAGTTTCTGTCATCGATGCGGTCATCTGTAATACCTTGCTGTTGCTGGCATCTTCGGTTGTTAGTAACACCCTTCGCTTTTATCAGCCGGGAAAAGGACAGTATCTGAACATCGTTGCGTGGTGTGCACTGCTTGCCGGTATGTGGCTTTTTCTTTCAAGATGGCTATTGCTGTATATCTTGAAAGGTGAAGAGATTTATGCTGATGTGCTGAATAGCTCATTGCTAATGAGGGGAAGCACGGGTTTCCTTTTGATATGTGGCTCTGCTTTAATAAGTATGCTGTACTATACGCAGCAGGAGCAAAAGGAAAATGAGCGAAGGAAGCGTGATGCGGAGAAACTTGCCCGTGAAGCGGAGCTTTTTAATTTGCGTCAGCAGCTTCAGCCGCATTTCCTTTTTAATAGTTTGAATTCGATAAGCGCTTTGATTGGCCGTAGGCCTGAGGAGGCGAGGACAATGATTTACCAGTTGTCGGATTTTTTGCGTGGTACTCTCAGGAAAGAAGAAAACGAGGTGGTTACTCTTGAGGAAGAGTTTCAACATCTTCAACTGTATCTTGATATAGAGAAAGTTCGGTTCGGGCATCGGCTCAATACCGAGATCATTCGGGATGAGACATGTGGTAAGCTTGTGCTGCCTGCTATGTTGCTGCAGCCCCTGGTTGAGAATGCTATTAAGTTTGGTCTCTATGATACGACGGGTGAGGTAACTATCAGTATAGAAGCCCGGTGCGCGAACCAGTATCTGGAGATCAGGATCCGGAATCCTTATGACGTTGATACGGTGAGACCGAAGAGCGGAACAGGATTCGGGATAACCGGGATAAAAAGACGCCTTTATTTACTTTTTGCACGCACCGATCTGCTGGAAACAAGCGGAGAAAATGATATTTTTACAACCGTAGTAAGAATCCCACAAATATGACCAGGGCAATATTGATAGATGACGAACCCTTAGCAAGGGAAGTGGTTAAAGAGTATCTTGAGGACTATCCCGAGATTGAAGTAGTGGCCGAATGCGGTGATGGCTTTGAGGGTGTTAAAGCTATCGCACAGCATCAGCCGGACTTGATTTTTCTGGACATTCAGATGCCTAAAATAACGGGTTTCGAGATGCTTGAGCTTCTGGATTCGCGACCCGCTGTGATCTTTACTTCCGCTTTTGACGAATATGCGATCAAAGCCTTCGAAACGTATGCTGTAGATTATCTATTGAAGCCCTTTGCTAAGGTGCGCTTTAAAGTGGCGGTAGACCGATGGCTGGAAAAGCAGCACCTGGAAGAGACAAAGCAGCATGTCCAATCTTTAATGGATAGTAATGCGGCTGCGCCTTCTTATAACGAACGTATTGTTGTGAAGGTAGGTAGTACTATTAAGATCATTCCGTCAACGGATATCATCTTTTTGGAGGCTTACGATGACTATGTGAAGATCAATACAAAAGATGGTACGTTCTTGAAAAATAAGACGATGCAGTTCTTTGAAACGAATCTCGATGAGAAGCAGTTTGTGCGGGTTCACCGCTCGTTCATCGTTCAGGTATCTTTTATTACGGGACTGGTTCCTTATGAGAAAGAGTCATATAAGCTTATTTTGAAAACGGGCGATAAGTTGCCTGTTAGTAAGACGGGTTATACCAAGCTGAAGAAACTTCTTCAAATATAGCCGTCTGTTTGGCTGTTGTAGATTTCATTTAGCGGGTGCGATGAGTTTTTGACTTGTTAGAAAGCGATAAACTGATCAATTTGCTGTTTTGTAAACTTGAGTGTATCGGGTTGAAAGAATCTTCCTTCTGCGTTAAGTTCTTTATGAATATATGGAATGTGAATTTTTAAAGGTAGCAAGGTGATATTCAGGTAGTGACAAATGCCTGTGAAATGATCTAATCCGCGAATATTACCGTACTTTCCGGTAGAAATTCCAACTAGCCCCGCCTTTTTTCCATAGAAACTTTCAGGAAAGCGACATGTATCGACCATCACTTTAAGGATGCCTGGAAAGCTCCCATTGTACTCGGGTATGACGAAGAGAAATTTGTCTGTTTGGGTTATGATAGATTGAAATGGTTCAAAGCTCGCAGGTTTTTGTTTGTCATACATATCCGCGTGTATGATATCATCAGGAAGCAAATCAAGGGACATGATCGATGCTTCATGTCCGTTTTCTTCAATCATTTTTTGGTAGTACTGCGCTGTTTGAAGGCTATAGCTATTAGCTCGATTTGTGCTGGCGATAATAGTGATCATCTGTGGATAATATATTTAAAAGGAGATATAGCCTCTCTAATTAAATTGTTTAAAGTTCGTATCTTAGGCGATTGGTATGAAAACCAGGCTGAGGTCAAAAATAGTAATTTAAATTGCTATTTCCGAAGTGTGTAAATTGTAAATAGGTTAGAAACAGGACAAGGAATGAGTAAGATTATAGCTTTAGCTAATCAAAAAGGGGGAGTTGGTAAAACCACATCATCCATAAACCTTGCGGCTAGTTTAGCTGTGCTGGAATATAAAACGTTATTGGTCGATGCGGATCCGCAGGCCAATTCAACTTCTGGAATAGGCTTCGATCCACGTACAATAAAATCAAGTATATACGAGTGTATTATAAATGAGGTTGATCCGCGAGATGCGATTCAGGCTACTGAGACGCCGAATCTGGATCTTCTTCCGGCCCATATTGATTTGGTTGGTGCCGAGATTGAGATGATCAATCTGACTGATCGTGAATTTAAGATGAGGACGGTGCTGGAGAAGGTGAAGGACGATTATGATTTCATCATCATTGATTGTTCTCCATCATTGGGGCTAATCACAATCAATGCTTTAACTGCTGCGGATTCTGTTATTATTCCGGTTCAGTGTGAGTATTTCGCACTGGAAGGTTTAGGAAAGTTGTTAAATACAATCAAAATCGTACAAACGCGTTTAAATCCTAATCTTGAAATTGAAGGAATATTGCTCACAATGTATGATGTGAGGCTGAGACTTTCGAACCAGGTTGTGGAGGAAGTGAAGGTTCATTTCAATGAGTTGGTTTTCGAGACGATTATACAGCGCAATACGCGTTTGAGTGAGGCTCCGAGCTATGGTATCTCGGTTATTATGCATGATGCGAATTGTAAGGGGTCTATCAATTATCTTAATTTGGCTCGGGAGATCATCAAGAAGAATGGTCTTACAAGTGGTAAAGGTTTAAAAAAAGCAACAGTTAATTCATGACGCAGATAAGAAAAACAGGCTTAGGGAAGGGATTAAGTGCGTTATTAGATGATAATGACCGTGTACAGCCGGTCCGTACTCCAGTTGCAGAATCAAACGCTTCTCCGGGAAATATATCGCAGATCAGGATTTCTCAGATTGAGGTAAATCCATTTCAGCCGAGAACTGAGTTCGATCCGGCATCTTTACAGGAATTGTCTGATTCTATAGTACTACAAGGCTTAATTCAGCCGATAACTGTCCGGAAATCGGGTTCTGGCTCATACCAGTTGATTTCGGGCGAGAGAAGGTTGAGAGCTTCGAAGCTTGCGGGCTTAACAGAAATACCTGCGTATATCCGTACTGCTAATGACCAGCAAATGCTGGAAATGGCACTGATCGAGAATATTCAGCGTGAAAATCTGAATGCGATAGAAGTGGCGCTGAGTTTCCAACGGATGATTGATGAGTGCAATCTGAAGCAGGAAGAGCTTGGAGACCGCGTTAGCAAGAACCGTTCGACTGTTACTAACTATATTCGTTTGCTTAGACTTCCTCCGGCTATTCAGGCTTCTATACGTGATAATCATGTTTCTATGGGACATGCGAAAGCTATACTTGGTCTGGAAGATGTGGACAAGCAGCTTTACGTTCATAATGAGATTGTGAAGAGTGGCTTGTCTGTTAGGAAGACTGAGGAGCTGGTTAGAGATATTCAACGGTCTGGAGTGAAGAAGACGGGAACAGCGAGGAAGGAACCTGTATCATTCCAACTGCAGAAGATTCAGGATGACTTAGCGTCTAAGTTTGCTACGAAGGTTCGTTTGAAGGTGCAAGGGAAAGGAAAGGGGTCTATTGAAATTCCCTTTATGTCGGATGATGATCTAAGCCGCATACTTGAGTTATTAGACTGGTAAATGAGTTTTTACAAAATATTCCTTTGGCTATTGTGCATGATGTTCACCGGATCGGTCTATTCACAGACAGATACTGTGGTCCTCAAAGTGGATTCTGCAATGGCCAATCCTGACTCTAGACAACCTAAAACTGTAGTACCCAAAGATACTGTGGTGAGGGTTGCAGGGGAAACGCCTGATAAACCTGCTATTGTGAAGGATTCAGCCAGGCTGGCGATTGAAAGGATGCCTGGCCAGGCGGCGAGACGTTCTGCGATCGTTCCAGGGCTTGGTCAGATTAAGAACGGGAGGTGGTGGAAAGTGCCTTTTATTTATGGGGGGCTTGTGGGTACAGCGCTTGTGTTCGAGTTTAATCAACGATATTATAAGGATATTTTGACTGAACTTCAGATTCGCTATAACAGAGAGTTTCTTCCAGAAGGTGAGGAGACAAGGACTCCAAATCCTGAATATGCTAATCTGGATCAAACTGCATTAATAAGTGGGAAAGATTTTTACAGGAGAAATCGTGACCTAAGTGTGCTTGTAGGTCTTGGTGTATATGCGATAAATATTATTGACGCATATGTGGACGCAAAGTTTTTTAGGTGGGATGTTTCGGATGAGCTTTCATTTAAGGTTAAACCATCATTGCAAAGCTTACCTACTCATGCATCTCTTGTTCCTGTGCCTGGAATAAAAATCTCTTTAGCCCTTTGATTTTATTAAATAATTATACTCCGATGAAGATAGCCCTTTTAGGTTATGGAAAAATGGGACAGATTATAGAGCAGTTTGCTCAGAATCGTAACCATGAGATTGTATTAAAAATTGACGAACACAGCCTGGATCAACTGACTGTGGAGAACCTTCGGATTGCTGATGTAGCCATCGATTTCAGTACTCCTCACTCCGTGATGCAGAACATTGAGATTTGTTTTGAGGCACACGTCCCACTTGTGGTGGGTACGACCGGCTGGTATGGTCAATTGCAAAAAGTTAAAGATAAATGTATTGAAAGTAACAATACGCTGCTCTATGGGTCTAACTTTAGTATAGGGGTAAATATTTTCTTTTATGTGAACCGAATGTTGGCGAAGGTGATGAATCCATATTCTCAATATGATGCTCAAGTGGAGGAGATTCACCATACACAGAAGCTTGACTCTCCGAGTGGTACCGCAATAACGATTGCTGAAGGAATATTGGAAAGTCTGGATAGAAAGGACGAGTGGGTTAATAATCTTGTTGATGCCGGCGAGCAGGTGGCAAATCAACCTAATCAGCTGTTGATCGAGTCGCTTCGAATTGAAGATGTTCCAGGAACGCATACTGTGATTTACAGTTCAGAAGTTGATGAGATTGAGTTTAAACATACTGCACACAGTCGTGCTGGCTTCGCTCTTGGTGCAGTCATCGCTGCTGAATGGCTGAAGGGGAAAAAGGGCTTCTACTCTGTAGAAAACATATTTGAGTTTAATAATTAACACACATTTACATGGAAAATACTGGAATATGGTTGCTTATCGTAACTCTCATTATTCTGACTCTTGTTGGAATGTGGAAACTATTCGAGAAAGCTAATCGTAAGGGCTGGGAAGCTCTTATTCCCATCTACAATATGGTCGTGATGCTAAGAATTACGGGTAGGCCGTTATGGTGGATAATTCTGCTTGTGATTCCCGTTATAAACTTAATCGTTTGGCTTGGACTTGCGGTTGACTTCGCTAAGAGCTACGGTAAAACATCTTTTCTGAGCCATGTTGCGGCGGTAGTTCTACCTTTTATTGTTTTTCCTCTGTGGGGATTTGACAAGAATGTGGTTTACCTAGGACCGTCTGCTACACTTGAATTCCGAAAAAAATATCCTTACAGAAAGTCTGCTGCACGTGAATGGGGAGACGCCATCATTTTTGCTGTTGTGGCAGCCACCCTTATTCGTAGCTTTCTGCTGGAGGCGTACACCATTCCTACCGGGTCAATGGAGAAGTCTTTGCTGATCGGCGACTTTCTCTTTGTAAGCAAGGTTAATTACGGAGCGCGTGTGCCGATGACTCCAGTTGCATTCCCTTTTGCACACCATACTATGCCAATTACTGGAACGAAGGCATACTGGGAAGGTTTAAAAATTGATTATCATAGGTTGCCGGCACTTGAAGAAATTGAACGTAACGATGTTGTAGTATTCAATTATCCTATGGAGGCTGACTCTCCTTTTTACCGACCGGTCGATAAACGTGAAAATTATATAAAACGTTGCATAGGAATTGGGGGAGACACCGTTCGTATTATCAATGCTCAGGTTTATGTGAACGGGAAAAAAGGAATCAATCCGGAGTTCGCCCAAAAATATCATTTAGTGGTATCGGATGGTACGGACTTTAATCCTCAACGCTTAGTCGACATGAATATCGATGCGCAACGTCAATCAGAAGTTGAGTACTTGTTCAATATGACTGAGGGACAGGCATCGGAAATTAAAGGATGGGCAAATGTAAGAGAAGTCAAACCGTATATTCAACCAACATCGGTTGTTGATACTGAGGTCTTTCCTAAAGATCCCAGCTTTATGTGGAATATTGACAATTTCGGACCGATAATTATTCCCAAAAAGGGTTGGACGGTAAAGTTGGACAGTACTACCATCCCTGTTTACAGAAGAGCAATTGAGATTTATGAGGGTAATAAGATTGAGTTGAGAGGGGTTAACGATTTATTGATAAATGGCCTGCCTGCTACATCTTATACTTTTAAGATGAATTATTATTGGATGATGGGCGACAATCGAGATAACTCATTGGACTCCCGCTTCTGGGGATTTGTTCCTGAAGATCATATCGTGGGAAAAGCCCTGTTTGTGTGGATGAGTTGGAATGAGCGGGGTAGCTTTTTGAGTAAGATTCGTTGGGACAGACTGTTTATGGGAATTAAGTAACAGATCGAGTTAAATGAAGAGGGCCGGAGATCTAATGATTCCGGCCCTTTTTCCATGGTAGTATCTATATAGTTGCTTGTCAACCTAGCTTTTCTATACCTAGCATGTCTGCAAGTTCTGCCAAGTCCCTAACGACTGGCTCGGAGAGAGGAATTCCTTCTAATTTGCGAGATGCTTCAGCCTCAACTTCAGGCTCTCCTGGTATAACTACCGGTTGGTCAGGATTTATCGGCCTTGCTGATTTAAATCGTTCAATCCAGTTATCCATATGATTTTTGAAATCTTCGGCTGGACGGAACCCATCAATACGCATAGCGCCGTGAAAGTGTCCTATGCCTTCTCCTGGTAGGTTAGGAAGAGGGTCAAGAAAGGCTACAAAGGGAGGTACCCATGGTCCATAGTTTGCACCTGACAAGATGGAGGTAAGAATGTCGACTGTTGCACTTAGTCCAAAACCTTTGTGGCTTCCGTGCTCACGGTCACTTCCTAAAGGTAACAGTGAGCCGCCCCCTTTTAGGGCATGTGCGTCCGTTGTGGGCTCTCCGGTGTTAGTTTGAACCCAGCCCTGTGGTATGCCTTTCTCTTCTCTCTGCGCAATCTCAAGCTTACCATTTGCTGCTGCTGCTGTCGCCATGTCTACAACTACAGGTGGATACTTCCCAGCAGGAAAGGCATAACACATTGGGTTGGTACCGAGAAGACGCTCAGTTGTAAAGGTCGGTGCAACAAGCGGACTTGCATTGGTCATAGCGATGCCAATCATGTCTCGACTGACCGCCTGCATGGCATGGTATCCAGCAATTCCGAAATGGTTGGAATTTTTCACAGATACCCAGCCGGATCCATATTTGTCAGCCTTCTCCATTGCAATCTGCATGGCAAAGGGTGCGACTACAAGACCTAAGCCGCCGTCGCCGTCCACAGTGGCAGTGCTTGCCGTCTCGTGAACAATCTGAATATTTGGCGTAGGGTTAATCCTTTTCTTTTTCCAAAGTCGGATATATCCGCTTAATCGCGCTACTCCATGTGAATCTATACCACGAAGGTCTGATGCCAATAGAACATCTGCTGCCAGAGCGGAATGCGTAACGCTGCAACCCATTGCTAGGAAAACCAACTCTGTAAAAGCGCGTAGTTTTTTTTCCTGAAAGATGAAAGAACTCATAATTAAGGTTCAAGAATGGTGAATTTTGAGTCCAGAGGCTTGAAATGTCTAACTAACTCAGAAATTAATGTATCTCCGTATTTCACAAAATAAATTCCAAAATTTTCTGTGCGTTCCTGCAGACTACCCTGGGGGAAGTACTTCTTTTTGAGGCCCTCGATTTGCTGGAGTGTGCCTTGATGATTTCTTTTCTCTGCCTTTATCAACTTTTTTTCTAAGTTCAGAAGTGCATGCTTAAGTCTTGCCTTTACAGCATCGGTACTGGGCAGCAGCGTTGGATCTATCTTGCAGGCTCGAAGCTTTAATTTTTCAAAAATCGCCTGGAATTCCGATATCTCTTCCTGCAAGGATAGGGAATGTCGACTATTTTTTAAAACCCATTCCTTCTTGAGGGTTTCTGCGTCCTTAAATATTTCCTTCGCATGTATATGTAGCCTGCACAACTTACTGCTGAACGACTCGTCCGTTAGTGTTGCTGAATTCCTTAGAAGAATAATGGGATAATTAACATTGAATTGGTCGAAGTTCTGTTTTAACTGCAACCAGTACACTAATTCTGCGCCTCCTCCTATATACGCTATATTAGGGAGGATCACTTCCTGGTATAGTGGCCGCATAACAACGTTCGGACTAAAACGCTCAGGAAACGATCTGATTTCTGAGCGCAGTTGTTCAGGCGTGAATAGAATATCCGTATTGAGGACATAATATAGACTATTATCTTCAACGATACGCTCACGCATATCGTTCTTCATATAGAAAAAGTTGATATCCCGGCTATTTACCTGAGGATCAAAGCCTGCCTCCTTTAGCTTTTTACTGGCTTCTGTAATGGCTGTAAAGCTTTTTTTCGCTAAGACATCCTCCTCAATAATATCAGCGAACTGTCGCTTTAAGGTGGGCTCATCGGCGTCTACAATGACGATACCATACTCTTCAAAGAGCGCATTTACAAGGTAGCGAGTTGCAGAGGCTAATGTCTTTTGTTCAAGATACGCAGTTTGTATTATTGACGCCAAGCGATCTGAATTTTCTGATATACCCAGAGAGTTCTGGTAAGTTCTTAGAGCGTCAGCTATCGTTTGAGGGTTCAAACGTCCGGTTGCTCCACTGACTTGAGCATCCCAGGAAATCTTTGTTCCAAAAAGCTTCACATTATTGATTTCCGCAAAATCATGATCTTCCGAGGCCATCCAATAAATAGGTACGAAGTCCTTATCTGGATACTTTGCCTTAAGCTCGCTAGCTAGATTTATTGCTGTTACTATCTTGTAGATAAAATAGAGCGGGCCAGTAAATATGTTGAGCTGGTGTCCTGTAGTAACAGTATAAGTGCTATCTTCCAACAGCAACTTGATATTACTGCTTACCTTTTCGTGAAGTGGGGCCGCCGTCAGAGTTTCAGCATATTGGCGGAACACTACATCATGGAGAGCCTGACGATCAGCAGTCACCTTTTTCTCAGCGATGAGCTTCTCGAAGTTCTCTAGGGTAGGAAAGTAAGATACGAAGGGTTTAAGTCTAGAATCCTGGGCCAAATAGCACAGAGCCGTGGATGAAAAACTGTTTGTTTCGTTATAATCGATGTAGGTTGCTTTCATCGCTTACGAAATTAGAGGAATTTTTCAATTCCTCAGGTTCTTATCATTTATTTGACAATTTGTCCATACAAATCGAAGTCCTCGGCCCTTTCAATGTTCGCGTGGACAAAGCTTCCTAAGGTAGCATAGTTACTAGACGCATGGAGCAAGACCTCATTATCAACCTCGGGAGAATCATATTCAGTCCGACCTACGAAGTAATCACCTTCTTTTTTGTCAATTAATACCTTGAATGTTTTGCCGACTTTTTCTTGATTCTTTTCAAAAGATATTTCCTGTTGAACATTCATGATTTCCTCGACACGTTGCTCTTTTACCTCTTCAGGAACATCGTCTATCAAAGAGTGTGCATGAGTCTTTTCCTCGTGTGAATAAGTAAAGCAGCCAAGTCTTTCGAAGCGTGTTTCTTCTACCCAGTCTCTCATTTCCAGGAAGTCTGATTCTGTTTCACCAGGATAGCCGCAAATTAAGGTAGTCCTCAATGCGATCTCAGGGACTTTGTCGCGTATAGCGCTTACAAGGTCGATCGTTTTTTGCTTGGTTATCCCGCGACGCATAGACTTCAGCATAGGATCACTGATATGTTGAAGTGGCATATCTAAGTACTTGCAGATATTATCGCGCTCATTCATAACATCAAGAACTTCCATAGGGAAGCCTGAAGGATATGCATATTGTAGTCTGATCCACTCTACACCAGCTACATCAGAAAGGTTGCGGAGCAACTCATCAAGATTACGCTTTCCGTAGAGGTCCAATCCGTAATAGGTCAGATCCTGTGCTATTAGAATCAGCTCCTTAGTGCCATTTCTCACCAGTCCTTTTGCCTCGTTAACAAGGTCGTCAATGGACTTTGAAACATGTTTGCCTCTCATTAGAGGAATTGCACAGAAGGAGCAGGGGCGATTGCAGCCCTCAGCTATCTTAAAATACGCAAAGTGGGATGGAGTAGTCAGCAGGCGTTCTCCGAGGAGCTCGTATTTATAATCAGCACCCAGATTAGATAAGATGTTCTGTAGATCATTTGTGCCGAAGAATGCATCAACGTTCGTGATCTCAGATTCCAGCTCTGGCTTATAGCGCTCTGAAAGGCATCCGGTAACGATCACTTTTCCTACTTTACCCTGCTCCTTCAATTCGCTATACTGAAGTATTGTATCAATTGACTCCTGCTTCGCATTATCGATGAAGCCACAAGTATTGATAACTATGATGTCATCTTTCGCAATAGTTTCAGACTCATGAACAACATCTATCATGTTTCCACGCAGTTGTCCCATTAACACTTCTGAGTCGTATATATTTTTAGAACAACCAAGGGTGATCACATTCACCTTAGGCTTCTTAACTGATTCTCTTTTTTTTGCACTATTCGTTATCATTCCATTCCCATCTAAGCGCCCTATTTAAAGAGGCTATTCACAAATTCTTTCCTGTCAAAAAGCTGAAGATCATTGATACCTTCTCCAACACCAATGTATTTGACCGGGATCTTGAATTGGTCGGAAATCCCGATAACAACACCACCTTTTGCAGTGCCGTCCAGTTTAGTCAGTGCCAGGGCATTTACATCAGTTGCTTGAGTAAACTGTTTGCACTGCTCAATAGCATTTTGTCCGGTCGATGCATCCAAGACCAGTAAAATCTCATGAGGAGCACCAGGCACTACCTTTTGCATCACTGTCTTGATCTTGGTAAGCTCATTCATTAGAGCCACCTTATTATGCAACCTGCCAGCAGTATCAATAATTACCACATCCTCGCCGTTGGAAACAGCCGAATGAATTGTGTCATAGGCAACAGAAGCCGGATCAGAACCCATTGCCTGAGCAACAACGCGTACACCAACACGCTCACCCCATAGCTTCAACTGATCAACGGCCGCAGCTCTGAATGTATCCGCAGCGCCAAGCACCACTTTATTGCCCGCTTGCTTCAGCTGATGAGCCAACTTTCCGATTGTTGTAGTCTTGCCTACACCATTTACCCCTACAACCATAATCACATAAGGCTTATGGTTGCCATACTCAAAGCTTTCAAAATCGCTGCTGTTATTCTCCGCTAAGAGTTGTTGGATCTCATCCTTCAGGAGATTGTTGAGTTCAGACGTGCCGAAGAACTTGTCCCTCGCAACCCGCGCCTGTATACGATCAATAATTTTTAGCGTAGTAGCTACCCCTACATCAGATGTGACAAGGATTTCCTCAACGTTGTCCAGAACTTCATCATCGACAGTTGATTTACCTATCACAGCCTTTGTAAGTTTGGAAAAGAGACCGTCCTTAGTCTTTTCCAGTCCTTTATCTAAAGCTTCCTTTTCGACAGGTGTAGTTTCCTTCTTTTTAAAAAAATCGAATAATCCCATTGTGGTGTAATATGCTGACTATACAAAAAAAGCCCTCCTGATGTAGATCGGGACGGCTCCTTAATATTTTTAAAGGAATAAGCTCACTAAGCTTTTTTAGCTTCAGCAATAGCGTCTTTAACGTGGTCGTTATGTGCCATAATTTCTTTAAAAGTGTAAGCGCCGGTTTTGTCAGACTTAACCATTGTGATCACCTTAGAATACTCTTTGCCTTTTCCTGTTTTCAGGGTTGCAACTACTTTCTTTGCCATCTCTTTATACTTTAATTAGGTAAGAGCCTAAATTATTTAATTTCTTTATGAACAGTTACTTTCTTTAGGAAAGGATTGAATTTCTTCAGCTCCAAACGCTCAGTAGTGTTCTTCTTATTTTTGTTGGTGATATAACGAGACATCCCAGGTTCGCCACTAGCCTTGTGTTCTGTGCATTCTAAAATCACCTGAACACGGTTACCTTTCTTAGCCATTTTCTTCTTTTTAAATTAATTAAACGAATCCTTGCTTAAGGAATTTATTAATCACGGCGCTGATTCCGTTCTTATTAATAGTTTTGATTGCTGAAGTAGAAACTTTCAGCGTAATCCAGCGGCCTTCTTCAGGAATGTAAAATTTCTTTACTTTCAGGTTAGGATAAAATTTGCGCTTAGTCTTAACGTTTGAGTTAGAAACGTTATGACCTTTCATTGCCATTTTTCCTGTTAAATCACAAATTCTCGACATGACTATGTTGTGTATCTTTTTGTAAAAATCAGTCTCTTAAAGAGTTTGCAAATATCATAAGAATAAATTTAAATCGCAATATTTTTTAGCTAATTATTTTAATTACATCATTTTCCTCTTCGGGTGTATCTCATTTGCGTTGTGGCTGCATTTCTGAATTTTCTGTCCCGACTTTGCAGTCTGACGCATTATCTGGCCATGTGATTCGTTTGATGCGTATTGGCATCACTTTGACCCAAGAAATAGCATCTGCTGATATCTATTATTAAATCGGCACAAAAGTAAAATCGTCAGCAGCTTGTTTCAAACTAAGATGTAGCTACTATTCATTCAGGAAAGAATCCTTCTATTCAAATAACGACGTTATTACCATCCAATACCATAAACACACATCCTCAAGGGTAACGAGAGATCTCCAGAATATCTTCATTATTCATACCGAGCCTAAATGCGATGATCACCTCCAACTCCACGAATTCAATTACTTTCACTACAGCACACATCATCAAGCAGCTGTGTCAACATGTTTTTCGATTTTTTAGCCTTTCTATTCCATAATATTTATAATTTCAAGCCTGCTAATCAAAACTAATCTAAAATTATGGCCAATACTTCAGTCTCTACGCCGGTGGAGGGAAAAACTAATCTTTGGAGCGTGATAACCGCCTCCTCGGTAGGAACCCTCATCGAATGGTATGACTTTTACATTTTCGGTAGTCTTGCAACTATCCTATCAACTCAATTTTTTCCCTTAGAAAATCCTACCGCTGCATTTCTTTCCACTTTGGCCACATTCGCCGCCGGATTTATCGTTCGCCCATTTGGAGCACTTGTTTTTGGCCGGCTTGGAGACCTGATCGGAAGAAAATATACCTTCTTACTTACTCTCGTTCTCATGGGCGGATCAACCTTCGCAATAGGTCTAATTCCTGGATTCTCCTCAATCGGTTATGCCGCGCCTATTCTGGTCTTACTGCTACGCCTGATCCAGGGCCTTGCCTTGGGAGGCGAATACGGGGGAGCGGCCACTTACGTAGCTGAGCATGCTCCCGCAAACAAACGCGGCTTTTACACAAGCTTTATCCAGACAACGGCGACAATGGGACTCTTCCTATCACTGGGAGTTATACTTCTGATCAGGCATCTCGTTGGGGTTGAGGCCTTCAACAGCTGGGGATGGCGCATTCCGTTTATTCTCTCTTCCGTGCTGGTATTCGTATCGATTGTAATTCGGATGAAAATGCATGAATCTCCGCTTTTCGCAAAAGTTAAAGCAGAAGGAAAGACAGTGAAAAATCCTTTGAAAGAATCCTTCGGAAGAAAGGAAAACCTTAAGATGGTACTTCTTGCGCTCTTCGGAGCCACTGCAGGTCAGGGAGTAATTTGGTACACCGGACAGTTTTACGCCCTGTCGTTTATCCAGAAAACAATGAGTGTCGAATTCGTACAATCAAACTACATCATTGCTATCGGTCTCCTCCTGGCAACCCCATTCTTCATTGTTTTTGGCGGATGGTCCGATAAGATTGGAAGACGGAACATTATGATGGCCGGTATGCTCTGTGGAATTCTGTTCTATCGTCCAATTTACAAACAGATGTATGCCTTATCTGATGTTACTACGATGGTTGAAGTTCCTTCCAGTACCAAAATCGAGCGAAAAACTATAAAAAATGATCTTGGGGAAACGCAGGTTGTACAAACCACAGAACGGCACTTTACAGACGGCACTATCCAAAGGAAAATCAATTCTCAGAGCGTTAATTCCAAACCAGTTGAAAGCACGGAGATAGTTTTACCCACCTCCTCATTCTGGATACTCGTAGCGCTTGTTTTTGTGCAGGTTCTCTTTGTCACGATGGTTTACGGGCCGATTGCAGCATTCCTGGTCGAACTGTTTCCTACCAATATACGTTATACTTCCATGTCACTACCTTACCACATCGGGAATGGCGTATTTGGAGGATTGACACCGTTCATCGCCATCAGTCTGACCTCCCTGCCAGGAGCGACACCCTTCGACGGTCTGTGGTATCCAATAGGAGTAGCCGCTCTGTGTCTGATAATAGGCCTGGTATATATTAACAAAAGTACTTACAATACAACGAACGACTAAAAATGAATTCATTACGCAAATACCTCGGAATAATTTGGTTGCTCTTAGGCGTTATACTGGGCGGATATCTGTTCTACCAAGCAGCAGAGGCTTTAAGCTCGCCTACTACAAATGCAGAAGACTATGTATTCTGGATCGTCATCGTAACGATCTTTATCCCGATCTTAATCGGTTTCATATTATTCGGATATTACGCTTATAAGGGGGAATACAGTCGTGAGATCCATCAAAAATAAATATTCATACAGACACCATAATAATGAGAGAATTAAAAATTTCTTCTTTTGAGAATTACAAGGAAGTTTACGATTACAGTGTAAAACAGCCTGAAAAGTTCTGGTCAGAGATAGCAGAGAACTTTAGCTGGCGGAAGAAATGGGATAATGTCGTAAGCTGGAACTTTCGCGATCCGGAGATCAAGTGGTTTGAGGGCGCGAAGGTCAATATTACAGAGAACTGCCTCGACAGACACCTGGAACATAACGGCGATACGCCTGCTATCATTTGGGAGCCTAACGATCCCGAAGAGGAACACCGCATACTTACTTACAAACAATTGCATGATAAGGTCTGCCAGTTTGCCAACGTTCTGAAGAACAACGGAGTGAAAAAAGGCGACCGCGTCTGTATCTATTTACCTATGGTTCCCGAGCTGGCAATAGCCGTCCTGGCTTGTGCACGAATAGGAGCTGTCCATTCCGTTATCTTCGGAGGATTTTCAGCTCAGTCTATTGCCGATCGTATAAACGATGCAGACTGCTCTGTAGTTGTAACCGCCGATGGAGGCTTCAGAGGACCTAAAGATATTCCTCTAAAGGAGGTAATAGATGATGCACTTGTTCAATGTCGAAGCGTATCCCGGGTAATCGTTCTCACCCGTAGCCGCACGGCCGTGTCAATGATCAAGGGACGTGACGTATGGTGGGAAGATGAGATCAAGAAGGTAGAAACTCAGGGAAACCCTGATTGCCCGCCAGAAGAAATGGATGCTGAAGATGTCTTATTTATCCTTTATACGTCCGGTTCAACCGGAAAACCAAAAGGCATTGTCCACACTTGTGGCGGCTATATGGTTTTCGCAGGCTATACATTTGCAAATGTGTTCCAGTATCAGCCGGAAGAAATTTACTTCTGTACTGCCGATATTGGCTGGATCACCGGCCATACCTACATCGTTTATGGCCCTCTTAGTCAGGGAGCAACAACGCTTCTATTTGAGGGCGTTCCGACATGGCCAGGGCCAGATCGCCTGTGGAATATCGTAGACGAATACAAAGTTAACATTCTCTATACCGCTCCAACCGCAATACGTTCCTTGATGAGTTTTGGAGACGAAGTATTGCAGGGCAAAGATCTTAGCTCCATCGCCAAGTTGGGATCGGTAGGGGAACCTATAAATGAAGAAGCATGGCACTGGTTTAACGAGAAAATCGGAAAGGGTCAGGCGCCAATTACAGATACATGGTGGCAAACAGAAACCGGAGGGATCATGATCAGTCCCATCGCCGGAATCACGCCAACAAAGCCCGGTTACGCAACACTTCCACTTCCCGGAATTCAACCGTGCCTGGTCGACGAAAATGGAAAAGAAATCTCCGGAAATGGCGTAAGCGGGAACCTTTGTGTCAAATATCCATGGCCTGGAATGCTTCGTACAACCTACGGAGATCATGAACGTTGCAGACAAACCTATTTTTCCGCATACCCGGATATGTACTTCACCGGCGACGGTTGTTTAAGAGACGAAGACGGTTACTATAAGATAACAGGTCGCGTGGATGATGTCTTAAATGTATCAGGTCACCGTATCGGTACTGCTGAAGTAGAGAATGCTATAAATATGCACTCTGATGTTGTTGAGAGCGCTGTTGTCGGCTACCCTCACGCCATCAAAGGACAGGGTATTTACGCATATGTCATTCTGGGGAACTCTACACATAACGACAAAGAGTTGGTCACTAAAGACATCTTAAAAACCGTCACCCGCCTTATCGGCGCCATTGCCAAACCAGACAAAATACAGTTCGTTGCAGGCCTTCCCAAGACTCGTTCAGGCAAGATCATGAGAAGAATTCTACGTAAAATAGCAGAAGGTGAGACCGGCAATTTTGGAGACACCAGTACACTTCTCGATCCCGCTGTGGTCGAGGAAATCAGACAAGGAGCCCTGTAGTCGTCAAACAATTTCCAATACGGCCTGTTGTTATGATATTATCTATTTAAAAACATATATCATGGACAAGCTAGAATTAAAAGGAAAGTGGAACGAAATAAAAGGAAAAGTTAAACAAGCATATGGCGATCTGACCGACGATGATTTAGCATATCAGGAAGGACAGGAAGACGAGCTGTACGGTAGACTTCAATCTAAAACAGGTAAAACCAGGGACGAAGTAGTCGAATGGTTGAGAGGCCTATAACTTAACAAAAGGCGGTTTAGTTCATCTAAGCCGCCTTTTTTATTGCTATTTTATTTCCTTTGGCATCAGTTTTATAAATTTTGTTGAGTCAGAATCAAAATAGCTGTTCATAGACACCTTTCCGTCTTCTGTTTTCATCGCCATCTCTCCGTTGATTGCTATCTTATCGCCAACTTTTAATTTCGCAATTGCATCTCTTACTTTGTCATCATCCTGAGGGATAAGCATCGCAAACCGAACCCCATAAATCGACGAATCAGCAGCTCCCGCACTCTTCAAATCCAGTTTGTCAACTGCAATATTCTCTACATTAAAAGTCCAATTTTTAAACGTTAGTGCATTGTCGCGCACATACTTGTTCAGATTAGTAATTACTCTAGTCTTCAAGACCTCTTTGTTCTGAAAAATGTTAACGGTATCCTGCGTCTGTTTCAAACGTACAAGAAACTGCTTTTGCGATGGATCAGCCTTTTGTTCGCAGGACATTGAAATTAAGAGGCCAGCCAGGCCGGCCAGGTGTAAGGTTCTTTTCATATTAATCGGTTTATCAAACAAATCAATACAAAAGTATTCTGATTGTCAAGCGTTTAAACATCTATATACACTCGCTTTTACGCCTTAATTATCAAGATGCAGCTCAAAAATATCATTTAGAAGCTTTAAAGCCTGTTTTAAGATCCATTATAAATTGTAAATATTTTTGTTGATCAAGGGCGGGCAATCTGCCATCTGCGTTTATCATATATTCCAGCTTTAGATGGCAGGTCTCGAAGCTCTAACCTTCCAATCGCAAATCTTATTGCCGCTGAAATAAAAAGGAATTGTAGTTTTGGGCAATGGAAAAAAACAAGGCTGTCTTTCTCGACCGTGACGGCGTATTAAATCGAGAGTTAGGAGATTACGTGTGCAAGCTTGAAGACTTTCACGTTCTGGAGCATAACTTCGAGCCCCTGAAAGCATTACAAGGCAGGGGATACCTGCTGATAGTCATCACCAATCAGGGCGGAACAGCTAAAGGCTGGTATAGTGAAGAAACCCTGGCTCAGATGCATGATCACCTTAAGGCAATTTACGAAGCACAGGGTATTCACCTCACAGAAATATATTACTGCAGGCATCATCCAGATTATAATGGCAAATGTATGTGCAGAAAGCCAGGCTCGCTGATGCTGGAAAAAGGCGTCGCCAGGTTCAATATCGACGCTTCAAAGTCTTATTTCATAGGCGACAGGGAGCGGGATGTCATAGCAGGGGAGGCCGCAGGACTAACCGGTATCCTGATCGATTCCGATCAGCCGATCAGCGAGGTACTTCATCAAATCGCATAAAAAGCCGCACTGCCCCATAAAGTATCTAACTTTCCAGGGGCAGTGCAAGAGATAGCCTCAATATATTTATTTTAATGCGCCGGAGTATGTTCTTCTATCGTTGCTTTGTTCAAAAAAACGAATTTCTGATCAAAAACATCTAAGACAATCCGACTGTCCTTATCAATCTTCCCCGCAAGAATATCCTTCGATAGCTCATTCAAAATACGTTTCTGAATAACCCTCTTCAGCGGACGGGCACCAAACTGCGGATCGTAACCCAGCTGTGCCAGCCAGTCCAGCGCCTCATCAGAAGCCTCAATCTCTACACCCATCTCAGCAAGCGTCTGCTGAACATGTTTGAATTGCAGCGAAACAATATCACGCAGTTCACTTCTGTCTAATGGCGTAAACATAATCAGCTCATCAATTCTGTTCAGGAATTCCGGACGGATCGTCTGTTTGAGCAGCTCAAAGATCTGGTTCTTGGTCTTAGCAACAATCTCATCCCGGTTGGTATCAATCAGCGTGCTGAAATTCTCCTGGATCAGATGAGAGCCAATATTCGAAGTCATAATAATGATCGTATTCTTGAAATTTACTACACGACCCTTATTATCAGTCAAACGACCATCATCCAATACCTGTAGCAGGATGTTGAACACATCCGGGTGAGCCTTCTCAATCTCATCAAGCAAGATCACGCTGTAGGGCTTACGTCTCACCGCCTCAGTCAGTTGTCCGCCTTCATCATAGCCCACATATCCCGGAGGCGCACCTATTAGCCGGGATACCGCATGTCTTTCCTGGTACTCACTCATATCAATCCGTACCATCGAACCCTCATCATTGAACAGAAACTCCGCCAGCGCCTTTGCCAGCTCCGTCTTCCCAACTCCCGTTGTACCCAGGAATATGAACGAACCGATCGGCTTACGCTTATCCTGCAGTCCAGCGCGAGAACGACGAATCGCATCCGATATCGCCTCAATAGCCTCATTCTGTCCAGCTACACGCTTGTGCAACTCTTCCTCCAGATGCAGCAATTTTACACGCTCGCTTTGGATCATCTTCGTAACCGGAATACCGGTCCAGCGCGATACAACCCCCGCAATATCATCCGAAGTCACTTCCTCTTTCAGCATGCGGCTGTCCGACTGCTTTTCAGCCAGCTCAGCTTTCAGCTTTTCAACTTGATCCTGAGCCTCTTTGATCTTACCGTAGCGGATCTCCGCTACACGACCATAATCGCCCGCCCGTTCAGCCTGCTCAGCCTCAAGCTTATAGTTCTCTATTTGCTCACCAAGACTGTTAATTCCATCCACCAGGTCCTTTTCTCCTTGCCATGCAGCCCTCAGCGAATCCCGATCGGCAGAAAGGTTTGCAATCTCTTCACTCAGCTCCTGCACCTTTTTATCATCATTCTCACGCTTGATAGCTTCACGCTCAATCTCCAGCTGCATGATCTTACGTTCCAGCTCATCCACCGCTTCGGGCACAGAATCCATTTCCAGACGAAGCTTAGACGCCGCCTCATCCATCAGGTCGATCGCCTTGTCCGGTAAGAAGCGGTCTGATATATAACGTTGAGAAAGCTCCACCGCCGCAATGATCGCCTCGTCCTTGATCCGCACCTTATGGTGAGTCTCATAACGCTCTTTCAGTCCACGCAGAATCGAAATAGCATCCTGTGTATCGGGCTCATCTACGGTAACCTTCTGGAACCTGCGTTCCAGCGCCTTGTCTTTCTCAATATATTTTTGGTATTCATTTAAAGTAGTCGCGCCAATCGCACGAAGCTCGCCGCGGGCAAGAGCAGGCTTCAGAATGTTCGCTGCATCCATAGCACCCTCGCCACCACCTGCACCAACAAGCGTATGGATCTCGTCAATAAACAAGATAATTTCCCCGTCACTTTGCGTAACTTCCTTGATTACAGCTTTCAGACGTTCCTCAAATTCCCCTTTATACTTAGCGCCCGCTACAAGCGCACCCATATCCAGAGAAAAGACGGTCTTCGACTTCAGGTTCTCAGGCGCATCTCCTTTGATTATCCTGAACGCAATACCTTCAGCAATAGCCGTTTTACCAACCCCCGGTTCACCAATCAAAATAGGGTTGTTCTTCGTACGACGCGAAAGAATCTGAATCACCCGTCTGATCTCCTCATCCCGGCCAATCACCGGATCAAGTTTTCCCGACTCCGCATACTCGTTCAAATTACGCGCATACTTGTTCAGCGCATTGAAAGTTGCCTCCGCATTCTGATCAGTGACCTTATGATCGCCACGCAGATCAACGATTGCCTTTTTCAAATCCTTCTCCGTAACGCCCGAATCCTTCAGAAGTGAACTGACTTTTCCGGATGTGGTCAATATCCCAAGCAAAATATGCTCTACCGAAATAAATTCATCCTTAAATTCCTTCAGATAAGCCTGAGCCTTCTGCAAAGCAGAATTAGTATCCGATGAGAGGTATATATTGCTCCCGCTAACTTTCGGATAGCTTTGAATTTCTGCATCCAGAATAGTGTTCAGACGGTTAATATTAACATTTAGTTTCTTCAGAAGGAAATGAACAACGTTTTCATCCACCATCAGCAAACCTTTCAACAGGTGGGCGTTCTCGATGGCCTGCTGCTGATTCCCTTCAGCAATCTCAGAAGCCTTCTGCACAGCTTCCTGGGCCTTTATGGTATAATTGTTAAAGTTCATATCTTTTCCTTTTTGCATTATAACACACAAAAAAAAAGCCAGAACCTAAAAGGATCCGGAGATATGAAATTTTGTCGGTTAAATATATTTCTTGCTGACTAAAAGTCTGTTTGATAAAGAGTTATATGAATATTTGTCCGGAAATACCAAAAGCCTACGATAAAGCCTTTTTCAAAGCACTGACTTCATGTGCAGTTAGTTTCTTAAGCGGGCCGCTGGCCATCACCTTCATCATCATATTAAGCTCGGCAGATACCGTAAGCACAGCCTCTGTTGTATTATCGCCCATGTCGGCAACCAACCATCTCATCTCTACATGAAAGGGAACCTCAGAACCCGGTACAATAATAACACTCGTGTCAGAAATCCTGTTCGATATCTTCAACGAAAGTTTAGCCATATTCTGAATGGAAAAACTAGCCTCATCAACAGAAGAACGCCATTCTGAGATCATCTCCGGCATCAATTGCTCATGATTATTAAAGTCCGCCAGAAAAGCATATACCTCTTCTACCGGTCTGTTTATATTTTCCTTGCTTTCAAAAACTGTCATACCAATTAAGATAAGTTAGATACAGACTCACTCCATTCAACGGGGTTGTCTCTCCATTTTCTTAACAGCTCAACATCCTCTTTTGTTATAAAACGATGTTCAGACGCATATTCAATCAAAGCATTATAGTTAGATAGCGTTGAGAAACGACATCTCGCATTTTTAAAGTTTTCCGTTGCTTCGGGTAGACCATAGCTAAATATTGCTACAATGCCGGCTACATCACAACCTGCAGCGCGCAGCGCCTCAACCGCCCGGATGCTGCTTTTTCCCGTAGAAATCAGGTCCTCAACGAGTACAACACGCTGACCTTCGTGTACTTCACCCTCTATCAGACTTCCGGTGCCATGATCTTTCGCTTTCGCGCGAACATACGCAAATGGCAGACCAAGGTCTTGTGCAACAAGTGCACCTTGTGGAATTCCTGCAGTAGCGACGCCGCAAATAACACCTACAGATCCATACTCTTCCTGAATCAACGCAGAAAGATTTTGACGGATGTAAGTTCTTATGGCTGGATATGAAAGAGTTATGCGATTATCACAGTAAATAGGCGATTTTAATCCCGAAGCCCAGGTAAATGGTTTGGTAGGTTGTAGTTTTATTGCTTTTATTTGTAACAAAAATTCGGCAACTTTCTGCTCAATCTCACTTTTGTTGATCATGACACAAATGTATAGAATTTATATTAACGAAACAGCTTTAATCATCTCAGAATTTGTTCCTAAAGGGCTTGGTAAATTTCAAAATATTGACCCTCAATCGTTTGTATTTCGTGATTTTTATAAACAAGCCAGGAAGAGCGGACCTGAAATTCACCTTATTTTGGTCGATAATGCGAAGGATTACTTTAAAAAGTTGCGCAAAGCGTACCAGGTCATCAAAGCTGCCGGAGGAATAGTTGCAAACCAGGATCAGCAGTATCTTTTCATTTTCAGAAAAGGAAAATGGGATCTTCCGAAAGGAAAATTAGATGAAGGCGAGAAAACCAGGAGTGCCGCTGTAAGAGAAGTGGAAGAAGAATGTGGCATCAAGGTAGGACGTCTTCTCGATAAGCTAACCAATACGTGGCACGTATATGAAGAGCGGGGAGAGGTCATTTTCAAGAAAACCAGTTGGTATAATATGGAAGCCCCAAAACAGAAACTTATTCCACAACTTGAAGAAGATATTACCGATGCGCGATGGATGTCAAAAGACGACTTCGGATCCATCAAAATGAATACCTATCCAACCATAAGCAACATCATAGATCTACTTAAGTCAACACTATAAAAACCGTAACGCCTCTTTGGGCACAAACTTGCTGATATCGCCGTCATGCCTTAAAATGTCGCGGACGATTGTGGAACTGATGGACGAGTATCCCGGGTTGCTAACTATAAAAATACTTTCAATGCTGGGTTCAAGTTCATGGTTCATCTGCGCAATCGCCTTTTCGTACTCGAAGTCTGATACCGTACGAATACCCCTCAGCATATATAAGGCACCAATCTCCTTACAAAAATCAATGGTCAGCCCTTCATAAGCCGTCACTTCAATCCGGGGCTCGTCAGCAAAAACCGCCTCCATCATCTGAATGCGGGTCTCAGGACTAAGCAACGCGTTTTTGTTACTGTTCTTTCCTATACCTATGACTACCTTGTCGAATAAGGACACAGATCTTTTGATGATGTCAACATGAGCAATGGTAATGGGATCAAATGATCCAGGGAAAAGGGCTATCTTCATGCTTAATAAAGGTATAATTATTTCGGTTCTTTTAGCTCAAAAAAGCTGAAAGACGAGTATCCATATTTTCTCTGTTCAACAAAGTTCGGATGGTCCGTCAGCTTTTTCATAGTATGATGCTCTACAATCAGCACGCCCCCCGGGTTCAGCAGATTTCTTTCAAAAACAAGTTGTGGGATCAGTGGAATCTCAGCAATATCATAAGGCGGATCAGCAAATATCAGGTCGTATTTGTCCGTTTCCTCCCGTAGATATTTAATTACATCAGCCCGTTGCGGCTTTATCGCGTCAAGGGCATATTGCTTTACCACCGCACGCAGAAAATTATAACACCCCCGGTCAAGATCCACAGAAACAATATCCTGCACACCCCGCGATGCAAACTCAACCGAAACGCTTCCCGTACCACTAAAAAGATCGAGTACCTTCAACTCCTCCAGGTCATACTGATTGTGCAATATATTGAACAGCGCCTCTTTAGCCATATCCTTGGTAGGGCGCACTGGTAAACCAGCCGGTGGATTAAGGCGTATCCCCTTGAGTTTTCCGCTTATTATTCGCATAAACTCATACTAAGTAGTGAGAAGAACTGGTGGGATGGCAGTAACTTGAAAGAGTCAGGATGCTTAACCATTGACGTACTGTCACTGAATCGTATATGTTGGAAATAACGCGCAATCCTTTTATAAAGCTCACTGTATTTTTCGATCTCACCGGCTAGTAGCACAGGAGTGCCCGGCTGAAGGTCGAACTGTTGCTTAACCAGCAGCAGGTAGTAGTTGAAATCATCGGCATTCTCAAACGAAAAGATGTTGTAGAAAACAAACTCCCCGTCTGATACGATCACCATTTCAAAAGAGCCTGAATTGAACTGGATGAACACCTTCAGTCCGCTTACATCCAGAGAACCTTTCAGAGCGCTTTCAATAAGTGCCTCCGCCTGTGAATAAACTACCGCATTCGGAAATCTCTTCTTCAACGGAGCAATCACGCTGTCTTCAACAGCACTTATAGCATGAATCTTGCCCTCAAGCATAGTATTTGTGAAAGTACTTGTCGGCTTCGTGCTCTGAACAAAGTTTTTAAAGCTTGACAAAGGACTTTCCGCGTATAGCTCCGTAGGTATAAAAACAAAGTTGAACGTCTCAGAACTTACTTTGACCTGTCCGAACCTTTGGTTTAAATACTTATTTTGAGCCGCTAGTCCCGCGAATGCGTCTTCCATAGAACCAGAAAGCACTCCATCATATATAACATACAGCTCGTTCGATTGTATGTTCCTTATGGCATAAGATAGCTTATGTTTGTTATGCTTGATGAGCAATTCACACGAACCGGCCTGGTCAGGCAGGTAGTTTTTATCTTTCAGATGAAGTGTTCCGACATTGTTCATTACAGCAAAACTAAATGTTTTTTAGAAGGAATTCGCATTTTTGCATGTCAATATGAAGGTAAGTGATCTCCTGAACCAAAACTTCGGCCTCAATCCCACCAGTCAACAGCTGGAAGTATTCAAAAAGCTGGAACGCTTTTTAACCTCTGAGGATCCCAGGGCTTGCTTCGTCATGCGGGGTTACGCCGGAACCGGGAAAACTACTATTATCGGTTCATTGGTCAGGATCTTCCCGAGATTGAAGCTAAAGTCTTCTCTTATGGCGCCTACGGGACGAGCAGCAAAGGTCATCAGCAATTATTCCGGCAGAAAGGCCTTTACCATCCACAAAAAGATCTACCGCAAGAAAAACGCTGCTACTTTGGAAATGGATTTTGTGCTAGGACATAACATTGCAGAAGATACGATATTTATTGTCGACGAGTCGTCCATGATCTCGAATGAAGAGGGAGGCTTTGGTAAGCATGGACTGCTTCAGGATCTGATCTCCTACGTTTATCAGGGCAAGAACTGCAAGCTTTTGCTAGTAGGAGATACGGCGCAGCTTCCTCCTGTGGGCTCAGACTCCAGTCCGGCTCTCGACCCCACATTACTAAGTGACGGCTTCGGTCTCCACGTCCATTATCATGAAATGACAGACGTGGTCCGGCAGCAGAAGCTCTCCGGCATCCTCTATAACGCAACCAACCTGCGCGAGCTCATCCGCACCGGCAAAACAGAGTTTCCGAAAATCAAGGTGGCTGGCTATCCGGACATCTATCAAATGACAGGAGAGAAGCTCTCCGAAGGCCTTCATTACGCCTACAGCAAGTTCGGTATGGAAAACACCCTCGTGATCTGCAGGTCGAACAAGAACGCCAATAACTACAATCAACAGATCCGCAACCGCATCCTCACCCGCGAGGATGAACTTACCGGCGGCGATTACCTCATGGTGGTCCGCAATAATTATTTCTGGCTCGAAAAGGAAGAATCCTCCAACGCCTTCATCGCTAACGGCGACATCGCAAAAGTTCGTAAGGTCCGCAATATCCAGGAGCTTTACGGCTTCCGCTTCGCCGATGTGGTGCTCGATTTTATCGATTACCCCGATGAAGAGCCGCTCAATTGCAAGATCCTCTTAGACACCATCTATGCAGACGGTCCCGGCCTCAGCAGGGAAGATGGGCGTCGGTTCTATGAAGAGGTTATGAAAGATTACGCCGACATCCGCGACAAGAACAAGCGGATGGAGGAGCTCAAGAAGAATCCCTGGTACAATGCCCTTCACGTGAAGTTCTCCTATGCCGTCACCTGCCACAAAGCACAAGGCGGACAGTGGGATGCGGTGTTCGTAGACCAGGGCTATATGACCGACGAAATGATGAACACCGATTTTCTCCGGTGGCTCTACACCGCCGTCACACGTTCTGTTAAAGAGCTTTACCTCGTCAACTTCAGTGAAAAGTTTTTCTAAACAAAGCACGTAATTCGCAAACCTGCGTCACACAATGCTGTTATAAGTCTAATGGTCATAGAAATCTCTTATTTGACCTTTTGACCTGATAAGTCAAATATAAAGCACAAATTTGCGTCATTATGTTCAGAAGGCTTTTGTTCTTTTCCGTTCTAAGTGTTGCCTTGCTCCAGGCCTGCAGCAGTATAGAATATAGTCCCAATCAATCATCTGACTCAAAAAGTCCCCGGGATCTTAATAAAAAATCCCTCGCCAGATTAGCCGAAACACCCGGCGACGATACTATCCGCTTTGTGCTTACAGGCGACAGTCAGCGTGAATACAAATACTCAAAAAAGCTGGTTGATGTTGTAAACAAGATCCCTGGTGTAGACTTCGTGTTCCTGGCAGGAGATATCTCCGACTTCGGACTTCTTCAGGAGATGGAATGGGTCCACAGCATCTTTTCGAAATTAAAGATGCCCTACATAGGCGTCATCGGTAACCATGACCTTGTAGCCAACGGGGAAGAAGCCTTTATAAAGATGTTCGGCGAATTAAACTTTAGCTTTGTCTACCAGGGAGTGAAGTTTATCTGCCATAATACCAACAGCCGGGAAGCTAAGTTTAGCGGCAACGTTCCGGATCTCCCCTGGCTGGCTCAGCAGCTGAAGCCCCAGGAAGGGGTCAGTGCCTATATTCCCGTGGCGCACGTGCCGCCTGACGGCATTGACTTTGATCCGAGGCTTCTTGATGAATACACCAGGATGATTAACCGCTCACCCAATACCCTGGCCGCACTTTTCGCCCACACGCATTCGCATGACGTCTATTATTTCTATGGTGACCCTATTCCATATCTCATTACCGATGCTATTGAACATCGTCAGTTCCTGCTGATCGAGATCGTTAACGGTAAACTTAACTACAAAAACATTGAATATTAAATACCTCATCGGAGCACTGTTTGCCACCTTTCTCCTTGCGCAGACAAATACAGCAAGAGCACAGTTTCCCGAACGGCTTATCCCCAAATCTGTGCTATCGCAATATGCCGGAAGTATCGGTTTTTTCAGTGCAGGAGCAGGGTATGAGCTTTTTAAAAATGACAGAGGATCCCTGGATTTTATGTACGGATTTGTTCCGAAGAACAAGGGTGGAAGACTGCATATAACTACCGTTAAATTTGCTTACAGACCTTTCGAAGTCAAGCTGAATGACTGGGCTAAGCTATATCCCGTCAATCCGGGGGCCTTTCTAAGTTATCACTTCGGACCAAAGTTCGATTTTCAATGGGACAAGGATACCTATGAAAAAGGATACTACTGGTGGTCTACAGCCCTCCGTCCGCATATCTCGCTGGGTACAGAAGTAAAGATCGATACCCGCAAGGTGGCTCCGTCTCTTAATATCAAATCGCTCAGCATATATTCAGAATTCAATACCAACGAGCTTTATCTGGTAAGTTATTACCAGAACGCAGGAACACTCTCTGTAACCGATATTTTTAAACTCGGCTTTGGAGTACGCGTAGCTTTTTAGAATCTGGTTTTATTTAGTTAAGCTATATTTGCGGTCTATCATTTCTGATTTACATGTTTCGTAATCTCGTCGTTTTACTGCGTTACTTCACTTTCTGGATCATTTTCTTCTTCCTGGAAAGAGCAGTCTTTGTTCTTTATAATATGGGCAGGTTAAGCGACGTCCCGATCGGCGAAATCATGAAGACCTTTCTTTATGGACTCTGGATGGATGCTTCCATGGCCGGTTACATCTGTGTTCTGCCACTGGTAGTCTATGTCGTGCTCTGGCTTGTCCCACGGGCAAGCATCCCTGTAAAGATCATCAAAGTGTACAGCTACCTGCTGATTATCCTTTTTTCCATTGCTACAGTCATCAATTTCAATATATACCGTGAGTGGGGAACCAAACTTAACTTCCGGGCCTTCGAATTTGCTTTCGGTTCACCGTCAGAGGCTATGGCAAGCACGGCATCGTCCCCTATACTGCTCACACTCGTTATACTTGTGGCCCTGCTAGCGTTCTCTATATTCATGTTTCACCTGCTGGTACGATTTGAAATTGTCAAACAAGGGAACATTTTCCTGAAGCTGGTAATCGGCCTCTTCATAATGGGCCTGAATTTTCTCGCTATACGCGGAGGCTGGCAGCTTTCTCCAATGAACGAGAGCATGGCATATTTCTCGCAGAAACCGATCCTGAATTACGCCGCTGTAAATACAGAGTGGGGTCTTATTCGCGACATGATGAAAGCGGGATCGACAAGCAAGAATGTATTTGTTTTTTACACTCCGCAAGAAGCTAAGGCCATCGTACAGGATCTCTACACCCGGCCCGAGGGAGAAAGTACCCGCGTCATGCAAGCCGAAAAGCCCAATATTGTGCTTATTATCATGGAGAGCCATACCGGTAATGTGGTAGAAAGCCTCAGAGGAGAAAAGGGGGTTAGTCCGGAAATGGAGAAGCTTATCAGCGAGGGGCTCTTCTTCGATCAGGTATATTCTTCCGGCAGCCGCACCGACAAAGGTGTCGTCTCCGTTCTAAGCGCCTTCCCTGCTCAGGGCAAGCGAAGCATCATGAAGGAGAACAGTAAGCAGGTCAAGATCCCCGCCCTGTCTTCTACCTTCGTAAATCAGGGCTATTCCACCTCCTTCTATTATGGCGGAGAGAGCCGGTTCTTCAATATGAAGTCTTATTTGCTGAGTCATAACTATCAGGAGATAGTCGACCGAAATGATTTCGCAAGCAAGGATCTGAGTTCTAAATGGGGGGCCTTTGATGGAGCAGTGTATCTCAAGATGCTCGACCAGCTGGGGCAGAAGCCTTCACCTTTTTTTAGTACCTTCCTCACCCTGACGAATCACGAACCGTTCGACTTGCCGGGCAAACCGCATTTCCTCGGAGATGACGTTCAGAATAAGTTCCGTAGCACAGCCTTTTACGCAGATTCATGCCTCGGAGCCTTTATTAGAGAAGCTAAGACCAAAAGCTGGTACAAAAATACGCTGTTTATCATGGTGGCCGATCACGGGCATTATCTGCCCTACGAGAATCTGGAAATTTCCGATCCAAAGCGCTACCGTGTACCGTTGATCTTTTTCGGAGAAGTCATCAAACCGGAATTCAGGGGTACCAGGATCCATAAAGTGGGCAACCAGACGGATATTGCATCAACTCTGCTGAGCCAGCTGAACATCGACCCTAGCGCCTACCCCTGGAGCCGCGACCTGCTGCACCCGCAAACCCGCGATTTCTCGTTCTTTAACTGGGATCATGGGATAGGAGTCATCAACGAAACGCAAGCCATCTCATATGAAACGGTAGGCAAAAGTATTATCTACAAACGAAACGAGAACAGCTCCCCTCAGGAAGACGAAATGTTGCTTAAATATGGGAAAGCCAGCATGCAGATGGTTTACCAGCAGCTGATTGATTTCTAAACGCAGTGTTTTAATCTTCCTGAACGAATCTGATCTCATAGTCAGACACCGTAATCAGCCTGTCTTTGTACAAGCCGCCGATGCTTTTTCTGTAAGCCTTCTTGCTGATCTTGAAGCGTTCGTAAATCTCCTCCGGACTGCTTTTATCACCCAATGGAATCACTCCGTTGTATTTCTTTAACTCTTGCAGAACTACCTCCTTCGTATCCAGGATATGACCGTAGCCAGTAGGCTGCAGCGTCAGGTCAATCTTTCCTTCCACGCGGATCTTTTTGATCCAGCCCTTGCGTATGTCGCCCGGCTGAACATTGTCGAACACCTCGTTATGGTAAAGCAGACCGATGTAACGGTCATTGATAATGGCGTTGAAACCGAGATCAGTCTCATCCGTGATCAGCAGACTTACCTCATCACCCTCTTCGAATTCAAAGTTTTTATCTTCCACATAGTCAGACAAGCGCGAAGATGCCAGCATCCGTCCGTTGCTTTCGTCAAGATATACGTAAACTACGTAGCTTTCCCCTTTTTTCATAGAGCGCTTCTGATCACGCTTAGGAACATACACGTCCTTGTCGATGCCAAGGTCCAGATAAGCACCGTCTTCCGACTCGTCAGTTACTTCCAGAAAAGCAAACTCACCTACAGTTGCGTAAGGTGTCTGGTTAGTGGCAATAATTTTGCCTTCTTTATTCAGGAAAGTGAACACGTTGATAATATCGCCCGGTTCGGCAATTTTAGGAGCATGATTATAGGGCATCATTACTTCCGTTTCTCCGTCTGTCAGCAAAATACCAGTGTCTGTCTTCTGTACGATTCTGAGGTAATTAAATTTTCCGATGTCGATCATGCTCTTTGCGTTTAATGCACCCAATAGTAAGGGTGCATTAGACGCAAAGATAGCTACTTTTTCTTTTTTGCCACTATAGGCTCAGGTTTAGATACCGAATTCTTGCTCGATTGGTAATCCGACTTTTCTTTCTTTGCTTCCGCTTTGGGTTCTTTTTTCTTGTCTCTGCTCATCTCAATAGGTTTAATGTTTTCCGTTAAAAGAACAGCCGCGTTATGCAGCAGATATTTCTTGATGAAGGTAATCAAATTTAATCATTATGTGTTGATTAATAATATGTTGTGAATGTGATTGAGTAGGGAAATATTGCCGTGTGCATATCTTAATCACAGATAGCTCGTAAAAGTTTAGATGGAATTGAAACTTTGTAGTCGCATGGTTCGGTTATTTATAAGCAGTCTCAAGATAGTTTCCTGTTTTTTCTTTGTTTTTTATAATATCTTTAACCGAATTCTCCCGGACGCACAAATGCCGGTCTTATTTCGCCTTATCAGTTCAATGAAGCAAATTTATTTGGCCGTTTTATTGGTTTTCGCCACTCTTCTGTGCTTTTCACAAAAATCAGCCTCTGGATTGACCATAAAGGGCCTCGTTACTGACTCCGCTACTCGGAATGCCTTAGGTTTCGCAACCATTACACTCTCAAGAACGTTGGACACCCGTGCAGTAAAATCCACTCATACAGACGCAGAAGGTAAATTTGAACTGTCGCAACTCCCTTCGGGCGAATACGTCATAACAGTTACACTGGTTGGTTACAAGCTCCTGCAATTAACCGTCTCCACACCATCTTCTACTTCCGGTAACATAATCAACCTCGGCAACCTCAGTATTGCTCCCGCCCTGAACGGTCTTAAAACTGTTAATGTAAGCGCATTTAAGCCTTTGGTAGTTCAGCAGGCCGACAGGTTAAGCTATGATGTTCAGGCCGATCCGGAAAGCAAAGCGAACAATGCTCTGGACATGCTCAGGAAAGTTCCCCTCATTTCAGTCGACGGCGCCGACAATATCCGCCTGAAAGGCGGGAGTAATTACCGCATGTTAATTAATGGCAAGACTTCCTCATTGATATCAAATAATCCCTCAGACTTACTGAAGGCTATGCCTGCGGATAATATAGAAAAGATCGAGGTCATTACTACTCCTCCTGCGAAGTACGATGCAGAAGGTATCGCGGGTATCATTAATATTATCACACAGCGCAAACTAAGCGAAGGGTATAGCGTGAGCGTAACTTCAACCTATAATACGGTAAACGGACCCTCTGCTAACGTTAACGCGAAACTGAAGCAAGGAAAATTTGGTATTCAGGGATTTATGGGCACGGCACAACCTATAGAACAGACCGTTGCTACAGGATATCGAAACGCTACCTGGAGTCCGCTTCCATCGCGGGTTTTACAAGATGGAATGATGGTGCATGATCATGAGAATACCTTCGGCAGTGCGCAGTTCAGCTTTGAGGCAGACAGTCTCAATCTTTTTACTGCCGACCTGGAATATCATACTGGTGGTTCCACTCAGCAGACACAGCAGGTGTCCAATTACTTCGATCAGCAAATGAGGATCAACCAATCCTACGAGCTGATGAATGCCAGCAGGAACAGGTTGAGGGGAACCGATCTTGGCTTTAACCACGAACATGCTTTCAGTCGTGCAAAAGGGCAGCTTTTAACCTCATCATACAAGTACAGCTATTCCAGAGATGCATTTACAAATGACGTCACCTACCGGAATGTCTTGAATTACCTGTCACCCGATTTTCTGCAGAATAACAAGTCCGGCTCTAAAGAGCATACTGCCCAGATAGATTACGTCCATCCATTCCGGATTGTTCATGTAGAAGTTGGCGCTAAAGCCATTCTCAGAGATAACTTTAGCGAGTTTGACCGCCGGAATCTGGACATCCAGGCCGGGGTATATCGGCTGGATCCAAATCAAACCAACGAATTTAATTACAGGCAGAACATCTACAGCTTATATAATTCCTATTATCTTACATGGAAAGACTGGGACGCGAGGGCTGGCGTACGCCTGGAACGCAGTAGCGTAGAGGCCGACTTTAGCGCTGCCACTGATTTGATAAAACAAGGGTACACGAACCTTTTTCCATCATTGTCTATGCAAAAGACGTTGGATGGATCTAATAGCCTAAGCCTGGGCTATCAGCAGCGTCTTGAGAGACCGGGGATACTCCTGCTTAATCCGTTTGAAGATTATTCGAATCCGGGGTTTCTCAATTCCGGTAATCCTGAACTCGAAGCAGTGCTTAATCATTCAATTGACCTGATATACAGTAATTACTCCAAAAAACCTTTTACTCTTGGTCTGAACTACACCTTCGCTAACAATACCATAGAGAACGTTACGCAGGTTGGGGAAGATCAGATCTCAAGAACAAATTATCAGAACGTGGGGAAGAAGAGAGCAATAGGCATGTTACTCAATGCAAATTTCTCTCTCAGCCCGAAACTCAACACAAATATCGACGGTCAGCTTATGCACGTAGGGCTTAGTGGCCTTATCAACGCTCAGGCCTACGATAGTGACGGCTTTCAGGGGCACATATTTTCCAACACAAGATATAGATTCGAGAAGGGGTACCGCCTGGGAATGGATATTTCGTACGACAGCCGATACGTGCTTTTGCAAGGCCGGGATAATGATTTTCTCTACTACTCCATCAGCGGATCAAAAGACTTTTTGAATGATAAAGCAACCCTCTCTGTCTCCAGTAGTAATTTTTTCAATAAATACAGACGTCTTGATTTTACAACCAGGGGGAGGGACTTCGATCAACGGCACTTCTACGATATCTACTACCGGCGGTTCAACATCAGGTTGATCTATAAATTCGGAAGACTAAAGGAAGATATTAAGAAGAATCAGCGAGGTATTCGTAATGACGACCAAACAAGCGGTCGTAGTAATCCATCATAGATTAATCGCATTTTGCTGGAACCCAATCTTGATCGTGGTCTATATACAGGCGTATAAAAAGCGCCTTGCAGCCCATATGAGTCCGACTTACAAGCCAGAAAGTCGGACTCATATGGGCATTATCCCCGTCCCTTATGGGCATCATATGGATCAGGTTGTGCAGGAAACCCCTAAAATGTT
>Ga0160467_100248_pt1 | contig 66505 bp, 50 predicted proteins | sample HID1972I_E11MG_FD_108221 | JGI IMG/M metagenome (GOLD analysis project Ga0160467, IMG submission 108221) | Enriched pill bug-associated microbial communities from UW Madison campus, WI, USA - HID1972I_E11 MG | ecosystem: Host-associated > Arthropoda: Insects > Digestive system > Unclassified ... | reverse complement strand
TGCTGAATATCCGCCAAAGCCCTTTCCAACAATAGCTATTCTATCTTTATCTGCAATTCCTTCTCTAATTAACCATTTTACACCGTCCGTAATATCATCTTGAATCTTACCGCCCCACTCTTTAAAACCTGCCGACCAAAATTCTTTACCGAAGCCTACTGAGCCACGATAGTTCATCTGAAACACGACAAAACCACGGTTAGCTAAAAATTGTGCTTCGTGATCAAAACCCCAAATTTCTCGCTGATTAGGTCCATCATGGGGCAACACAACAACAGGAAGGTTACTCCTATCTTCATGTAAAGGGTAAGTAATAAACCCTGTAATGATCTTACCATCGCGGGCTTGATATTTGACAGATTCTGTTTGCGATAACTCACGATCCTTCAAGTTAGGATTGTTATCGGTAAGTTTATGTAGTTCGTTATCCTGGCAATCAAAATAATAAATCGCACCAGGATTTGTGTCTGTATATGTTCTTATGATGATTTTATTAAAGGAAGAATCTGAGTCAATAATATCAAATTCTGATCCCTTTGCCTTTTCAGATATTTTTTTAAATATTTCTGCGATTTTATCATTGAAAAAAAATCTTTTCTTTTTTGAAAGTGTATAAGAGGCATACATCATTTCATTTGTATAAGAAGAATAACCACCCCAATCGAGATCGACTTCCTTATTATTAAAAACCTCGTATACTTCTTTCTTCTGCTCTAAATCATACTCAACTAACGACAGCTTATCTCTGCCGATATTTGAAAGTGCGTAAATATTTGTTGTGGAGTTTTTAACGAAACCCATCGGTATAATAGTAGAAGCAAAATCATTTTTTAAAACCTGATGAAAGGGTTGCTCATTGTCTGCCCTATACATCATTGATTCTTCCACACTATCATTAGCCATGACAAGGCGCACTTGGCCATCCTGAGAAAGATACCAGGAATTAATGTTTCCTGGATTTTGAAGAATCATCTCGGATTTCCGCCCATCAATAAATAACTTATGAAGATCAAACGTTGAAGAATCTCGATCATTAATAGCAACTATAATTCCATTATCATATAATCGCGCAGGCTGTACCCAACGAAATTTTGCTTTCATGGGTTTAATCAATGGCTGAAGGGCGTCCGTAAAAATATTTACAGCATATAGTCTTAGGCTGTCATTAGAGGTTTGTTCTATAGAAAATATAATCTCTTCATCATCTCCCCAAACAAAACTATTAACATTCATATCATTTTGATACGTCAATTGCTTGGAACTGTCCTGATTATTTAAATTTAATAAAAAAATATTCTTGCAATGATTATCCAAACCGATATAAGCGATATAATTACCATCGGGAGAAATTTTAAAAGATGTTTTTTCAGGAGTTGAAAAAAAACTTTCAATAGGTATACGTTCCGTTTTATTATTCGAACAGCTAATGCCTAGAAACAGCAAGGTAATTAATATAGAAAATGTAATATATGCGCGCATAAACAAACTCATTCGTCAACCTACTCAAAGATTAAAATTAATTAGCAATAACAAATCATGTGCAACTTTATTTTTACAAGAACAGCTAACATTTATTGTACCACGATAATATACAGATATATATTTCAATAAGGCAATTAAAGTTCATATTTTTGCACTTATGTATTTATATAACATATCCATCATATCAGAAGAATCTGTACATCAGGAAATAGTTTCCTGGATAAAAGAAAATCTTCTAAGCAGTACTAATTTCAATCCTCGTTTTTTGGAAATGCTTAATTCTCCTCATGAAGGAGTAACATACTGTATTCAGATACAGGTTTCCAGCGAAGAGGACATTGCACAATTTCAGCAAGATCATCTCAGCCATTTACAGCATGAAATTTCATCCAATTATAAGGATAAAGCTTTCATCTTTGACAGTACAATGAAATACTTGTAAAAATAAGAGCGATACTAAATATCGCTCTTATTTTTATTTTCTTCTAAAAGTTCCCACTTGGGATCATAAACAATTTTTGGAGTCATGTAATGCAATAATATCAATCTTGAATAACGAAAGTTAAATGGAGAAAAGATTATGATTGTTGCAAAAAGGACTACCATATACGTCCACGGGGACTCACTTCCTGTTAATACTGCTGTTGCCAAAGCAAATGTTACAACTTCAGCCACCGACATCGCGTAACTGACATACATGGCCGCATAAAAATAACCTGGCTCGATTTCGAAAGTCAAATTACAAACGGGACATACATCATTTGTTTTTTGTTTACGTAAACCATAGGCAGGTCCGACAAACATATTTCCGACATGACATCTTGGACATTTTGAATGTACAAGCGCATGAATTTTAGATGTTGGCATATCTTATTAATTTTAAAGAATTTTTTCCTGAGATTTATTCGACTTTACAGTACGATATTTTTTATACCATAGAAAGCCCAAACCTGCGGCTGCCAAATAAGGAATGACAAGCAAAAATAAGATTCCATCATTTAAGCCTTTACCTTGTGTATTGCCGTTCTGAGTAGAATTTTCAGCATTTAAGGAACACATAGCACACTGGGCATATACTGAACTGATTGGTGTTACCGTAATCGTGCAAAACAGAACAATTGTAACTAGCAAATACTTAAGCGTTTTCATAATACAAAGATACTTAAAAAATTAAGATTATTTTACAGCTACTCTAGTCATTAAACTTAGAAAACTTCTCCCAGAAACCGTCATGCTGCAATGGAGCCTTTAATGTAATCGTCTCTTTTTTGATTGGGTGAACAAAAGTAAGTGATCTGGAATGAAGGCATATACTACCCTTTGAGCTGCCCCGAGGGTACCCGTATTTATTGTCACCCACTATAGGGCACCCCATCGTGGATAATTGCACCCGAATCTGATGAGTACGTCCTGTTAAGGGCTCAACTTTTAATAAATGAAAACCATTCAGTTCACCGATCAAAGTATAATCCAATTCGGCATAGCTGCTTTCTTTCACTTCCTTATTAAAAGCTTTTGTTACCATTTTTTCACGATTTCGCACAAGCCAATTGATCAATTTACCGGCAGGTTCTTGTGGACGTTGTCTCACAACTGCAAGGTAAGTTTTTTTTACCTGTCTATCTTTAAACAGTTTATTCATACGTTCTAATGCTTTGCTTGTTTTTGCAAAAACGATTAATCCGCTAACAGGCCTATCAAGACGATGAATAACTCCTAAAAAGGCTTCATTAGGTTTATTGTATTTATATTTTAAATACTCTTTAACCATATCTTCTAAAGACTTATCACCGGTGTCGTCTACCTGAACAATATCTCCTGCCCTTTTATTGATTGCGATGAGGTGGTTATCTTCATAGATAACATCTCTATCTGTAATATTATGCATTTAGTTAAAATAAAATCTTACAATAATAATCCATATGCAAGAGATCTTGCCTATGTATAAAGGCAAAGATACACCTAATCAGAATAGCTTAAAAAAGTAAAGGGCGATTTTCGAAGAAAATTGCCCTTTACTTTTTTAAATATATTAAAATTTCTATTTCACTGAATCTTTCAATTCTAATTCAGCTGCCTTTTTTGCTTCTTTATCCTTCTTCTTAAAGAAACCTCTCAATAAGAAATTACTTTGCAAAGCTTCCATGTTTTGATCCAATTTAGCGGTACTGTTATTTAAATTACGAACGGCCTCTCTAAGTTCATTACCAACCGCTGGATCATTGATCAATGTACCAATCGCATTATCTTTACTACTTAATTTACTTGAAGCAGTATTTAAATTTGTCATCAGTGCATTAGCTGTCTGTGAAACGCCCTGCAATTGCGCTGCAGAAGCTCTTAAGCTAGCAAAAACTGCTGTATCTGTAGTCAGATCGTGAACTAAGCCTTTATTCGAATTTAATTTTTCTGTCAATAGAACAAGGTTAGATGTTGCCTTATTTGTACTGGCCATAACCTGACTGATCGACTGCAAAGACATATGAAGGGAAGATAACATGGCTGTATCTGTCAATAAAGAGCCAACTACACCACGCCCTTCAACTAAACCACGTGAAATTTCAACAAAATCTGTTGTAATTTTTGCCAAGTTTTGGTTATTAAGCTGTAGGGTTTCCATCATTGCTTCCATGTCTGCGGCTTTCGCAGAACGAAGAAAATCATTAGCTTCAATTGATGGTGCATTTTGAGAACCACCTGAAATCACAATGATTTTATTACCAATAAGACCATCTGATCCTAATTTTGTAATTGCATCTTTACGGATATATTCAGCTGATTTTTCTTCAATGGTCATAACAACCTCAACATCCTGTAAATTTTTAAAATGAATATTCTTTATAATCCCCACTTTAACACCTGAAAACCAAACATTACTACCTACTTTTAAGCCTGCAACATCAGGGAAAGACGTAGCAATTTCGAAAGTTTTAGTAAATTTCTTCTGTTGACTCCCCAGTATAAATATACCTGCAATCAGAATAGCTAATCCTATAAATACGAATAATCCAACTATTACTGCTCTCTTATTTTCTACTTTGCTCATTTATTTAAACAATAAAATTATAATCATAAAACGCTTTAACTCGCGCATCATCTGTTTCAAATATTTCCTTAAAAGATCCTTGTCTTTCAAATTTACCATCTAGTAACATCACAATACGATCTCCTACCGATCGAGCACAAGCTAAATCATGTGTGATGATAATGGATGATGTTTTATACCTTTCTTGGACTTCGTTAATAAGACTATTAATATCTAAACAGGTTATTGGATCCAATCCTGCTGTTGGCTCATCATACATCATGATATCCGGGCGTAAAATTAATGTACGCGCAATACCGATTCTTTTACGCTGTCCACCAGATAATTCAGATGGCATTTGATTGATTGCCTGTGATAGTCCCACACCTTCTAGCACATCTTCCACCTCTTTATTGATTTCAGCACGTGTAAGATTTCTTTTATTACGAATCAATGGAAATTCAAGATTTTCACGTACCGTCATACTATCGTACAAAGCGCTATTTTGAAATGAAAATCCTATACGTAACCGCAGCTTCATCAACTCATGGTTATCCAAATCATTAACAGAATTTCCAAGAACTTCAATACTACCCACATCAGGCTGTAAAAGTCCAGCAATAAGTTTTATTAATACGGATTTACCAGTACCAGAACGTCCTAAAACAACTAAGTTTTCCCCCCGGTACAAGTCTAAATCAACATTTCTTAATACATGGTTCTCTCCGAATGATTTACTAACACCGCGTATTGTAATGACAGAATCTTGATAATCGATATGTGTTTTTACTTTTTCCATCACTAATTTATTATTGATAAAATTTGTACGATGATAATTTCTTCAATAAAAACCAAAAACATGGAAGCTACAACAGCGGCATTAGCCGCTTTACCAACCCCCTCAGTTCCTTTTGAAGAATAATATCCACAATAACAACTTACTGCACCGATAGTAAAACCAAATACAATAGCTCTAAAAACCATTGCCCATAAATCCTGATAACCAATTGTTTCGAAGACTTGTGTAAAGAAACTTAAAAAGCTTAGATCATCTTTGGATGCCATACTTAGGTAGCCACCAAGAAGTCCGATTCCCGCAACATAAAAACATAAAATAGGAATACCTATTGTTGTCGCTATAATGCGACTTACAATTAAAAATTTAAATGGGTTTGTTCCCGAAACTTCCATCGCATCGATTTGTTCGGTAACATTCATCGAACTCAATTCAGCTCCAACCTGCGAACCAATTTTTCCAGATGCAATCAGTGCCGTTACCAGCGGGGCTAACGCCCGAACAATAGCAATGGAAATCAATGAAGGTAACATAGAGGTTGCTCCAAACTCTTCCAATGAAGGTCGTGATTGTTTAGAAAAAACAAATCCCACAATAAAACCCGTTAAACTGATTAAGGGTAATGATTTCCATCCAATTTCAAAACATTGACGTATTATTTCCTTAAATTCATAAGGAGGTGTGACAAGTTCTTTCCAGAATCGAATTAAGAATCGATGGATATTTGCGAATTCAGTAAAAAATGATCGAAGTTTATTTAACATTCAAATAAATATTTCCTGTGTACAATATTTTATGACACGATTGAAGGGATAAAGGTACAAAAAATAGGTAATTATTATCAAACCATAATCACTTAGTTTCCGCTTAAGTTTTCTTACAGCCCTAGAAAACAACAAAATAATCTGGAATAAGTTTTGTCTACATAAAAAACAAATCACAGATTAAACCATATGTATATTATAGGTGTCATACCTACAAAATAAAGAACTATTTTTCACGATCGATAAAAAAGAAATATCATGAAAAAAATTAAATATATAAAATTAATCGCATTAGCAGTTTTTAGTATCCTGTTTTTTGCGACGCCTAAATCTTCGTTAGCACAACGTGGATATTCTAATTATAACAGTGGTGTTTCTTTTCAAACATTTTATGATGAACTAGCGCCTTATGGTGACTGGGTAAATGACCGCAATTATGGTTATATGTGGATACCTGATGTAGGCCCTAATTTCCAGCCATATTCAACCAATGGATACTGGACCATGACTGAATATGGAAATACGTGGGTATCAAATTATTCTTGGGGCTGGGCACCATTCCATTATGGTAGATGGGAATACAACAACAACTATGGTTGGGCGTGGATTCCAGATTATGAGTGGGGACCTGCTTGGGTAAATTGGAGAGAAGGATCTGGTTATTATGGCTGGGCACCTTTAGGGATTAATATTTCGATCAACCTTCCTATGAATTTATGGGTATTTGTTGGATCATCTAACATCTATAGCAATAGACTAGATCGTTACTATGTTCACCCTCGTAATTATAATAATTTTTATAATAGAACTACAATTATCAATAATACTGTTATCATCAATAATAAAAACTATTATGGTGGTCCAAGAAGATCAGATATTGAGAGAAGTACAGGAAGACGTGTAAGCGTAAGAAGTATTAATAATTCTGATAGACCTGGTGCATCACGTGTAACGCGCAGCAGTGTTGATATCTATCGTCCAAATGTGGATCGTAATTCAAGAACTGATGCAAGACCAAGCCGAGTTGCTGAAGTTTCATCACGTACACGCAGCAATAATACATCTCTACAGAATAGAAATGATCGGGTGATATCTACAAGAGATAATATGACCAGTACGAGAGGTAGTCGCGAATTGTATATTGACAATAGCGGAAATGCTACTGTTAGATCAAGAGAAAATGGATCAACAGATAGAACAAGAGGCAATAATAGTACAATTGATAGAACAGATGGACGTATAAACAATAATGGTGGTAGCACAAGAAGTAACTCATCTAATATAGATAATGGTTCTTCCAATACCAGAAACACCCGAGAGAGAGTACAATCTATCGATAATAATAATAATAATAATAATAATAATAATAATAATAATAATAACAATACTTCAGTTCGTACAGAAAGGCCTACAAGAAATACAAATACAGTAGAACAATCTAGAACTGAGCGACCAGCTAGGGTTCAAACTAGTACAAACAATGAAACTAGAAGTAGCAGAACTGCCCCTACGAACACAGAGCGACCAGCTAGAGTACAGGAAACTTCAAACAACGAAACTAGAAGTAGCAGAACTGCGCCTACGAATACAGAACGACCTGCAAGGGTTCAGTCAACTTCTAACAACGAAAGTAGAAGTAGCAGAACTGCCCCTTCAACCAATACGGAACGACCTTCGAGAGCACAGTCAAATAGTGTGGAAAGAAGTAATAATAGTACCAATGAAAGAAGCTCAACACAGTCGGGAGCTACCAGAAGCGGCAGTACACGTACAAGATAAGAATTGAAATAATTATATGGAGAGGCTTAGTAATGATACTAAGCCTCTTTTTTATGAATAAGACACAAATTGGATTTTCCGAACAATTACTTTAAATTGATGTTAATTATTAAATTTACATTCTTATTCACTTTATATTAAGAAGCCAATGGCTCAACTAACATCCATACTAGACAACGACTTTTATAAGTTCACGATGCAATATGCTGTTGTCAAGTTATTTCCAAAAGCAAAGGCTCGATACCAATTCATTAATCGCGGTCAACATAAATTTCCACTAGGATTTGATAAAAAACTAAGAGAGGCAATCGATGCGATGGCAAATCTAAAATTGAGCAAAGCTGAAAAAACATTTTTTGCTCAAAATTGCCCATATATTGACCCTACTTACTTTGACTTCTTACAGGGCTATCGCTATGATCCTGATGAGATCAGTATTATTCAAAATGGCGAAGATTTAGAAGTTAAAATTGAAGGATATTGGTACCGTACCATTCTATGGGAAGTTCCGATCATGGCTTTAATATGTGAACTTTATTACGAAATAACTGAACAGAAGCGCTTAACGAATGAACAGGTTATTGATGATGCTAAAACTAAAATTGAAAAATATAAGAAATTAAATATTACAATCGCAGATTTTGGTACAAGGAGAAGACATTCTTTTCAGGTTCACAAACTTGTCGTAGAAACATTAAAAGAATATGGGGCTGGTACTTTTATCGGAACGAGTAATGTTCTTCTTGCTATGCAATATCAAATTAAACCTATTGGCACACATGCTCATGAATGGTTTATGTTTCATGCAGCCAAGTATGGTTATAAAATGGCAAATTTGCTTGGTCTCGAGCATTGGGCCGATGTATACAGAGGTGACTTGGGTATCGCGCTATCTGACACGTATACAACAGAAGTATTCTTTAGACAATTTGACAAAAAACTCACCAAATTATTTGATGGTGTACGACATGACAGCGGAGATCCTATAGAATTCGCTGAAAAAATCATTTCACATTATGTTAATAAAGGAATCGATCCTTTATCGAAAACCATCATATTTTCGGACGGTTTAGATTATGATAAAGTGGCTCATATAACGCAGTATTGTAAAGGCAAAATTGGACATTCATTTGGAGTGGGTACTAACTTCACTAATGATGTTGGCCTGACACAAATGAATATAGTGATTAAAATGACTGAAACACAACCAGAAGATGATGAATGGACGCAGGTAATTAAATTATCGGATGAACCTAAAAAGAACACTGGAGATCCAGCGACCATCAAATTAGCAAAACAAATATTAATGATACATGACTAGAGATATTTACGGCGAAGCCTTAAACGATTATTACCTTCATCAAAAAGAGATAGCGCCTCTGCTGTTACACAGTAGTTATGGTGATATTGAAGAAATGCCCGTTGATATATTTTTTCGCGACGAAGATGAGATTCCTGAACTGGAATTTATTGCGCTTTCCCTATGTGATGGACGTGTTTTAGATGTGGGTGCTGGCGTAGGTTGTCACACATTGTATTTGCAAGACAAAAATTTCGACGTTGAAGCACTTGAAGTATCGAACATCGCCTGTCAGATCATGCAACAGAGAGGGGTTCAAAAAATACATCATAACGATTTTTATCAATTCAAAGATCATAAATATGATACTCTCTTGTTCTTGATGAATGGAATTGGATTAGCAGGCGATATAGAAGGCTTTAAAAACCTTTTGATTCATGCTGAATCTATATTGACAGATCGTGGACAGCTTATCTTTGATACGTCAAACATCGAGTATCTTTATGAAGAGTATAAAATAAAGCGACCTGATCACTATTTTGGAGAGATAAATTATCAATATCAATATCAGGGAAATTTTGGGGACAAATTCAAGTGGCTATATCTGGATCAAAAGATGCTCATTAAAATTGCACATGAATTAAACTGGGTAGTACAAATTCTATTTGAAGATGAACACGACCAATATTTAGTTCGTATGGAAAAGAGAAAATAGTGCCCACTTAATTAGATACAACAAAGCCTTTCGGAAATATTGCGAAAGGCTTTGTTTTTTAATAAGTAGCAATTTTAAATACGATTACCAACCTGATAATTAAAATGGGCTATTTAAGCTTGATATAGGTTTCAATTATTATTTGTTTAACACCTAATTCTGGAAGATTTTCTTCGCCTTTTTGAACAAGCGTATCTCCTTTTTGAGTTAGCTCAAAATCAAAAGTATTATTTTCCCAGTCACGCATGCTGCAATACTGTAAATGTTCTTTATATTTATTACCAATTAGTGTATATGTACCTCCTCCCGAGACAAATAATGGTTCTTTTCCTTTCCCTTTCTCTTTATCGTGATTAAAAAAAGAAAAGTGATCTCCATTAAACATCTTAAACATCTCTGTTTTTGATGTATCTGTAAAAGCAAGAATCGTGTCTGTTCCTTTTATGGTTTTACTTTCAAGTAAACGATAGGTTCCTGCAATATTTTGTATATTTTCTGCAGGTTTATCAGACTTTGGCGCACATGATGAACATGCAGCAACAAATGACAAAATGATTAACTTTTGATTTATTAGGTTTTTCATAAAATGGTTTTTTATTTTAACAGAGATCAAAGTTGTCGCATCTGATCTCTGTTAAAGATGCAAGAAATTACTTATCCCACCAAACACGGCCGATATAAGAGTCTCCTCCTGTAACCGCAGCCGAAGCTGCTTTGTAATGATCAGGGTTATTAGAAGCCTCTGTTATTGGATAAGGATATCTTCTAGGTATCACTCCGCCAGTACTATTATCTGGATGTTTGACCGGTACTAAAACTGGAAAACCAGAGCGCTTCCAATTATTCCAGGATTCATAAAAATCAAATAGCGTATTGGTATGTGCCCAATATTGCTCATTGATCATTTTCAAACCATTTGCATCATTGTATGGCATTTTTGTCAAGTAATCATTGATTTCAGCATCTGAGATCGTTAACTTCGAATCATATTGACTTAAACAACTTATTGCTGCTCCCACTCCTTTATTGTAATGTTCACCTGCAGTACCTCCAATTGCCCAACGTTTTGCAGCCTCTGCTCTTAATAATTCCGTTTGTGCATATGTTAAAATAAAAGTTATACCATCCCGTTTAGACATATTAGGGTTAGGTGAGGAATAATCTGGATAGTCTGTAAAACTTGGATCCTTACGAATATCAAAAGCATCACCATTTGCGGCATCTACCTGCTTTCCATTTGGCATACCTTTTTGAACGAGAGGGTCTGTTACAAAATTTGGATTTTGATCTTTGTTTGATAGACTAATATGCAATTTTGTAACGGCAATTTTTCCTAATCGTGGATCATTTGTCTTTTTCAAATAATCAATAAAAGTATTGGACCATTTACCGTAGTAATAGTCTTGTGAACCAACATCTCCTAATAAAACTTGACTATTACGATTTTGTGTAATACGAGCACCATTGACATCATGTTTTACAAACGCGTTATCAGCATTAGAGGTAAAAGTATTAGCGATGGCTTTCTGAGCATATGTTTTTGCTTTCGCTTCATCAACTTTTACAAGACGCATAGCCAATCTTAACATGAATGAATTCGTGAACCGTTTCCACTTTTCTATATCACCTTTATAAATGATATCACCAGTTACAATATCACCTGACGCTTGTAATGCATTGACAGCTTCGTCAAGCTCACTCAGCATTGTATTATAAATATCTTGCTGTTTATCATACTTTGGCAGATACAACTTTTGATAATAACCTAAACCTGCTTCCGAAGCAGGGACATCACCATACAAATCCGTAATTCTAGACAATACTACGACACGCCAAATACGTGCTATCTGATGTAGATTTTTATACTGCTCTTTACCTCGAGTATTTTCGACAACATCGACGATATTTCTTACCTGTTCAATATAACTCCCCACGGCCCCGGTACCCCAATAAGCGGCAGTATGTTCCTCAAAAATTAAATATTTATCACCTCGCCATTCTTGAGTACAATTAGCTAAAGCTTGTACTATTGGTCCTGCCAAAGAGAAATTACTTCGGAAAGCATCATATGCCATATCAAAGCTACCCGTATAATTTAGCTGAGCAGATGAAAGCACGAAGTTAGGGTTAAATTTTTCTGAACTATTTGTTACAGGATTGGTATTAATTTTATCAAAATCTTTTGTACAGCCTGTAAATGAAAGAAGACATGATACAGCAATAGCTGATATAATTGGGTTTAAATTTCTTTTCATAATGTCAATTTCTAAAATTTAGCACTTAAATTAATTCCGAAAGTACGTACAGCAGGTACGCCACCTAACTCTAGCCCTGGAAATGTTGCATTGTAGCTGGATTCAGGATCAACATTATCTGTCTTTTTCATTAACACCAATAGATTACGACCCACAGCACTTACATTAAGCGATTTAATTTTATTATTAAATAATCCTGGAAAGGTGTATCCTAAAACGACTTGTCTCAGCTTTATAAAATCAGCATTATGAACAAATATTTTAGAGGTATTATTCGCGACATTTGAATAATAAGTTGGTGCGTTTGCGCCATATTCTTCCCGCTTATCTAACGTCCCTTTATGTAAACCAAAGATATATCCATAATAATCTGTCGCTGAAAATAGCTTCCCTCCCCATTTACCATCTATTAAAAACGATAAATTGAATTTATTATAAGAAAACTCATTATTCCATCCAGCAAACCATTTATTAAAAGCCGATCCGTAAGCAGTTAGATCTCCTTTCGCCGGTGAGCGGTTATCAGATAACAGAACAACATTACCATTTGCATCATACTTATTATCGAATGCCATTACTTGAAAAGCTGCCTCTCCTTTCATGTTAGCTACAGAACCGGCACCTGTACGAGAAGTAGCTACTGATTGAAAGTTGAAACCGTCTGCTAAGGATAAGATTTTATTATCATTATATGAACCATTGATCGTAGAAGTCCATTTGAATTTTTCAGTCTTGACAATAGTTGCGCCTAACAAGACCTCAAAGCCTTTATTTTGCATTTCACCAGCATTCAAAACTGCCGCACTATAACCGCTCGATGAAGGTGTTGTGATATAGGTAATCTCATTTTTAGATCTTTTACTGTACCAAGTAAAATCAAAATTTACACGATCATTAAAAAGACGTAATTCTGTACCAATTTCTAATTCAGAAGCCGATGAGGCAATTAAACCAGAATTGGGAATACTACCATTATCAATTATTCCTAAAGAAGTTCCATTGAGGCTTTCACTTCTCAATTTATAACTTAAGGCAGTTTGGTATGGATCGGTAGCTTGACCAACTGTTGCATAACCAGCTCTCAACTTTCCGAAATTCAACCATGGAGCTTTGAGATACTCGGAGTAAACAAAAGATGCTGATATCGATGGATATACAGAATTCAATTTATTGTCATAACCTGGAGCGGCTAACGTGGAAAACCAATCTGACCGAAGACTACCAGTTAAATACAATATATCCTTGTATGCAAACTCCAACGTTCCGTAAGTCGATTGTGTCTCTTGCTCAGATTCAAAATAATCCAGCGATTTGTTTTCTGCATTTGCAATATTATAATTACCAAATACTGCAAGATCCACTCCATTATTGGTGATTTGTTTAGACTTCGTGTTTCTATAACTGGCTCCAATGTTTGGTGTGATCGTATAATCTCCAACAACAAATTGTTTACCGATTAAGATATCGGCGTTAATATCATCAAAATTGGTATTTTGCTCTGAAATTTTCCCATTAGGATAATAGGCCGTTCCTGAGGCAACAACATTTTTATAACGATCTGAGTATGAATCACGACCTGCACGTCCTTGTACAAATAATCCATTATCCAAAGTGTATTTAGCTGTTAATGAACTGATCGTTCTCTTTCTACTGGTATTATTTTGAAATTCGTAAGCGGCAAACCAAGGATTGGTTGCGTATACGTTACCGGAGTAACCTATTTCTTTACCATTTTCATCTTTCCAAGGTTTTAGATCATCAACATTAACACTCGTCGGTAAAAACATCACGTTGAAATTGGCATTTCCAGCTCCATCTGAAAGCATTGGTCTATTTTTCACCTGCTCATAGATTAAATTAACACGAGCGTCAATCGTTAATCTTTTGATCGGTTCAAACATACCTGCCAGATTAAATGATTGTCTATCTAATCCTGAATTAGGAACTACGGATTTGTTTTTAACGTCAGTTGCTGATAACCTGATCGATCCGCCTTCAAAAGATTTATTTAAAGCAATCGTATTAGTCCAGGTATTTCCATTTCTGTAAAAACGATCAAGATTTCCTTTTTGAAGGGAATATGGTCTTTCTTTACCATCGAATTGCAATACAGGTGTACCGTCTAATTTTGCACCCCAGCTATTTGCCCCTGTTGACAGAGCATTATTAATGGTCGTAGGTTTAATTCCACCACCCCCATGTCCATATTGGGTCTGCCAATCTGTTTGATCAATGATTCTTTCGGTAACATAATTACTACTAAAATCTATTGAATTTCCTTTTCCAGACTTTGTCGTAATTAAAATTACTCCAGCCTTAGCCCTAGATCCATACAACGCTGAAGCCGCGGCTCCTTTTAATACTGATACACTTTCAATATCGTCTGGATTTATATTACTAATGGCATCTCCAAGATCAGGTGCATTATCCCATTGGCTACCTGAATTACCTCTAGAATTGCTATTATTTAAACCGACTGGCTTGCTTTCCATAGGTATACCATTAATGACATACAAAGGCTGGCTTGTCTGATTTATACTGGAAACACCACGGATAGTGACATTCGTAGCCGCACCTGCTCCCCCAGCAGTACTGCTAATATCCAAACCAGCAACTTTACCAACCAAGGCATTCATAACATTATTTTCTCGAGCTTGTGTTAAAGCATCCCCCTGAACTTGTGTCACTGAATATCCTAAAGAACGTTTTTCTTTTTTCATTCCTAAGGCAGTTACAACAACTTCATTCAGCATGCGATTATCTTCAGTCAACACGATCTTGATCGCATTATCATTTGTTAGGACAAGCTCCTCTGAGTTATATCCAGCAAACGATATAACAAGTGTATTTCCCGTCAGTGCATTAATGGAAAACTTACCGTTTAAATCAGTAGCTCTTGCTACTGCGGAACCTTTAACACGAACTGTGGCTCCTACGAGTGGGTTTCCTTTTTCATCTGTTACAACACCATCATAAACTTTATTCTGTTGCTGACTGACAACCACCAAGCCCTCGTTTGAGATACTATATGTAAGACCAGTCTTATTAAATAATTTGGCTAAAATATCCGTAACTCGTCCATTCTCAACCTGCATGGAAACCTCCTTATTCAGATTGTCGTTACTTGAGCCATAGACGAAGTAATAGTCACTTTTTTCTTCAATCATTTTAAGTACTCTGCTCAATTTTGTTTTTTGGACATCAAGCGATACTTTTTGTTGGGAATAAACATTAGCCGAAACATTCATTACGACAAATGCACTCATAATTAAGGTTAGTTTCATCCGTATAATGAATCTAAAATGCACAATGTAGCCATTACGCATTTGCAATAAGCAATTTTTTATCATACTTTAGTATTAGGTTTAAAATTCAATAAAGAGCAGCACGTTTTTCCAGAATTGCTGCTTAAGAATTAATCTTTTTTTTCAAGGATGGCGTTGGTCCGCCATCCTATTTTTTTCTAGTAAATGGTTATTTTTCTTCCATATATCTCATAATTAAAAGGTTCTACTTTTTGTAATGCATTTAATACTTGGTTTATATTTTCTTTTGAAAAAGTCGCTGTAAAGCGATAATCTTCAAGATTTCTATTTTTAATCTCTATATCCACATCATACCATCGTTCTAAGGTATGTCGCAATGATTCAAAATCTTGGTCCATGATTTCTAATCGATTATCTTTCCAGGCAATCTCCTTTGAACTAACGGCAGGTTCATCTACTGAAAAATCTTGAATTTTGATTTCCTTAACACTACTTTTTAACGCTTCCTTTTTAACAGCGGGGTCTTTTTTAGCCTCAATAAATTGATTTTTATATAAGATAATTTTCTGATTAGGCTTGATAATCATGGAGTTCTCATTAATTCCCTTGCTACGCATCTCAATTAATCCTTCCACTAAAAAAGCTTCAGATGTTCCATCATTAGGATAGGATTTCACATTAAAAGTTGTTCCGAGGACAGAAATATCAAAATCATTAGCATAAACTACAAAGGGCTTCTCTTTATCTTTTTTAACTTCAAAAAAGCCTTCTCCAGTTAGATAGACATGTCGTGCATGATCATTAAAATCCTTATCAAGTTCCAGTTTACTGTCTGAATTTAATGTGATTGTGGTTCCATCTGGCAAATCAAATGTTTTCTTCTCTCCTTTTTTAGTTTGGAATATCTGGGCGGCCACAAATTGATCCAACGGTTCAATTCTTTTCGAATAAAACTGTGTATACCAGAAGTAAGCCAAACCGAAAAGTACAAGAGCCGCGGCAATACGAAATAAATGAGATAGATGCCAGGAAAAAATAGAAAGTTCATTTGTCTCCTCTTTAAGGCGAGCTTTCATATGCTCCAACCTTTCATTAACAGCAGGTTTGTTGCCTACAAGAACTTGATATAATCTCTTGGCATGCTGAATCGTTTCTAACTGCTCAGGATGATTGACAATATACTGTTCCCAATATTGTTTGCAAGATGTATTTTCTCCAGAACAATACTTTTGGAAAGTATCATCTATTAAAAAGTCTTCAATATTGTTATAATCTTTTTGGCTCATTCTTTAGGTCTTTACTATAGAGTGCATACGATTGCACTTTTTTCCTAAAGAAATTTTAAAATAAAATATAACAAGCTTCAAATCAATTAAATAAAATCATCAATCTATTGTAAATTTAAAGATCTTTTAATTCTTGCCGCAGCACTTTTAAAGCATCATATAAAGTATTGTACGCAGTTTTGACAGTCATTTGAGTGGTTTCTGCTATTTTTTCGTAGGAATATCCTTCAAAAAATTTAAGATGAATGAGTTGTTTTTGCCGAAAACTTAATTTTTCTAGTGCTTCTTTTAAGCGGATCTGGATCCATTCATTCGTTTGTACCTTAATAATAAATTCTTCATAAGGCATTTCTATCCAATCATCTTCTGCCTTAACATGTCTCAAAGCAGTTTGTATCTTATGTTGTTTTTCTAAGAGTCGAAGGATTTTTCTTTTTAAAAATGTAATGAGGTATGCCTGCACATTTTCTACGCGATCAAGGCGATCTCGTTTTTCCCAAATGGTAACGAAAATTTCATCTGTTGCTTCACTCGCCAGATCAGCATCTCCACATGTACGAATTCCAAAATTCACCAATTCGTTAAATAATGCGGCATATAAATCAAAAAACGCTTGTTCATCACCATTCCGCACACGTTCCCAAAGCAATCTATAGCCTAACTTATTTTTCATTATAATTGGTTAACTTCTTTTTAATTCCCTAAATGTATCATTTTATAGCTATAAAAGAAAAAATTATCAACTATATCTTTAAAAAGAGTTAATATTATTATTTGTACCATAAAAATCCATATTTGATATCAAGCCAATATTCAATTTGATTTTATAAAAAAAGCCTAGCAACGAAATGCTAAGCCTCTAAAACTACCTTATATTTTTTGCTTTTATGCAAAGATCGCTGCAATGCTTTTCTCTGCATAACCAGCACTGGCTGTCATACCTTTTCCGCCGATTCCGGTACGTACATGAATACGCTCACTTACATCCACTTCTAAAATATCATTGTCATGCTGAGCATAAAATCCAGCCCATGAGCTTGCAATCATAGACTGATCCATAGTGATAATACGATTCGCTTCATTCAACATGAGATCATTAATCTTTGAATTAATAGCAAATCCTAATTCATCCAGTTGATTACCTTGTGCATATTCATGTGAATCTCCAACAATGATACTACCATCTATGGCTTGCTTAAATAAGATATGTATTCCTTGTTCACGCAATTCTTTATAGTGTTCAGGCACTTTTATTTGATGGAAAGATGGACAATATTCTTCGAAACTTTCATAACGTCTTGTCGTAAGCCCTGTTAAAATATTTCCTGGTAAATGCAGATCTTTCATCGGCTTTGTACGCATCATCTGAAGTTTACTGATCTTCAAACCACTATCGTCAAATAATGATCTATAAAGAATCTTGAATTCATATCCATTGCATATGATAACCTTATCAGCATCGAATAGTTGCATATCACTCGTTGTCACTTTAACAAAGTCAGCATAATCCTCGCAAGCCATCACAGTTGTATCATATTTTAATGTATACTGCTCAAACTTAGTCTGCATATAAGCATGTAAGCGATGGATCATTAAATCTGGTTCAACGCTAACCTCTTGTTTAAAAACAATAGCCTCTTTTACATACGTGTCCTTCATCATAGGATAGGTCTGTAAGATCTGTTCTTTTGACCATAGCTCATGCGCATATCTAACCTGCTTATAATGTGCACTTAATTCATGCAGCATCTGTACTTCATCTGCGTCGGATGCAATATAGATACTGCCATTATTGCGAACAGAAATATCCATTTCATTTTGAATGGACTTATAGATTTCTAAACCTCTAACACCATAATCAAACCATTTCCCAGACATCCCTGATGGCACAACCTGTCCAAAATTGCGTACCGTTGAGCTTACCGGATAGTTATCTTTCTCCAATTGTAGAACGCGTAATCCTTTTACCAAAGCATGGTAGGCATGGAAAGTTCCTAAGATTCCTCCTCCCACTACGATTAGATCATATTTACTCAAATTCATTTTATGTATTTTTATTAACTTATTTGAACATCACTACTATTCACACACCAAGGTTTCTCTGCCTCCTGTTCCTGTTTATCCATCGCTTCTTTTTTACGCGCAAAATAATATAAAGATAGTAAGGATAATCCTCCACCGATGATAGATGCGAAAAAAACCAATTGTATGAAATAACTTCCCCACGTCACGGAATTAGGTAATAACTCCTTATTCAGTAAAACTATAAAGCTGCCTAAATATCCGATCGAATCTGCCAAGTACATGACAAAACCTATATTGCTTTTCATTTTGTATGTAGCAATCATCCTTTCAAAAAAGATGGCGTTGTACGGTATATATGCTAAATAAAGACCAAGCCCTACCAGCAACATCCAACTTAATCCATCGATAAGTTGATGGCTAAAAAGATAAGTAGAACCACCTGCTATAAGAAAACCTACTATAATCAACATGTGAATCAATTTAAATGCTTTTAAATTATCTTTCACCACAATCAACAATGCCACCAGTACCAATACAATCAAAGCAATTATACCATCAACTTTTGCAAAAATGCCATTGCCTTTTACATGGAGCATTTCCCAGATTTCAATTTCAAAATTATCTCGAACATCCCTGATAATTGTCAGCATGGTATAAATAACAACAGTAAGCAAAATTCCAGGTTTAAACATTTTAAAAAACGCTTTTCGACTTGTACTATCCATCGCTACTCGTTCTGTTCTCAAGGCTTTATCCTGTTCTGTTGGTCCCGGTGCATGCTCTAACAACCAGACACATCCGATAAAAGGTAGTAAGAATAAAAAACCTGTACAAAAGGGCATCCAATATTCATCTATTGGAAAAGTAGCCATTAACCAACGTCCTACTGTTTTAATCAAACCTGAAGCAAAAATCAAACTGACAGCCATAACTGCTCCCATTATTTCTGTATAACGTCTACCTTCCAGATAACTAAAAACCAAACCCCACACCATGCCTAAGGGAAATCCATTCAATAAAAGAAAAATAATATTCCAAGGACGCGGACACCAAGCAAATGCTAACAAACTTAACCAGGAAATACAGATCAATATAATCAGATAGCGTCCACGATTCTTTTGCTTACTTTCTGCAATAAATTTTATTCCATAAAATTTAGAAAACATATACCCGACCATCTGAGTAATAACTAAACAGACTTTATAATTGATTCCCCATACTGAAGCATCATCATAAGATGCGGCAGTAAAAGATTTTCTAAATGAATACATACAGGTATAGCAAAGAAATGCTGTAAGTGCCAATATCATGGCAACAGAGCGTTCATCCAGTTGACTAATACGTTGTTTAAATCTTTGCGTTAATTCCATTATTTAGACATTTGGTAAATGTGATTTTTTTCCACAACCAAAAGTAAACTTCAAAGATTAACACATTACTAAACTTCTGTTAAGTATTTGTAAACAAATATAGAAATAAATTGAATTAAGCTTAAAACAAAAAAAGACTTTCTAGGGAGAAAGTCTATAATATCATCTTAAATGAGTTCGCTATTTTTTGTTCTGCTCAAAAAAGTAAACAATTAACATGATTGCTTTATCTTTTCCGATGTTTCGCGGTGTATGCGATAGACGTCCATTAAAGAAAATAGAATCACCTTCATTAAGCACAATAACCTGATCCCTAAATACATACTCAACCTGACCACTCAAAATATACTTATATTCAAAGGCTTCAGTCTCCACCATAGGCCGTTTAGCATCTGGAAGAAGTTCCAATAAGACTATGTCTAAAGTAGAGCTATCAATAGAAGAGGTTAATATTCGCTTATAATGAAATCCAATTGCTTGTTCCTTTTCAAACTCTTCGTAATTTTCTTTCCTTTTGACGATAATAGGCCCCAACGTACTATCGGAATTAAAGTCTTTAAAAAATTCATTTAAATCCACATCAAGTGCATTGATGATATTGATCAAGACAAATAATGAAGGAACCGTTCGGTTATTTTCAATTTGAGAAATCAACCCTTTACTGACACCAGCTTTAAGGGCTATTTCTTGAATGGTAACCCCGTTAATCTTTCGGATTTCCTTAATTTTATTACTGATCTTGAATATTGTATTATCTTCCATAATTAACCTCAAAAGTACACAAATAATTACCCTGATGCATATTAAGTTTTTATTATCACAAAAACAATTAATATTATAGCACAACCATAAATTAGTAAAAAGTATAATCATTTCCAAGTTTTATCTGCTTTCAAACTTGAATGAAAATTTTGCACAAGAAAGTTTCATAGCATATGTTAACAATTTCTTATGTTGCAAAAGTCGTAAAGCATAAATAGTGTTTGTATCATATTTACAAATACCTGTGATGTGCTATTTTATTATTTGCTAAACTCTAAATGTTGTATAAGAGTTTTTATTTGGCAAATTTTAATAAAGATTTAAAACAAGAAAAGACGAACTGATGGTTCGCCTTTTCAAAAATCAAAAATGTGTTAGTTATTGTTGAAAACTATATACGTTTCCAGCAAAATCTGTCACATAAAGTAAATTATCTTTTACAAGCACCTCTGCTAAAATTGGAGCACCTAAATTAATTTTATATTTTAATTTGCCCTGTGGATCTAGACGGTAAAGAAATCCATCCGACGCACCAAATACAAAGTCAGTTCCAACTTGCTGCGGAGCTGCCTCTACAGTTGCAACTAACTTATTTTGATCTGGTGAACTATACGATGAGGTATAGATTAAAGCCTCTCCAGTTGTGAAATTCCATTTTTCATTCAGCGTATTCTTATTCAAAGCAACAATTCCTTTATCCGAAGTCGATAGTAATAATTGTTCGCCACTTATTACAGGCGTTGCCATTACTTTGAAATCATAATCAAGTGTCTTTTTTCGTAAAACGTTTCCTGATAATCTATCTAGCACAAATACCGTATTTAATCCAGTTGCATATACTTCATTACCTACTACCGCAACTCCACCACTTCTAAAACGTAGACCATCCTCATTTTTCTTCCACATCAATTTACCTGTCTTGCGGTCATGAGCAAATAAACTGTTCCAATTAGCTCCTGTAAACAACTGATCTTTGGTTACTATGATCTCTCCTGGCATTGCCTCTCCCCCATTCCAATCCTGATTTCTCCATAGCTCTTGGCCAGTCTTTAAATCTAAAGCGGTTAGATAAGAACCGTAACCAGTATAGTATACTCCTTCATAAATTGCTCCGGCTGTAACATAACTTGGTAATCGTCCCTGACTTAATTCTTTCTTCCAAATCAGCTTCCCAGTTTTAGCATCCAAAGCGTAGGCATTTCCTGCCACATCAGTTGCTGCAACAATGCCATTTTCATAACGGAGTTTCTGTTTGATGGAATTAGCTGTTGAAAAAGTCCATTTAGTCTTTCCTGACTTTTCGTCTAAAGCTACAATTTGGGACTTACCATTTCCACCATCATCAAAAGTTGCTCCCAAAACGAGACCTTCAACAAGTAATGGACTCACTTTCCAAGTGTTTCCTCCTAAGTTTCCAGTCCATTTAAGTTGAAGCTGATTTGCTTTATCATTCACTCCAAAAGTTTCTTTTTTAGTTGCCTGGGTACCATCATTGTAATTGACTTCAATAAAAGCAGTACATGTTTTATTACTTACATTCATAAGAGGTTCTGTCTCCCATGACCAATCTGATAATGGTTTAAACGGTGCATAGGCTACTTGATTGCCTTTACTATCCAGTACTCGCACGTGGACAGATGCTACATCTCGATTACTATCGTATACTTGCGCACGGAAAGGAATTTTCCCTTTTTCAGTGCTTTGTAATGCAGGATCTATCAATTGAATATGATCAAACAAATTACTGTATTTTGGAGCAACATCTTCAACACCATCTTGAGTAACTTTAATATGCAGAAACTGGCCAACAGCATGATCGATACCACCCTTATTAGGTGCATTTGTACTAATAACACGAACACCGCTGCTTGCATTAACAAAAGAATAGTTATTATGCCAGTGACCGAATAACCACGCTTTTAATTTATATTTCTTTAAATCGATTTCCTCAGTCTTTCCCTTTAGAATAAAGTCAGGTCCGATATCAAAATCGTGATTAATAAAAATAACCGGTTTATTCTTGTCCTTCAATTCTAGATCCTTCTTCAACCATGCGATAACTTGATCTCTTGTATAACTTGGTTTATAATCGCCTCCCCACATCGGCGTAACAACAAAGTGTGCAGGACCGGCATCAAAAGAATAATAGGTCGGACCAAACAAATCTTCAAACAATTTTTCACCATATTCTCCTTTTACGAGATCATGATTGCCAACAGCATAATAAACAGGTAAGCCCATCAGTTGGCTATTTACTTGCTGCGCATGAAAACGCATGCCTGGTTCATAACAGATATCACCGGTATGCATGATCAAAGAACTTTTTTGATTTGCAGCATATTTACGGACATTCTCAATCCATGGACCGTACAAATATGTTTCGGTATCTGTTATTTGAATAAAATTTAAAACGTCCGGATTTTGAGAAGTATCCTCAATAAGTCCTATTGAATACTCTTTACGGTCAGGACTTACTTTTAAAAAATGACTTTTTGCAGGTTTGAAGCCAGCCGGAGCAGTTACAAATACAAATCGTGCCGCAGGATTTGCTGGTATTTCGAACTGCCCATTTGCATCTGTTTTCAAAACCTGATAACCATCGGAAACAACAGCATGCTCAACAGTACGTTCACCACTGTCGAACTGACCATTTCCATTCGAATCGATAAAGATATGACCTTTATACTGTGCATTTGCAACACCCATCCCTAGTGCCAATAAGGATGTCAATAGATAATACTTTTTTTTCATTTTACAGTTTATCGTATATTAACTTTTAAAGTTGTTTTGTTTGTAATGAACCTAATTATTTTAACTTTTTGTCAGCTAAAAATAAAGCTACTCATTGGTACTATTAAATCTAATCTTTGAGATAGGTTATTGATAAACCTTAACCCAGTCAATGATCATTTCAACTGGCAGTTGTTTCTGATCGACTTTTCCAACCCAAGTACCGCCTAATTGTTGATCAATTAATAGAAAGAAAGGCTGATCATATGGCCATTGTGATTTATCAACCCCCTCTATGCGAGGATATGTAAACGTATCTTTACCATTTAACTGGAATACAATTCGATCAGGATACCAGCTTATGGCATATACATTATATTCACCTGCATTGACCTTAGCTGTTCCGCCGTGTTGAGGATTTGTTTTTTGTCCTAAATCTAAGGTATAATAGGAGTGTGTTGTTTGGTAGATGATGGAATCAGAATTTAAATGTTCCATAATATCGATTTCTCCATTTTTTGGATATTTTCCATATTTATCTAATTCCGCTAACATCCACATCGCTGGCCATGCACCTTGAGCACTCCCAAGTTTCGCGCGGATCTCCACTCGCCCATATTGAAAAGCGAATTTTCCTTTACTCCAAATTCCTCCTGTCAGAAATGGACGGGGATCTTTTGTCAGATCAGTATTATTAATTCCCTTCAAAATCAGTTTACCATCTTCCATTGCAAAACAGGCATCGTCTGTACTCATATGGCGATTCCAATCGGCGCTACCTGCAGAAATTCTTGTCCATTTTGTCGTATCAATGGAGGTTTCATTAAATTGATCTTCCCAAACCAATTTCCATTTTTTAGCTTCACGAGCATCGCTTTGAATGTACACATAGGGATGTGACTTTGGATGATTGCTTACCCTACAGGAAGTGATAAGTACTAGAAAAGAAATAGCTGTTAGAAAAAATTTAAACATCGCAATAAATGGTTTTTTACTATTGTAATTAAACTTAAAAGAGTTCAAATTTGTATTCAAATCTGAATGTGATCTTAATCATTATTTTTGAAAAGCTTTAATGGGCTTACCTCTCCAAGCCTCATCTTGCTCTGCTCCCAATAACCAGGTCAATGTAGGTGCAATATCATAAATTAACATTGGTTGATTTACCTGCTTTCCCTTTGGTACACCTGGACCCGTCATGACGAAGGGAATTTCAACTTCAGCTAACGACTTACCTCCATGTCCTTTGTCAATACCGCCGTGATCAGCTGAGATGACAAAAATAGTTTCTTTCTCCATTCCTGCTTCTTTGACAGCTTGCTGTAATTGCGCAATTCTACGGTCTACATTTTTCAGTTCTGCATAATATTCTGGAGTATTATGTCCAATGTTATGTCCTACACCATCAGGTTGATCAAAATGCACAAAAGTAAGTGTCGGTTTATCTCTTTTAATAACTTCAATTGCCTTCTCTAATGTCTTATCCTCGTTGTCTTCCATATTATAGACTTGTTGCACAACATTTTTATCAATGAGGTAACCGATACCTGGCCAACTGTGTATCACTGCAAAAGTAGCCTTAGGGTTTTTAGATGCTACTGCATTAAAAATTGAAGGAAATAGACCATTCTTGGTTGTTTTTATCGCTGGAATTTCGGGCGTCTTACTTCCCCACTCTGTAAAACCATGCATAGTTGGACCAGCTCCCATCAACATAGATGCCCAATTCACCGCACTTGATGAAGGCAGTACTGTTCTGACATGAAGGCTATAGCTTCCATCTTCCATCATTTGTTTCAAAGTGGGCATTTCAGCTTTTGGGATTGCATAAGCACCTAATCCATCAAAACCAACGAGCACAACGTGTTTGATTTTTCCAGTCTGCGCTTGACTAATGGTTTGTGCAAAAAATAGGGCAATTAAAAAAATAAGGTTCTTTTTCATTAGAATACAATTGTTTTAGTAATCATTACTAGTTGCTATCTGTATCATTTAGCTCCTCCTTTAGGTTTTAAAAGTAATAAAGCTTTTAGAAATACAGTGTTGATTTTTGATTGCTGTTATTCGTAATTCATGCAAATTTCAGTTTATAATGAATGACAATGGGTAAAAGGTTTGATTTAAGTTGATTAATATTAAAAATTATTCGATAAAGTTAATCAATATTAAACAATACCAATTCATAACGAATGTCTGTATAACAAGATATTTACACAGAGATTCAAGTATTAGTCTGATTTAAAGTAGCGCTTACAATTACCTAACAAAATGTTTACATAGAAAAAAATAACGAGTCGTTAGTTTTGCTCAATTACGAGATCAGCTTAATTGGAGTTAGAAATAGAAATTTATTTATTCACTGGCTAAAAGTAGATTAATCATGATCAAAAGGCAGAGGATCTTTCAAAATAAATCGAAAATCCATTTTTTCACCATTTCGTTCTATTTTCATTACGATCTCTTTTCCATCTTCTGATTTCATTAAATTTGTTAAATCCTCCAGCGAGTATGAGGTTGCCTTTTTACCATTGATAGTTAGAATTTTATCATCTTTCATGATCCCAACCAACTGACCTGGTGAATTTGGTCTAACCATATCAATTTTAAAAAGTGTTTTCAAAACAAACTTAAACTGTACCTTATTATCGAAATTAATTTCTTTACTACCATCCTTCTTCAAGGCAACCGGAACTTCTTCCTTTTCCCATTGAACACCATCATGAATAATCTCCAGCCCACTCATATTGAGATAATAGAATTTGTCGAAATTTTTATTTTTACTTAAATACAGTTGATGATTGGGGTAATCAAAAATAATTTTAAAACGTCTCAACAGTTCATTACCAACTGAACCTATCCTATCGTTGATCATCTTTGCATTTTGTACTGATTCCAATTCCGGATAAGCGACTAAAGGATATGACATAGCAAATGGCCCTAAAGACAATTTCTTGATCCGATTACGTAATCCATAAATTTCTCCACTGAACCCCTGACCGATATAATCTTCTATAAAAGGAGCACGAACTTGATAATTTTGTATTTTATCTTTGAGTAATAAAACAGCATCACTATTTCCCATATCAATAAGTGCTTTGCCATCGATCTCATCTTCATTCTGCTGTATAACGATCGCAACATACGGGCGACTTGAAATTATCTCCAAGGGTAAAGAGGTCATTTTAGACCATAATTTTGGATTGCTATCATTGGGATACACCGTTATTCGCTTTTTTATGAAATCAAATGCAATCTTATGATCGGTAAAAAAACGACTTCCCAATATACCGTTTACCTCTACCCCAATTCGTGATGAAATATCAATATGCTCATTATCTAAAATAAAAATAGGATGATCTATGTCTTCCATTTTTTTCCCAACCACCACATGATTATTGATCGCTAAAATACCGTCAATACCGGCATTCCTTCCAAGACCCTGAAACTTATTTTTAAAGATTGTACTGTCGACTTCACCTAAAGACTTGCCAAAGACCATTGTTTCTTTTACTCCGGTGTCGAGCAAAAAATTCATCATAAAACCATTTACCTCTACAGGTATTATAACGAGATTATGTACAAATATAAAGGGGAAACTTAACTTCTTGTTTTTATGCAAAACAAACCCTGATTGCCCAAAAGCAACTTGGAAAAGCAAACATATCAACAATAGGAGGCCTATTTTCATGAAAGTCTATATTGGTATAGACAATATACGAAAAAAGGAATTAGAAAGAATAACTCGAAGCACTAAATAAACTAGCATTGATTTCATAAAAATTCCCCAAACTATAACTAAAAATGAATCAGCTTCAATAAATCATATCAAAAAAAGGGGAGCTATAGCTCCCCCTTTTTTTGATATGATTTGTGATAATATATCGATCAGTTATGGATTTTGAGATCCAATATTTGGATTTGATTCCATTTCTGAACGTGGAATTAAAAATTCCCATCTCGGATCACCGGCAGGTACATCCATTAAATTTCCAACAGAAGCCGAAACGTAATTTGGCACAGCAGTACGGTTTAAAGACTGATTTAATCTTTTCAGATCAACAAATCTAAAACCTTCACCCCACAATTCAACACGTCTGTTTGTTAAAATTTCATTAATTAAATCTGCACCAGTTTTTGTTGTGACAGTAGCTGAGGCATCTCTTGATTGGACCAATTTGAATAATGCTTGCTGGGCTAAAGAAGTTTGATTACTTTTAGCATACGCCTCTGCTAAAATTAAATGCATTTCTGAACTTCGAATATATGTTACATCTCCTAAAGTTCCACCATCAGCTTTAATTGAAAATTTTCTACTCATATAATCCTGTCTAGCAAAAGCTGTTGTAGGCAGTGGAAAGTTTGCAGCTGTAGGTTTTGGTTCCCACATTTTCTTTCTGACATCCGTAGCTGATATCTGATCGTATAAAACTGAATTAATTCTCTTTGGATTAGCTCTCATATAAGAAGTATTCGCATTATATGCAATTTGCGCAAACCACGAACCAAATGCGTCTCCCTGGTCAGCTGAAGGCATCGCCGCCCACATAACTTCAGACATAGCACTAGCATCATTAAATCCTTTTACATAGACTTCTTGATTCATTAAAGGATACTTGTTTTCATCAATAACCTTTTTAGCATATAAAATCGCATTTGGATAATCTTGCATTGTTAGAGCAACGCGCGCACGTAAACCTAAAGCTACATCAACATTAGCTTGAGACTTATTAGATCTCGTAGCTGTATTTAATGCAATCGCATCTTCCAAATCTTTAATAATTGCCTGATATATCACTTCAACGGACTCACGTGGTTTAGCAGATTCGTTACTTGATAATAACAAAGGAACACCCAATTGACTATTTGGTTTTGCTGAAGCATCATATCTCTTACCGTATAATTGCACTAAATAAGAATAGCAATAAGCTCTTGTTGTTAATGCTTCTGATTTTATTCTAGCAATTTCAGCAGGTGTACCTGTTACGTTATCAATATTATCGATAATAAAATTTAAATTACCTATGATTTTGTAAAATGTACGATAAACATAGTAAGTATACACACCATTGTCTGTCCTATGACCAATCCAGTTACCTTCACCTGTACTTGTAAACCAGTTTGCAGCGCTAATTCCTAAATCTTCCCCCATAAAATCCAGGGCCAGCAATATGCCTCCAACTCCGGGCTTATTTTGAGCGTTGGAAGTAGTTACTGTTGTTCTTTCAAACATGAAACGATATACCCCATTTATTGCTGTATTGGCATTTGCTGTACTTGTAAATATATTTTCTTGACCAACTTTATCTGTAGGTGCAGTTTCTAAATAATCTTTCTTACAACCTGAAAATAATAATACAGATGCAAGAGTCGATAATATAAGTGTCTTTTTCATTTTCATTAAAAATCTAAAATTACAATGATAAATTAATACCCAAACTAAACATTCTGTTTGGCAAGTAAGTGCTGGAATTAGTTCCATCAAACGCCTCAGAAGGGTTCATACCTGTTCTCTTAGAGATTAAACCTAAGTTTTCACCTGCGAAGAAAACACGAGCAGAACTAACATCAATTTTACTTAACAGATTTTTAGGCAAAGAATAAGAAAAATTTACATTTCTAAAACTTATATAACTGGCATCGATTAGCCATCTAGTAGAGGCAGCGTTAATATTTGCAGAATTAGAAGCATCAAGTCGTGGAATATTACTCGTTGTATTTTCCGTTGTCCATGCGTTTAGTGCATCTGCATGATAAGCTTTTCCAAAACTTGAAGTTCCCATTAAACCAGCGTAGTTACTATCATAAACCTTACCACCTAATTGATAAGTGATTAAGAATGATAATGAGAAATCTTTATAATTAAAGGTATTTGTAAATGCTCCCATGAAATCTGGAATTGCCGAACCTGAGTAATCAAATTTCGCAAAATTTTGATTCACAACGTAATCTTTACCATTGACAGTTCTAATATTTGCTGCAGCAGTTCCTTCCGCTGGGATATAAAGTGCCGCCCCGTCAGAAGCATCAACTCCTGCGTATTGTCTAAGCCAAAAAGAATAGTAATCTTTACCTACCTCACGTCTTTTAGTTCCAGTTGTAACGACTTTATTTTCATCTGGCATTTTTGTAATTCTATTTTTAAAAGCAGTAAAGTTTGCAGATAAATTCCAGCTAAAGTCTTCTTTACGAATAATATCTCCCGCCAAGGTTAATTCAACACCAGTATTATACATTGCTCCGACATTGCGAATTTGTGATTCAAAGGCATCAGATACAGGAAGAGGGACACTCATTAATAACTTATCAGAACCTCTCTTATAAAATTCCAATTCTCCTGTCAAACGACCTTTAAAAAAAGAGAAATTGGTTCCAATATTAAATGTATTTGAAGTTTCCCAAGTAATATCAGGATTAGGAGCACTATAAATAATGACACCAGGAAAAGCACCATTGTTAGATCCCAATTGGTACAATGCTTGATAAGCATAGTAATTTGGATCTCCGTTTTCATCTAAAATATTATTATTTCCAACCTGGCCAAATGATGCTTTCAATCTCAAGTCATCAACCCAAGATACATCTTTCATAAAATTTTCTTTGCTTAATGCCCAAGCACCACCCAATGAGAAAAATGTACCCCAACGATTTTCTTTTTTAAATATAGAAGAACCATCACGGCGAATTGAACCATCTAAATAATATTTTTCATCAAAATTATAGGATACCTTCGAGAAATAAGATTCGATCTTATTTTCATTCGTATATCCGGCTATAGAAAATGGCGTTACGAAATTATTAAATTCATAAATACCGGTTGACACAACTCCTCTTTTCTCAGCAGAAGATACATGATAATTATAATCGTAATTTTCATGTCCTAATATAGCGGAGATATTATGTTGATTAATGGATTTACGATAAGATAGAATTTGATTGAAAGTATAAGATTTAGTCGTCGAATTCTGTTCATATCCCGATCCATTTAATGTAGCTCCATCTCCGATAAGATTATTATAATAAATGCTATTACTACCATTTCTTATATCAATGCTGAATGTTGGCGTAAAAGTAAAATCTTTTAAAAATTTAATCTCCGCAAATGCTCTACCGCCAATAAGATTTCTCTTATTCACTCTAGGATTTAACATAGTTTCATAGATTACATGACGGCCAGGAGAAGCACCACTAGGTCTATTGACTGAACCAGCATGCATACCATAATCATACATTTGGATTCCAGTAATAGGATCTAGAACAGCTTTTCCAGTCGCATCCCACGCATGTACAGGATATATTGAGCCTATTCCACGTATAAAGTTGAACGGATTAATAAACGAATTAGCTGAATTAGTTGATGCATCAGAAGCTACACTACCGGTTGAACTGCTTGCAGATAAATTAACCCCAGTTTTTAACCAAGATTTTACCGTTGTATTTAAATTTACACGACCATTAAATCTTTCAAAATCAGAACCTATTACATATCCTTCATCTTTCAGATAACCCAAAGAAACATAATAATCCGTTTTTTCAGCACTCCCACTTACACTTAAATTTGCATCTGAACGCTTACCTGTTCTCAACATTTTATCGTACCAATCAAAATCATCGTACTTAAGTGATGCATCAGGATTCATCTTGCCATCCAGACCTACGACTTCATTATTATCAACATTAAATGGATTATACATCAAAGTCGAGAAAATTGTATTTTTAGCTTTTAGGGCTGCATCAGATTCTAATAAACCTTTTCCTGTTGTTGGAAACATATATGAGTTTTTCAAAGCTTGAAAAACTGTTGGATAATAATCCATTGTACCAACACGGTCATATTCAGGAATTCCTCTATTTGAAATACCCTGGGTAAAACCCGCATTCAATTTTGGTGCACCTTTACCTTTTTTAGTAGTAATAATTATCACACCATTTCCAGCTCTTGATCCATACAATGCCGCTGAAGTGGCATCTTTCAATATCGATATGCTTTCAACATCAGAACTGTTAATATCTCCAATATTACCATCAAAAACTGAACCGTCGACAACATAAAGTGGAGCGCTTGAGGCAGACATTGAACCAAAACCTCTTAAACGAATTGCTGGCCCTGTACCGGGTTGACCATTTCCTGCATTAACAGAAATACCAGGAGCAGATCCCGCCAATGCATTAGTAATATTTGTTACAGTACGTTTCTCTAAATCTTTAGAACCAATAGTTGCAACAGAACCAGTAATTTCTGTTTTTTTAGCTGTACCATACGCTACCACTACAACTTCATCTAAAGCATTATCGGAATTATCCAATGTAACATTAAATGAAGATTGTCCTTCTTTAACGATTAATGTTTTATCTGAAAAACCGACTGATCGAAAAACAATAACCTTTCCTGTAGGCACTGAGAATGAGTAATTTCCATTCGCATCTGTTTGAGTAGCTTGGTTAGATCCTTGGACAGCTATCGTCACACCAACCAATGGTTTCCCATCAGCTCCTGTTACACGACCACTAACTTTTTTCTCTTGCGCAAATGCAACAGAAGTCAGAATCATACTACCCACAAAAAAACTGAGTAATGTTTGTTTCATATGTTTATATTTATTTAAGTGTGTAAAGTCATAAAAAAGACTTTGGTTAAGCAATCTTGTTTTCTAAACAACTATCAGGCAATACTTTACATTACAATCAAACAATTCATCGGCAATCGACCCCACGCAATCGATTGCATATTCTCTCATGCATTTGACCAGTGTTAATATTTAAGAAGAAATACGAATGTATACTGTTAGAGTACTTTTCAAAACGGCGAATTGCAAATTATCTAAAATATCTGCGTACTGCCTAGTGTTAAATAATGTTAAAACCAAAGTTAAAACATTATTTCAAATTAGCAAATTTTTGCAATTAAAATCTTTATACCATTAAAAAAATGCATGCAAGTAAGTTTAAACACATGAATTTTTATTACTATTTTGAAAATTAATAGCGAATGTAACATTCCTATGATTCAAAAATGATATCATAAAACTCAGAGTATGATAACTTGAAAGCATAAATTAATCGTTCGAAATAAAGAAATGCTCATCATAATGAGAAATTTGAGAGTAATTGATCGATTACAGCTATAATAAAGTTTAAATTTACAAATAATAAATATTGATACGAAATGCAATAAACTGCAACTTCCGCATCGGCTGAGATTAGGTTGTGATGAGTACATTTTCTATAGATTAATGATTACCTAGAAATATAGATCAGCATTAAAATATCAAATTTCTAAATCCTAAAATTAAGCTTAAATTTTTAAAGATTATACAATTAGAGACTTTCTATATTCATTTTTCTTTATTCGTAGTATATCGTTTAAACTTAAACCTCATTAATCTGTAGGGTTATTACGAAATAATATACATAAATATAAAAAGGAAGCTTGCATACTGTTATTTAAATTAATTGTAATTGTCCTAAGAGAACTAGGAAAAGCAAATATGCTAGTAATTGGGAGACTATTTCTATCAAAGTGTATATGGGTATAGACAAAATACCAAAAAAGATAATACAAATTAAACTAAAGGATGCTGTGTCATTGATGAAAGCATAAAAATAATGAATAAGCGGAAACAACATTTTATACTTTCATAAAGCTAGCATTTTTTCAATTTAAAGTTTATATAATTCGATGTCTGCTTAAATTGAGTTTGTATAGCTTGGAATGACACCTTGCATCGATTCCGTATAAAAAACAAGTAAGGGATTGTCTATTGTTTTATAGACAATCCCTTAAGATTTAATTAAATATTAAATCAAATAATTAGTCATTCTCAACTAGACCTGAATATCTAACACCTGAAATTCTATAGTGATCAAATCCTGTTGGACTATCATCACTAAATTTAACTTCAAATACGATACTATCTGCAACTGTTCCATTTGGATATTTTGCAGCGCCTTTTAGTACTTTACCATTTGTAATATCAAATGTAATCTCGTCTCCTTCAGCAGCGGCATTCTTAATTGTCTTTCCAGAGAAAGATTTATCCGATAAATTTAGATCGACTTTACCTTTAAATGTCCAAAAATTATCGTAATCATCCAGCCACATTTTATCAGATGTGTTCTCTACTGTATTGTAGGTACCTATTTTAAAATGGCCTAAACCGTACACGTCCTTTTCAACGAGAGAACCGTCAGCCTTAACAGCATCGGCTGTAACATACCATTCACCAGCAGTTTCTTGCGTAGCTGTCCCTTCAACCTCATCTTTCTTACAGGAGGTAAAGCTTATTGTAGCTGTAAGAAAAAATATTAATACTCTATTTGTTAATTTCATAATATTTCAGTTTATTTTTTAACCCAAATTCTTGGAGTGTTTGGTGCTGTAGCTTGAGCAAGTAATGTAATTTTGAAAGTTAAAATATTTCCACTCATCACAGCAGAACCAACAGCCGGTCCAAAACCGCTTAATGCCCACTCTGGTACGACAGCATTAATTCCATCAGTCGATAATACAAATACTGGAATAGTTGATGCACCCCAGACATTGCTGAATCTATAAAATCCTGGAGCTAATTTGGTCATAGTACTCGAGTAAGCCGCATTGGCCTGATATGAATAATTGCCAGATAGATCTCCTTTTGGAGCCGCTGATAATACTGCTACGTAACGGCTAATAGATCCCGGAAAACCATCCGAGTTTATTGCACTATATTTCAATTCATAGATACCTTCTTTCGCAGTATTCACAGAACCAGCAATTTTTACTTCAAGTGGCTTATCACCTTCTTTTGCCGTCACTCCAGCTTCAGTATATTTTCCACCCACGACCATAGACTGATACGCATCACCAGTTAATGTCAGAACAGGATAGGTTGTAATATGAGTCCCCCCCCCAGTTGTTTCATCCTTTTTACATGCATGAAATAAAAGCAAGACAAGCATAAAAGGAATAATATTATATATAAATCTTTTCATTATTTTGTATATTTAAATCTATAACCAAATTTTATTTCGCCCAGAATACCGGTTCTTTATCTGGTTTAACGGCTGGAGCATTACTATTTGCATTTGTAGAGCTCTGAGCATAACGAATACGTTGCAAAAGCTGATTATTACCCACCGTATTAAACACATCTATAGGTGTATACAAAGTTCCGGGAACAAGTAGTTCAGGTTTAAAAACATCATTAGCGACATTATATATAGCAGCTCCATTTACAGTACCAAATGCTGGATATTTAAGACGTCTCAACTCACACCATGCTTCAAAATTATTTGTACCTGATAGAGCCACCCATTTTTGAATACCGATTAGCTTCGCATAATTAGCATTGTTATAAGCATAAGTGCCAGTAATTACGTTTTGTGCATCAGAAGCTTTTAATCCAGCTGAAAGGAATGATTCAGTAATTGCATTGTCATAATGTGTTTTTGCAACTGCGGCCGAACCATTTTTGGCATAGTATTCCGCCAAGAAGAACTCTACTTCAGATTTAGTAATCAGATATACAGGAGAATCATATCTCATCGCAGGTCTGTTAAAGTTTTCGGCTTTGTATAATTTTGAAGTCGAGTAATTTGTCCCTGAGACTCCACCTAAAAACTTACCATCTTTGTTCTTATCAAAAAAAGCAGACAGCCTAGCATCATTGGAATCCTCCATAACTGCTGACAGGGCTAAATTCAATGTTACGTTTTTTTGAGTAGATCCGAAATAGGCTGCAAATTCCTCTTGATAATATGGGTTTGCCTTACCTGTTTCATCTGCCCAAATTCCCGCCCAAGCCACATCTTCTGCAGGGAAGTTATTTTGAGAAATCAACGTTGCCAATTGGCTTTTAACATCCTGAACTTTACTCATGCGCATTAGAATTTTTAATTTCAATGCATTCGCAAATTTAATCCATTCCGCTGAAGTCGATTTTCCAAAAAGAAATGACTCTATTACTGGTGTATCATCGGACACTTTAGACAAAGCGTCATCCAATTCAGCTAGTATACCCTTATAAACAGCATCACCATCATCATATTTTGGGGCGAGGATATCTTTTTTCCAAGCTTCAGAATAAGGTGTTTCTCCATAGGCGTCCACTAATGCTTGCAATGTAAACGCTCTCAAAGTAGTCGCAGCAAGGTTATCTCCCCAACTATTAGTTGCTACAGATTTCTCGCGGATTGTTTGCAAATTGTTTAACACACGTGTATTAAGCTGAGTATATGTGCCACTTGAACGTGTTTGAGATGTAATAAACTGTGAGTAGTCTACATAATTGCTTGTACCAAATAAATGGGCATATTGTTCAGAATAATATCCACCAAGAATACGGAAAAAGTTTCCATAACTTGTAGCCAAGTTCATCTCTACTCCCGGAAGGATCAAATTACTTGTCACATTTTCCGTTGATGGTGAATTTGGATCCACATTGATATCTAAATATTTTTTACAAGATGTAACTCCTATTGCTATTGCCAATAAAGGCAGTATAATTTTTTTCATTTTGCTCAATTTTAAAATTTAAGACTTACGTTAAATCCATAAATGCGCGTTGCAGGATTGATGTATAATTCACCAAACTGCCCGTCTAACCCCATACCACCAGTTGAACCTTCTGGATCAATAAACTTATTACTTTTCGGTGTCCACACAAATGGATTGTTGACAAATGCAGTAAGAGCAATATCACTTAGTTTTACTGAATTCACCCAAGTTTTTGGAAAGTTATAAGTCAAAGAAAGGTTACGGATCTTTCTGAATGACCTATCTAAAAGATAGTATTGTCCTCCATCGACACCACCTGTCTTATTCCAATAATTCTGAAGTCCACTCGTAGACATTTTTATTGGATTATTATTTTCTGAAAATGTTCCGCTTCCATTATCAACTACCGAATTAGGGATAATAAATGGGTTCCTATCATTGTACATGGTTTCAATTCCGTTCCCCGTAAATTGCATTAAATTCTTTGTCCGCGAAAACATATATCCTCCTTCACGTATATCCAATGCCGCACTCAAAGTAAATCCATAAGCACTAAAAGATGTGGTAGCACCCCCAACCCATTTAGGTTGAATATTTTTACCCGTACTTTGAACATCTGGTGTTAAAATTGGTAAACCATCTTCACCTACAATTAATTTGCCGTAATGCTCGCTATTTTTATCATCAACATGTTGTGCAAGATAAGTGTAGAAGGTTCCTAGAGGTTTCCCTTCTTCCGCATACATGTATACAGCATCATTTCCTGCTGAAAAACTATTTACCTGGAACTTACCACCAAGTTCTTCTGGCAAGGAAACCACTTTATTTTTGTTAACTGTCAAATTCAAATCTAAATCCCAACGGAATTTATCAGTTTTAACAGGAGTTGTACTTAATAATAACTCTATACCCCTATTGCGAACATTACCCACATTGGTTACAATTGTTGCAAAACCTGTAGCTGGATCGGTCGACAATGGGAAAATTTGATCAGTACGGGTACGACTGTAATAGACAGCATCTAATCCAATACGACTATTTAAGAATTTCAAGTTAACTCCAGCTTCAAATTCCTGATTCATTTCCGGTTTTAGCGTATTACTTCCATTTTGAGTGCTTAACAAGAATGAATTTTTATTATTGAAAGGGAAGGCCGCAATACTACCCGCATAATAACCAGCAGCTGCAGCTTGTATATATCTTGCAGAAGTTTGATAAACACCAGCATCATTACCTGTCTTACCATAAGCTAAACGGGCTTTACCAAAATTTAAAATACTATTCTTAGGCAAATTATTTGTGAATATCCAGCTTAAAGTAGCTCCAGGATAGAAATAATGATTTTTTTCTACAGGCAATGTAGAAGACCAATCATTACGAGCTGTTAGATTCAAAAATACAGTTTCATTATATCCGAACGTCATATCACCGAAAAGTCCGATTAATCTACGTTTCGATTGTGATTCACCTAAAACTGATCTTGTTGCACCATTACTTAATTGCCAAAAACCTTCATATAATGCTAGGCTTTCAGTAGTACCATTCATACTTGTTGCATATCTTTCATTTAAATTCATCCCTAAAATTCCAGTGAAAGAAAATTTATCAAAACTTTTATCATATGTTGCCAAGAAATCATGGTTCAATTCATAGTTACGTCCATAAGATGCCGCCACAGAGCCAGACTGGTTCATATTTGAAGGCGCATAACCATAATCATTATCAATCAATTTATCATCAAGATTAATTTCAGGTGTTCCAACTTTACGATCATAATCAATATGATCAAATCCAAAACGGTACGTTAAATTTAATTCTTTAATGGGTTTGATATCCAACTGCAGTTTACCGTTAAATTGCTTAGAATTTAACCTGTTATAATTATTTGCAAGAGCCCAATAAGGATTTGTAACGCCATAAGGTGTAAAATATGCCTCAGGTGTATTGAAAGGATTTGTTAAATCTTTCTTATCAATTACCGAAATGTCTCTCGGTAATTCCAGTAAACCATCAATGATCGAAGTTCCTTGATAATTCCCCGCTACATCAGTCTTACTTGTATTAAAATTTAAATTTGAAGATACTTTCAGCCAATCTGCAGCCTGATAAGAAGTACGATAAGCAATTGTATTTCTTTTGTAAGAGTCAGCATCTGTAGGCATAATACCATCGTCTTTTACATTCGAATAGGACAAATAGTAATTCATCTTTCTGTCCTCAGATACACCATTAAAAGAAACACTGTTATTGAAGGATTTACCGATATCAAAAAAATCTTTTGCATTATTTTCTTGAGCAGAATATGGGTGAAAAAGTTGCTGATTATTCCATATAGGGCCAAATACTTGTTGACTTCCATCTAAGCGAGGTCCCCACGACCCATTTTCAATATAAGTTTGTTGACCATTCCAGCCTTGACCAAACTCATTTTGCATCAAAGGAAAAACTGAAACTTGGCGCAATTGAATACCACCATTATAGGCAATAGAGAAATTCCTACCATTTCCAGCTTTACCAGTTTTAGTTGTTATAACTATTACACCATTTGCTGCGCGGCTACCGTATAGAGCTGTAGCGGCGGCGCCTTTAAGCACGGTCATTGATTCAATATCATCAGAAGATACAGCAGAAATACCACCACCTTGTATCGTATTACCTTGGGTGTTGAAAGTAGTAGATTGTAAAGGGACTCCATCAACTACGTATAAAGGTTCATTGCTACCGGTCATTGAACCGTAACCACGAATAGTGATAGACGATGCTGAGCCAGGAGCTGGTCCAGTAGAATTGACCGTTACTCCGGCCACCTTACCTGCTAATGAGCTCAACACATTTGTATTTCTTGCAGCAGCTAATTCATCACCCCCGATTTTAGTTGCAGAATAACCAAGTGTTTTTTCGGAACGTGTAATCCCCATCGCAGTAACAATTACCTCTTCTAACTCATTATCAGAATTATCCAAAGTAACATTAAAAGCAGATTGCCCTTCCTTAACGATTAAGGTTTTGTCAGAATAACCAATAGAACGGAAAACGATAACTTTTCCTGTCGGTACAGAAAACGAATAATTTCCATTCGCATCTGTTTGGGTAGCTAGGTTAGATCCCTGAACAGCAATCGTTACGCCAGCCAATGGTTTACCATCAGCACCAGTTACACGACCACTTACCTTTTTATCCTGTGCAAATGCAACAGAGGTCAGAATCATACTACCCACAAAAAAGCTGAGTAATGTTTGTTTCATATGTTTATGTTTATTTAAGTATTTAAAGTCTCTAAAGACTTTGGTTAAGTAAATTTCTTTTCATAAAATTTTAAAAACCGAATCTCTTCACAGTATTCTCAATCTTCAAAATTCATACGCAATCAGAATTTGCACTCAATTTCTATCTTTATCAAGACGAAAAAACGCAATCGATTGTTTATTTATTGTTTAACGTATTCTTATAAAAACTACATTAAAGCTCTATAAATGTTTCTTTGGTCAATTTGGTATCAGCTCTTTACGAAGAGAGATTTAACCTAACAAACTCTTTAATTTCAAAATAACCAGCTTGTTAAAAAATGTTAAAAGCAAAGTTAGAATAATACTTTAATTAACCAACAATCCAAACAAAAGGTAAAATTAGACCTCATTAAAGTATAAAATGATAAGCTTATTAAATGTAATTAAAACGCTTTTTTAATAGGTTTTAATTAACAAAATCTATGATAAAGCTTTTAATCCATCAGTTTTGTTACTATTATAAATTGTAAAGCAGTATTTATTTTTTTAGTTTTCTTTTTTAAAAGATCAGTTAGTACACTTTGTTAAAAAAATGTTAAAACAAATATATACCATTTTTTAAATTTGAAATAGCAAAATGATATGCAAGCATATAAAAATATTCAAAAATATTATAACTACTTGATATTCAGTAAATTATTTTTAACAACATATGTAACAAAAAACTTTACCTGTCAGTTAATCTTATAAAACTTATACTTGTCAATTATTGTCTAAACAATGATTAACGACATAATACAATGAAAACCTAGGTAAAAATTGGTATCCTACCTATACACTGTTATATTTATTCAAAAGAGGCGCTACAGAAATCTTTCAGAAAAATAATCAATACTAGCTCACATCTTAGAATAGTCTATCTCAAAAGAAATAATTTTTTAATTCTAAAAAAAATTCACAGCAACAAGAATTTTACAAAGCAAATAGTCCTTTTCTAAAATATGTATGTAGCTTTAAGTTTAAATAATAATAACACACAAAAAAATAAACCATTTACGATCCGATTAATATTAAAACTACATAGATCATAGGAATTATGGTACTCCATTTGAACCAAGAAGAACGTTCTAAAGCCAAACAATAACTACTATCTGTAATATCAAAATTAGAGTTAGATTCCAAATCCTTTCATCTTAGCGACGCCAGGCCAGATATAACTCCTTATTCCTTTTACTTGTTTTACAGCCAGTTCCGCAGATGCAAACTATATAATCAGCTATTCGAATGAAAAACAAGCTAGTTGATGAAGTTATCATTAGACACCATCAGCTCTTAAACAGTTTCGAGGACGTGTACCGTAAACACATTGATATTCAAGAACAGCCTAAAGATATTAAATCAATCTTATACACAGCAAAATAAACCAAACACTTCCACTCACCATTTACGTTCTCAAAGAAATGGGAATCTCCTAAACCTTCCTGCAGGAAATCCGATATGCTGTCAACGTACACTTCGATGATATAAAAGTCAATCTTTCCTGTTAACGTTATTGTTTGAAAATTGAGTATATTTTTACTACTAAAGTTTTTACGCTCACAAGACTATTTCATTAAATAAGTTCAACTCCAATGAATATCCTGTATCTCCCAAAAAAAATTGAAGATCATAAATAAATTAGTTGAAAGACACCCTGATTCAAACAGATAATTATAAAAAGTAGGGGTATACCCCCGTTACCCCTACATCATCCGATCAATCTCTCCTTAAAAACAAGACCTAGATCTCTGTAGAGTTGATTATAAAAATCCGCTTTAAAAAACCTCATTTCCTATAGGCTACCCCTTCACCCCACTTGAAACATCATTTAAGCCCTATATCAGGTGTAGAATAGCCTGTTTACTACCCCTAAGCAACACCATTATCCGATTTATCTTTGTTCTGAAGCGTACGAATAAGCAGAAGGTGATGCGGGTGTAGGCACAGGAATTATTCCGATCTTAACTTATGCTGAACTTTGTTTTGCTCGGGCAGAACTTGTTCAACGTGGTTGGTCTACCGAAAATGCTGAAGAGCTGTATTATAAAGGAGTGGATGCTTCCCTTAGATTTTATGATAATCTAGCAAAAACTGCACAAGTTTATGACTATGTTCCGTAAACGGACAGTGAAATTACAAACTTTAAATTACGTTCTGATATTGTGTTTAAATCTACTCCAGGTCTTGAACAGATTGTACTGCAGGCTTATTTGAATTACTTTAGAAATTTTAATGAGGCGTGGGCTTTAGTTAAAAGAACAGGAATGCCTAATAAAAATACAAAACTTATTTTTGAAGATTGGATCAATGAAGGTCAAACTTTAGAAATTCCAAGAAGGTTTGTAATTAATTATGCGTTGGAAGGTGATTTAAACTTTGAAAATAGAAACTCTGCTATTGACGATATGCGAAAGGATCCAGATTTTGGTGATCCATCAAGTATTCAAGGCCGAGTTTGGTGGGATAAAAAGTAATAAATATTAAATTCTTGATTCCAGTTCTAAATATTTATTTACATAGTTGAAACTATGGACAATTGAACTTACATCATTTTTGCATTTTAAAGTTAATCCAGATTGCTTTCAACAAAACATTACAGCAGGTCATTACAATTATTAATCCTTTATCTAAGCAATAAGGCACTTCAAATAGTTCAAAACTCAAACTTGACAAATAAAGCCTTATGATCGGTTGGCCATACTCCTACAGGTAGCAGAAATTCATCCTGACTATCCTCATCTTGTTTTTTACCATACTTGACTGTTCCAGAAGGACCAACAATTTTGACTTCTGAAACTTTTAAAGGCTTATTTGTCCTATAATAAACATAATCAATACGATCCCTGTCATCTGACTGTGGTGCCCAAGCTAATTTATCAATGGAGACATCTTTGTTATAGGCTGGATAAGTAAAACCGGGATGGCTAACTGGGTTGGGATATTTTTCTCTAAAACTATCCACAAAGCCAGCTTTGGTCAATAGCACAGAGCAGTCCCATGGAACTACAGCACCTCTATGATCAAACAAATCTTTTGTTTCACTAGTCCAATCTAAATGAGACGGTTCATTGAAGTCACCAGCAACTACAATCGTCTCATTCTTACTTTCTTTGTCCGCATCTAAAATGATGTCACGTATCGCTTCGTCCCTCTTTCCTTTTCTATTCGCTTCTATTATGTTTGCAACATCCACAATCGGCTGATCAAGCTTTTTCCAGGTAACACCATCATACCCCCTAGGCAGATAACAGGCATAGTTAGTGTAATCCAAATGAACAGCATAAAATGTAAAATTTCTACCTGCTACTTGAATTTTACTTTTTAACACATTACCCACCTTATTGGCTTCATTATATAAGGATCTTTGATCCTTAATGGGGAACTTAGAAATAAAAGCAACATCTAAAGATGGTTCACTTGATATACCGTGGTACACCGCATCTTTACTTTTTAATTCTGCCAAGATACGTTGTACAAAATCTGTGTTATTGTAATTCCTTACCTCACTAAACAACACTACGTCTGCTTTCTTAGCAATAATCTCATTTGCAATGGCAGGAAAGCCATCTGGAACCATTGTACCTTCCTGCCAGATATTAATTTGTAGTACCTTCAATTGTGATTTTTTTTGAGCAAGAACTACTTGCCCAACAAAAAGAATGACCACTATGAATAGAAGATTTTTTAATTTGTTGATATATCTCATAATATTATTTTAAACAGCAACATTTCTGAATACGAAATAATTGTGAAGTTAAATATTTTTGAAATAAAATCTTGTTATTAGTTTATTTATAAGCTTAAGATTCTATTAATCCATATTCACATCCAACAAATAAAAACGGCAATCTCTTTCGAGATTGCCGTCTATATAATAAACCTTAAATTGTGATACTATCTAGTACCGCCTGCCCACCATACATTTTCAGTGTAGACATATTGTCCATCACCGTATGCAGCCTGAACATAAGGATTAGTAGTTGTATCATCAGTACCGTAAGGTAAACGTAATGGAAATTTACCTGGGTTTTTCAACTCAATTAAATTCTCACCATTAGCTTTCCAACGACGGATATCATTGTACATTTCAGTAGACTCACCAGATGCTCCAAAGAATGCTAAATATTTTTGATTAGCAATTTCTTTCAAAGGGTTGGCAGTGAACAATGGTTTCACATAATCGACAAAATAACTTGAAATAGCTTCATCATTGATAGCTGCGGAAGTTTCAGTAATAGAACCATTTGCAAGCACTGTTGGAGCAATTAATGCTGCTTCAACAGAATTTTCAGAATTTTTAATTGCAGCTGAAACAGCTGCTTTTAATACAGGTTCAATTGCCGAAGTACCTTGACCTAAACGCTGCATCGCTTCTGCTTTCAAAAACAACACCTCATGGTAACTCAACAATTGAGTTGGTGCTGTTTGAGAATAAACAAAAGTAGATGTTAAATAATGATATTTAATCTGTGTATTTAAACCATTAGGAGCTAACAAATTATAGGAAGTATTATTCGTAGCAATGTCATTTACTTGCGTCCAAACACCAGTTTTTGGGTTTTGTGGGGTAAAGAAATCACGAACCAAACGAGGATCTTTACGATCAATCATCTTATCTGCTAAACTTTTACTAGCTGCTAAACCATCTCTTGACCATTGAAAATCAAACAATGGATTTAAATTTGATGTATTATATTGGGTAAATTTAGCTTCATCACTTGCATTAGCAAAAGATTTATCTACATGTGCGATAATAGCATTTAATGCAGCAGTTTTGTCAGTAGTTACTTTTAATAAACGCATTGCATAACGTGCTTTTAAACCGTGTGCAAATTTTAACCATTTACTCGTATTACCACCAAATAAAAAGTCTTGAGTGCCGACTGAACCAGATCCGTGCGTATCGCCTTTTGGAAGATTTTCTATAGCTGCATCCAAATAAGCATTCACTTGTTTGTATAATTCTTCTTGCTTATCCAATTTTGGATTACGGATCTCCAAAGGTTTGAACCCTTCTGAATAAGGAGCATCACCAAATAAATCGGTCAGCAAAGCTAGGTTGTATGCCGCCATTACTTGTCCCATACCTAATGTGGCATAGTTTCCTGACTGAGCACCACCTTCAGAACATTTTTCGATCACAATACGAGCGTCTTTTAATGTCGTATAAACATTACCCCAAGTGTTATTGAAAGTAGATGATCTTACCGGTTCGTTTTCACGATGTTCGGCGTTCCACAATTGGTTATCTGTACCTACTTCATGCTCCACATAGGTGGACAAGTATGTATTGAAATCGCCACCTACATTTGAAAAAGCAGTACGTGTAATAACATCAGTTAAAATAAATTTAGCCTGAACATCACTTGGATTATTAACATTATTATTGACGCTGTCCATCGCATCCTCTGAACAAGAAGTAAAGATTACTGGAGTGGCTAAAACACCCATTGTTAATAACCCTACTATATTTAATTTTAATTTCATTGTCCTAATTTTTAGAATTTAATGTTTACACCTAGACCATAACTTGATGTTCCCGGTAAAGAGAAACGCTCAAATGCACCTGACATGTTCGTATTACCTTGTGACACTTCTGGATCATAACCTTTCAGTTCAGACCAAAGAATGATGTTACGAGCAAATGCATTCACATCTACTTTGATTTTTGAGTTTTGGTAAACAGGATAACCGACTGCTACTTCACGTAATTTCACAAATGAAGTTCCACGAACAGCTGACTCTGAAATATTACTCAAACGATTAAAATAATCGTAAGTAGATGTATTATTTACAGTTCCATCAGCATCAAAAGTAGGGTGCGCATCAATCATGATATCATTCACTTCACCGTTAGCTTTTACAGCAGGTAATTCGAACAAGAAACCATCTGTATTTCTCAAATCAGCTGATTGTTGTGTTACACCATATACATTCAAAGTTCCTGATGTTCCGTGATACATTTGTCCACCTTGTTTCCAATCTAATACGGCAGATAAACGAACTTTCTTATACTCAAAGTTGGTATTGAAGCCTAAGTTAAAGTCTGGAGATACATTTCCAATTACTTTTTCTGCACCTGCTTGTGGTAAGCCATCTTCATCAACTACAATCTGTCCTGCATCGTTTCTCAAGTAAGATACACCATAGATCACTGGGAATTTGTAGCCAATACCTGCACGTACTTGTGGCTCAACAAAGCCGCCCATGAAAATACTATTTACACCTTCTTTCAAATCATCTACGTAATTATCAATTTTAGTGAAGTTGAATGCAAAATCCCATTTAAAATCTCCTGAACGATAAGGGGCAACAGCTAGTGTCAACTCATGGACATTTGTATGAATTTTACCACCATTCGTTACTAAGCTAGAATAACCTGTAGAAGCGGCCAATGGCACTTCAAAAATTTGATCTTTCACATTCTGACGAGAGAAGGTATAGTTCATATTGATCAAACCATTCCAAAAAGTCAAATCTGTACCAAGTTCATATGCTTGTGTATTCTGTGGTTTCAATGCAGGATCGTACACAACTGGATAAGTAGTATATGAAGTCACACCATTGATAGGATACAAAATTGGAGTACCACTTGAGAATCCACCACCATATGTTGGTTTTTCATAATAACTTTCATAGTAGTCACCTGCCTGCCCTACTTCGGCAAACGAAGCTCTAATCTTACCCATTGTCAAGACAGAGCTTTTTAGGTTTTCCAATTCTGTGAAAACAAATCCTGCTGATACAGATGGATAGAAAAATGAACGATTGTTACGAGGCATCGAAGAAACGATATCGTTACGACCTGTTGCATTCAAAAACAACATATTTTTATAGGCCAATGCTAAGCTACCAAATGTACCAAAAGTACGTGTATGACGTAATGTCTGTTCAGCTGTAACTGTAGATGCATTGTTGATATTATTCCATCCAGGAAAGTTGAAATTCTGACCAAAAGCATAATCTCTTCTGCGTACACGATTAACAATTTCATTACCCACCATCGCATCCAATACCAAATCATCATTGATTTTCCAATTGTATGCTGCTGTACCTAATGAATTCCATTCTGTTACAGAAATATGGTAGTTTTCTACCTCACCTCTGCCATTTGCATGTCCGTAACCCCAAAGATCAGTATAATTTGAAGTATAAGAATCTACACCTGCTTGATATTTCAATGTTAATTTTTGGTTTTCACCTAAATCTGTCGCATACTGACCAAATCCATTTCCAAAGAAACGCTGTGTATCTTCAGAAAATTTATTGTTTTCAGTTGCCCAATAAGGTCCATCAAAACCAGTTGTTCCTCGATAAGTATTTTGTTTTGTTGGGTTATCTAAATAATATGAAGGAATACCCGCTAAATCATAAGAAGCTGGTGCACCATATACAGTTGCCATAATACCATTATTAGCACCAGTCTGTTTTGTAATCCTTGAATTCACATAATTACCTGTAAAACCAGTTGTCCATTTTTCTGACAATTTAGCTTCACCAGATAATTTTGCAGTGTAACGATCCATACCTGTAGATGGTACGATACCATCTGCATTAGTCGATCCTAAAGATAAAGCATAACTTCCTTTATCAAAACCTTGTACAATATTGAAAGAGTTATTAAACGTATTTCCAATGTTGAAGAAATCTTTAGCATTATTGTATGCTTGTGGTGTAGCCCAAGGATCTAAGCCTGCATTAGCACGTTGTTGCACGTAATATTTACCTGCTTGTTTACCATATTGTTTGGTATATGCATTATCTGTTTCACCACCAAAAATAGCATCTTTTGCTAAATCAAGAATTTTTGGCCCCCATGACATAGAAGATGTATTACCACTTTTTGCTCCATACTGACCATTTACACCCTGTGCATAGGTTGTCTGAAAATCAGGTAGAACTGAAACTTTATCAAATGATACGTTTGAATTATAAGAAATCTGTGGTTTACCTTGCTTTCCTTTACCACTTTTCGTTGTAATCAAGATGACACCGTTAGAAGCACGCATACCGTATAGAGCTGAGGCAGCCTGTCCTTTCAAGATGTTGATACTCTCAATATCGTTAGGATCGATATCCAAACCTCTAGAAGAATAATCTGAACCTGTTACACCATTTCCAGTAGAAACATCGGAAGTAGAAGAGATCGGCAATCCATCGACTACATATAATGGAGAGTTATTTCCTGTAAATGACCGTGCGCCACGGATCGTGATATTAGCAGACGCCCCCGGCATACCTGAAGAAGGAGTTACTTGTACACCTGATACTTTACCCTGCAATGCTGTTGCTAAATTACTATTTGCTGCTTCGGTCAATTTACTTCCCTTAAGCTCTTGCGTAGCATAACTTAAAGATCTTTTCTGACGCGTTTGGCCCATTCCTGTAACAACAACTTCCTCTATCGCATTCGCATTATCTTCCAGTGAGATATTAAAAACTGAAGTATTGTTGTTGACAATAATTGTTTTTTCGCCAAAACCAATTGAACGAAATAAAACTACTTTACCTGCAGGTACACTTAAAGAATAGTTACCATTTGCATCAGTTTGGGTAGCTTGATTAGTTCCTTGCACAACAACAGTAACTCCTGGTACCGCTTGGCCAGTTGTTGATGTAACACGTCCACTAATCTTCTTCTCTTGAGCGAATGCTACTGATGATAGAATCATCCCCCCAACGAGAAAACTAAGTAATGTTTGTTTCATGTTATTTAGTTTGTTAATTTATGTAATATGTTTATGTTCATGAAATAAGATGTGTTTTTATAAACGTTTAAACTTTAATTGTCTAAACAATTCAAAAAACACAAATCAAAACCTCCTTCACCTTGACGGATAGCTTTTCGTGTACAAACAGATTTAACAAATTGTAGATCCAACAAATAGTGACAACAATCAGTTCACTATGGTGATCTTATAAGAATCTGTAAATTTTCTTTTTAAAATTTACGATGAATAATGTGGTAGTAAACCTTCACAGACATTACATCTTGAAAGCGGGAAGCAAATATATATAGACAAAGTTGTTATTACAAGTATTTTAACAAAAAAGTTTTTTTTTCATAACTAATGTAAATATGAAGCTTCTATATTACGAATAATGCAAGCAGCACTGATATAAATTAAATTTTCATAATTACCCATTACACAGAATTAAATACGGCAATCATTAGATTTAACAAAATTTTAACATAAAAAAAGGGTTGTAAAAAAATTACAACCCTTTCAATTTATATTAAATTAATATTAATCAATATATTCAAATCCTGTGTAGGGAACTAATACTTTCGGTATTTTTATACCCTTATCTGTTTGATTATTCTCCAATAAAGAAGCGACTATACGTGGTAAAGCTAATGCAGATCCATTTAATGTATGGGCCAATTGCATTTTACCATCCTGGTTTTTAAACCTCACTTTCAGACGGTTGGATTGATAAGTTTCAAAATTTGAAACTGATGACACCTCTAGCCAACGTTTTTGAGCGGCGCTGTATACCTCCAGATCGTAAGTCAATGCGGCTGTAAAGCTCATGTCACCACCGCAGAGACGCAATACACGATAAGGTAATTCAAGTTTTTGTAACAGTCCCTGCACATAAGTATTCATTTCTTCCAATGCATCATAAGAACGATCGGGATGAACGATTTGTACCGTCTCTACTTTATCAAATTGATGTAAACGATTTAAACCACGAACATGCGCACCATACGATCCCGCTTCGCGACGGAAACATGGTGTATAAGCACAATGTCTAATAGGGAATTGTTCTTCTTTTACGATAACATCGCGATAGATATTAGTAACGGGAACTTCCGCTGTTGGTATCAAGTATAGATCATCGTGTGTTACATGATACATCTGGCCCTCCTTATCAGGTAACTGACCTGTAGCAAATGCAGATGCCTCATTAACCATAATAGGCACCTGTACTTCTTCATACCCCACTTTTGCAGCTTCATCTAAAAAGAAGTTGATCAATGCACGTTGCAAGCGAGCTCCTTTTCCTTTATAGACAGGGAAACCTGCGCCTGTTACCTTTACACCTAACTCCAAATCTACGATACCGTATTTAGTTAACAGATCCCAGTGACTAACCGCATCATCTGCTAATGTAGGGATAGTTCCGTTTTCTAACACAACTTCATTATCATCTGCTGATACACCTGCAGGAACGGTAGTATGTGGAAGATTGGGAAGTTGGACAATCTTTGCATTTAAATCCTGTTCAACACGATCTAAATGATCTGTCAAACTTTTGATCTGTTCTTTATATCCGGAGGATTGGGATTTTACGGCTTCAGCTTCTTCTTTTTTACCTTGACGCATTAATTCTCCGATTTTTTTTGCGGATGAATTTGCTTCAGCTGAAAGGGCATCTGACTCGGATTGAATTTTACGACGTTGTTCATCCAAAGTGATGATTTCATCTACTAATCCAATTTCCTTGAAATTTTTGACACCTAATCTTTCGATTACCTTATCCCTGTTTTCACGGATATAATTCAATTGCAACATAATTGTATGTATTTTTAAAGAAACAAACTTAGATAAATTTGTTTTATTTACAATTTTTATTCTGTCATTTATTAAACAAAATTGTTCGTTCCCGCCCTTTCTATTTAGCACTCATGATTGTTATACACGAATCGATATCCCCTCTTCCATCACGAAATATTATAAAGAAGAAATATAATAAGTGAAGTTCAATTAATAACGAATTGAAAATTAAAATCAATTTTACATCAAGATCTTTATATGTGTAAGATTACTTGTAAATTGCCTTTATATAAACTCATAAAGCATAATAACAGATGCACTATACACCTGCGAATAATCGATATCAAGGAATGGAATACCGCCGTTCGGGTAATTCCGGAATTAAATTGTCAGCAATTTCATTGGGCTTATGGCAAAATTTTGGTCATGTCAATGATTTTGAGAACAGTCGTAAGTTAATACAGACAGCATTCGATTCGGGTATCACGCATTTTGACCTTGCGAACAACTATGGGCCGCCTCCTGGTTCGGCAGAAGAAAATTTCGGAAAAATATTACAGACAGACTTTAAAGGACTTCGCGATGAAATGATTATCTCTTCCAAAGCTGGTTATACGATGTGGGATGGCCCGTATGGCGATTGGGGTTCGAAAAAATACCTAGTCTCTAGCTTAGACCAAAGTTTAAAAAGAATGAACCTGGATTATGTAGATATTTTTTATCACCATAGACCGGACCCGGAAACGCCATTGGAAGAAACAATGGCCACTTTAAACTTATTGGTCCAACAAGGAAAGGCTTTATATGTCGGGATATCGAACTATAAAACACCTGAAGCAAAACGTGCGATAGATCTTTTAAAACAAATGGGCACGCCTTGTCTCATCCACCAACCTAAGTATTCTATGTTTGAGCGCTGGGTCGAAGAAAGCCTATTGGATTTACTAACAGAGGAGCAAGTTGGCTGTATTCCTTTCTCACCCTTAGCCCAAGGTTTGCTCACGGATAAATATTTACATGGTATTCCGCAAGATTCACGAGCAGCTTCTGGAAGTATTTCACTTCATGAAAGTGACATCACTTCAGATAAAATCGAAAAAATAAAAGCTTTAAATGAAATAGCGCTGCATCGAAATCAAAAACTGGCGCAAATGGCGGTATCCTGGTTATTACAGAAACCTCAAGTGACATCAGTTTTAATTGGAGCAAGTAAAGTATCACAGATTCAAGACGCCGTCAATGCGGTAAAGAACCAGCAATTTTCAAGAGAAGAATTACAGCAAATTGAAAATATTTTAGCAAAATAAATTTAAAAAGCTCATTTCATATTAGGATCCTATCCAATGAAATGAGCTTAATACTACTATAAATAAAATAGCCCATGCTATTAAAAAAAGGCAAGTCAAAGCCTTGATTACAATTATTAAAAAAAACTTACCTTTGTAAATGCTTTATTTAGTTCCTACGCCAATTGGCAATTTAGAAGACATGACTTTTCGCGCGATACGTGTGTTAAAAGAAGCAGATGTTATTCTTGCCGAAGATACACGCACAAGTGCCCCCCTTTTGAAACATTTTGGAATCGAAAAAAAAGTATTTGCGCATCATCAGCACAATGAACATAAAGCGATTTCAGAAATCATTAGATTTCTAAAAGAAGGTCAGACTATTGCCCTAATTTCAGATGCCGGTACTCCAGCTATCTCTGACCCCGGTTTTTTATTAGTACGGGAGGCAATTAAAGAGGGGCTTGAAGTACAATGTCTACCTGGTGCAACCGCTTTTGTTCCTGCCTTGGTTAATTCGGGACTTCCAAATGACCGTTTTTGTTTCGAAGGATTTCTACCTGTGAAAAAAGGACGTCAAACCCGTATGAAATTCTTGGCTGAAGAAAAACGAACGATGATATTTTACGAATCACCACATCGTATCCTTAAAACAATTGATGAGTTTATTCAAGTTTTTGGAGCAGAAAGACAAGCTTCTATATCACGAGAATTAAGTAAACTGTATGAAGAAAATGTAAGAGGTACTTTAACTGATTTAAAATTACATTTTGAAAACAATCCTATTAAAGGAGAATTTGTATTTTGTGTGGGAGGTTTAGAATAAGTTTAGCCTTCATTTATTTAAAATAGATTTAACATGAACTTTGAACTTTTTGCCATTGATGGCCAGGACATAAAGATTGTAGAAAAGTTAGTTGTCAAATTGCAAGATATGATGACAGAGGGAGAGCGAATTGATTATATCGCCGTACAGAAAAAACCGGCCGTTACCATTCTTCCCGACAGTATAACGATTAGTAACAAACGTATTTTCATGTGTGAATTTACAAAGCTGGGCTTAGCAACAGATTTTGAAATTTTCAGTTGGAAAGACATCAAAGATATCGCGTTTAAAGAAGAAATTTTTGGTTCTAAAGTGACCGTAATCCCTAGTACTGGGGAAAATTTAAGTATTGATTATATCCCTAAAGTACAGGCACGTAAATTATACCAGCTAATCAAAGGGGCTTTAGAAACATCTAAATTAAAAGAGATCGAGCAGGAGAGAGAAAAATTTATTGTAACCGCTCCTAAGCAGACAGCTCCCTCATTTGAAATTCATCAACCTATAATAGAAGAAGAGCCTGCCTCTAAAAACACACCATCCTTGCCTATAGTGGAAGAGGTCAATGAAACTATTGTACCCGAAACTATGATTCCGCCAACTATTGAGATAATAGCAGCTGCTATAGTTGAAGAAGATGATGAGATAACACTCAAATTAAGAAAATTAAAAAACCTCTTTGACAAACAGTTGATTACACAGGCAGAATACGAAAACAAGAAAAACGAAATTTTATCTCAAATTTAATCGTGAGAAATCAATATTTACTGGCACTTTTAAGTGCCTTTTTATTATGGTTAGGCTGGCCACCCGTCCCCTATAGTAGTCCGATCTTATTAATTGCCTTTCTCCCGCTCTTAATCGCAGTTGAAAATATCATTCATAATCAAACCTATATTAAAAAAGGTAAAAAGATTTTTTTTACAGCAGGATTGACGGCAGTGCTATGGAATACGGCCTCTATTTATTGGGTATATAATTCTATATCTGCAGTAATGCCCTGGTATATTGCCATTTTTATTTCACTCATTCCTTTTTTATTAGGATCATTATTAATGGCACTTGCATTTCGACTATACTATCAAATGCGGAAAAAAACATCCATTATTCTTTCCCTCTTTGGATTAATGGCCTTCTGGATATCTTATGAATATTTACACCAATCCTGGGATCTGGCATTTCCCTGGATGACCTTAGGTAATGGGTTCTCAAATTTTCATCAATTAATTCAATGGTATGAGTTTACTGGAGTGTATGGTGGTACAGTGTGGATATGGTTAAGCAATATTTTAATTTTCTTACTTTTTTTAAACAAGAAAGAAATGAATATTTTAGCAAAACCTCGTAGAATTACTATTGTGTTAGTCCTTACGTTGCTAATCCCCTCTTCATACTCAGTCATTCGCTATATCACGTATGAAGAGCATATTAACCCTTCTCAGATTGTAACTGTTCAACCTAATATTGATCCGTTTGGTAAATTTGGTCATATCAGCCCTGAAGAACAATTGCAAACTTTGATGCAACTATCAAAATCTGTTGCCAAGCCGAATACGGAGTTTTTTATATGGCCAGAAACAGCATTGTCACAAAGAGGTGATTTCGATGAGGAAGATTTTAGAAGTACAAGTACATTTGATTCGCTTATTAATTTTCTAAATGACTATAAAAATGGCAACGTACTATCTGGGATAGAGAGTTATAGATTATATAACGATAAAAGAACAAGTACTGCTAGAGAAGTAGGACCAAACTTATATAAAGACAATTTCAATGCGGCAACTTTAGTTGACGTGTCTTCCAAACTACAATTTTATCATAAATCGAAACTAGTTCCCGGTGTTGAGCAAATGCCATTTGGCACTGCAATTAATTTCTTAAAGCCTCTATTTAGTGCATTTGGTGGAACGACCGGAGGATATGGAAAACAGGATAAACCATCGGTATTTTATTCACAAAGTGGTATCGGTGCAGCTCCCGTCATCTGTTATGAGTCTATCTGGGGGAATTATGTTGCACAATATATCCAACAAGGGGCCCAATTTATTGCCATCATTACAAATGATGGTTGGTGGGGAAATACTTCTGGTAAAGATCAGCATTTAGATTACGCAAAGCTAAGAGCCATTGAAAATCGAAGATGGGTAGCCCGCTCTGCGAATACGGGAATATCGGGCTTTATCAACCAGCGCGGAGACATCATTCAAAAAACAGATTGGTGGGTACCTGCAGCCTTAACACAAGAAATCAACCTCAGTGAGGAATTGACTATTTACACAAAAAACGGTGATATCCTCGCTTATCTAGGTCTTTTGGGGGCTTTGCTTGCCACACTGACCTTTTTTAAAAAATCAAAAACAAGCAATTTTATTAAATAATCTCAATACCACTAAATAAGTAAACTTACTTTTACTTAATTTTGTCCATTATGCAAGTATATTTTGATAATGCTGCAACTACAGCGCTAGATCCAGAAGTCATTCGTGTCATGATAGACACCATGGAAAATAATTTTGGAAACCCTTCTTCTATTCATTCACATGGACGACAAGTAAAAACAATTGTTGAAAAGGCGCGTAAATCCATTGCGCAAATCTTACATACTTCTCCATCTGAAATTTTCTTTACCTCTGGTGGTACAGAAGCTGATAACATGGCAATTGTACGTTCTATTGTAGATTTTGGAATTACACATGCGATCACTACACCAATAGAACACCATGCTGTGCTTCATACATTAGAAGAATTGGAAAAATCAGGAAAAGTTCATCTCGACTTACTGCATGTAGATTCTCATGGTAATATTGATTTAAATCAATTAGAAGACTTACTCTCAAAAAATCCTAGAACTTTCGTTTCCATTATGCATGGTAACAATGAACTTGGAAATTTAAATGATATTGAAAAAATATCAGAAATATGTCAAAAGTATAAAGCAATCTTTCATTCTGATACTGTCCAAACTATGGGTCACTATCCACATGATCTAAGCAAGCTAAAAATTGATTTTATAACGGGAGCTGGACATAAATTCCATGGACCGAAAGGAGTTGGTTTTCTATACATTAATGCCAATACGAAAATCAAACCCATGATTTATGGTGGTGCACAAGAACGTAATATGCGTGGTGGAACTGAAAATGTATATGGTATCGCAGGACTAGCAAAAGCCTTAGAACTGAGCTACGAACATATGGAAGAACATAGTGCTTACATACAGGGGTTAAAATCTTATATGATTGAACAATTGCAGACAGCAATTCCAGATATTAAATTTAATGGTGTCACTGAACCAAATAAAGCGCTATACACTGTTTTAAATGTATCATTTCCATGTACGGATATGGCAGATATGTTATTATTCAATCTAGATATTGCTGGTATTTCCTGTTCGGGTGGAAGTGCCTGTAGTTCTGGAACCGATATCGGATCGCATGTACTAGGAGCAATAAGGGCGGACGGCACAAGACCTTCAGTACGTTTTTCTTTCTGTAGAAACAATACAAAAGAAGAAGTAGACTTTGTTGTTAATCACCTCAAAGAGATCTGCAAATAGAACGAAACTAAAAAGACCTTCAAAATTTGAAGGTCTTTTTTTGTTAATGTGATTTTATTAAAATGATTATTGTGTTAGTTTTTCTAACTTATAATTCTCTGCCAATTCTCCGACGATTTCATTACCTGATAAATCCAATTGCCAAAGCTTTGCCTTTTCACCCAATTTGAATTTATAATCCACTCCTTCAAGCGTGATCACATTATTTTCAAATTTCCACTTTCCATCTTTGACAAATACTTCATCACTTTTATTAAGATATTTTGAGGTATAACTATAGGAGAAATTTTGATTTAACTTTAAAACAGTTTCGATCCCGTCACAATCTGCACAAGGCATTACTCCGCTGTATGCTCCGCTCAATTCATGTAGAGTGGCGCTTTGGTGATCTTGTTTGTCTTTAACTGCCTCAGCACCTTTACGTTGGTTATCGCATGCAATAAAAACAAATAAGATACAGCATAATATAATAAATAGCCTTTTCATCTTCTTTAAAACTCTTTCTCAAATCTCCACAGAGATATAGACAAATTAAGTACCAAAAAGCAAGATTAAAATGTTAAAAAAATGTTAATATTCATCTTCATCATCTCCGTCCAATAAACTTAATGCTCCGCGCAATTCACTTAACGCATGCATATTGCGTTTTTGTTGTGTTATGACCATACCTTTCTTATAAATATCTCGTGCATCTTCTACACGATTCATTTTCTCATAAAGTTTCCCTAAGTGGTAATAAGTTCCAACATAATCGGCATGATTACTTATCAGATCAGTATACCCCTTAAGCGCCTCATCTTGATTTCCCAATTTTAAATATTCGGTAGCCAAAGCATATTTTAAAAAAGGATCTTGTGGAGAATCTTTCAAAAACTCCTTCAATTGTTCTAATCGGTCTGACATCATGTATCGCTTTTAATTTTATACCGGTAAAGCTACAAATAATCAAAGAAGCTTAAAAGCTCATTTCAATAACAAATTACTATGCTAGCATATAAAAATGACAAACCATTGACGAAGAATATTTATCTTAAAATTTAATCAACTTACAATAAAAAATGCATATTTAACAAAGAACAATCGCTTTAAAGAATATAAATTATCAATACAGTAATTTACACGCTTTTATTTTAACAAAAACACAACTCAACATTCCATTGCAGGCAGTATGGTACTCTCCCAAATTATCTTTACATTTAAAGTAAATTATAGTAGGTTTGTATAAAACGGTAATAAATTATGAAAATATTAGTGTGTATAAGTAATGTCCCTGACACTACTTCCAAGATTACATTCACCAATGACAACACCGCTTTTAATAATGCTGGTGTGCAATACATAGTGAATCCTTATGATGAAATTGCCTTATCAAAAGCAATAGATGTGGCTGAAGGCGGTAAAGGTTCTGTAACTGTTATTACAGTTGGAGACGTAAGTACCGAAGCGACTATCCGTAAAGCTTTAGCAACTGGTGCAGATAATGCAGTACGAGTAAATGCCCTACCTCGAGATGCTTGGTTTGTTGCCAATCAGATTGCTCATTATGCAAAAGACAACAGCTTTGACCTCATATTAACAGGTAGAGAATCTATTGATTATAATGGAACTCAAGTAGGAGCTCTCGTAGCTACGATCCTAAATATTCCTTCCGTTTCTATCAGCAAAAAACTAGATATTGACGGCAATAGCGCAACTGTAGAACGAGAAATCGAAGGTGGCAAAGAAGTTCTAACTTTGAATCTACCAGCTGTCATCGGTACAGCTGAAGGGGTAGCAGAAACAAAAATACCGAATATGAGAGGTATTATGACCGCTAGAACAAAGCCATTAGATGTGATTGAACCTATTGAAGTAGCTCAATTGTCGCATATTGTCAAATTTGAAACACCGGCTCCGCGCGGTGCTGTCACTTTGGTTGATGCTGGAGATGTCGAAAAATTAGTTTCTCTTTTGCATGAAAAAGCAAAAGTTATTTAATCAACTCTAATCGTAAAGAATATGTCAATATTAGTATATGTAGAAAATACAGACGGTAAGTTCAAGAAATCGGCATTTGAGGTTGTTTCTTATGCTAAAGCTGTTGCAGAACAATCGGGAACTGAAGTTATTGCATTATCAATCGGTAATGTTGAAGAATCGCAATTAAGTGTTTTGGGTAAATATGGCGCAAGTAAGGTATTAAATGTCAATACAGACCAATTAAAGTCATTTGTAAACCAGGCTTACGCCGCTATCATCGTTGATGCAGCAAAATCATCAAGCGCATCAATAGTTGTATTGTCAAATTCCTTTTCGGGAAAGGGGTTAGCCCCGCGGGTTGCTGCCAAATTAGAAGCTGGTTTAGCCGATGGAGCTATTGAATTACCTAGTATAAATGGAGAAACTCTACAAGTCAAAACTGGAGCATTTTCAGGTAAGGCCTTTGCTTATGTCGCATTAACTTCTGCAGTGAAAGTAATTGCTGTAAATCCCAATTCTTTTGAAGTAAAAGAGTCAGAAGGAACAGCAACTATCGAAAACTATTCTCCGAGCATTGTTGCCTCCGATTTTAGCACTATTGTCAAGGATATTATTAGAGCAACTGATAAAATTTCACTCCCTGAAGCAGAAATCGTTGTTTCCGCAGGCAGAGGATTAAAAGGTCCTGAAAACTGGGGTATGATTGAAGAACTTGCCAATGTACTGGGTGCGGCGACAGCATGTTCGAAACCCGTTTCTGACGCCGGCTGGAGACCACACTCAGAACACGTTGGACAAACAGGAATAGCAGTAAGTCCTAATTTATACATCGCAATCGGTATTTCCGGGGCAATACAGCATTTAGCTGGAGTTAGTGCATCAAAAACAATTGTCGTCATTAACAAAGATCCCGAAGCTCCTTTTTTCAAAGTAGCAGATTACGGTATTGTTGGAGATGCATTTGAGGTCATTCCTAAATTAATCACAGCTTTAAAAGCTTACAAAGGATTATAAATCCTTGTATAAAAAACTCCATTTGCAATTAATTTGTTAATGGAGTTTTTTTTATTCCAAATTATTTTCTCATTTCCTACTTCGAAACGCCCTATCACAGAGCACATAATGAATGTCCAAGCATAATCTTGTAAGCCATTTAAAACAGGTATGAACGAATAAAATAACCTTTATATCTCCCTGATTATATTGCTTATCTAAGCAAATTTATCTAGATTTGTAAACCGTAAAGGTATCATAATGAAGAAAATCAAGTTAGACATCATTGGACTATCCTACAGCCAGACACAATCAGGTGCATATGCATTAGTTCTTGGTGAGTCTGGAGGTAATCGCCGTCTTCCCATCATCATAGGAAGTCACGAAGCACAAGCTATAGCGATAAGAATAGAAAAAATGGTTCCCAGTCGTCCTCTAACGCATGATTTATTTCAAAATTTTGCAAAAGCTTTTCAAATTAATATACAGGAGGTACTGATCTATAATTTGATAGAAGGCATATTTTATTCCAAAATCATCTGTTCAGATGGAGAGAAAACTGTAGAAATAGATGCCCGAACTTCAGATGCTGTAGCACTTGCTGTACGTTTTGGAACACCCATTTATGCTTACGACTTCATCTTATCATCTGCCGGCATCGTTATCGAAGGCAACGAGTTTGCCTTTCTTGAAAACCTCGAAAATGCAGTAAATGCTGAAATCGTTGAAGATGATGTCAAAGAAGAAACGTCAAAAATTCAAAATCCTTTCTCAAGTCTTACTGATGAACAATTAAAAACGGTTCTCGAACAATCCCTTCATGATGAAAACTATGAGCAGGCTGCATTAATCCGTGATGAGATATCACGTAGAAAATAAGGTCACAATCATCGACAGAAAAACAAACTCAACTCTATATTACTTATGTCTATTAAATTAAGGTTGACCATTATGAACTTCCTCCAATTTTTTGTGTGGGGAGCGTGGTTAATTACAATAGCAAATTACTGGTTTGGTACTAAGCAATGGGACGGTACCCAGTTTGGAGCTATATTTGCAACAATGGGTTTTGCCTCTTTGTTTATGCCTACTTTAATGGGAATTATCGCAGACAGATGGGTTAACGCTGAAAAACTGTATTTGGTATTACATCTTTTATATGCGGCGGTACTCTTTTATCTACCACAAATAAATGATCCTGTTACTTTTTTCTATGCGATGCTCCTTGCCATGTGTTTCTACATGCCAACCCTTGCCCTATCAAATTCCATCGCATATACTGTGCTCACTCAAGGGAAATATGACTTGGTAAAGGCTTTCCCCCCAATCCGTGTTTGGGGAACTATTGGTTTTATTGCAGCCATGTGGATTGTTAACTTGACAGGCAGTAAAGCAACAGGTATGCAATTTTATATTGCCGGAGCCTCTGCAGTAGGTTTAGGATTATTTTCTTTTTCTATTCCTAAATGTCCACCTAGAAATATCAAAAGCGAGCAATCATCTCTGGTACGTACACTAGGTCTGGAAGCTTTCAAATTATTTGGAAATTATAAGATGGCTTTGTTTTTTATCTTTTCTATGTTTTTAGGGGCTGCACTTCAGTTGACAAATGCATATGGAGATGTATTTTTAGATGAGTTTAAATTCTTTCCTAAATATACAAATTCGTTTGTAATCAAATACTCCACGATCATCATGTCAATTTCACAGATATCTGAGACACTATTTATTCTTGCCATACCATTTTTCTTAAAACGATTTGGAATTAAAAAAGTTATGCTGATATCCATGTTTGCTTGGGTATTGCGTTTTGGTCTATTTGCTTATGGCGATCCATCTTCTGGTTTATGGATGATTATATTATCATGTATCGTATATGGTATGGCTTTTGATTTCTTTAATATTTCAGGCTCCTTATTTGTAGAAACATCCACTAGTTCACAAATAAGAAGTTCAGCTCAGGGCCTATTTATGATGATGACCAATGGTTTTGGTGCAGTATTTGGCAGTTTAGTTTCAGGATGGATCATCGATAAATATTTCTCCATTTCATTTACTAATGTAAAACAGCTCGCGTCATTTTTAGATACAGATGTAAATAATAGTAAATTAGTCAATTTTGTTAAAGAAAGAGGACTCTCCATTAGTGAAAATGGTTTATTCGATACAAATTTGATACTTAAAGACTGGCATCATATCTGGTTAACATTTTCGCTTTATACTTTGGTGTTAGCAGTTCTTTTTGCTATTCTTTTCAAACATAAACACGATAAAAACATGCCTTTAGGCGCTAAATAATAAAAAAAGCCATTCTGTCGAATGGCTTTTTTTATATTTGTAGATGCAGTTATCTACTACAGACTATTTAGAAGAAATAAATAAACAATCTCAATCAAAATTTTACGATTGGTCCTATCACAAACTTTTACAGGCAGGTTTCAATAGTGAATGGGCACATACCATCAATTCCATCGTTCTTCTATTTTTAGTTATTCTAATTTTATTAATTATAGACTTTATAGCCCGAAAGGTAATCCTTTCTGTTGTAACCCGTTTTATAATAAAATCGAAAAACTCAATAGATGATTATCTGATAAAAAATAAAACGCTGAAATACATCAGCCACTTCATTCCACTTTTCATTGCCCAGCAGATCAGTCCAATCATATTTCTAGGATTTCCAAATTGGTTAAAAGCGATTAATAAAGGGATAGAGATCTTGCTAGTTTTAAACATTATGCTCATTGTGCATTCTGCATTAAAAACACTACGTGATATCCTAAAAACTCGAAAAAGCTTTGCTGACAAACCATTGGAAAGTTATTTGCAAGTTTCACAGATTGTCTTAATCTGTATTGGAGGAACCATTACTTTTTCTATCTTAACAGGTATTTCTCCGCTATCATTTTTGGTCTCGCTAGGAGCTGCCTCTGCCATTTTAATGCTGGTATTTAAAGACACCATCCTTGGCTTTGTCGCAAGCATATCCGTTTCTGCAAATGACTCCATACGGGTGGGGGACTGGATTGAAATGCCAAAACATAATGCCGATGGAACAGTTATCGAAATCAACCTAAATAATGTGAAGGTGCAAAATTTTGACAAAACGATCACCACGATACCCACGCATACTTTATTGATTGATTCTTTTAAAAATTATAGAGGTATGCAGACCTCTGGTGGGCGAAGAATAAAAAGGGCAATAAATATTAAGATTTCCACTATTCGGTTTATGACTGAAGAAGAGATCAAAGACTTAGAGAGGATTCAAATTCTTAAACCTTTTATTGAGCAACGCAGATTAGAAATTAGTGAATATAACAATAGAAGTCAAGCCGATCAGTCCATGCCGGTAAATGGGCGCAAAATGACAAATATCGGTCTGTTTAGAGCTTATGCGACAGCCTATATTAGACAGAATCCAAACATAAACAAGGATATGATCAGTATGGTACGTCAGATGGATCCGACAGAACATGGAGTGCCATTAGAAATATACGTATTTTCAAATGATACCCGCTTTGAGATCTATGAAGGTATCCGATCTGATTTATTTGACCATTTATTTGCTGTCATTACATACTTCAAACTAGAAGTTTTTGAAAGTCCTGCATCTGATGATCTGCGTAACTTAAGTATCAAAATAGATCAAACACATTTACAATAAAAAAAGAAAAGGTAATCTTCTCCAAGATTACCTTTCTTTTTAAAAACAAACTAAATTTCTGGGTGTGTTTCCCAACAGACCCCACATTAACCCTTTACTATATGAATCAAAAATTACTCTGATACAAATATAAAGTTGTCATATTAAGCAATCCTTAACTAAAGTTTAATCTTTCATCATTATTTATAAAAAAAGCAACCTTAAAAAGGTTGCTTCACGGTTTTATATGGTTATTTACTATTTTGTTTTATTTACAACCTCAATTTCCTTTACAGCTGTATGTATCCGGTTAAATAAATCAGTGGCTTTCACTTCAATTTTATATTTTCCTGCCTTTAACTTTGGCAATTTCAATCTCCATAAGTGAGAACTATTAGTACCATCAGAAGGCCTTCTTCCCTCTTTATAATCGGTTGCTAGGTCATACTGCTTAACCGCATCATCAAAGGATGGATCAACTTCTTTGACCTGATCCATTTCTTTCCATTGACTATCATTTATACGATATAATACTTGATCACCTTCTTTTCCAATAAAAAAATTTGCATAAACTGGGTATCGTTGTACATATTTTTGATCTACAATTGATGGTCCAGATAGTGCAATTTGATAAGCCTCATCTTTCCCTACCACCTTATAATCAAATGTATATTGATTATTTTTAATATTTAAAATAGCGTAACCTTTTGGGGTACCATCTCGCATGGTCGATACAGGTATTCCATTTTCATCCAGTTCTCCAGAGTACCAATCGCCAGAAGTTGTTCCGACATTATATTCATGGTGCGGTTTTGATTGCTTCCAGCCATCCTTAGCGCCAAAGAAATTTTGTTGCTGAAAATGTGTATGAGCCGATAAAGAAAGTGTGTGGGGAAATTCACTTAAAATATCAAATAATCGATCACGATCTTCAGTACGGAAAACTTCAGAATTTTCATGTTCAAGCGGGATGTGAAAAGCCAATACAATTAACTTATCTTTTGGTACAAACTTCAGATCATTGGCAATAAACTCCAATTGATCTTTACGCAAACCTCCTTTATATCCTTTTCCTGTATCAGGATTAGGATAAATAATATCATCAAGAACTAAAAAGTGAGCATTTCCATAATTAAAAGAATAAGTTGCGGGACCAAAAGAAGCTTCAAAAGCTTCATCCGAATAGCTATCTTCTTTTGTATCAAAATTTAAATCATGATTACCAATTACATTAAACCAGGGTAAACCCATTAATGAAATTGTACTTTTATATGCCGGATGCAATGACAAATCATTACCAACTAGATCTCCTAAGCTGATCCCAAACACAGCAGCATTTTTATTGGATATACGATCTATAATTCCTCTTTTAAAATAATCCATTTCGGTCATATCATAAGCTTGTGGATCTCCAAATACAAACGCAGAAAAATCTCTTGATTCAGATTGAGCTGTCAAACCAAAATTGATATCCTTAGGTAATTTTCCAGTAGGTGAAACTCCCTTATAGGTCAATTCGGGACTTCCCTGAGGTTTATGTATATAATAAAATTGTGGTTGATTTGCTGCACTAAGCGGTAGTGCATAATCAGCAGGCTTAATAACAAAAATAATATTGTCTTCATCAACAGGCAATTTATATTGACCCTGAGCATCAGTTTGAACAACCTCTACTCCATTACTCACAGAGACATTTGGTATACCCCGTTCTTTTTTATCAAGAATTCCATTTTTATTGATATCATCAAAAACAACACCTGTTGCAATTTCCTGAGCGCTAACCGTGTAACTTAAAGATAAAGCTGTTGCAACAGCAAAAATATTTTTCATTTGAATATATAACATAATTAAAGCCGAAGCTAATACTCTAATATGAATCAATAGTCACCTGATGTTTAACAAACTGTTAATTTATATACAAAAAAGGGATAATCATATGATTATCCCTTTTTTGTATATAATATTTTATTTTATCTACTTAACGTTCGATCTAGATTGAGCCGCGGCTAATATTCGGTTGACTTCATCGATCATAGACTTTCCTGCATTTCGCATTTTTTCATTACCCGCAAAATCAGCGTCCATCGTGACTTTTTTTGATTTGTCTTTATAATTCATCTCTAAATAAAATCGAGGCGTTTCTGTTTCAGGATTTACTTTTGCTTCAGGTCCCGTCATGTCATCATCCAAATTCCAAAAACCTAATTCTTGAGCTTTTCGATGTAAGTAAAGCAAATCATCTTTAGTCATGCGAACGGTATCACGCTCTATCTCGTTTGTTTTGGTCACATACTGAAAAATTCCAGTTTTTGAATCATACTGATTATCCATATGATTAGGCTCACCGTATCGAAAGACCACAGACTGAAAATCTGTGAAACGGAAAGGCGCATTGCTAATCATATTACTGTAGTAGTAAACACAGTAAATTAGAAATGGTACAACAATACATAAACCCAAAAAAATCTTTTTACCCTTGATACTCATCTTTATTTTAGTTTTTGACAAAAATAAGGATTAAAATAGCTTTATAAAGTTTTATCTATTATTTGACATAAAAAAGGGAATTCGTATTACCTATCAGGATTTTGGTGTTCCAGCATTCGTGAAATATTTAGCGTACCACGAATCTTTTAAGTCAGAAATAATAACACCTTTTTTTGTCGATACATGTACAAATTTATTATTATGCAGATATACGCCAACATGATCCACATTACGTCCTCCGAACGAAAAAAACACCAAATCACCTTCTTTAAGCTGGGAATTTCGCTTGCTCTTAATTGCACCATCCATATCTCTGGATGAACGAGGTAAATTCTCTTTATATACTTTGAGATATAACATATTAACAAAACCTGAACAATCTACCCCTCTTTTTGTTGCACCTCCCATACGATGTGGTATACCCATCCATTCATCAATAAAAGAATAAAGTGTAGGATTGAGTTCCTTTTTCTTTACTTGCAAAAGATCTGCGTAATTATCTAATGAACTTGTACTATAATTCTTACCCCTAGCTTCACTGGCATCTGTCAAAACTGCACTGCTGTGGCCACTATTACTGTTCACCTTTTTCTTAACTGAACAACTACTGAGTAAAAGTATCACGCTTAAAAAAAATAATATATTACGTTTTATAGACATATCAAGAATAAATGTTAGGTAAATGTAATAAAACCAAATTTAACTGGCAAACAAGCCCTTCTTTCTTCATATCTCTTTTCAAATTGTAATTTTGTCGGAATTTGTAAAATATAATATGGAAAAATTAAAAGGTGCCATTGCTGTATTTGTCGGTGCAAGTAGTTTTGGACTGTTGTCAACATTTGTTAAAAAAGCATATGCGCAAGATTACACTTTAGGGCAAGTAACTGGAGTACAAGCTATTTTTGGAATGATTATATTATGGGCAGTTTATCTACTCATTCAGTTGCTAAACCCAAAAGCAAATCATGGTTTCTCTAAAAAATCTAATAAATGGAAAATTGTTATCAGTGGTATTTCTACAGGTCTAGTAAGTTTAGTTTATTACAAATGCGTTCAATTAGTGCCTGCTTCATTGGCGATTGTTCTATTGATGCAATACATCTGGATAGGAACGTTAATTGAATATATTATATTCAAAAATAGACCTACTAATCGTCAATTGATTGGTATTGCAATTGTACTTATAGGAACTGTATTTGCAACAGGTCTTATTGAACAAGGAATCGATAAACTCAATTGGACCGGCATTACCTACGGAGTATTAGCAGCAACTGCTTATGCAGTATTTCTAATTGTTAACGGACGAGTTGGAAATGACTATCCGCCAGTTCAAAAAAGTGCATTAATGGTCACTGGATCCTGCATCATGATCTGTTCCATCTTTCCGCCAACATTTTTAATATCGGGAGCTTTAGGTGACAGCATATGGCATTTCGGACTTATTCTTTCTTTCTTCGGAACTGTTATTCCACCATTATTATTTGCTTATGGAATTCCTAAAATCGGTTATTCTCTAAGTGGTATTTTAAGTTCTGCAGAACTACCAGTAGCAACTGCAATGTCATACTTCATACTTAAAGAAGCTGTAAGTCCTATTCAATGGATAGGTGTATTCATGATATTAGCAACTGTCATTTGGTTAAATGCTAAAAAGGAAAAAGTTGCATAACGACAAGGGCTCAATTCTAATCGAATTGAGCCCTTATCTTTTTTATCATCTAGCATTAGTGTGCTAATATTTCTTTTAACTCTTCTATTTCAACTTCACAACCATCTGTGATCGATAAGAATTTCACATGTGCAACTTCGTTGACCAGCAAAGGATCGTAGGCTGTACGAACTTTCACATAATTTTTGGAGAAACCATGCATATATCCGTCCTTCTCATCACTCTCAAAAAGTACTTCGCCTACTTTATCCAATTGTTTCTCATAGAAAGCACGACGTTTTTTCT
>Ga0160467_100240_pt1 | contig 68398 bp, 63 predicted proteins | sample HID1972I_E11MG_FD_108221 | JGI IMG/M metagenome (GOLD analysis project Ga0160467, IMG submission 108221) | Enriched pill bug-associated microbial communities from UW Madison campus, WI, USA - HID1972I_E11 MG | ecosystem: Host-associated > Arthropoda: Insects > Digestive system > Unclassified ... | reverse complement strand
GCCAAAGTGCTGAGACAATACCGTTGTAATCGCCGCTGTCAGCGTTGTTTTGCCATGGTCAACGTGACCAATCGTACCTACGTTTACGTGTGGTTTGGTACGTTCAAACTTACCTTTTGCCATAATATCTATCCAATACTTAATCTATCTGAATATGAAAACGTTGCGCCTGTCTGAACCTTGGGAGAGAGCAGGCGCAACACCTGTTGTGTTTATTTGCTGCGGGCGCTGATGACTTCTTCGGCAACGTTCTTCGGAGCTTCAGCGTATTGCTTGAATTCCATCGTGTACGTTGCACGACCCTGTGTCAGAGAACGCAGATTGGTTGCATAACCAAACATTTCTGCCAGTGGCACTTCGGCTTTAATTACTTTACCGCCACCAACCATATCGTCCATACCCTGAACCATACCACGGCGTGAGGACAGATCGCCCATCACAGTACCGGCGTAATCTTCAGGTGTTTCCACTTCTACAGCCATCATCGGCTCCAGCAGAACCGCCTGGGCCTTGCGCATCCCTTCCTTGAAGGCCATGGATGCGGCCATGCGGAAGGCATTCTCGTTCGAGTCAACGTCATGGTAAGAACCGAAGAACAGGGTTACCTTGACATCAACGACCGGGTATCCGGCGACGACACCGGCAGACAGGGTTTCCTGAATACCTTTGTCAACAGCAGGAATGTATTCACGAGGAACCACACCGCCCTTGATCGCGTCAACGAATTCGTAACCGGCGCCACCAGGAGGCAGGGGCTCCAGTTTCAGCACAACGTGACCATACTGACCACGACCACCGGACTGTTTGACGAATTTGCCTTCAACTTCTTCACATACCTTGCGGATGGTCTCACGGTAGGCCACCTGTGGTTTACCCACGTTGGCTTCCACGTTGAACTCGCGCTTCATGCGGTCTACCAGAATTTCCAGGTGCAGCTCGCCCATACCGGAAATGATGGTCTGGCCTGATTCTTCGTCACTGCGCACGCGGAAGGACGGATCCTCTGCGGCCAGACGAGACAGGGCCATACCCATTCTTTCCTGGTCAGCCTTGGTTTTTGGCTCGACTGCCTGTGAAATCACGGGCTCAGGAAATACCATGCGTTCGAGCATGATATGCGAATCCACGTCACACAGGGTTTCACCCGTCGTCACGTCTTTGAGGCCGACCACAGCGGCGATGTCGCCTGCCAGCACTTCCTTGATTTCTGCACGGTTGTTTGCATGCATCTGCAGAATCCGACCGATACGCTCTTTTTTACCCTTGATCGGGTTGTAGACTGTATCGCCAGAAGCCAGAACGCCTGAATAAACACGCACGAAAGTCAGCTGACCAACGAAAGGATCGGTCATCAGCTTGAATGCCAGCGCAGAGAATTTTTCCTTGTCATCGGCCTTGCGGCTGATGGGGTTACCCTCATCGTCTTCGCCGGTGACAGGAGGAATATCGGCCGGTGACGGCAGATAGTCGATCACTGCATCCAGCATGCGCTGCACGCCCTTGTTTTTGAACGCAGTACCGCAAAGCATGGGTTGAATTTCACATGCAATGGTGCGGGTACGAATCGCCTGGTTGATTTCCTCTTCGCTCAGCTCGCCGCTCTCAAGGTATTTTTCCATGAGTTCTTCGGAAGCTTCGGCAGCGGTTTCAACCAGTTTTTCGCGCCATTCATTGGCCGAGTCCATCAGTTCAGCAGGAATATCCAGGTATTCAAACTTGGTACCCTGGCTGGCTTCGTCCCAGATGATCGCTTTCATCTTGATCAGATCGACCACACCGGTGAACGTGTCTTCAGCACCGATAGGAATGACGATAGGCACAGGATGGGCGCGCAGGCGCGTTTTCAACTGGTCATAAACCTTGAAGAAATTTGCACCGGTACGGTCCATTTTGTTCACAAAGGCCAGACGCGGCACTTTGTACTTGTTGGCCTGACGCCATACGGTTTCGGATTGGGGCTGAACGCCGCCTACTGCACAGTAGACCATGCAGGCACCATCGAGCACACGCATGGAACGCTCAACCTCAATCGTGAAGTCAACGTGTCCGGGCGTATCGATAATATTGATGCGGTGTTCCGGATAGTTACCCGCCATGCCCCGCCAGAAAGCGGTGGTCGCGGCTGAAGTAATGGTAATACCGCGTTCCTGTTCCTGCTCCATCCAGTCCATCGTTGCTGCACCATCGTGCACTTCACCGATTTTATGGCTCACACCGGTATAAAACAGAATGCGTTCTGTTGTTGTCGTTTTACCGGCGTCAATGTGGGCAGAAATACCGATGTTGCGGTATCGTTCGAGCGGGGTTTTGCGGGCCATGGTTGTGTCCTTAATTTACCAGCGGAAATGGGAGAAGGCTTTGTTGGCCTCTGCCATTTTGTGTGTGTCTTCACGCTTTTTCATTGCAGCGCCGCGGCCTTCGGCCGCATCCATCAGCTCCCCGGCAAGACGAAGGTCCATGGATTTTTCACCGCGTTTTTTTGCGGCTTCACGCAGCCAGCGCATTGCCAGCGCGAGGCGACGAACGGGACGGACTTCGACGGGTACCTGATAGTTGGCACCACCCACGCGACGGCTTTTGACCTCGACGATGGGTTTGATGTTGTTGATTGCCAGGTTGAACACTTCAATAGGTTCTTTACCTGTTTTGGCCTGAACATGATCAAGCGCGCCATAAATGATACGTTCTGCGACGGCTTTCTTGCCTGCCAGCATGACAACGTTCATGAATTTTGCAAGATCAACACTGCCGAATTTTGGATCAGGCAGGATCTCGCGTTTTGGTACTTCGCGACGACGTGGCATTGTACTTCCTTAGAGTGTCTGTTTCAGTTGAACCACTTGCGTGGCCGTGGCTGCCTATATGAGAGGTCAGCCCCTTACGTACCGCAGATAATTTTTTCTCGCAGCTGCGGCTGCACGCTTACCAACCGGTGGGAAGGAAGCATTTTTGTGCGTGAGCACCAAACCGGATAAAACCGTTCAAAAAGCGAATTACGCTTTCTTCGGACGTTTTGCACCGTATTTGGAACGCGACTGTTTACGATCCTTGACGCCTTGCAGGTCAAGTGAACCGCGCACGATGTGATAGCGCACACCCGGGAGGTCTTTTACACGACCGCCACGAACAAGAACCACGGAGTGTTCCTGCAGGTTGTGACCTTCACCACCGATATACGAAATAACTTCGAAACCGTTGGTCAAGCGCACTTTGGCAACTTTACGCATCGCAGAGTTAGGTTTTTTAGGTGTGGTGGTATACACGCGAGTGCATACGCCACGACGCTGAGGGCAGTTTTCAAGTGCAGGACTTTTGCTGCTCTCATGGCTGCTTACGCGCGGTTTACGCACGAGCTGGCTGATGGTTGGCATGACCTTCTATCCTATTTCATGTACAGGAAACCTGTACCGATTTATATTTGCGTCTGTTTTACGTACTGACGTTAATGTACGCCCGGGGAAGAATGGACAGCAAAGTCGCGATGGTAGCGCCGGCATATGACCGGAGCGTGTCGGGACTGTTCGGACAGGTTTTTCTCTTGCTGAAAAAACCTGTACAGGCTTAGTGCACTGCACAGATGATCAACACGACTGTTGCTTTTATGCACGTTGCTGTGTTGCCCGCCTGCATGTTGCTTTGGCACGACATTCTGACCAGGATACTGCTCTTAAAATTGTGCTCCCGAAGATGTCTTCGCACCGGATTGTGAAAGAAAAATTCCAGAGAAGTTTGCGTGAAACGTTCAATGCAATATTGCTTTGCCACAAATTACCGGGGCCAGCCGCGTTATATGTTCCGCTTCCTGGTTGATGCGCCTTGCGCTCAGCGCATCTATGCGCCAGGCTGCAACACCAACTCGAAACCAGCATCATTTTCGCCAGGAAAGCCATAAGCCACCCTTTAAACCCAGAAGCTGCGCGTATCACGCACATGCAACTGAAAGCGTCAAAAGGCGCCTTTCACAAAGCGCCTGTCGGCGAAACGACCATATAACAGAGACCTTAAAACAACCAAAGAGCAACAAGTCTTACTGCTATCACCCAGCACTATTTCCACTAGGTAGCCCGTCACATTAACACAATCCCTATAAAACGTCAAGAAAACAGTACGTTGCAACCCGGGAGAATCGCGTCGCAAGCGACATGAGAACGGCCGGAAAACGGGTCGGCGTTTACGCTCCTTGGCGAAATAGTCCATAAAAAACAACGGTTTTGCTATAATTGCCGACTAAATTCCCGCTGCGCGGGGCCATGTGCTGGGGTCAGCGATCCTGCGCCTCGCCATACTAGGAAAAAAATCACATGAAGATTGCCATACTAGAAGATGATCTCGCCCAGGCGGCGCAAATGGTACAGGCTGTAGAAAAAATGGGGTATGGCTGCACGCATTACAGCTCAGGCAAAGAACTCATGACAGCCCTGCGGGATCCCGAAATGTTCAATCTGCTCATTCTCGACTGGGAACTGCCCGAAATTACGGGCAAGGATGTCCTGACCTGGGTGCGTAGCAACATCGGCTATTCCCTGCCGGTGTTGTTCCTGACCAGCCGGACCAGTGAAGAAGACCTGGTCGAAGCCATCGAGGCCGGCGCAGATGATTACATCGCCAAACCCTATACGACACAGGCCTTGCGCGTGCGCATACTGTCGCTGCTGCGGCGCGCCAATCCGGCCGATGTCGATAATACAGTAATCGAAGTGGGCCCCTATCACATCGACACGCAAATGCGCTCGGTGCGCCTGCACAACGAAGTGGTTGCACTGGCACCCAAGGAATTTGACCTCGCGGTTCTGTTTTTCCGCAACATGGGGCGGTTGTTCTCCCGCGATGCGCTCAGCGCATCCATCTGGAATCGCGAAATTCCGGCAACCTCCCGTACCCTGGACACGCATTTGTCCAACGTCAGGCAAAAGCTGCAAATTCGCCCGGAAAACGGCCTGCGCATTGTGTCATCGTACGCACTGGGCTATCGCCTGGAAATGGTGACCGAACCCGCAGGCTCGGACACACCCGCCCAGCCAAGACAGACCAACAGCCCCGATCAGACATGAGCATACCCAGAGCAATCCAGGCGTACCTGCTGGCCTTGCTTATGGCCGGCATGCTGGTCAGCGGCCCTGCTTTCGGTCAGGCAACGGGCGCGCGCGGCGATTACTTCACCTACCGGTTTCTTCCCGGCGATATTCTGCTGACGCTGTCCCAGCGCTTTACCCAGAATCAGGAAAACTGGAAAACCATCCGTCAAATCAACGGCATCGCCGATCAATATAAAATTCCTGTCGGCTTCGAACTGAAAATTCCGTTCTCCCTGATTGACGAGGTTCCTGCCAGCGCGACCATCTCGCACTTGCGCGGACAGGCGTTTCTTAACGGCTCGCCGATTGCCCAAACCGGTGGTCAGGTTAACGAGGGCTCGGTCATCACCACGGGTGCCAACAGCAACGTTACCCTGACCCTGCCAGACAACAGCAAGGTCCTGGTTCCCGTCAACAGTACGGTCACCGCCAAACGACTGCAGCGCTTTTCGGGCACCGGGTATATAGACGCCATCTTCACCATCGACCGCGGGGAAGTCCAGAGCCATGTCAACCCCGGCGGCGAAGGCGTGGGGCGCTTTGAAATCCGGACCCCGGTAAGTGTTACCGGAGTTCGCGGCACCATCCTGCGTGCGGGAACCCGCCAGGACCAGAGCCAGGGCGCCTACAGCACCATTATCAAGGGACAGGCAGATTTCTCACCGGCCGATGGGGTCTCGCTCACCCGGCTTGGCAGCAACCAGGGCGCGGTCACCGATGGCGCCGGAACGCCGTCGGGAACGCACGCATTGCTGGCGCCCCCGGTGTTGCATCCCATGGACGCGCAATCACAAAACCGTCAGCTTCGTTTCGATCCGGTTCCGGGCGCCGTTGCCTATGAGCTCGTCCTGGCCGAGGACAGCGAGGGCTACGATGTGCTCTGGAGCCAGCGCATTACCGGGACCACAGCCACCCTGCCAGCGGTACGTAACGGTACTGTTTACGTGCTGGTGCGCTCCGTTGACCAGCAGATGCTGGCCGGCAGCCATGCAATGCTGCAAATCGAGCAAACCATGAATACGATCAATGACGGACAGGGGTCGCCCGTCGGCGTCGGCAACGGCAGCTACCTGCTGCAGTCCGCGTTTTAACCGGCTGCAGACGCAATGCTGGGTCCGCTTGGCCGACGCTTTCATCGGGAATGGATTCTGGTTACGCTGCTAATCCTGACCGTAACCGCGCTATGCAGCCAGTTTTCGATTCTGTCGCGTTTCAGTTTTGCCCTGTACGATGTAGCTGTCAGCTATACGCAAGCGCGGCAGCCGGACCCGGATATTGCCATTGTCGTGATCGACGACAAGAGCCTGGCGCAAATCGGTTTCTGGCCATGGGAGCGCAAAGTTCACGCCAACCTGCTGGCATCGCTGCACAACGCGCGCGCCGTTGGATTCGACATTCTTTTTACCGACGCCGATCCGCATGACCCACTGGTCGATCAACAGCTGGCGCAGGCCATCGAACGCAACGGTAAGGTGGTGCTGGCCAACTTCCTGACCGATCCCGGACGGCAGGTGCCGGTCAACCCCATTGCCAAACTCGCCGACGCCGCCCGCGCGCTGGGCTTTATCAATATTGTGCCGGACACCGACGGCATGGTGCGCCGTATCCGTCTGACCGCCCCCCAGGACAACTCGCAACAGCACTTTGCCCTATCGATGTTGGCAGCTGGAGGCGATACCTCGGCAGTCGCCTCGCTCACCGCGCGCAGCGATGAACAACCCTATCTGATCCCCTATGTGGGCGCCCCGCTCACCTTCCCCATGATTTCGTACAGCGACGTACTGTTCGGCCGCATTCCAGCCGGCTATTTCGATAACAAATATGTGTTGATCGGCGCATGGGGAACCGGAATGGGTGACCGTTTTCCAACGCCGGCTTCCACCGATACCATAGACAATATGTCGGGGGTCGAGATCCTGGCCAACGTGTTGCAATCGGCGCGTGAAGGCAACTGGATCACCAAACCCGGCAAATTGACGCACACCCTGATTTCCCTGATACCCGTGCTGTTGCTGCTGATTGCGATCAGGCAACTGTCGCCCCGTCGTGTCCTGTTTGCCACGCTGGTGGCGCTGTTGCTGGTGCTGGGCGGTTCCCTGCTGATGCTGGCCCTGGGCAGCTACTGGATTTCTCCGGTCGCCGCCATGGGCGGGATTGCACTGACCTACCCCGTCTGGAGCTGGCGCACACAGGAAATTGCCCTGAACCAGATGAGTTGGGAAATGCGCGAACTCAATCGCGAGTACCCCTTGCTGGGAGCAGAGATGGCGCTGGCCGATGCACCCCAGAAATTTCATTTGTCGTTAAATGAACGAATCATGGAGTTGCGCTTTGCGCTGAACCGGGTGCGTTCACTGCGCCAGTTCATCAGCGACAGCTTCAATGCCATTCCGGACCCGGCCCTGGTCTTTGATGCCAATCATCAGCTTACCCTGTGGACCAGCAGCGCCGAACGATACATGGCCAGCCTGGGCGATCTGGTGCTGACCGAAGGGCTGCCGGTGCACACTTTGCTCACTGCCATTATTCCCGATGCACCGACATGCCGTGAACTGGTGGCAGCGATCGAGCACCCTGAGCGTCCCGTTTCGGGACAGACGCCGGAGACAGGCAGTGCGGCAGCAGGAATCCATGCAGAGGAAGGATTCGAAGTGCGGGATCACGCCGGCAATGACCTGCTGCTCAAATCTATGCCCACCTATACCGCTGGTCATCGCCGCTCGGGATACATTCTGAACCTGATCGATATCAGTGCACTGCGTCAGGCCGAACGCAAGCGTGATGACACCTTGCGATTCATCTCCCATGATATGCGGGCGCCACAGAACTCCATTCTTGCACTGATCGACCTGCAAGCGGACGCGGCACGCGCCCTGCCCACCGACGAGCTGCTGCAGCGCGTCAGTCACCTTTCGGAAAGAACCATCAGCCTGGTGGAAGACTTTATACAATTTACCCGGGCTGAAAAAGCCGACATCGAATTTGTGCCGCTTAATCTGAGTGATCTGCTGCAAGATGCAATCAATGAACTCTGGGTCGATAGCCGAACACGCAATATCCCCATTGTGAGCAACATCACACCGCTATGCGCCTTCATCAAGGGGGACCAGTCATTGCTGATGCGCTGCCTGGGCAATTTGCTGGACAACGCCTTCAAATACAGCGCAGACAACACAACGGTCACATGCAGCCTGGCTTCGGCAGGCGACTTCTGGGAAGTCAGCATCCGTGACGAAGGCTGCGGCATCAGCGAGCAAGATCAGCAACACCTGTTCACGCTATTTACCCGTGTAGGCGCGGCCCGTGAACAAGACCCCGGGGGCCTGGGCCTGGGCCTGGTTTTTGTCAAAACCGTAGTCAAGCGCCATCATGGGGATGTTCGTGTACAGTCGGCGCCAGGCCATGGGTCTACTTTTATTATCCGCCTGCCTAAAGATGAGGCTGAAGAATCCGCCGGGCCTTCTCTATGACCGGCATATCCACCATCTGGCCGTCCAGTTTGAACGCAGCCCGCCCGCTTTTCTGATGCTCATCCAGCACCCGCTGGGCCCAGTCCTTTTCCTGCGCCGTGGGTTCAAATACTTCATGAATCACCGCCAGTTGGGCCGGATGAATGCATAGCGCGCCCGCAAACCCCATGCCCTTGGCCAGCGCGACCGATTGCCTGAGCCCGTCGGTATCTGAAATATCCGGAAAAACGCCATCCAGCGGCGCATCAATGCCCGCAGCCCGGCTTTGGATCACCAGTTGGGGACGCACTGCCGCCAGCAATTGCTGCGCCCCTTGCGAATCGCGATCCATGTTCAGGTCCAGCGCCAGATCCAGTGCGCCAAAGGACAGTCGCGCCACGCCGGGCGCCTGGCACAGTTCGGGCATGCGCATGATGCCCATGGCACTTTCAATAATTGGGTAAACCGGTTTTTTGGCCATCCCCGCAGCCTTGATCTGCGACTCGCTTTCGGCCTTCGGCAACATCACACCTGTGATATTCGCAAGCTTTGCGCAAACGGCAATATCATCGTTGAACCAGCGGCTGCGCGCATCATTGACGCGCAACAGAAATTGCTGCTCGGGATTGGCGGTGGCAAATTCACGCAGCGCGTCGCGTGCGCTTTGCTTGGCATCCTGCTCCACCGCATCTTCCAGATCAACGATGACAATATCGGCGCCACTGGCCAGCGCCTTGGGAATTCTGTCAACCCGGGTGGCAGGGACAAACAGCGCGGATCGCATTTTCATGACTGACAAACTCCTTGATTATTACGGGTGGCGGCACTCATCCGGCCCCGCCTGCGTGTATTTACTGGCCGTCATTCACTGGCCGTCAGACGATACCGGCAGACTGCCACTGACTGACCGTGTCCTCATCATAGCCCAGTTCGTCCAGGATCGCGGCCGAATGCTCGCCAAGCGCGGGGACCGCATCAATGCGAAAATCGTAGCTGTTGTTCACGCCTGGCGGCAAAAAGGTAGGCAGTGTCCCCACCGGGCTACCCATTTGCGTCCAGCGATTGCGCGCCTTCAATTGCGGATGCTCCCATACCGCCTTCATGTCGTTAACACGGGCGTTGGCGATGCCTGCTTTTTCCAGGCGCGCGATAATCTGCTCGTCATCATAGGCAGCGAAGGACTGGATAATCAGATCACGCAAGGCATCGCGATTGGTCGTGCGCATCGTGTTGGAAGCGAATCGAGGGTCCGTGGCCAGCTCGGGTTTTTCCAGCACCTGTTCGCAGAACATTTTCCATTCGCGTTCGTTCTGTAGCCCCAGCATGATGGTCTTGCCGTTACCGGCCAGAAACGGGCCATAGGGATAGATGGCGGCGTGCGCTGCGCCTGCCCTGACCGGTGGCGGGGCGCCGTCATAGGTGTAATACAAAGGAAAGCCCATCCACTCGACCATGCTCTCGAGCATGGTCAGGTCAATATGGCTGCCCTTGCCGGTCTTGCCTCGCTGCAGCAGCGCCGACAGAATATGAGTATACGCATACATGCCGGCGGCAATGTCGGCAATAGAGCAGCCGGCCTTGGCCGGCTCATTGGCACTGCCGGTCACGGAAACAAAGCCGCTCTCGCTCTGGATCAACAGGTCATAGGCTTTTTTATGCTCGTAAGGGCCGCCGGCGCCATAGCCCGAAATATCACATACGACCAGGCCCGGATACTGTTCGTGCAGGGCATCAAACGACAGTCCAAGACGGGCAGCGGCACCGGGCGCCAGGTTCTGCACAAGTACGTCTACCTGGGGTAGCAGGCGGGCCAGCACCTCTTTTGCCTGCGGGCTTTTCAGATCCAGGGTAAGGCTTTCCTTGGAGCGATTGGTCCACACGAAATGAGACGCCATGCCGTTGACGCGTTCATCATAATTGCGGGCAAAATCGCCCACGCCAGGCCGCTCCACCTTGATGACGCGAGCCCCCAGATCGGCCAGTTGCCGCGTGCAAAATGGCGCGGCAATCGCATGTTCCAGGCTCAGGACAGTAATGCCGTCAAGCGGCCGAGTGCCGGTCGATTGTGCTGTTTTCATTTGAAGGTTACCTCTGCTGTCTGGGCCACAGTGCCCTCTTGTTCGGCCCATACGCGGGCTCGGCCGGCTTCGGTGATCACGCCCTGCGCGCGAAACTCGGCCGGGGCGATCAGTGGGCGGTGACCACGAAAGGAAAAGCCGGTTACGGTTTTATCGGGGTTGGCATGGCAAAACGCCTGCAACAGACGGGTTGCAATCATCGGGCCGTGCACCACCAGGCCAGGATAGCCTTCGGTCTGCGTTACATAGGGATGATCATAATGAATGCGATGGCCATTGAAGGTCACCGCAGAATAACGAAACAGCAGCGTGCTGGTCGGTGTGATGGGCTCGGACCAGGCACCAGCCTGAGCCGCTTCGGTGCCGCCCAGCTTGGGCGCGGCAGGCTCGCGATAAACGATATCCTGTTCTTCATGGATGCACAACTGGCCATCCTGTTTATATTCATGCGTCACGGTCACAAAAAGGAGCTTGCCGGTACTCCCCTGCTTTTCGCGGATAGCAGAGATGGTCGAAATGCGTTCGCCGTCGCGCCCGACCAGCAAAGGTCGGTGAAACTGCAGGCGACCGCCGGCCCACATGCGATTGCGATCATCGGCGGGCGGCAGAAAGCCGCCGCGCCTGGGATGACCGTCCTGGCCAAGCTGGTCTTGCGGCGCCGGCTCAATGAACAGCGCCCATTGCCACAAGGGCGGCAGCGCCTGCCCGGCAGCAGGTGCGCTCGTCTCCAGCGAAGCCGCAATTTTTCTTACATGAGAAGGATTGATAAAATCCTGCGCCACCTCCTGGCGACCTATCCAGTCGGAAAGGTTGGACTGCTGAGCATCCTGAGTCATTCGCACTGTTTCCTGACAATAATAAAATAATAAATTCTTCGGCAGCGGGCCGGGCGCGTCGTGCGCACCTGAAAGCGGCGCGGGTTGCGGTCTGCCCCTGGTAACACCGCGGTTGCTGCATGTCGCGTGATGCTGCCTCGCCCCTCATGTAAGCATTCTCATGCAAACACAATTGCAATAGCACAATTGCAATAACGCCTGTGCGCGCCGCCGGTGGGTTCGCTCCAGCGTCTGGCACTAGGCCTGAACTGGCCGTTCATGAACAACCCGCGTGTCTGTGGGCGCTGAAAACGTGCCGCCTGCCAAAACCTGACAGCCATGAGCATACCCGTTAGGGCCACAGCAGGGAATTATTAATCCTGAAAGGGGGACTTTACCTGACCCTATGGCCGCTGGTGTCGCTCACTATCTGAGCAACGCTCAGGCTTGCTTAGGTATTCTTCGGGCATTTGGCGGGGGTGCCCACCAGCGACAAAAACCGGTGAGGCAAGAGACGCGCGCCGCCCGGCGCGGCCGGTTGTACCGCATCTGCGACAGCCCGGGACCCCGGGTCAGCGCTTGCCACGCTTGAGATTGCGCAAACGCCGCTCCTCTTCGGCCGAACCTGCCTCGCCCGAGATGCCCGCATCCGCCTGCATGAGCGCCACCAGCTCCTGCGCAAAAGACGGCAAATCTTCCAGCCGGCGCACGCATACATAGAGGCGGCGCAATGCCCAGCTGTCGCTCAGATGAATAATCTTCAGCGGCATATTGGCCACGTAGCGCATCGCAGCCGTTTCCGGGATCACGCCAATACCGGCGTTGGCCGCAATCATCCGGCAGGCAGCCTCGAAGCCGCCCACCTCGACGCGAAAGCGCAAGGGGCTGCCCAGCGTCTCTGCGGCCTGCTTCAGAAACGCATGAATCGCGCTCCACTCGGACAGCCCGACAAACTCGTAGGACAGCGTTTCTGCAAATGCCAGTTCATCGTATGCCGCCAGCCGGTGGTTCTGCGAGGTGACCAGCACCAGATTGTCGGAACGGTAGGGAATGAAGCGCACGCCATCGTCTGAGGCGATCTGGTCTTCGTCGATGCCGGCCACCACCCCGATATCGGCCAGCCCTTCGCTGACCAGCTTGACGATGCGATAACTTAACCGTTCGCGCAGTTCGACGCTGACATCCGGGTGCAGGGCAAGGTAGCGACTCAGAATATCGGGCATGAATTCGTTCATGGCCGTGGTATTGGCATACACTCGCACCTTGCCCTTGATCCCCTCGGCAAATTCGCGGATATCGCCGCGCAGATGCTCCAGCTGACGCAGCACAATATGGGCATGACGCACAAAAGCCTCGCCTGACGGGGTAAGCGTGACGCCCTGGCTGTTGCGGTACAGCAAAGCCGTTCCCAGGTTGTTTTCCAGGTTTTTCACCCGGTTGCTGGCCGCCGGCAGCGACAGGTGTGAGCGCTCGGCGCCCTTGGTCAGGCTGTTCACTTCGCTGATGTGCACCATCAGTTGCATGTCCGTGAGGTCAAAATGCATCGCCATCCGCGGTGCTCCTTAATAAACGCTAAAGTCTTTGTTAAGCAAACATCAATATTCAGAACCGGTGCAATCTGTCAAAGTACAGGCTGTTCCTGTTAACATTTCCGAGACTTCCATCATGCAACATCAAGCTGACGCCTACCAGGACATTCGCGATGCCATTCGTGATTTGTGCGCCCAATTTCCTGCTGAGTATTTTCGTGATATTGACGAGAAACGCGCCTACCCCGAGGCCTTTGTCAATGCCCTGACCGAAGCTGGCTGGCTGGCCGCCCTGATTCCCCAGGAATATGGTGGTTCGGGCCTCAGTCTAACTGAAGCGAGCGTCATCATGGAGGAGATCAACCGTTGTGGGGGTAATTCCGGAGCCTGCCATGGTCAGATGTATAACATGGGTACGCTGTTGCGCCATGGGTCGGACGAGCAGAAAAACCGTTATCTGCCCAAGATCGCCACCGGCCAGTTGCGCTTGCAGTCCATGGCCGTGACCGAACCGACGACCGGTACCGATACGACCAAAATCAAGACCACTGCCGTCAAAAAAGACGGCCGCTACGTGATCAATGGCCAGAAAGTATGGATTTCCCGTGTCCAACATTCCGATCTCATGATTCTGCTGGCGCGCACCACGCCGCTGGATCAGGTCACCCGCAAGTCCGAAGGCATGTCTATTTTCCTGGTCGATATTCATGCTGCGCTCAAGGGCGGCATGACCCTGCAGCCCATTCCCAATATGGTGAACCATGAAACCAACGAGCTGTTTTTCGACAATCTGGAGCTGCCCGAAGAAAACCTGATCGGCGAAGAAGGCAAGGGGTTCAAATACATTCTGGACGGCCTGAATGCCGAGCGTACGCTGATTGCGGCCGAATGTATCGGCGACGGTTACTGGTTCATCGACAAAGTCAGCGCCTACGTCAAGGAACGCAAGGTGTTCGGTCGCCCGATCGGCCAGAACCAGGGTGTACAGTTTCCTATCGCCAAGGCCTTCATCAATATCGAGGCCGCCAGCCTGATGCGCTATGAAGCGGCACGCCGTTTTGATGCCAAGCAGGCATGCGGCACGCAAGCCAACATGGCCAAGTTGCTAGCCTCGGAAGCCTCGTGGGAAGCGGCCAATGCATGTTTGCAGTTCCATGGCGGCTTCGGTTTTGCCAATGAATACGACGTAGAGCGCAAATTCCGTGAGACCCGCTTGTACCAGGTTGCGCCTATTTCAACCAATCTGATTTATTCCTATGTTGCCGAACACGTTCTGGGCCTGCCCCGTTCGTTCTGATCCGGCCCGTTATTACCGTTTTTTTGTCCAGGAAGCCTGTTATGACGCAAACACCCAGCGCCACCCTCGCCGAATTTTCCGCCACGCTCAGCTATGACATGATCCCCGCAGCGGTCATTGCCCGCTGTGAAGATTTTCTGCTGGATACCTTTGGTTCCATGCTCGCGGGCTATCCGGCGCGTCCGGTCAAGTCGATCCGCGATTTTGCGCGAGCCATGGGCCCGGCCCAGGGCAGTGCGCAAATCATCGGCTCTACGCAGACCACCTCGCCGCTGTTTGCAGCACTGATCAACGGCGCAGCGGCGCATATGGTGGAGCAGGATGATGTACATAACGGCTCGGTATTTCATCCGGCAGCCGTGGTGTTTCCTGCGGCGCTGGCCGTAGCCCAGGAGACAGGCGCTTCCGGTCAGGATCTGCTGACCGCCTGCGTGGCCGGCTACGAGGTCGGTATCCGTGTGGGCGAGTTTCTGGGCCGCTCGCACTACCGCATCTTTCATACCACCGGCACGGCGGGCACCATTGCAGCGGCCGTGGCCGCCGGTCGGCTGATGGGACTATCGTCGGCACAGATGCTCGACGCCATAGGATCGGCCGGCACCCAGGCCGCGGGCTTGTGGGAGTTTTTACGTACCGCCGCCGATTCCAAGCAACTGCACACCGCCAAGGCGGCAGCCAACGGCCTGACGGCCGCCTGGCTGGCACGTGATGGGTTCACCGGCGCGAAACAGATCCTCGAAGGCGCACAGGGCATGGGCGCAGGCATGTCCAGCGATGCCGATCCGGCCCGCCTGACCGACCGACTGGGTTCGCGTTGGGCCCTGGCTGAAACCTCATTCAAGTACCACGCGTCGTGCCGCCATACGCATCCTGCCGCCGATGCGCTGGCCCGGGTCATGCAGGACAATGCACTGACAGCCGCCGATATCAGCCGTGTGATCACGCATGTGCATCAGGGCGCCATTGACGTCCTGGGCGCGGTAACCCGCCCCGAGACCGTACACCAGTCCAAATTTTCCATGGGCACGGTGCTGGCGCTGATCGCCCTGCGTCAGCGCGCCGGCATGCCCGAGTTTGACGCTGCCCTTAACGACCAGGCCGTCGCTGATTTTCGTGACCGCGTCACCATGGAACTGGACGAAGAAGTCGATACCGCCTACCCACAGCGCTGGATCGGCAAGGTATCGGTCGTGACCCAGGACGGTCGTACGCTACAGGGCCGGGTTGATGAACCCAAGGGCGATCCGGGCAATACCCTGTCACGCGAGGAAATTCGCGCCAAGGTTCGAGGGCTCGCGCAATACGGCAAGTCGCTGTCTGAGAACCAGGTGCAAACAGGTATGCATGCCATCGAAGAAATCGGCAAACTGGCGCGCGTCGGCGCCATTTATTGAGTTTGCCAGAACATTCCCCCGCACTGTCGGGGGCGGCAGGTCTTGTTGTACATGAAGCCGTCGGCGTGGGCACCTCCAGGGCCGGAGATAGGCGTTAGCACCCGCTGCGATAGCGAGATGGCCTGACGATGGCGCCGCGCAGCTGGAGACGGATGGCGCTGTTGGCTGTGCCCGTGTCCCGGTCTGTCAGGTCTGGCCCGTACGCGTGCTACTGGTATCGTTCGCGATAGGCCAGCGGCGACAAGCCACTATATTTGCGAAAGGTATCGCGAAAGGCTTTGGCGTCGTTGTAGCCTACTCCGTACATCACATCTGAAATCGTGCTGCTGGTCATTTCAAGCTGCCGCTTGGCCGCTTCCACCCGAACGCGCTGCTGATATTCCAATACCGATTGCCCCGTGGCCTTGCGAAAACGCCGCTCCAGGGTTCGTCGCCCCATGGCGAAAGAATCGCACAATTGTTCAACTGTAATTTTTTCGGAGTAATGCCGCTCCAGAAAGGATTGCACCGGGGTGATGCTTGAGTCGCCATGTGCTTTCCAGCCATTGAAAATGGAAAAGGGCAACTGCGAATGGCGTTCATAATCAAGCTGGAACACCTTGGCGCAGTAGATGGCGGTGGCCCGATCCGAATGCATTTCGATCAGGTGCAGGATCAGGCGGCTGGCCGAAATGGCGCCACCGCTGGTAAAAATGCCTCCATCAAAATCCATGGTTTTCTCGGCATTCCAGCGCACCCTGGGAAAGACCTGTTGCATGGCCTCCAGCGCCTGCCAGTGTGTAACCGCCCGCAACCCATCCAGAATACCTGCCGCCGCCAGCAGGGAGCTGCCCATGCACAGGCTGGCTACCTGCGCGCCTTGTGCAAATTTGGCGGCGATCCAGCCGATCAGGGCGGCGTTTTCACTTAACGCTGCCGGCGATGGTGCGGTCGGCGGCACAATGTACAGATCCGCTTGCGGGATATCCGGCAACAGATGGTCCGGATGAATGGTGTAATGCCCGTTACCGGCGCGTATATCGCTTTGCGCGCCCGCCAGCGATACCTCGAATGGCATGGGCAGGTTTTGCTGCTTGCGATAGCTGCAGGCTTCGGCAAGCCCCAGCCTGGCCTGTTCCAGGCCGGCAAGATTGACGCCTTGGGGTACAAGAAAAACAATCTGCTTCATGGCACACTCCGCTTGCGGATTTCCGGTAGCGAACACGACCGGACACGCGCTCACTATACGGCAGAATGATGTCGCAATCAACCCGTTCAATTGCCGTTATCTGCACTTCTCAAGCTGCGTGCCGCGCCACTATAGTGTCAACATGTCAACGACAGCCTACCGGAGGCATCCATGCGCGTCACGCTATCACCGTATCTGAATTTCGATGGTCAGTGTCGCCAGGCGCTGACGCTGTACCATGCCTGCTTCGGCGGTGAACTCCTGTTCCAGACCGTGGCCGACAGTCCGCCCATGCCGTCCGGGTTCGATTGCACGGCCGCGTTGCTCCACCCCCAGGCAATCATGCATGGACATCTGGTCAACCAGGACTTTATGATTCTGGGGACCGACATGAGCGGTCCCGCAGGCTATCGTCCGGGCAACGATTTTGGCTTCGGCGTGAGCCTGGACAGTGAAGACAGCCTGCGCCGGTGCATAGAGATTCTCGCCGGCGGCGGCATCATTACCGTACCGCCCGGGCCAGCACCATGGGCAGACTTATTCGTGGCGCTCACCGACAGGTTCGGCAAGATCTGGTATCTGAATTACTTTGGCGGCAAATCACCTCAATAATCCTACTGGAGTTCACAATGAATACCGACAATCCAACCCTGCTTTTCGTCAATCTGCCAGTCACCTCGGTTGAAGCGACCAAAACATTTTTCTCGGGCCTGGGCTTTACCTTTAACGCCATGTTCTGCGATGAAAACGCGCTGTGCATGCAAATCAGTCCGATGGCAAGCGTGATGTTTCTTCAACAAAAGCGATTTTCCGACTTCACGCCCAAACCCATTGCCGATGCCCACAAAAGCAGCGAAGTGTTGCTGTGCATCAGTCGCGATTCCAGAGAACAGGTGGACGAACTGACCAACCGTGCCCTGGCGCTGGGTGCGACCGAAGTGCGCGAGCCCCAGGAATACGGCTTCATGTACGGCCGCAGCGTGAACGACCTGGATGGGCATATCTGGGAAATCATGTGGATGGATATGGCGCAGTTCCCGGGCAATGATGCTGCGGCAAAGACTGACAATACGGCCGCATAACGACAGCAAGGGTGTGGCGCCAGGCCGCCAGGAAACGTAAAGGCGTTGCGTCACACCCTTTGAATCAGGTGCCCGGCAGGCGCGGTTCGTCCTCTTCGATATCGGTCTGGCTGTCTGCGGCATGACCGCTGGCGGCCTGCGCTCGTGCCGCCAGTGTTTCCAGAATCAGCTTGTGCCTGCGCTGAGTACACAGGCGCAGTATTTCACGCTTGCGGGTGTCGGAAAAGGTCTGCCATTGAAACCGCTCGTCCCGGTTGCGCAGACAGCCCCGGCACAGGCCGCGGCTGTTCACTTCGCATATGCCCCGGCAGGGGCTGGGAATGTCGAAAAATTCGAGCTGTTCCATTGATATTTCAGGCTGCATATTCACCAGACAGGATGATCATGATGGCTACAGTCCGCCCTCGGTCAGTTTTTTCGGGTCCAGCAGCTTGCGCAATTGCGCCTGGCCCAGATCGGTGTTTTCGTCAGCGACATCAATCACCGGCCGCTTTTCCTTGTATGCCTGCTTGGCAATTTCTGCCGCCTTCAGGTACCCGACGACCGGGTTGAGCGCCGTGACCAGAATCGGATTCTTGTCCAGCGCTTCCTGCAGTCTGGCTTCATTGACCTTGAAGGTGGCAATGGCTTTGTCCGCCAGCAGGCGGGACACATTGGCCAGCAATTGAATACTGCCCAGCAGATTGTGGGCAATCATGGGCAGCATGACGTTCAATTCAAAATTGCCTGCCTGCCCGCCCACTGTAATAGCCGCATCGTTGCCGATAACCTGTGCTGCTACCATGGCAGTGGCCTCCGGGATGACCGGATTGACCTTGCCCGGCATGATCGAGGAGCCCGGCTGCAGCGCCTCCAGTTCGATTTCACCCAGGCCGGCCAGCGGGCCCGAATTCATCCAGCGCAGATCATTGGCAATTTTCATGAGCGACACCGCCGTGGTCTTGAGCTGTCCTGACAGCGCCACGGCAATATCCTGGGAGCTGATATGGGCAAAAAAGTTTTCGGCAGGTTTAAATCGCACGCCCGTCAGCGTACTGATCTGGCGGGCAAATTCAGCGGCAAATTTTGGATGGGCGTTGATGCCCGTGCCCACGGCCGTACCGCCCTGAGCCAGAGTCTGCAGCAGTGGCTGCTGCGCCTTGAGCAGTTGAATGTTCTGTTCGACCTGCACCGCCCAGCCTTCGAGCGACTGGCTCATCCTCACCGGCATGGCGTCCATCAAATGGGTCCTGCCCGTCTTCACATAGCGATCGACTGCGCGCGCTTTCTTGCGAATGACTTTGGCCAGATGCGTCAGCGCCGGCAGCAGTTCTTTGTGCAGTTGCACTGCTGCGCTGATATGAATGGTGCCCGGAATCATATCGTTGCTGCTTTGTCCGTAATTGACATGATCATTGGGGCTGACCGGCTCGCCATACAGTTTGGTCGCCAGCGTGGCCAGCACCTCGTTGGCATTCATGTTGGTGCTGGTGCCCGATCCGGTCTGGTAGATATCAATGGGAAAATGCACCATGAAATCGCCTTCAAGCAGCGTATCCACGGAGGTCACGATTGCCTGACCCATGTCAGGTGGAATCTGTTTGAGCCGGACATTGGCTTTGGCCGCAGCCGCCTTGGCCAGCAACAGGGAACGAATAAAGGCGGCAGGCAGGCGCTGTCCGCTGATCGGGAAGTTATTGATAGCACGCTGGGTCTGCGCACCATAAAGTGCCTGGGCCGGAACCGCCAACTGCCCCATACTGTCTTTCTCGATCCGTGTTTTCATTGCTTAACCTCTTCAGTTCAAATATGAAAATCCTGTGCCGTGCACTGGCGCCTGCCCTATCCTGTCATACCATTATAAGCACCGCCTGGCCGCACCGGAAGGCAAAGTGCCGCACAGCGATTCGATTTGCACTGCCAGCACCTGCGCACTATGATAAGTGCGAGGCGCAACATTTTCCCTATCACCCCTTTTTCCTGTAAGGATTCGATCATGCCAGCCAGCCGCATTACCTTTTACTCCAACCCACAGTCCCGCGCTGCCGTTATCCACTGGATGCTGGAGGAACTGGGTGAACCCTACGAAACCATCTATCTGAATTTTCAAGGAGCCATGAAAACGCCCGAGTATCTGGCCATCAACCCGATGGGCAAGGTCCCGGCCATCGTGCATGACGGCCAGATTGTTACCGAAGGCGCGGCCATCTGCGCTTTTCTGGCCGATCAGTACCCGCAGAAAAACCTGGCCCCCACCCTCGACAGCCCATTGCGCGGCACCTATTACCGCTGGCTGTTCTTTGTGGCCGGACCGCTGGAAGAAGCGATCACCATGAAGTCGCTGAACATGCCGATTCCGGCCGATAAGAGCGCAATGCTGGGCTTTGGCACGCTGGGACACGTAGTCGACGCACTCGAGCAGGCCGTTTCCAACGCAACCTGGATCTGCGGCGAACAGTTCACTGCAGCCGATGTATACGTGGGTTCGGCCATCCGGTTTTATATGCAGTTCGGTGTGCTTGAACCGCGCCCTGCCTTCAAGGCCTACGTAGACCGCGCCACGCAACGACCAGCCTATCAACGCAGTCTGGAGATCATCCAAAAGGCAGCGGCGGCGCAACAAAAGTAAAGAAAAGCCTTGGCGGACAAACAGTTGCGTCTTCGCTCCTTGGAGCGCCAATGCCGACAGTTAAATCTTCAGGTGCCCGCCAACGCATCAATCACAGCCTGCGGGTTGTGTTCAATAACATTGAGCAAAACCAGCGCAGGTCCGTGCGGGACGCGGTCACCCCGCTCCCAGTGACGCAACGTTGCTGTTGAGAAGCCGAAACGTGCGGCAAACTGTTCCTGGGTCATTCCTATTTTGGCACGCACAGCCTTAACATCCACAGCATGAGGCGTATGAACGCGTGCGCCACGTTCATCACCTTTGGCGTGCGTTATCGCCTCTTCCAGCCCTTGCTTAATATTTAGATATACGTTGCTCATGATTTCGCCCTTTCCAAATGCTGACCAAATGCTCAACCATTTCTGCCAGATCATTGCGCTGTGCCTGGCTCAGGTTAGCCTTATCTACTTTGGCAAATAAAGCCAAAAGGTATAACGGCATACGTTGATCGTGATCATAATAAATAACACGTATATCCCCGCTTTTACCTTGCCCACTTCTGCGCCAGCGTAACTTGCGTATACCACCTGTGCCCTGAAGAATATCTCCGGCCTTGGGGTGCTCAGCCAGGTAAGTGATTAAATCCGCATTTTCACTTCCGCTCAAAAGCTTATCGGCAGTTCTGGTATATGTGGGTAATTCAACGATACTATGCGTGGCCCCACATAATCCATTGGATTATATTAAAACAAGCTGAAAGCGTAGCAGATATATCACACTACCGAACGAAAATTATCCTTCATACGGCGTCGTAAAGGGGGCTACGACAACGGCTGCTGCGGTCGACGTCGCAGCCGCAACTTCAACTCGCTCACCACCACGCTCACGACAATCAATACGGCACCAAACAGCGCCAGTGCCGAATGTCGTTCGTCGGCAAACACGCGCCCGATGATGCCTGCCCATACCGGTTCGCCCGCATAGATGACCGTGGCGCGCGTGGCGGAAATATGGTTCTGGGCCCAGTTCATCGTGATCTGGATCACCGCGCTGGCCAGGCCCAGCACCAGAATACTGATCACCAGCACGGGCGAGGCCAGATCGGGCATGCCTTCACCTCGGGCAACGCCTGTCAGGCCTGCCAGTATGGACGCTGTAGCCAGTTGCACGATGGTCACCCGTCGCAGGTCCACCTGGCCGGCAAAACGGCTGATCAGAATCACTTCCACCGCGATCGCGATGGCGCTAAAGACCGTGAGCCACTCGCCCGTACCGGCACCGCCTTCCATGCTTTGCGGATCCGCCAGCAATACCAGCCCGATAAAGGCCATGATCGCGCCGATCCAGTTCATCAGTGTCGGCGGACGTTTCAGAAACAGCCATTGCATCAGCGGCACCAGCGGTACATACAAGGCAGTGATAAACGCCGACTTGCTGCTGGCAATGGTCTGTAAGCCAACCGTCTGCAGGCTGTAGCCCAGAAAAATACACAGGCCGATCAGCATGCCGGCACGCACTTCCAGACTCGTCAATCCTCGCAGAATGCGCAGGGAACACAGCATCATGGCCAACGCGGCACAGCCAAAGCGCATGCCGACAAACACAAATGGATCACTGTGCACCAGCGCTTTCTGTACGATAAGAAAAGTGGCGCCCCAGAAGACCGTAATAATCACAAGCGCGATTTCGTAGCGGTTAAGCGCAAGGGACGAAGCGGGTGCAGATTGGCTCATGATGGCGGTGGGTCGCAAGCCGGACAACATGACCGGTTACTGCGGATCAGTCCAGGAGGTAGAATAATGCAGAATGGTAGCAGACCCTTGTGGTTTTCTACTGCCCTTTTTGCCTGATCAGGAAACATCATGAGCTACTGCGTATTCGTTGCCCAATTGCCGCCAGAGACCGCCTCCGCCCATAAACAGTATCACGACGAACGCTATGGCTTTCCGGTGAACAATGACAATGAGCTATTTGGCCGGCTTATCCTGGAAATCAACCAGGCGGGGTTGTCCTGGTCGACCATACTGAACAAGGAAACGAATTTTCTGCGTGCATATGACCAGTTTGATATTGATACCGTTGCTGCCTACTCTGACGCCGATCGCGAACGGCTACTGCAGGACGCTGGAATCATCCGCAATCGTCTGAAGATCAATGCAGCCATTCACAATGCACAGGTCATTCAGGGGCTGCAAAAAGAGCATGGGTCCTTCAAGGCCTGGCTGGATCGACACCACCCCATGAATAAAGAGGAGTGGGTGCGTCTCTTTCGCAAAACATTCAAGTTCACGGGCGGAGAAATTGTTGGTGAGTTCCTGATGAGTACCAGCTACCTGGCGGGTGCGCACGATGAGGATTGTCCTGTACACCGCCGGGCCAGGAAGGCAGGCGCCGTGTGGGCCCTGCATTCAAAACGGAAATAATTCGCCGACGATGCGCAGCCTGGCAGGTGCAAGGTACGCGGCCCCTCACCTTATTAGCATTCTTGCGGTTGCCGCCCCCAGTAGCGGCTGCGCAGCGTGTCGTAAACCAGATTGTAGATATACGCATAGGGCAGATAGAACAGGATCAGCCCTATATCCAGCACCAGCGCTTCCCACAGGCCGATAGTCAGCCACCACATCACAAATGGAATCGCCATGACCAGCAGGCCAAGTTCAAAGCCGATGCTGTGCCAGATTCGCATGATCAGCGTCTTGCTTTTGCCGCTTGCGGCCAGAAAACGATCGAACATGGCGTTGTAAACCATATTCCAGATCAGCGCCATAATGGCGATCACAACCGTTACCACCCCCATGTCGGTCATGGAGTGGCCCGACAGCACGGCGGCCAGCGGGGCCGACAAGCCAATGGCCAGCACTTCGAAAATAAGGGCGTGCAGGAATCGCTCAAGAACCGTCTTGTTCTTTTCCTGACCCGTTGTTGTTTGTTGCATTATTGTCTGCCAGTACCGTTTTTATGTTTGGGGCGCACCAGCGTGCTTTGTCCGAACAGGCTGCGCACCAGATCCAGCGCCACTTCGGCGGTCTGATTGCGTACGTCCAGCGCCGGGTTGAGTTCGACAATATCAAGCGAAGCCATGCATTCGGTATCGGCAATCATCTCCATGCACAGTTGCGCTTCCCGATAATTGGGCCCGCCGCGCACGGTGGTCCCTACCCCGGGGGCAATATCCGGATCAAGGAAGTCCACATCGAAGCTCACATGCAAATGGGTGTTTTCATCCAGTCCGTGCAAGGCCTGTTCCATGGTATGACGCATGCCATGCTCGTCAATGAAACGCATGTCGAACACTTCTATGCCCTGCTGATGAATGAATGTTTTCTCACCCTCGTCCACACTGCGAATACCGATCTGGCGCAGCATGTCGGCCTGCAATGCCGGCACCTGGCCAGCCATTTGCACCAGTTCGCGCGGCCCGTAGCCAAACAGGCACGCTACCGGCATGCCATGGATATTGCCGCTGGGTGTCAGATCGGCAGTATTGAAATCTGTGTGCGCGTCCAGCCACAAAACCCGCAGTTTGCGGCCCTGTTCCCGGCAATAGCGCGATACGGCAGCGATCGACCCCACCCCAAGGCAGTGGTCGCCACCCAGCATGATGGGGAACCGCCCCTGGCAAAGCTGTGCATAAATTGCATCATGGGCCAGCTGGTTCCAGGCGATGACCTGTTCCAGATGCCGGTAACCTGCCTGAGGCGGCAACCAGGGATTGGGCGGACCATTCAGATTCCCGCAATCTCGCACTGCGATACCCAGTTGCTCCAGCGTTTGCGTGATACCCGCGACCCGAATGGCTTCCGGGCCCATGCTGGAGCCACGATGGCCCGCGCCGACATCGGTCGGCACACCGACCAGACTCACTTGCTTGCGTATGTCTTGCACTTGACTGTTTCTCCTGACGATTGCAATCGGCGCCGCGACAGATAGGACCGGCGCCTGCAATCTCTGATTGGGCGTTTTTGACGATCGTTCATTGTACCCGCAAAAACCGCCAGATCCGAGACCCGGCCATGACCCTATAGTGGCCTTGCCACAGCCCTGTCGCCCCCTATCGTAACCGACCGATCAGCACAACAGACCTGACATTTTTACCTGCGGTTACTGTGATCACACTTTTATATTTTCGCTGCGGCAGTTATGATACTCAGCATAAAGTGACAATTATCACCATAACCAGGAGACATCTATGAATTTGCAGGGACGACGGGTATTGATCACAGCCGGCGGCAGCGGCATCGGGCTGGCCATGGCGCATGTGTTCACCAAGGCAGGCGCGGCGGTGTTTGTCACCGATATCAATGAGTCTGCGCTCAAGACATTGAAGTCGCAATTGCCGCAAGTGCATGCCGTCACGGCGGACGCGGGCAACGAGCGCGATGTCGTGCGCAGCGTGGAGCAGGCTGTCCAGGCGCTGGGCGGACTGGATATTCTGATCAACAATGCCGGTATTGCCGGTCCGACCGGGCCGGTAGAGGATATCACGCTGGCGGAATGGGAAAATACCCTGCGCATCAATATCACCGGTCAATTCCTTTATGTGCAGAACGCCTTGCCCCATTTACGCAAGGGAACCCATCCGGCCATTGTCAATCTGTCATCGGCGGCTGGCCGCCTGGGCTTTGCCGGCCGCACGCCCTATTCGGCTTCAAAATGGGCGGTTATCGGCTTTACCCGGTCCCTGGCCAATGAACTGGGTCCCGACGGCATTCGCGTCAATGCCATTTGCCCCGGTGCAGTAGACGGCCCGCGCATTCAGCAGGTCATCAGCGCCAAAGCCAAGATGCTGGGCAAGCCTCACGCCGAGGTGGAAGATACGTACAAAGCCCAGTCGGCCATGCATACCATGGTCACCGCAGACGATATTGCCAATCAGGCGCTCTTCGTATGCAGTGATCTGGCCTTGAATATATCAGGGCAGGCGCTGGCCGTGGATGGCCACACCGAAAAACTGTTTTGATCCCGCGGGGCTTTGCTCAACGGTGTTTGCATCGGCAAGCCCCCGCATCACTCTATCAAGTGGCCGGGGGCGCTGCCATCGGGCGGTAGAAACAGGCTGGGCGTGCGTGTTGTCATGTATTCAAATGCCTCGCGGATATCGGCAACCACAGCCCGGCGGGCAGCCTGGGCATCGCCACGCTGCAACGCATCGATCATGGCCCGGTGATGCGCCACGGCCACCTGCTCCCGGGTACGGGGCGAGCCCTGGCGCAGGTCAAAGTTAAGAATGGGGCCGATGCGCAGCCACATACTCTCTATCATCTGAAACAGCACCGGCATGGCGGCAGCTTCGTAAATGGCAAAATGAAACTGCTGGTTCAGGCTGACCAGTTCCTGCGTATCGGCCTGCGGCTTGGCCATTTCCCGGGACAGCGTGTCATTGATCAGGGCAATGTCCGATAGCAGCGTTGCACTGGCCTTTCCTGCTGCTTCCTCCACGGCCATCCCCTCTATTTCAAAACGAATCCGGGTAATTTCTGTAAACGTTCTCACGCTCAGGACAGGGACCCGTACCGAGCGGTTCGGCGTCACTTCCAGCGCATGATCGGCCACCAGCCGGGAAAAGGCGTCGCGCACCGGCATCATGCTCACACCCAGCGCCTCGGCGGTTTTACGGATCGACAACTGCTCCCCGGGCATGACCCTGCCGCTCCACAGCATCTGTTTGATCTGCTCCAGGACAGATGCACTCAGGGTTTGCCGACTGGCAGTGCCTTCTCTTTCGTTTTTCATATAAGGGTAATTACCAAGGTTTATTCTGTGATCACAGTTGTTATAGTTTACTTATATCAACAACAACATACTTCTGCAACCGCAGTGTATAGGAGACAGGATGAAATCAACAACACTAGTGCTTGCCGGATGCTGCGCGCTGGCTGCCGCCCCATTGGCGCATGCCGCCGCCGGGATATCAGACAAGGAAATCCGGATCGGCTTTATTACCGATATGTCCGGCGTGTACGCCGATACCGACGGCCCAGGCGGCACCGTGGCCATCCAGATGGCGATTGACGAGGTCGGTGGCGCCGTTGATGGCAACAAAATCACGCTTGTGACGGCCGATCACCAGAACCGCGCCGATCTGGCGGCCTCCAAGGCGCGCGCATGGATCGACCAGAATAAAATCGACGTCATCATTGGTGGCACCAATTCAGCCACCACGCTCGCCATCGCCACCGTGGCAGCCGAAAAACATATCCCGCTGATTTCCGTGGGCGCCGGCGCCACCGCCATCACCAACGAATACTGCACCCCCTATACCGTGCATTATGCGTACAACACCCGGGCCACGGCCTATGGCGTGGCATCCGCCGTTCTGAAGCAGGGCGGCAAAGACTGGTTCTTCATTACCGCAGATTATGCATTTGGCCACGCACTGCAGAAAACGGCATCGGAAGTGGTCAGCCAGTCGGGCGGCAAAGTCATGGGCAGCGTCAAAGTGCCGCTGAGCACGGCTGACTTCTCTTCCTACATGCTGCAGGCCCAATCCTCGGGCGCCAAAATCCTGGGCCTGGCCAATTCGGGTAATGACTTCATCTCGGCGGTCAAGGCAGCCAACGACTTTGGCGTGACCTCCAGCATGCGACTGGCCGGCCTGCAGGTGTATATCAGCGATATACACGCACTCGGGCTGGAGGCGACTCAGGGCATGTACCGCACCGCCCCCTGGTACTGGGATCAGGACGAACCATCCCGCACCTGGTCACAAGCCTTTATGAAAAAGCACGGCGCCATGCCTACCTTCAACCAGGGCGGCGACTATTCGGCGGTCAAAACCTACCTGAAAGCAGTCGCTGCCAGCGGCACCGACGATGGCAAGACCATCATGGGCTGGTTCAAATCAAATCCGATCGCCGATTTTTATATCAAGAACGGCAAAGTGCGATCCAATGGTCTGCTGGTGCATGACATGTTCCTGCACGAGGTCAAAAAACCGTCCGAGTCCAAAGGTGAGTGGGATTACTTCAAGGTGTCCGCCACCATCCCGGGTGACGAGGCATACGGCCCCGAGTCCGAATCGTCCGCGTGCAAGCTGTAAACGCTGCCTTTCATACCATCACGGGGGCAGTCAGGTATTGCCACGGTCCGTCACCGACATGACCTATACCTTGCCCCCACTTCTTGTGGAAACCCAGTCATTGTGAATGCTCCTTCCCTTCCTTCAATCAGTATTATCGGCACCGGCCTGATCGGCCAGGCCTGGGCAGTTGTCTTTGCTCGCGCCGGTTGCGCAACAACACTATGGGACGGTAATGCCCAGGCTGCCCGGCAGGCGGTAACGCTGATTGAGCAGCAAATGCAGACGCTGGCGCAGTACGGCCTGGTCGACGATGTGCCCGGCGCGATGGCGCGCATCCGGGTCGCCGACAGCCTGGAAGCGGCGGTTGCCGATTCCGGCTATGTGCAGGAGAACCTGCCCGAAGTGCTGGACATCAAACTGGATATTTTCGCCCGGCTGGATGCCGCCGCCCCGCCAGAGGCTATCCTGGCCAGTTCCACTTCGGGTATTCCTGCCTCGGCGTTTACCGAGGGGCTGCCCGGTCGCGCCCGCTGTCTGGTTGCCCACCCGGTCAATCCGCCCTCCCTGATCCCCGTGGTGGAACTGTGCGGCGCGCCGTGGACCAGCGAGCAAACGCTCGGGCGTACCCGCGCCATCATGGATGCCGTGAAACAAAAACCGGTCACGGTATTGCAGGAAATCGACGGTTTCATCCTGAATCGGCTGCAGGGCGCACTGTTGCGCGAAGCCTTCCGGCTGGTCGAACAGGGTTATGTCTCGGTGGAAGATCTGGACACCACGGTCAGTAACGGCCTGGGGCTGCGCTGGTCGTTCATGGGGCCGTTCGAGACCATCGATCTGAACGCCCCGCAGGGCATTCGTGACTATGCCCAGCGCTATGGGCCACTGTATCAGGAGCTGGCCAAAACCCAGGTCGATACCCGGCCCTGGTCCGGTGCCCTAATAGACAGCGTCACAACGGCGCGCCGGGCCGACCTGCCGGAAACCGAACTGGCCGCACGCCGGGCCTGGCGCGATCAGCGTCTGATGGCGCTGGCCGCCCACAAGAGGCAGCATGCCAGCGACAACGATGCGCAAGACGCCCACTGATTCGACACCGATCACGAACAGGCCCTGTCCCGCCGACCCGGCAGCGCATCGCCAGTACCGCCACTTCTTTTCTGAACCTGGATAACACGTTATGAGCACAAGCAAAAAACCACACAAAGTCATTATTACCTGCGCTGTCACCGGCGCAATCCATACACCCAGCATGTCTGCGCACCTGCCGGTGACTGCCGATCAGATTGCCGATGACGCCATCGCCGCAGCCCACGCCGGTGCCGCCATCCTGCACTTGCACGCACGCGACCCGAAAGACGGGCGTCCCACCCAGGATCCGGAATTTTTCAAGCCGTTTCTGGCCCGCATCAAGGCAGAAACCGACGCAGTCATCAATATCACCACCGGCGGCAGTCCCCACATGACGGTGGAAGAACGCATGCGTCCGGCCACGACCTTCAAGCCCGAACTGGCCTCCCTGAATATGGGCTCCATGAACTTTGGCCTGTACACCATGCTGGATCGCTTCAAGGAGTTCAAGCACGAATGGGAGCGCGAGCATCTGGAAAAAAGCCGCGACCTGGTGTTCAAAAATACCTTCAAGGATATTGAAACCATCCTGCGACTGGGCAATGACAACGGTACGCGCTTTGAATTCGAATGCTATGACATCAGCCATTTATATAACCTGGCCCACTTCATGGATCGCGGTCTGGTCAAGTCTCCCCCGTTCATTCAATCCGTCTTCGGCCTGCTGGGCGGCATTGGCCCGCATCCGGAAGACCTGATGCATATGCGCCGCACGGCAGATCGTCTGTTCGGGCAGGATTACCAATGGTCTATCCTGGGCGCGGGGCGTAACCAGATCCCGCTGGCATCCATGGGGGCGAGCATGGGTTCCAATGTACGGGTTGGTCTGGAAGACTCACTTTGGATTGCCCCGAAACGCCTGGCCCAGTCCAATGCCGATCAGGTCTCACAAATACGCCAGGTGCTCGAAGGCCTGAATCTGCAGATAGCCAGCCCTGACGAGGCACGCGAGATCCTGCAATTGAAAGGCGCGGCCAATGTCAATTTCTAAGGGTCCTGCGCGGTTCTCCCTGGACGGACAGCTTGCATTGATAACCGGCTCCAGCCGGGGTATCGGGCTGGCCAGTGCACGCGCGCTGGCCGAGCAGGGAGCCAGGGTCATCATTAATGGCCGATCGGCGCAGACAGTGTCGCAAGCCGCACACACCCTGCGCCAGGCAGGGCTGCAGGTTATTGAAGCGCCTTTCGATGCGGCAGATATCCATCAGTCGATTGCCACCGTTGACCGTCTGATCCAGGAACACGGCCCCATCCAGATTTTCATGGCCAACGCTGCCATGCAGCATCGTGAAAGCCTGCTGAGCTTTCCCCAGGAAAAGTTCGAGGAAGTGCTCTGGCTCAACCTCACCGCGCAATGGGCGCTAGGTCGCCATCTGGCCAGCCATATGGTGCAGCAACAATACGGGCGCGTGATTGTGACCGGCTCGGTCACCGGCCTGCAAGGACGCAAGGACATTTCCGCCTACACCGTTGCCAAGGCCGGCCTGCATGCGCTGGCCCGGCAATGGGCCGTGGAACTGAGCCCGCATCACATCACCGTGAACGCGGTGGCGCCTGGTTATATCGCCACGGAGTTCAATGAAGCATTGCAAAACGACGAGCACTTTAACCAGTGGCTGTTTGACCGTGTGCCCCAGCAAAAGTGGGGCAGCCCGGAAGATATTGCCAACGCCGTGTGCTACCTGGCTTCGCGGGAAGCGTCGTTTGTCACCGGCCAGACGCTGGCCGTGGACGGCGGCTTTACCATCGCGTTGTAAACGCAACGGCGCTCAGCGGACAATATCGCCCCTGAGCGCCACGCCCGTGACAAATGCGCCGGCATGGCACTCATAATTGACCGAGCTCGAATTCACGATCTTTTTGTAATAACTGACGATATTGCTCACCCCTGTGCCGCCAAGCTCCCTGGCCCGCTGCTGCAGTTGTTTATAGGCAGACAGAAATGCCCAGGCGCAGGCTTTTTCATCACTGCCCTTGCCGACCCGGCTGGTTTTCTTGTTGGTAATGGCATCGGCCTGGATCACCTGTCCCGGCGCCTGGCGCCCGAATGTCATTTTGATGGACGGGTCCACGATACCCACCGCTTCCGGGGCGTTCAGCGCTTGTGCAATCGGCAGATCATAGCGCGTATCACGAGCATGCGCCTGCATACTGGCCACTGCCAGCAGGGCGGTCAGACATGCGATTGAAATTTTACCTGGCATTGCATTTCTCCTGAGCAAAATATTAGAAACCACTACACTGCCGTCTGGCAGGATGTAACAATCATCCGCTGACCTGAAACGATCTGAATTCAACTGCGACATGTATAGGTAGTACAGCGCCGCAAGCACCTGAATGTGTACTATATTTCTGAATCCACCTGCGGATCGGGACCGCTGCGTATGACTGAAAGGTCAGGGGCCAGACGCCCTCGTCGTCCAAGAGGAGGCCGTCCTGCAGGTTTTCGTTTTCAATCCAGGATATGTTAATTATTGTCACAATAAGAAACATATTATAATAAATTTCTTTCAGCCGACACCCTGAGAATCAATGACTTCACATGCTCGCCTTTGAATTGACCATTTCCGAAAAGAACGCGCTTGCTCCCGGCTTATCCACTGCACCGCAGTGGGCACGGTGGCTGCAGGCGGGCAGTCCGCAGGAAAAAGAGCACAGCCGCGCACAGAATCCGCAAGATCCGCCGGCGCTCAGTTTTCTGCCGGCCATGCAGCGACGACGCCTGAGCGCGCTGTCCCGGCTGGTCTTTGCGGCAGCCTGGCCCATTCTGGAGAAGCATCCGCAATGCCCTATGGTGTTTTCATCGCGCAACGGCGAAATCAACCGCAGTTTTCAGCTTCTGATTGAACTGGCCAAAGGCAACGGCGTTTCCCCAACCTCTTTTGGCCTGTCGGTGCATAACGCCATTGCCGGCCAACTGGCCATCCATCACGGCAATTACGCTGAACAGTCGGCTATTTCGACCAACAGCAACGGCCTGGAAAACGCCATGCTGGACGCCTGGCTTATGCTGCAGGATGGCGCCGACCAGGTGCTGGTGCTTTACGCCAACGATCCGCTGGATGCCCAATATGAAGTCGATATTGAACGGGGGCCATTTGCGCTGGCCTGTGCCCTGCTCGTACAAAAGGGATCAGACTGGCGCCTGTGCTGTGACACCAACACAGACGCCCCGCTGAACGAAGACGGTAGCGCGGGGGTATGCGCGCAGCTGCTCAGCGGCCAGAGGCAATGGACAACGCTCACTGCCCGGCCGCCTGCCTGCTGGACATGGACCCGCCAGGCATGAACCGGCTCAGCGCATACCTTTGGCACAAATGGCGCTGGCTGGCCATTGCCAGCGGCTACATCGTCTTTGGTCTGTTTGGCATTGCCCTCAAGATCGTCCTGCTGCCTTTCACCTGCGGGCTGCTAAATCAATCCCGGCCGGCGAACCAGAAGCGGGCGCGCAGCATTATTCAATTTTTATGGCGTCAGTTCCTGCGCTACGTACGGCTCGTAGGCGGGCTCAATTACCGCTTTCCCGACCAGGACCGGCTGGGCCGCCCCGGACAGGTCATTATCGCCAACCATCCATCGCTGCTCGACGTGGTTTTCATGCTTGCGCATGCCCGGCAGTCCAACTGTATCGTCAAGCCAGACCTGCTGGACAATCCCTTCCTGAACAGCGCCATTCGCGCTTGCGGCTACCTCCCCAACGATGGTTCTGCCCAGGTCATTGATCATGCCGTCGCTGCCTTGCAGGGCGGGCAGTCCGTCCTTATTTTTCCCGAGGGCACGCGTACGGGCGACGACAATGTCATCTGCTTTCACCGTGGCGCCTGCGCCATCGCTCTGCGCGGCGCGACGGTGATCACCCCTGTTATAATCCGGATGCATCCCCGTTGCTTTAAACGGAACCAGCCGTGGTATCACATCCCGCATGAAAAAGTTAATTATGAATTCATCATCGGCGATGACATTGATCCGGCGCACTGGAAGTCGGGAAAACATATGCCTGCGGCAACCCGGCAACTGAATGCCTATCTACAGACTTATTTTGAACGAGAACTACAGAAATGACCACAGCGCTCAATCTGGAAATCAAAGAATTAATTATCTCCAGCCTTGGACTCGAAGACATAGCGCCGGAAGATATAGAAGATGCCGCCCCGCTGTTTGGCGAGGGACTCGGCCTTGATTCGGTCGATGCCCTGGAATTGGGTCTGGCCCTGCAAAAGCACTTTGGCATCCAGTTCAATACCAAAACACAAAATTTGCGGGAACATTTCAAAGATATCAATACACTTGCTGCGTTTGTCAATGATCTGAAAAACAATCCACATACCTGAGGGGCTACCATGAATCCATCAGACCAAATTTATCAGACGCTCAAGACGGCACTGGTTGAGCTGTTTGAAATTGAACCCGAGCGTATCCGGCCTGATGCCGATCTGTATACTGATCTGAACATCGACAGCATCGACGCCATCGATCTGATAGACCATATCAAACGCGTCACCGGCCACAAGCTGCTGGCAGAAGACTTTCGCAGTGTCCGCACGGTGCAGGATGTCGTTGATGCCGTAAACCGCAAACTTGCTCCAGCATAAAGGAAGCTGGCTGGTGTCTTTTCGAGTGCCGCGCAGTGCACTGCGCCTGTTCAATCTGCTGGTGGTATTGACCCTGGCCGCCTATCCGTTTCTGGTCTATTACGGCAAGGAACGAATTGGCGCCCTGTGGATTACTGCCGGACTATTGCTGCTTTGGGGCGTCAAAAGCCTGCTGAGCGGTCAGCGCTGGCAGCAGATCGTCGCCCTGGCGTTGCTGGTCTGCGTCATGTTGTTCCAGTTGACTGACAAATCGGGTTTCCTATATTTTTATCCGGTCGTCATCAATCTGGTGCTGCTGGCGGTCTTTGCCGGCAGCCTGTTTACCTCCATGAGTGTCGTCGAACGCATCGCACGCAGCCAGCAACCCGATCTGCCCCCATCGGCCGTTCAATACACCCGACGGGTGACCAAAATCTGGATCGTCTTTTTCATCCTGAACGGCAGTACGATTTACCTACTGTGGCAAGCCGGTTATTTTCACGCCTGGTCTCTTTATACCGGCTTTATTTCCTACGTATTGATGGGACTGCTGTTTGCCGGGGAATGGCTTTACCGTCAGCATTTCAAACGGAAGCATTCGGCATGAGCGAGGCTACCGACGGCATTTTTTTGCCTTTCCCCCATGCCGACTCGCTGGTTGCCACGCGCCCGGCCATGCGCCGTGCCCAGTTCGAGGCCATTGTCAATCACCTGCAGCAACAGTTGCAGATCCGTGGCTGCACGCATGCCGCCCTGTGGTTCGAAGATACCGCCCTGTTCAGTTGCGCCCTGCTTGGCTGCTGGGCCGCCGGCGTTCAGGTAATGCTGGCGCCGGATCTGCTGGGCGATACCCGTGCCTGGGTACAGGCTGACGCGGCCTTGTGGATCAGCGACCAGGCGCTGCCCGACCCGGCCATGCCTCTCTTGCGACTGGACGCCATGGCCCAGGCGCTGACCTCTCCTTTGAGCGAGACTCAGGCCGATATCCAGACGCACGCCCGGGCCATGGAGCGGGCAGACCGCAAGGCGCCGGCTGGCGGGCAATCGGACCAGCTGGCGCCAGCCGCTGCCGATGGGGTGCCAAGTATATTCCAGGAGCACGCAGACGGACTGTTTTTACCCCTGCCCGCCAATGCCAGCGCCCTTTTACGCACCTCAGGTTCCAGCGGCGCACCTCGCGTGATCCGCAAGCGCTTTGGTCAATTGCACGCCGAAGCGCTCACCCTGATTCACGCCTGGTCGCTGCATGCCCTGCCTGCCACGCTTATCGCCAGCGTCAGCCACCAGCATATGTACGGCCTGACCTTCCGTGTCATGGTGCCATTGCATGCCGGTCTGGTACTGGACCGGATGCCATCGCGCTATCCCGAAACCCTGGCCGAGCAGACGCAGATGTATGAACAATGCATCTGGATCACCAGTCCGGCCTTGCTGCAGCGACTGCCAGACAGCCTGCCATGGCCAGCGCTGCTGCCGCGCCTGTCTCGCGTGGTATCTGCCGGTGGCGTGCTGGCAGAGGAAACCCGCAAGGGCCTGCTGCAACGCCACTGGCCCCTGCATGAAATTTACGGCAGTACCGAAACCGGCGTCATCGCCACGCGACACAGGCAATCATGCTGGACGCCGTTGCCCGGTGTCAGGCTGGAAACCGACAGCGAAAACCGGCTTGCGGTTTGCTCGCCATGGACAGACGGCACCGAACAAACGGCCGATGTCATCAGTCGCCACGACGAAAACAGCTTCACACTGCTGGGCCGCGCCGACCGCATTCTGAAGCTGGAAGACAAACGGATCTCCCTGAGCCGTGTGGAACAGGCCGCCCTGTCCCACCCCTATGTCAGCGACATCCATTGTGCGCCCAGCCCGCTGGCAGGCCGGTTGTGCGCGATGGTCGAACTCTCGGCCGAGGGTGTTGCAGCCTTTCGGCAACATGGGCGTCGTCACGTGATCCAGGCTGTCTCTGCCCTGGTGCGTGAGGCGGTAGACCCGCTGGCCGTGCCGCGCCACTGGCGGTTTCCGCTGGCATTGCCGCGCAATGCGCAATCGAAAATTACCCGAGCCCAGGTCCATGACTGCTTCACACAACAAGTCCGTAGCCCCCGATGGGAGCGCTGCGCAGCCGACACCGCTGCAAACCCATCAGAAGGCCCATCAGAAAGGCCATTACCGACGACGCCCGACTCAGAGTGCTGCCTGAACGCCCGCATTCCCATGGATCTGGTCTATTTCCAGGGGCATTTCCCCTCGTTTCCCCTGGTCCCAGGCGTCGTGCAACTGGGCTGGGCACTGGAACAGGCCCGCGCGCGCAAGCTGTGCAGCGGCCAGACGCATCGAATTGAAAATCTGAAGTTTCAGCATTTTCTACGCCCCGCCGATCCCTGCACAATGACGTTAAAATGGGACAATGACAAACGTAAACTGTATTTCACCGTGCGTACCGGTGCGACCATGAGCGCGTCGGGACGCATTGCATTTGCCGATTCAGCCTGATCCCGTGCCTATCTTTGGAACCGCTGCCATGACAACAGGAAAAACAGCCAGTACAGACGTGCTACGGTAAATACTTATGAATCGCACCATTGCCCTGATTCCCTTCTACAACCACCCAGCCACCATCGAATCGGTGGTCGGGCAGTTACGCCGCCACGGACTGCCCGTGCTCATTGTTGATGATGGCTCCGATGCACCCTCGCGACAAGTGCTGGACGCGCTCAAGGCCTTGCCGCACGTGCATGTCCATCACCAGCCCGTCAACAGCGGCAAGGGCAGCGCCGTCAAGACCGGCTTTAAGCTGGCCGACGCGATGGGCTACACCCATGCGCTGCAGGTGGACGCCGACGGCCAGCATCATCTGGACGACGTCCCCACCTTCCTGGCGCTATCCGAACAGCATCCCGCCGCCGCCATATGCGGGCAGCCGGTGTATGGCGATGATATCCCCCCTGCACGCCTGCACGGCCGCAAGGTGACGTTGTTCTGGGTGCATTTGCAGACCCTGTCGCGTTCCATTCCCGACGCCCTTTGCGGCTTCCGGCTGTATCCGCTGGCTGCGGTCCGGTTTATCAGCGACACCCCTTATCTGGGCAATTGGATGGATTTTGATCCGGAAATCCTGATGCACCTGTACTGGCGCCAAACGCCGTTGCGCTGGATCCCGACCCGCGTGTCCTATGCGGCCGACGGCATCTCGCACTACCGCATGGTGCGTGACAATCTGCTCATTACGCGCATGCATGCACGCAGCTGCCTGCATATGCTGCCGTTTCTGCCCTCGCTGTTGCGACGCGCCTTCGCCAAAGGTACATCATGAGCGAACACTGGGCCGCCAAACAGGAGCGGGGAAATCTTTTTGCGCTCAGGCTGGTTGTCCGGCTGATCCGGTACTGCCCCATGTGGCTGCTGGGTATTCTGTCGCACATCGTTGTGCTGTACTTCTTCGTGACGTCTCCGGCCGAACGCCGCAATATCCGTGACTACCAGCACCATTTGCGGTCATGGTCCGGCAGATCCGATCTGCTGCCCGCCTTTGCGCCGGTTTACCGGCAATTTGTCGCTTTTGGCCAGGCGCTGGTCGATCGCTTTGCCGTCTGGCAGCAACGCCTGCGCTACGAACATATCGTCATTGAAGACCCTGAAGGCATCCATAAGGAAATGCTCTATGCCCAAGGCAGGGGTCAGATACTGATCTGCTCGCATCTGGGCAACACCGAAATCAGCCGCGCACTGGTGTCCCATCACAAGGGCCTGGTGCTCAATATCCTGATTCACAGCAAGCATGCCCAGATGTACAACGAGGTCATGGCCGATCTGGGGGCCGACAACGACATCCGCCTGCTGCAGGTGACCGAGCTGGACATCGACACGATGATGATGCTGCAGCAGCGGGTGGACAACGGAGAATGGATCGCCATTGCGGCAGACCGCGAGCCGGTGCGTGGCGAAAAGGTGGTTCCGGTCTCGTTCCTGGGCGATACCGTTGCATTTCCACAGGGACCCTGGCTGATGGCCGGCCTGCTCAAGGCCAGCGTCAATACGCTGTTCTGCACGCGCCAGCAGGGCCGCTACGCCTTGCATATCGAGCGCATGAGCGATCGTATTCAATGGACGCGCCAGGACCGCGATGAAGTGATCCGCGCATGGGTGCAGCGTTACGCACGGCGTCTGGAACAGGTCTGTGTAAAAGCGCCGCTGCAGTGGTTCAATTTCTATGACTTCTGGAAGCACAATGACTAAGCATCCGGGCCTGAGCATTTGCGTGCCAATGACCATTCCGTTTTTCGACGTTGATGCGATGCATATCGTCTGGCATGGGCATTATGTGAAATACCTGGAAATTGCCCGTTGCGCCCTGCTCGACAAACTGGGCTACAACTACGACGCCATGCGTGCCGCCGGCTATGTCTGGCCGATCGTGACCATGCAGCTGAAGTATGTACGCCCCGCCGTCTTCGGCCAGCAGGTGCTGGTTGAAGCCCACATTCGCGAATGGGAATCACGCTTGCGCATTGCGTATGTCATTACCGACGCGGCCTCGGGCGAGCGCCTGACCCAGGCCGAAACCATTCAGGTGGCCGTATTGCTGGAGAATCGCGAAATGCAATTTGACACCCCGCAAGACTGGCAGGATATCATCCGCCGGGCGATGCAGTCCGAAGCCTGAATTTTTGTGAGAGTATTGCTTTATGCCTACCATCAAGTCCCTGTTGTCCCTCTCGCGCGTGACTGTCGTATTGGCCCTGACCCTGCTATGCACTGTCGCACAGGCCTTTTCGCTACAGGACCTGCAAAAACAGTTGTCGGCCCACCAGACGGTGCAGGGCGACGTGCAGCAAAAACGTTTCCTGCGCTCGCTTGAACAGCCACTGCTGAGCCAGGGTCGGTTCGTGATGGCTGCGGACAAAGGGCTGCTGTGGGAGACACGCAGTCCGATAGCCAGCCTGATTCGCATTACACCGCAGGGCATGATGCACCAGGATGGTGCGGGACGCTGGCAGCCGCTGCAACAACAGGGGGCGGGCAGCCAGACCCAGATCCGGCTCTTCATGGATCTGCTGTCGGGTAACACCCGCAGCCTGTCCGGGCAATTTACGCAAAGTCTGCAAGGCGACGCCGAGCGCTGGACACTGACGCTGGACCCGACATCGGCGGTATTGAAACAGATTTTCCAGCGTATTACGATCAGAGGAGGACGCTCGGTCAATCAGGTCACCCTGGCCGAGACACAGGGCGACAGGACCGAGATCCTGTTCTCCAATCTGCGCATCAACCAACCCCTGCCGACCGCGGCCCAAGATGCGCTTGAACGCTGAACGAGGCTGGGCAGCGCTTTATATCCTGGGGCTGCTCGGGCTGCTGCTGTATGCAGTCTGGCAGCTCGCGTTTCGCCAGCCGGTGCACACCGATCTGCTGACGCTGCTGCCGCCCGATGGCGCACAAAGCGAAGTACAAACCAGGGCGCAGGACACCATCCGGCAGACACTGAACCGGCAGATTATTGTGCTGACCGGCGCCACCGACTCGGCCAAGGCCCTGGCTGCCGCGCAAAAACAGGCACAGCAATGGTCGGCCAGCGCCTTGTTTGAGCGCGTGGACCTGCATGTGGCCGCCGACCTGAACCAGTTGCGCCAGGAACTGCGCCGCATGGACCAGGCGGGCCTGCCGCCGCAGGCGCGGGAAGCACTGGCGCGCGACCCGCAAGCATGGTTTGGCCAGCGCGCCCAGCGCATCATGTCGCCGCTAGGTGAGCAGACACTGGTTGCCGCCGATCAGGACTGGCTGGGGTTCGCCTCCCGGCTGTCAGGCAAGCTGCAGGCCAGCTCTGCCGTTCACTACGATATAGCCAGCAATACCATGCAACTGGAGGCCGATAATCGCATCTGGTATGTGATGCGCGCGCAGCTGGACGCCACAGACCAGAACGGTGGCGACGAGCAGTTGCTGGCGCTGATCGACCAGACCCGGCAGCAGGCCGCACAGCAGGATGTCCGTGTACTGATGGCCGGCGGCGCAATCTACAGCGCTCAGGGTAAAGCCGAGGGCGGCCAGGAAAGCACCTGGATGAGTATTACCGGCAGTATTCTGACCATCCTGTTTCTGCTGCTGATGTTCCGCTCATCGCGCATTCTGCTGCTGGCGCTGCCGGTGGCGGCCGGTCTGCTGGCCGGCTTTGCCGCCTGCATTGCCCTGCTGGGCTCCATTCACATTCTCACGCTTATTATCGGCACCAGTCTGGTCGGACTGGTGGTCGACTTTCCGCTGCATTGGCTCAGCCACGCCACGCTCGATGCCCGGTGGCAGCCCTGGCCAGCCGTCAGGCGCGTATCCCGTCCCTTTATCATCAGCCTGGCGGTCACCGTTACCGGTTACCTGTTCCTGCTGCTGACTCCCCTGCCGATCCTGCAGCAGACAGCGGTCTTCTCCTCGGCCGCGGTCCTCAGTACTTTTCTGTTTACGCGCCTGCTGCTGCCGGCTCTGTTCAACCACTGGCAACCGCGCCCCACCCCGGGACTGATGCCGCTTCTGGACGCTCTGCGCCGCAGTATACGTAGCGCCGGCGAGCGTATCCGCCATTCGCCCCTGCTGGCAATACTGCTACTGGTTGTTGCAGCAAGCGGGCTGTATCTGAGCAACTGGCAGGACGACATCCGCAACTGGGTAAACACACCGCAACAACTGCTAACCCAGGCGATACAAGTGGGCCGCCTGACCGGTATCGAACCCACCAGCCAGTACTTTATTGTGCAGGCAGCAGACCAGGAAAGTCTGCTGCAGACCGAACAGCGCCTGTCTGCCAGGCTGGACACGCTGGTCGCTCAGGGTCAGTTACGCAACTACCGGGCCCTGAGCCAGTGGGTCAATCCGGCGAGCGAGCAGCAGGCGCTCAAAGCCACCCTGGCAGCGCTGTCGCAGCAGCCTCAGGCATGGGCGCCGCTGCGCGCGCTGGGTGTGCCAGACAGCGCCTTGCAAGCCGAACTCAAGCGACGCCAGGACCAGCCGGTGCTGACCATCGAGCAGTCGCTGCGCGGCACCCTGGCCGAACCCTGGCGCGCCCTATGGCTGGGACCCGACGAACAAGGCCGGCCCAGCAGCATGGTCACTATGAACGGCCTGCAGGATCCTTCTGTATTGCCGGCGCTCATACAAAACATCCCGGGCGTAACACTGGTGGACCAGCGCAGTCATATCAACAGCCTCTTTGCCCAGACCCGCCTGGAAGCGATCGTGCTAAAGCTGCTTTCCTATACTGTGGGGTTTCTCATCCTGTATCGCGTCTTTGGCTCCCGAGCTGCGCTACGGATTTTACTGGTGCCCCTATCGGCCTCGCTGACGGTCATGAGCCTGTCGGGGCTGATCGGCATGCCCCTGAATCTGTTTTGTATTTTCGGCCTGCTATTGGTTACCGCCATCGGCATAGATTACGCAGTCTACGCCTATACGCCCACGCTGCCGGCCGAAGAAAAAACCGCCGGCATCTTCATGACCTCGGTCACCACCATGATTACTTTCGGGCTGCTCTACTTCAGTTCCACCCCGGCAGTGGCCACGTTCGGCCTGAGTGTGGTGCTGGGGGTGCTATGCAACGTCATATATACTTTCTGGTATATGCGCGCCTTTCTCACACCCGAACCTGAATCCTGAATGAGTCATTATTTATGAAAACATCCAGCTTACCCGCCAGTACCGACGTGGCCATTATCGGCGCGGGACCATCCGGATCGGTTGCCGCCGCCCTGTTACGCCAGCGTGGCTGGCAGGTGTGCGTGCTCGAACGCCAGCATTTCCCGCGTTTTTCTATCGGCGAAAGCCTGCTGCCCTATTGCATGGAAATCCTGAAGGAAGCAGATCTGTTGCAGGTCGTCAATGATGCCGGCTTCCAGGTCAAAAACGGTGCTGTCTTTACCTGGGGTGATCGGGAAAGCGTCATTGACTTTCGTGACAAGTTCACCGCAGGACCAGGCACCACCTTTCAGGTAGAGCGCGCGAAATTTGACCAGATTCTTATCCAGGAAGCGCAAAGAAAGGGCGCACAGGTCTGGTTCGGCCATACCGTCACCCATATGACAAGCACGCATGAACACGCCACACTCTCGGTCTGCACCGATCAGGACGAATCCTATACGCTGCAGGCCCGCTTCGTGCTTGACGCCAGCGGCTATGGGCGGGTGCTGCCGCGCCTGCTGGACCTGGAACAACCCTCGACATTCCCGTTGCGTGAAGCCTGGTTCACCCATATACAGGACAACATCAGCGATCCCGGGTTCGACCGCGAGAAAATTGTCATCGCCACCCATCCGCAAGACCGCGCCATCTGGATGTGGCTGATTCCGTTCAGCCATGGCCGCTGTTCCATCGGCGTTGTAGGCGAGCCCAGCCACCTGGCAATGAACGGGCGCGAGCCGCTGCCGTTCCTGCAGGCCATGACGAAAGAAATACCACGGCTGCGCCGCCTGCTGGCCGATGCCCAATGGGATACACCGGTCAATCCGCTGCGCGGCTATTCGGCCAATGTGACAAGCCTGTATGGTCAGCGCTTTGCACTGCTGGGCAACGCCGCCGAATTTCTCGACCCCGTCTTCTCCTCGGGCGTCACCATTGCCATGCACTCGGCCAAACTGGCTACTGCGCTCGTGGACAAAACCCTGCGCGGCCAGGCAGCAGACTGGCAAGCGGACTTTGCCGATGCCCTGCGCGTGGGCATCGACACCTTCAGAACCTATGTTGCCGGCTGGTACGACTGTAGCTTTCAGGATGTTATATACTCCAGACAAATCAACCAGGATATCCGGCGCATGATTGCCGCCATCCTGGCCGGGTATGCGTGGGACACCCGCAACCCTTATGTCGAAAAATCACAACGGCGCATGAAGGCGCTGGCGGAGATATGTGGTGAAGCACAACTGGATACCTGATCGCAGCCTTACCGGCGCCTGGCTGGGCCTGCTGCTGGTGCTGCTATTGGCCGGTTGCGCCGCTACATCGGTCCTGCCGCGCCAATACAACGAACCGGCACAGGTCCAATCCTACAAGCTGAGCCTGGTCACAGCGCCCGGACAGACCGAGGACAGCCTGCTGATCGTGCAGCCCGAAGCCGGGGGCGCCAGCCGCTGGATCCAGACCAATGCCCTGGGCGCGCCGCTGGCCCGCCTGTCGCTGCGTGATGGGCAATGGACGACCGATGGCTTTGCCCCGCCCAACCCGCGTGCTCGCCAGCTGTTCGAGGCCATTATTGCCGCACAGATTCCCCAGGCGCAATGGCCTGCCGTCTATCCGGATATTGACATCAGCAAGACACAGGGCAGCACCGGGGCTGCCTACGCATTCAGTCGTCAGGGGCAGGCGCTCTGGTCGCTGCAACTGCCGCCAGCGCGCAATGCCACAGGGACGCGGCAAACAGACACCGCCGCGGCAGCAACGACCACCGGTATTACGCTGCCTGACCATAGCCAATGGAATCTGACCCCTTTGCCCGCAAGACCATGAGAAGTTACCTGAGCCCGCCCGCCACGGTCAGCGCATTGGGGCTGACCTTTGCGGACACCATGCAGGCATTATTTGACACTACCGTATCGCCGCTGAGGCCGGAAACCCAATGGGTGCCAGGTAAGACGATTTATACCGGTCGCCCGGCTGTGGCGCCCCCGCCGCTGCCGACAGGCACACCGGCGCACTTCAATACCCATAACAATCGCCTACTGTGGCAGGCAGCCGGCCAATTGCAGGAGCGCATCGAACGCGCCCGCACTCAGTACGGCGGACAACGGGTTGGCGTCATTATCGGCACCACCACCACGGGTGTCGACGATAACTACCCGGCCTTCCAGACCTTTGCCCGCGACGGGCACTGGGACAAGAGTCTATACCAGCACCAACGCCAGCTGCTGTCGGCGCCGGCCGACTTCCTGGCCCATCATTTCGACCTGAGCGGCCCGGTCTGTAGCATTTCCACCGCCTGCACGTCCGGCGCCCGCGCCATTATCACAGCGCATCGCCTGCTGGCCAGCGGACTATGCGATGCCGTGATCTGCGGCGGCGTAGATTCTCTGGCCCACCTCACGATCAACGGCTTTGACTCCCTGCAGGCGCTGTCCGCTGGCATTGCCAATCCGTTTTCGATCAACCGCGAGGGCATCAATATTGGCGAGGCGGCCGCGCTTTTTGTGATGACCCGGCAAGCCAGCGATGGCTTGCCCCTGCTGGGCTATGGTAATAGCGCCGACGCCTGGCATATGTCCTCGCCCGACCCCAAGGCTACCGGCGCCATTCTTGCCATCCGCCAGGCGCTGGCTCAGGCTGGGTGCGAAGCTCAAGAGATCGGCTGGGTCAATCTGCATGGTACGGCTACCGAGCTGAATGACAGCATGGAAAGCCTGGCCATGGCGACCTGCTTTGCGCAGGGCGTTGCCTGCACCAGCACCAAACCGCTTACCGGACATACACTGGGCGCGGCCGGCGCGCTGGAAGCGGCGCTGCTGTGGGGTGTCATCCATCCCGAGTACAATCGAGCCGGGCAGCTACCGGCACAGCACTGGGACGGGCAGGCAGATCCGGCGCTGCCTGCGATCGCGCTTACGGACAGCCAGTCCAGATGGCAAAAGCAACCACGTATCGGCATGAGCCTGTCCTTTGCTTTTGGCGGTAACAACGCCGTTCTGATACTGGGAGAGGCCTGACGATGCAAACTCCCATACGCCATATTGCGCCGTTACTGCCGCACGCCGGCAACATGATCCTGCTTGACGAAATCGTCGCCTACTCCGACTCGCAGTTACAGGCCCTGGCCCGCATCGGACCCGATCACCTCTTCCTGGACGAGAACGGGCAATTACCCATGTGGTGCGCCATTGAGATCATGGCGCAGGGCGTGGCGGCGTTAGCCGGCTGTCATGCCCACGATGCCGGCCAGCCACCGAAGCTGGGTTTTCTGCTCGGCAGCCGCCAGATTGACATCCTGCGCCCCAGTGTTGCACAGGGCAGCCTGCTATGTGTACAGGTCGAGGCCTCGACACGCGACGAGGCCAGCGGCTTCGGCGTCTTCGACTGCCGCCTGTCCCTGCTTGATGAACGTGGCAGCGCAAACACCGACAGTGCGCAAACGGTAGCTACCGCAAGACTGAGTGTATTCAGTCCGCCGGATATTGAACACTATTTACAGGAGCAGACAGCATGACCGCTTCCCGTATTTTTGTCACCGGTTCCAGCCGGGGTATCGGCAAAGCCATTGCCCTTGATCTGGCGCAGGCAGGCTTTGATATCACCTTGCACTGCCGCCAGCGGCAGCAAGAGGCGCAGCAGGTTGCCGAACAAATCCACGCCCTGGGTCGCCAGGCCGATATCCTGCAGTTCGACGTGTCCGATCGCCCGGCCTGCAGGCAGGCACTGGAAACCTATCTGGAAAACCACGACGCCTTTTATGGGGTTGTCCTGAACGCCGGGCTGACACGCGATAACGCCTTTCCTGCCTTTACCGATGAAGACTGGGACCAGGTGCTGGACACCAACCTGGGCGGCTTTTATAACGTCCTGCATCCATTGATCATGCCCATGATTCGCCGGCGCAAGCCCGGTCGCATCGTCTGCATGGCCTCGGTATCGGGGCTTATCGGCAACCGCGGCCAGGTTAACTACAGCGCCTCCAAGGCCGGCCTGATCGGTGCGGCCAAGGCGCTGGCCGTGGAACTGGCCAAGCGTCGCATTACCGTCAATTGCGTAGCACCCGGGCTGATTGATACAGATATGCTTGACCCGCAAGTGCCCGTCGAGGAAATCCTGAAAATGATTCCGGCCCAGCGTGCCGGCAATCCAGAAGAAGTGGCTGCTGCCGTCACCTTCCTGATGTCCGAAAAAGCGGGCTACATTACCCGTCAGGTGCTCTCGGTCAACGGAGGACTGTGCTGATGAAGCGTGTGGTCGTCACGGGCATGGGCGGCATTACTGCCCTGGGCAACAGCTGGCCGCAGATCCGGCAGGCCTTTACCGAGGGACGCAGTGCCGTATGCGCGATGCCCGAATGGGATCGCTATACGGAACTGAACACCCGCCTGGCCGCCCCCATACCCAACTATCGCTACCCATCGCACTGGCAGCGCAAGCAGTTGCGCAGCCTGGGCAGGGTATCCCAGTTGTGTGTGGACGCCGCCGAGCGCGCCCTGGCCGATGCCGGCCTGCTGGGCGATCCACTCATCCAGTCCGGCGCCATGGGTGTCGCCTGCGGGTCATCCACGGGCAGTACCGAAGACGTCAGGGCCCTGGCGGCCCTGCTCATGCATGGCGAATCGCATGGGGTCAATGCCAACACCTATGTTCGCATGATGCCGCACACCACGGCAGCCAACATTGGTATCTTCTTCGGCCTCAAAGGGCGTGTCATTCCCACGTCCAGTGCCTGCACTTCGGGCAGTCAGGGTATCGGCTATGCCTACGAGGCCATCAAATACGGGCTGATTCCGTTGATGCTCGGCGGCGGCGGAGAAGAACTGTGCCCCAGCGAAGCCTATGTATTCGATTCCCTTTACGCCACCAGTCAGCGCAACAACGCCCCGCACACCTCGCCACGCCCCTATGACCGGGATCGCGACGGGCTGGTTATCGGCGAAGGCGCCTGTATGTTCGTTCTGGAGGAGCGCGATCATGCCCTGGCACGGGGTGCCCGCATATACGCAGAAATCGTCGGCTTCGGCAGCAATTCGGATGGCGCCCATATCACCCGTCCCCAGACCGACACCATGCACCGGGCCATGACGCTTGCCATTGAAGACGCAGGCATCCACGTCGAACAGATCGGCTATGTCAACGGACACGGCACGGCAACCGAACAGGGCGATATTGCTGAATCACATGCCACGGCAACCTTGTTTGGCGAGCACGCCGCCATCAGTTCGCAAAAAAGTTTCCTGGGCCACACTCTTGGCGCCTGTGGCGCACTGGAATCCTGGTTCTCCATAGCCATGATGCATGACCGCTCGTTTGTACCCACCCTGAATCTGGACAATGTGGACCCACGCTGCGCGCAACTGGACTACCTGCAGCATGACTGGCGCGATATTGATACCGAGTATGTGATGAATAATAATTTTGCTTTCGGCGGCATCAATACTTCGCTCATATTCCGCCGGCAAGCGTAAAGACTGAAAATTGCAACCGCTGCGCTGGTCCATCGCAACCAATGCGCCATCGGAGCGCGGCTATCAGACCTCGGGCTGCGGCCCGACACCAAAAACCACAGATTGCTCAAGCGACAGGGTATGCGCTTCGCCCGGGGCCGCCTGCCTCGCGCGCATCCTGATTGGTGTTGGGAGATCCTGACCAGGCCACACGACCGCCATCATCCAGTGGCCACCGATCATGGCTGACAGGCCGTGCCAGTGCCCGTCTCCCAGGCCGGTCAGGCGCCACGCATGCTGTTGCGCGGCCGCTTGGGCGGCGTCTGACACTGGCACCCGCAGGGCACGGGCAATGTCCGCGGGCATTACCCCGGTTGCGCCTGCAGCAACGCCGCCTTCTGCAGGCGTAGCGCCTGCGCAAGGCCGGATCCCAACCCGCAACATGTCCGCCGGAAAGTCGCCACCTACCGCTTTGATCAGCGCTTCCTTGAGCGTCCACAAGCGGAAAAAAAAGCGGGTCCTGTCCTGTCCCTGCAGTGTGCGCAACAGCCGCTTTTCGTCCTCATGAGCGATCAGCTCGGCCAGTGCCAGCTCATCAATGGCGCGTATCCGCTCCAGATCAACGCCTATCTGCTCATGCAGCGATGACGCCGCCCACAGGGCGTGGCCGGCACTGTGCGACAGGCTCGATGATCGATAGGGATCAAGCAGACGGCGCTGCAGGGCGCGACTGACACGCCATTCGTAGGCTTTGCGCGCGCTCAGGCGAGCCGCCTCGCGAGCGCGATCCTCAGGAGTCAACGCCAACGGATCATACTCTACCTGCAAATCGGGGCCGGCAAACCACAGTTGCAGCAGCGCCGGCCCATCTGAAACGGAAAATGGCATGAATAACGCAACCCAAATGGCAATGACGCCATTGTACGTATTCATGCCATTTGCAGGCACATCTTTAATGAATGATTTTGATGAATTGCAGCCTTACACCCGCCCTGCAGGTTATATGGTGCCCTCTTGGCCAACCGCCACGGCGTACCTTGTGTAAATAAACCAGGGCTGTCCGATGAGCCGCCTCTTACTTGGCCTATCTGATTAACAACACCAAAGAGTGGCGCGGGCTCCAAGCCTAATCGCAGCGCTCCGAATCGAAGAAGGTCATCATTTCCTCCAGGATAATATCCGGCTGCTCTTCCGCAAGGTAGTGGCCGCAATCCACCGAATGGCCGCTGACGTCGTTATGGGATATGTCTTTCCATAGCGACAGCACATCGAAGTTCTGCCCGACAGCGCCGTGTGCGGCCCACAATACGCGCAATGGCATGGCAAGATGATTGCCGGCATCCCGATCATGTGCATCGTGCTCAAGATCGATACCTGCGGAAGCGCGGTAATCGCTGCATATGCTTCTGGCGGTGAATGGCAAGGCGATACAACGCTCATATTCTGCCAGCGCATCGGGGTGGAAAGCAGACATGCCCGCATGCCGCCGGCCCGAAACATTGTGCAGGTAGGCGACAGGGTCGCTCTCAATCAGCCCTTCAGGCAAGGGGGCAGGCTGAATCAGGAAAAACCAATGCCAGTACGCGCGAGCGAAGGCCATTGATGTACGCTCGTACATGGCCAGCGTCGGAGCAATATCCAGAAAGAACAGCCGCAGCACCCGATCCGGGTGGTCAAGGGCAAGACGATGAGCGACGCGCGCGCCCCGATCGTGGCCACCGACCATAAAGTGTTCGAACCCGAGCTTGCCCATGATGTCTGCCATGTCTTGCGCCATGGCGCGCTTGGAGTAGGCCACATTCTCCACACCAGGCTCTGGCCTTGATGAGTCCCCGAAGCCTCTGATGTCAGGCGCAACAACGGTATAGTGCTGCGCCAAACTGGGCGCGATCCTGTGCCACATGGTGTGGGTTTGCGGGTGACCATGCATCAGAAGCAAGCCAGGCCCGCTCCCACCGACTCGGGCGTGAATGCGTACGCCATCATTCATGGTGAAGTGTTCAGTGGAAAATTTCTCAAACATACTGACATTACCTTTTAATCGCGTTGTCGGCTTGATTCGATGCAACCAGAGATTATTGTGGCAGCTTTGCTCTCTTCGAGTACAGGAATGCTTCATTGGATGCGTTCCATATATGCGAAATCATGCCTCTAGTCTATATTATCTATTTATAATTATTAATAGAATTAGATTAGAATCATTAGTTCTTAAAAGTTGATAATATGCGAACAAAATACGATGATCTGGAATTATTCATTGCTATTGCACGCACGGGCAGTCTGGTGCGCGCGGGCAGAGAGCTGGGTATTACCGGCGCCGCTGTCAGCAAGCGATTAATGGCTCTGGAACGTAGATTGGGCGTGCGGCTGGTGCAGCGCACCACCCGCACGCTACGCATTACGCCGGAAGGAGAACGATACCTCCAGGAAGGCAAACGCCTGATGGCTGGCCTGGACGAGCTGGAGCAGACCTTGCGTGGCGTGACCTCCCAGCCCACGGGTCTGTTACGGGTAAATGCAAGCCTGGGATTTGGACGGGCAGTCATCTGCCTGTTGCTCAGCGAATTCGCCAGGAAACACCCTGAACTGGAGGTGCAACTGCATCTTAGCGACACGCCTCTGAACCTGGTGAAAGATGGCTATGACATTGGCATTCGCGTTGGCGAACTCGCCGATACGCGGCTGAGTGCGCGAAAACTACGCAATAATCGTCGGTTGATCTGTGCATCTCCCGCATACCTCAAAGCGCATGGTACACCGGACAACCTTTCTGAGCTGGCACGGCATCAGGCCGTGGTGCTGCACGAAAACGAGCAGACTTTTGGCATCTGGCATTTGCGCAACGCTGAACGAAAAGAAGTGGTTAAAGTCCGCGCTCGCATGAGCACCAATGACGGCGATGTGGCGCTGCGTTGGGCGCTCGAGGGCTATGGCTTGCTACTGCGTTCTGAATGGAGTGTTGAGCCTTTATTGGCAAAGGGCGACTTGCAGATCGTGCTGCCAGATTGGTACGAGCCGGCCGACATCTATGCCGTCTTTCCCACCCGCGATCAGTTATCCGCCAAAACCCGTGCCTTCATTGACTTTATAGTGGCGCGTCTGGCATGACCGCAGTGCCGTAACTCAATGATGCAGTAGCTTGGCCGTTTCTGCGGCCGGCACATTGTCCGGCCCCTTCCCATTCAGGGTAACGCGGCAATCGATTCGGCTTCCCGTTGGACCTGGCCGACGCCAAGATAGGAAAACAGATCCTTAGGATCGGTCAGTTCCGGCACCAGCGAAATGGGTTGCATCAGGCCCAGCTTGCGCGCCGTATCCCGCATGTAGACCAGCGCAGAGAAGTCTTCCAGGGCGAAACCGACCGAATCGAACAGGGTGATCTGCGTATCGTTCTCACGACCTTGGGCCTGGCCCTGAAAGACCTGCCACAAGTGCCGCACAGGAAAGTCTGCGCCCACATTTTGCAATTCGCCTTCCACCCGGGTTTGTGGTTCGAATTCGACAAACACGGTGGCCAGCGACAGGATATCGGGATGCAGCTCAGTTTTACCTGGGCAATCGCCACCGACAGCATTGATATGCATGCCTGGCTTGATCATCTCGGGGGTCAGGATATGTGCCCGCGAATACTCGGCGGTCACTGTTGTCACAATATCGGCGTCCCGAACGGCGTCGGCCACACTGTCGGCAATGTCTACTGTCATGCCGGTGTGGCGCAGATTATCGGCCAGCTTTTGGGACGCGTCACGATCAAGATCATAAACACTCAAGTGCTCGATTCCCAGCAGGTAATGAAAGGCCAGCGCCTGAAATTCGCTTTGACAGCCATTGCCGATCAGGGCCATCCGGCGGCTGTTGCTACGCGCCAGATGTTTGGCCGCCAATGCCGACATGGCGGCAGTTCGCAGCGCAGTGGTCAATGTCAGTTCACAAATGACCTCGGGCTTGCCGGTGCTGTTGTCAACCAGCGCACCAAATGCCAGCACGGTCGACAAACCCTCCTGAGGGTTATGCGGATGACAATTGACATACTTGAACGAATAATTCTGTTTGTCGGCAATGGGCATCAGTTCCATCACGCCATCCTGCACATATTTGGCAACCCGGGACGATTTGTCAAATTCATCCCAGCGCAAATAGTCCGACAGGATATAGTTCATCACACCGTCAAGCGTCTGCTTCATGCCCTGCCGCTGCACGATGCGGGCCACGTCCTGCGGACGGATCAGCCCCGTATTCAGATTCGTTTGTGTCAGGTTACTCATGTTTATCTCCATCTAATGTGTGGTCGGCGCCAATAACAAGAGGTCAATGCCCGGGGATACTCGCGCACCCCTGATCCTGCCCGCCCTGTCCCCTTCTCATCCCGTCGCCTGCAACCCAGACTGCGGGTAGATGATGTGTTCAGCAAGCCATATTCAAAATCTGCCGCGCTGAATCGGGGTGTCCTGTGCCGACACTATATTTGGTATGTGTCTTCGTTACTTAAGTTTGCCTCATTCTCGCGGCAACGCATATCGGCAATTTTGCATACTTTTGTCCATTCTTTTACCATAATGGCAATACAAACTGCCTTAGTGAGCAAACATGGACTCCACTGACCAAGCACTTATTTCGTTATTACGCCAGAATGCGCGATATACGGTTGCCGACCTGGCAAAAAAACTCGGCCTCTCGCGCGGCACCATACGCAACCGCATGCGGCGGCTGGAAGATGCCGGCGTGATTGTCGGCTACACGGTGCAATTGCGCCCCGACACCCAGACCCAAACTATCCGGGCGTGGATGAGCATTGCCATTGAAGGGAACATGAGCCGCCAGGTGATCGCCAGCCTGCTGGGGGAACCCTGCATCGTGGCCTTGCATGACACGAATGGACGATGGGACCTGCTGGCAGAACTGGAAGCCGGCTCACTGGCCGACCTGGGTCAGGCGCTGGAGCGGATCCGGCTGATCCGCAATATCAGCAACTCCGAAACCAGCATACATCTCAAAAGCTATCGGTAGCACGGCTGATCGCCGTTGCGTCTTACCGTTGCGTCTTACCGTTGCGTCTTACCGTTGCGCCTACCATTGCACGTTGGCGCTTACGCGTTGCCGCTGCGCCCTAGCCCTGGAGGGTTGGCGAGTAGGAATGCCAGGCAGTCAGTGACTGAATCGCACTGCCGATCTGCAATAGCCGACGCTCGTCTTGTGGTTTACCCACAAGTTGCGCACTTACCGGCATGTTGCCGGGGTCAAAGCCAGCCGGCAGCGCCAGCGCACAGCCGCCGGTCCAGTTGGCAAGGCGCGTAAAGAAAGCCGGGCTCGTATCTTCATCCAAGTCTGCCAGTAACGGCGCAATCGCAGGCACCGTGGGAATCATGAAAGCATCCTTATCCGCCATCCAGGTCTGCCATATGCCTATGGCAGCCTGATGCTGCCCCAGCAGCTCTTCATATTGCGTTTGAGATACCGCCTGGCCGGCAAGCATCCGTCTGCGTACAAACGGGTCCATGGGCGCATCCTGGTCCTGTAGCAGGGCGCCATGCAAACGCCAGGCGCAGGCCGCCATCAGCAGCCCGCTTTGCTCAAAAACCGTGTTAAACGACAGCGGCGGCCGCTCCCGCACAATATTGGCCCCGGCCATTTCCGCCATACGCACCATGTCGCGCACACCAAGCCGCACAGAACGCTGCACGTCCGTATCGTATTGCTCGTCCGGCATGACGCCCAGTGTCATGCCATCCAGTCCGCTGCCATCATCCAGCAGCCGATGACACGACTCGTCCAGCACCTCGCCCGGCTCACAGGTGAGCGCCCGGTACAAAATGGCAGCGTCATCGACAGTATGCGTAATCGGCCCAACGCTATCGAGCATGGCCGCCAGAGGCAGAATGCCGCTCATATCCATCTGTCCGGCAGTCATTTTCAAACCCGTCAGACTGCAGAATGCGGCTGGGATTCGCACCGAGCCGCCTGTATCAGTGCCAATGGCGCAGGGCACCAGACCGGCAGCCACAGCCACCGCCGACCCACTGGAAGAGCCGCCCGGCGCACGGGCGCGATTGACATCCCAGGGGTTACGTGGCGTTCCCAGATGCGCATTGGTGCCCCAGCCGCCAAAGGCAAATTCAACCGTTTGGGTCTTGCCGATCACAATCGCGCCATGCGCCTGCAATCGCTGCACCAGCGCCGCCGTCTGGCTACTGGTCTGGCCGTCGTGCACGGCAGATCCGCCGGTAGTCACGGTACCGGCAACATCGATCAGATCCTTGACCGCCACGGGAATGCCGTCAAGCAGCCCCAGCGACTGCCCCGCTTTTCGCCTGGCATCGGAGGCCTGCGCATCCCGGATCGCCTGCTCGCCGAACACGGCTGCAAAGGCATTGAGCATTGGATTGTATTTTTCAATACGCCGGAGAAAAAAAGTGGTCAGCAACGCCGAAGTCAGGCTCTGCCCGCTCAGTTGGCTGGCCAGTCTGGCGACGGTGGCAAAAGCGTAATGTTCCATGGGTTTGTTCGCCTGCGTAAAGTCTTCATAATCAATAGAATCAATATAGCCAAAGCAATAACCATGCCATCGCGTCTGTCCTATTGCTGATTCTGGCATCGGCGGTGCGCCATCGAGCATACGCTCCGAGCGTAATTTCGCCGTGGATTGCGCCACGCCCTGGTTCGCTTTCCTGGTGTGTCCCCAAACCCGGATTTCAACCTTTTTCCCGGCACCGTCTGGCCGATTCAGTGTACGCCAGCTCCCTCGTACGCCTCATTGATTTTCAATTGTCATAATCATCTTCTGCCAGTTGCGCGCATATTCGTTTATATTCTAATCATCTTTGTCATTCAGCCAATTGTCATCTTCAAACTGTGTCTGTCTCATGCATGTCACCGGCACCGCGCCGCTGCATCGCAGTCGCCGGCCGATGCATCCATTGCCACCCAGCCAAGGAGCTCCGTATGAAACCAGCCGTTCCCGCTACGTCGCACATACCTTCCCTCGCCATGTCGTTCGCCCACCAGCCCGCCAGGCCCCTGCTGTCGCGCATTGCGCTCGCCAGTCTATTGATGGCCGCCGCAGCCGTCAGTGGCTTGCATGTGGCCACGGCACACGCACAGACGACCACCATGTCGCCGGGGGACAAAGCGCCTGTTGCCCGAAACGTCACCACCGAGACACTTCTTCAGGGGCTGGAGCATCCCTGGTCACTGGCCTTTTTGCCAGGCGATGCCGGCATGCTCATTACCGAGCGCAGCGGCCGTCTCAATTACTGGAAACCGGGCAGCGACAAGCCGGTCGTGATCAGCGGCAGCCCCCAGGTCTGGGTCAGCGGCCAGGGCGGTTTGCTGGACGTAGCCCTGGCCCCGGATTTTGCCAAAACCCGTCATGTTTATCTGAGTTATGCCGAAGAAGGCAAAGACGGTAAAGCGGGCACAGCCGTCGGCTTCGGCCGCCTGTCCGAGGACAACACGAAACTGGAAAACTTCAAGGTCGTTTTCCGCCAGGAGCCCAAGCTGTCTGTCGGTAATCATTTCGGCTCGCGCATCATCTTCGATCGCAAGGGCTACATGTTCATTGCGCTGGGCGAGAACAACCAACGCCCTACTTCCCAGGACCTGGATAAACTGCAAGGCAAGATTGTGCGGCTGTTCCCCGACGGACGCATTCCTCAGGACAATCCTTTCGTGGGCAAACAGGGTGCGCGCCCCGAGATCTGGTCTTACGGACATCGCAATCAACAGGGCGCTGCGCTCAACCCATGGACCGGTGCCTTATGGACCAATGAACACGGCCCGCGTGGCGGAGATGAAGTCAATATTCCCGAGCCCGGCAAGAACTATGGCTGGCCGCTGGCCACCTACGGCATCAATTACTCCGGACTGCCGATTCCCGAGGCCAAAGGCACCGAAGGCCCCGGGCTGACCCAGCCTGTTTATGCCTGGAAGGTATCTCCGGCAATCAGCGGCATGGCCTTTTACGACCACGACCGTTTTGCGCCCTGGAAACAGTCGGTGTTTATCGGCGCGCTGGCCCAACAACGCCTGCTGAACCTGAAAGTGGATGGCGCTACCCTCAAGGACGAACAGGTGATATTCGAAGGCGAACGCATTCGTGATGTGAAGGTCGGTCCCGATGGCTACGTCTATGTCCTGACCGATACCGGCGACGGCAAGCTGATTCGACTCGGCCTGCAAAACTGAATCCGGGCGGGCGCTCATGGTAGACAGGCAGCACCGGCCGCCCCATTGATCACGCCGACATGACTGCCGCGCCGCTCCTGCCTCTGCTCAGAGGATAATAAAGCGAGAGCAGTGCAAACGGGCCGTTGCGCCACAGGGCCCCGCCTGGCCTTGTCGGGAAAAACCAGGCCCGCCACAACAGTGCGCTGTGGCGAGCCTGCTTCACTGCCTTCAATTGCCTGCTAATGGCGGATCAATACAGCACACGGGCCTTGATCGTGCCCGGGATGGCCTTGAGCTGCTCCAGCGCCTTGTCCACTTCGGGCGTTTCCACATCGATGACCACATAGCCATTTTGCGGATCGGTCTGCAGATACTGACCAACAATATTGACCCCATCCTGCTGGAACACCTGGTTGATTGCCGTGAGCACGCCAGGACGGTTCTCGTGAATATGCAAAAAGCGACGGGCGCTCTTGTTCTCTGGCAGCGACACCTCTGGGAAGTTGACGGCAGACAGCGTGGAACCATTGTCTGAATACTTGACCAGCTTGCTGGCCACTTCGATGCCAATGTTCTCCTGGGCTTCTGAAGTGGAACCACCGATATGCGGCGTCAGGATCACGTTATCGAACTTGCGCAGTGGAGAAACGAACTCTTCGTTGTTGGATTTGGGCTCTGACGGGAACACATCAATAGCGGCACCGGCAAGGCGCTTTTCTTCCAGTGCCTGGGCCAGTGCGTCGATATCGACCACTGTACCGCGCGACGCATTGATAAGATGTGCGCCCACCTTCATTTGCGCAATGCGTTCTGCGCTCATCAGGTTCTTGGTGCTATTGTTTTCCGGAACGTGCAACGAAACCACATCTGCAATATTCAGCAGATCTGTAAGCGAACTGACGGCGCGGGCATTGCCCAGCGGCAGCTTGCTCTCAACGTCATAAAAATAGATTTCCATGCCCAGGGCTTCGGCCAGGACCGACAGCTGTGTCCCGATATGACCGTAACCGATAATACCCAGCTTTTTGCCGCGCACTTCATGGCTGCCCGCTGCCGATTTGACCCATTCGCCGCGGTGCACTTCAGCATTGGCGGCCGGCACGCGGCGCATTAGCAAAATAAGCTCGGCCAGGACCAGTTCTGCGACAGACCGGGTATTGGAAAAGGGTGCGTTAAAGACCGGAATACCCAGCTTTTTGGCTGCCTGCAGGTCCACCTGGTTGGTGCCGATACAGAAACAGCCAACACCGACCAGTTTTCTGGCCGACTGCAACACGTCTGCACTCAGTTGGGTGCGCGAGCGGATCCCTACGAAATGTGCATCGGCAACGGCTTGCTTGAGCTGATCGCCTTCCAATGCTTTCTTGTGATAATCGATATTGCTGTAGCCCGATGCATGCAGCACGTCCAGCGCATTCTGATGAACGCCTTCGAGCAATACAATTTTGATCTTGTTCTTATCAAGGGACACTTTTTCCATGGGTTTCTTCGCTTAGACAGTAGGATGTGGGGGAGATTTATTGTATCGAAATGTGCTGGTGGCGTCTTGCAAAGCCACCGAACAGTTCAAATGTACTGCTTGCTTACTTAAACAGAGGTTAATTTTTTCATGTCGTCATGAATTGCCCGCATGAAAAAAGCGCCTTGCGTGACAGCTGCAAGGCGCTTCGGGGTCCCGGCCGAAGCCGGGATGACAACAGATGACCTGTCCGCTTATTCGGCAGCAGGCGGCTCTTCGTCGGTGTTGGTACCCAAAGGTGCAAACACATTGTCCAGCGTAACCGGAGCAGACTCCTCGAAAGGATTCTCCTGGGCACGCACGGCAGCGCGTTCGGCACGTTCGCTTTCCTCTTTGGCCTTGCGGGCCAGATGGAAAGACATACCGGTTCCGGCAGGAATCAGACGTCCCACGATCACGTTTTCTTTCAGACCGCGCAGATCATCACGTTTACCCATGATGGCCGCTTCGGTCAGCACCCTTGTGGTTTCCTGGAAGGAAGCCGCAGAGATAAACGAATCGGTAGACAGTGATGCCTTGGTGATACCCAGCAGGATATTGTCGTAGGTTGCCGGAATTTTGTTGTCGGCAACCACACGATCATTCTCGTTGAGCAATTCGGCACGTTCAACCTGTTCACCCGTGATGAACGAGGTATCGCCCGCATCCACGATGTTCACACGACGCAACATCTGACGCACGATCACTTCAATGTGCTTGTCATTGATCTTCACGCCCTGCAGACGGTACACGTCCTGAACTTCGTTGACGATGTAGATCGCCAGCTTCTCGATGCCCTGCAGACGCAGAATATCGTGCGGATCAGCCGGACCGTCAACAATCATCTCACCCTGGTTAACCACCTGGCCGTCGTGTACCAGCACCTGCTTCTCTTTCGGAATCAGGAACTCATGCACCGTACCATCGGTCTCGGTAATGACCAGACGCTGTTTACCCTTGGTATCCTTACCAAACGACACAGTACCTGTGACATCTGCCAGCATACCGGCGTCTTTCGGTGAACGAGCCTCGAACAGCTCGGCCACGCGAGGCAGACCCCCGGTAATATCGCGGGTTTTCTGTGATTCTTGTGGAATACGAGCCAGAATCTCACCAATATTGACCTGCTGTCCGTCACGCACGGTAATCAGTGCACCAACCGGGAATGAAATATTCACGGAGTGGTCGGTACCGGCAATCTTCACCTCTTCACCAGCGTCATTGATCAACTTGATCTGAGGACGCATCAGCGTTTTTCCGCCACGAGTTTTCGGTGTAATGACCACCAGCGTGGACAGACCGGTTACATCATCGACCTGTCTGGCAACGGTCTGACCCTCTTCGATATTCTCGAAGCGGACCGCACCCGAGTATTCGGACACGATAGGACGGGTCAGCGGATCCCATGAGGCCAGGCGAGTACCGGCTTTCACGGTATCGTTGTCGCCAACCAGCACGGTTGCACCATAAGGAATCTTGTGACGTTCACGTTCACGGTTGCTATCGTCGAAAATCACGATTTCACCGGAACGGGAAATGGCCACACGCTCGCCCTTCGCGTTGGTCACATACCGCATGGAACCGGCAAAGCCAACCGTACCGGCAGACTTGGTTTCAACCGAAGAGGCCATGGCTGCACGCGAGGCCGCACCACCAATGTGGAACGTACGCATGGTCAGCTGGGTACCCGGTTCACCAATGGACTGGGCAGCGATCACACCCACGGCTTCACCCGTGTTGACCATATTGCCGCGACCCAGGTCACGACCATAGCAGTGTGCGCAAAGCCCGTGACGGGTTTCGCAGGTCAGCGGTGTGCGGATCTTGACTTCATCCACGCCAATGCGATCGATCAGCTCTACCGCATCTTCATCCAGCAGAGTGCCGGCAGCAATCGCCGTTTCCTGCGTATCGGGATTGACGATATCGGCAGCCGCCACACGACCCAGAATACGGTCATGCAACGGTTCAATGACCTCGCCACCTTCAACCAGGGCTTTCATCAGATAGCCGTTGGTCGTACCGCAATCGGTTTCAGTGATGACCAGGTCCTGGGTCACGTCAACCAGACGACGAGTCAGGTAACCTGAGTTCGCGGTTTTCAGCGCAGTATCGGCCAGACCTTTACGCGCACCGTGGGTGGAGATGAAGTACTGCAGTACGTTCAGGCCTTCACGGAAGTTGGCGGTAATGGGCGTTTCGATGATCGAGCCATCAGGCTTGGCCATCAAACCACGCATACCGGCCAGCTGACGAATCTGCGCTGCTGAACCACGGGCGCCGGAGTCGGCCATCATGTAAATGGAGTTGAACGATTCCTGGCGAGCGTTTTCGCCCAGACGGGTTACAACCGGCTCTGTCGCCAGTTGCTCCATCATGGCCTTGCCCACTTTATCACCAGCCTTGCCCCAGATGTCGACCACGTTGTTATACCGTTCCTGCGAAGTCACCAGACCTGACGAATATTGCTTGTCGATCTCTTTGACTTCATTGCTGGCCTGCGTCAGAATTTCTTCCTTCACAGTCGGAATAACCATATCGCCCATGGCAATTGAAATACCACCACGGGTGGCCAGACGGAAACCGGACTGCATCAGCTTGTCAGCAAAAATCACGGTATCGCGCAGACCACAACGACGGAACGACTGGTTGATCAGGCGTGAAATTTCTTTCTTTTTCAGGGCACGGTTCAGCACGCTGAACGGCAGCCCGTTAGGCAGAATTTCCGACAGGATCGCACGGCCAACGGTCGTTTCAAAGCGGCGCAGTACAGGCTGCCATTCGCCCTGGTCGTCTTTCACGTATTCGTTCAGACGCACAGTCACGCGTGACTGCAGCTCGACTTCACGGTTGTCATAGGCACGAATCAGCTCTGCCAGATCGGCAAAAAACAGACCTTCGCCCTTGCCGTTGATACGCTCGCGGGTCGCGTAGTACAGACCCAGCACGATATCCTGGGAAGGTACAATGGAAGGCTCGCCGCTGGCAGGAAACAGGATGTTATTGGAGGCCAGCATCAGGGTGCGTGCTTCCAGCTGTGCTTCCAGCGACAGAGGCACGTGGACAGCCATCTGGTCACCGTCAAAGTCGGCGTTAAAGGCAGCACACACCAGGGGGTGCAGCTGAATCGCCTTACCTTCGATCAGGACCGGTTCGAATGCCTGAATACCCAGACGGTGCAGCGTAGGCGCACGGTTGAGCATGACAGGGTGTTCGCGAATCACTTCTTCCAGAATATCCCAGACCACAGGCTCGTGGGCTTCAACCAGTTTTTTCGCAGCCTTGATCGTGGTCGCCAGACCCATAATCTCAAGACGGTTGAAAATAAACGGCTTGAACAGTTCCAGCGCCATCAGCTTGGGCAGACCGCATTGATGCAGTTTGAGCTGCGGACCCACCACGATCACAGAACGACCAGAGTAGTCCACGCGTTTACCCAGCAGGTTCTGACGGAACCGACCGCTTTTACCCTTGATCATATCGGCCAGGGACTTGAGCTGACGCTTGTTGGCGCCGGTCATGGCCTTGCCGCGACGACCGTTATCCAGCAACGAATCGACCGATTCCTGCAGCATCCGTTTTTCATTACGCAGAATGATGTCCGGGGCCTTCAGTTCGATCAGACGCTTGAGCCGGTTATTACGGTTGATCACGCGACGGTACAGATCATTCAGATCAGATGTCGCAAAGCGGCCGCCATCCAGCGGTACCAGCGGACGCAGGTCCGGCGGCAGCACGGGCAGCACTTCCATGACCATCCAGTCCGGTTTGATACCGGATTTCTGGAAGCCTTCAATCACTTTCAGACGCTTGGAGATCTTTTTGATCTTGGCATCGGAGCTAGTGGCTTTCAGTTCGGCACGCAAAGACTCCGCCTCGCGATCGATATCGATCGTGCGCAGCAGTTCCCGCACGGCTTCCGCACCCATCAGGGCCGTGAAGTCGTCGCCGTACTCTTCGGTCTTGGCCAGGAAATCGTCGTCGGACATGATCTGACCGCGCTTGAGCGGCGTCATGCCTGGCTCGATCACGCACCATGCTTCAAAGTACAGTACGCGTTCGATATCGCGCAGGGTCATGTCCAGCACCATACCCAGACGGGATGGCAGGCTTTTCAGGAACCAGATGTGCGCAACCGGACTGGCCAGTTCAATGTGACCCATGCGTTCACGACGCACTTTGGTCACCGTCACTTCAACGCCGCATTTTTCGCAGATCACGCCACGATGTTTCAGGCGCTTGTATTTACCGCAAAGACATTCGTAATCCTTGATCGGGCCAAAGATCTTGGCGCAGAACAAACCATCACGTTCCGGCTTGAATGTCCGATAGTTGATGGTTTCTGGCTTTTTGACTTCGCCATAGGACCATGAACGGATTTTTTCAGGAGAGGCAATCCCAATCTTGATGGCATCGAACTGCTCATCCGGGGAAATCTGTTTGAATAAACCTAGTAATCCCTTCATTCTTTACGCTCCAAATCCATGTCCAGTGACAGAGAACGAATCTCTTTCACCAGCACGTTGAACGACTCAGGCATACCTGCGTCGATGACGTGATCGCCCTTAACAATGTTCTCATACACTTTGGTACGGCCAGCAATGTCATCCGATTTAACGGTCAGCATTTCCTGCAGCGTATACGAAGCACCATAGGCCTCAAGTGCCCACACCTCCATCTCACCGAAGCGCTGGCCACCAAACTGGGCTTTACCACCCAATGGCTGCTGCGTAACGAGAGAGTAAGGACCAGTAGAACGTGCATGCATCTTGTCGTCGACCAGGTGATGCAGTTTCAGGTAATGCATATAGCCGATCGTAACGGGACGCTCAAAGCGCTCGCCCGTACGGCCATCGAACAGGTAAGCCTGGGTGCGAGAGTCGGTCAGTTGCAGACGTTCTTTCACATCATCAGGATAGGCCAGCTCCAGCATACTGGTAATTTCTTCCTCGGTGGCGCCGTCAAATACCGGCGTTGCCAGCGGCACGCCATTTTGCAGGTTGCGTGCCATTTCGATGATCTCGTCATCGGTCAGGGTATCAATCTGTGCCTTGGCGCCGGTGGTGTTGTACACCTTGTTCAGGTACTCGCGGATCTGTCCCACCTGAAGCGAGCGCTCATCTTTCATGAGGTCCGCAATCCGGTGGCCCACACCCTTGGCAGCCCAGCCCAGATGCACTTCAAGCACCTGACCCACGTTCATCCGTGATGGCACACCCAGCGGGTTCAGCACGATGTCGGCAGGCGTACCATCAGCCATGTGAGGCATGTCTTCCACTGGTGTAATACGCGATACCACACCCTTGTTACCGTGACGGCCGGCCATTTTGTCACCTGGCTGCAGACGACGTTTCACGGCCAGATAGACCTTGATCATCTTGAGCACGCCCGGTGGCAGTTCATCGCCCTGGGTCAGTTTCTTGCGCTTCTCTTCGAAGGCCAGATCAAACTCATGGCGTTTCTGCTCGACCGATTCCTTGGTCTGCTCCAGGGCCACTGCGGCGCCTTCGTCAGACAGACGGATATCGAACCAGTGCCAGCGCTCTACCCCGTCCAGGTACTCTTCGGTAATAACCGATCCTTTGGGCAGACGGTTCGGACCGCCGTTGACTGTCTTGCCGATCAGCAGCTTGCGGATACGATCGAAGGTGTCGTTCTCAACAATACGCAGCTGGTCATTCAGATCCTGACGGTAGCGGCTCAGTTCATCATTAATGATGGCCTCGGCACGCTTGTCACGGGGAACGCCTTCACGGGTAAAGACCTGAACGTCGATCACAGTGCCGACCATGCCTGAGGGCACGCGCAGCGAAGTGTCTTTTACATCAGAGGCCTTCTCACCGAAAATCGCACGCAGCAGTTTTTCTTCCGGTGTCAGCTGGGTCTCGCCTTTTGGCGTGACTTTACCGACCAGTACGTCATCGGCACGCACTTCCGCACCAATATGCACAATACCAGACTCGTCAAGACGGTTCAGCTGGGTTTCTGCCAGGTTGCTGATGTCGCGTGTGATTTCCTCGTTACCGAGTTTGGTATCACGGGCAACGACGGTCAGCTCTTCAATATGAATAGACGTATAACGGTCATCGGCCACGACTTTTTCGGAGATCAGGATCGAATCCTCGAAGTTGTAGCCGTTCCATGGCATGAACGCGATCAGCATGTTCTGACCCAGAGCCAGTTCGCCCAGATCGGTCGACGCACCATCGGCCAGCACATCGCCACGGGCAACGTGATCACCACGTTTGACGATAGGACGCTGGTTGATGTTGGTGTTCTGGTTGGAACGCGTGTACTTGATCAGGTTGTAGATATCCACACCGACTTCACCGGCCTGGTTCTCGTCGTCATTGACACGGATCACCACGCGATCGGCGTCAACATGATCAACGATACCACCCCGTGTTGCCTGCACTGTCGTGCCCGAGTCAACCGCTACGGTACGTTCAATACCGGTACCAACCAGCGGTTTTTCAGGACGCAGGCAAGGAACAGCCTGACGTTGCATGTTGGCGCCCATCAGCGCCCTGTTCGCATCGTCGTGTTCCAGGAACGGAATCAGCGAGGCCGCCACTGAAACGATCTGTGATGGCGCCACGTCCATGTAGTGCACATTTTCAGGCGCAGTCAGCATGGTTTCACCCGCTTCACGGCAGGCAATCAGGTCATCCTGGAAGCGCCCTTCTTCGTCCAGCACCGCGTTGGCCTGGGCGATCACATAGTTGCTTTCCTCAATGGCCGACAGATACTCGATCTGGTCACTGACCTTGCCATCGATAATCTTGCGGTACGGTGTTTCCAGGAAGCCGTAGTCATTCAGACGGGCATACAGCGCCATGGAGTTGATCAGACCGATGTTCGGACCCTCAGGCGTTTCGATCGGGCATACACGACCATAGTGCGTCGGATGTACGTCCCGCACCTCGAAGCCGGCGCGTTCACGCGTCAGACCACCTGGGCCCAATGCAGAAACACGACGCTTGTGGGTAATTTCAGACAGCGGATTGGTCTGGTCCATGAACTGCGACAACTGACTTGAACCGAAGAACTCCTTGATCGCCGCCGAAATAGGCTTGGAGTTAATCAGATCGTGCGGCATCAGGTTATCGGCTTCAGCCTGACCCAGACGCTCTTTGACAGCACGCTCTACGCGCACCAGACCAGCACGGAACTGGTTCTCTGCCAGCTCGCCCACACAACGCACACGACGGTTACCCAGGTGATCGATGTCATCGATCACGCCCTGGCCGTTACGCAGCGCAACCAGCACCTTGATGGTTTCCAGAATGTCTTCGTCGGTCAGGGTCATCGGACCGGTGATATCGTCACCGCGGCCCAGACGGCTGTTGACTTTCATCCGGCCCACGCGGGACAGATCGTAAGACTCTTCGCTGTAGAACAGGCGCTGGAACAGTGCCTCGACCGCTTCTTCGGTCGGCGGCTCGCCAGGACGCATCATGCGATAGATCGCCACGCGCGCAGCCATCTGGTCTGCCGTTTCGTCAGTGCGCAGGGTTAGTGAAATAAACGCGCCACGATCCAGTTCATTGGTGAAAATGGTCTGAATTTCATGCACATTCGCATCACGGATCTTGGTCAGCAAAGACTCAGTGATCTCATCATTGGCATTGGCGATCACTTCACCTGTATCCGCACTGATCACATTCTTGGCCAGCACACGGCCAACCAGATAGTCTTCAGGCACGGAAATGCGTTCGATCTTGGCGTTGGCCAGTTCGCGCAGGTGCTTGCTGTTGATACGCTTGTCTTTTTCGACCAGCACAGTACCGTTCTTGTCGGTAATATCGAAACGGGCAACTTCACCCTTCCACCGCTCAGGCACCATCTGCATCAGCGCGCCTTCGGATTTGATATCAAAATGATCAAATTCGTAGAAGTGCGCCAGAATGGTTTCCGGTGTCAGGCCAATGGCCTTGAGCAGGATGGTCACGGGCATCTTGCGGCGACGGTCGATACGGAAGAACAGCACGTCCTTCGGATCGAACTCAAAGTCAAGCCAGGAGCCACGGTAAGGAATAACGCGGGCAGAAAACAACAATTTGCCCGAGCTGTGTGTTTTACCACGATCGTGTTCAAAGAACACGCCAGGAGAACGATGCAGTTGTGATACGATTACACGCTCAGTGCCGTTGATCACGAAAGAACCGGTGTCTGTCATCAGGGGAATTTCACCCATGTAGACTTCCTGTTCCTTGATCTCTTTGACGGTCGGTTTGCTGACTTCGCGGTCCATCAGAACCAGTTTGACTTTGGCACGCAGTGGTGAGGCAAAGGTCAGTCCACGCAACTGACACTCTTTGACATCAAACACCGGCTCGCCCAGCATATAGCTGTCGAACTCCAGCCTCGCCATGCCGTTGTGGCTGACGATGGGGAAAATGGATTTAAACGCCGCCTGCAGACCTTCGTCCTTGCGCTGGCTTGAAGAAACCGACTGTTGCAGAAAAGTACGGTAGGAATGTAATTGTGTAGCTAACAGATAAGGTACGTCCTGGACATCTTCGCGTTTTGCGAAGCTTTTACGGATACGCTTTCGTTCTGTGTACGAGTAAGGCATGAGCACTCCGACTCGAGAGGGTTGTAAGAATTATGGGGTTGTCCATAATCCATGGGGTTTTACGACTCCACGAAAAACGCCTTCTTTCAATTTATTCTGCCGACAAGACAGTGAAAAGGTCGTCTTTCCTAGAAACGCAAAAACCCGGAGGTGGCTAAAGCCACTCCGGGTATCATCGTTAGATGATTACTTGAGTTCAGCTTTAGCGCCAGCGTCTTCAAGTTTTTTCTTCGCTTCTTCAGCTTCAGCTTTAGAAACGCCTTCTTTAACTGGTTTTGGTGCACCGTCAACCAGATCTTTCGCTTCTTTCAGGCCAAGACCTGTCAGTTCGCGAACGGCTTTAATGACGTTTACTTTCTGAGCACCGGTTTCAGTCAGAACGACTGTGAACTCAGTTTGTTCAGCGGCAGCAGCAGCTTCGCCACCGGCTGCAGGAGCAGCAACAGCAACAGCGGCAGCAGCAGCTGACACACCGAATTTTTCTTCCATTTCTTTGATCAGCTCAGACAGTTCCAGCACAGTCATGCCGGCGATAGCGTCGAGGATTTCTGCTTTGTTTAAAGCCATTTTAGAACTCCGAATAAATTTAAATAATTGCCAGGGTTTTGTATCGCTTAGTCTTTAAGAAAGAACCAACAGGTGCCTTAAGCGGCTTCCTTCTGATCGCGCACGGCAGCAAGGCCACGAACGAATTTGGTTGGAACTTCATTAAGCGTACGCACAAATTGTGTAACAGGTGCCTGCATGGTACCCAACAGTTTGGACAACAGCTCTTCGCGAGAAGGCATGGTGGCCAGCGCTTTAACGCCGTTGGGATCAAGGATGCTGCCTGGAAGGGCACCACCTTTGAGTACGATCTTGTCATTCGTTTTAGCGAATGTAGAAAGTACTTTTGATGCAGAAACAGGATCTTCACTGATTGCATAGATCAATGGACCAGTCAGTTGATCGGACAAGCCTTCGAAAGGCGTGCCATTGATCGCGCGACGGGCCAGCGTGTTCTTCAGAACACGCAGATAAACACCTGATTCACGTGCAGATTTGCGCAATACGGTGACAGAAGCAACGTCAATACCACGGTACTCAGCAACAATAATGGATTGTGCATTCGCTACTTGAGCGGATACTTCCTCGATTACTGCCGCTTTCTCATTACGATTGAGACTCACGGTTTGAACACTCCATCTAAAGACGCGGCTGGGAACAGTTCCCAATTGCGTCAACCATATGCGGCGTACCTCTGGTCGAGCTCTGCTAAGAATTCTTCCATGGGACGCCGTCTACGCAGGATCCGGAATAACTTCTCCGGTTTTAAGCAGCCCGGGACATCACAGAGTGATGATCAGGCCGCTCCAGCGGTCTTTGACAGCAATGCCTGATGCGCGATCAGGCACAGCCCAAAGTTCTGTTATCAGGCTGCCAGAGAGGCAACCTCAATTTTCGCTCCGCCACCCATTGTGGATGAAACGGCCAGCTTGCGCAGGTAAACACCTTTTGACGTAGCCGGACGGGCTTTGTTCAGGGCGTCAACCAGAGCAGCCAGGTTTGACTGAAGCTTGTCGATGTCGAAAGATGCGCGACCGATCGTGGCGTGAATAATACCTGCCTTGTCGGTACGGTACTGAACCTGACCGGCCTTGGCATTTTTCACTGCAGTAGCGACGTCTGGCGTCACGGTACCGACTTTCGGGTTAGGCATCAGACCACGAGGGCCCAGAATCTGACCCAGGGTACCGACGATACGCATTGTGTCAGGAGACGCAATCACGATATCAAAGTTGAACTGGCCTGCCTTGATCTGGTCTGCCAGGTCTTCCATGCCAACGATATCGGCGCCGGCGGCCTTGGCGGCTTCGGCTTTCTCGCCCTGGGCAAATACTGCCACACGAACGGATTTACCTGTGCCAGCAGGCAGCACAACAGAGCCACGAACCAGTTGGTCGGATTTCTTGGGATCAATACCCAGTTGAACGGCCACGTCGATAGACTCATCGAACTTGGCAGTGGCTGTTTCCTTAACCAGTGTCAGGGCTTCAGCAACAGGGTACAGCTTGTTACGATCGATTTTGGAAGCAATAGCTGCCGTGCGTTTAGATACTTTAGCCATTAGATCACTCCTTCAACCGTAATGCCCATGCTGCGGGCACTGCCGGCAATCGTACGTACTGCTGCGTCAAGATCGGCAGCGGTCAGATCAGGTTCTTTTGTTTTTGCAATTTCTTCAGCCTGAGCACGTGTCAGCGTGCCAACTTTGTCCGTGTGCGGACGTGCTGAACCTTTCTGGATGCCGGCGGCTTTCTTGATCAGAATCGTGGCCGGTGGCGTTTTCATGATAAATGTGAAAGATTTATCAGCAAACGCGGTAATTACAACAGGAATTGGCAGACCAGGTTCCATGCCTTGGGTTTTGGCATTGAAGGCCTTGCAGAATTCCATGATATTCAGGCCGCGCTGACCCAGCGCAGGACCGATTGGGGGTGATGGGTTGGCTTTCCCTGCAGGTACCTGCAGTTTAATAAAGCCGACGATTTTCTTCGCCATGCTATGCTCCTTACGGGTTCAATCGCAACTTGCGCTGCTCCCCGGGGTTAATGAAAAAAAACCGCTCAGGTCTTTTCGACCTGGCTGAAATCCAGCTCAACAGGGGTGGCACGACCAAAAATGGTCACATTGACACGCACCTTGCTTTTCTCGTAATTGACTTCTTCCACATTGCCATTGAAATCGGCAAACGGACCTTCCTTGACGCGCAGCATTTCGCCCACTTCAAAGAGGATTTTCGGACGAGGTTTCTCAACGCCTTCTTCAATCTGAGACAGAATTTTTTCCACTTCTTTCTCAGAGATAGGCGCCGGACGATTGCCCGATCCACCCAGGAACCCGGTCACACGATTGGTGTTTTTGACCAGATGCCAGGTTTCGTCTGTCAGATCCATTTCAACCAGCACATAGCCAGGAAAGATCCGACGTTCAGTAATGGCTTTTTGCCCGCCACGCATTTCGATCACTTCCTCGGAAGGTACCAGAATGCGGCCAAAAGAGGTCTGCAGGCCGGCCCGCTCGATACGCTCGAGCAGGGCTTTATGAACACTTTTTTCCATGCCAGAAAAGACATGCACAACGTACCAACGTTTACTCATCGCCTGTCCTTTAATTCCAGCCTAAAAACACGCCGTAGATGATCCACTCAATCAATTTGTCAACAAGCCATAGGAAAATGGCCATGACAATGACAAAGGCAAATACGATTCCGGTCATTTGGATGGTTTCGGCACGTGTTGGCCAAACCACCCGCTTGAGCTCCGAATAGGCCCCGGTCGCAAAATCGACTGAACGGCGGCCTGACTCGCTGAACCAGAAAATCAAAGCAGCAACAACCAGACTACCGACGAACATGCCGACACGCGCATAGATATTCATATCGGAAAAATATGAATATGCAAAAATGCCAACGGCAATAATTACCACCGCCAGTACGATCTTATACTTGTCTGACGGTGTTGTTACGGTTTCTACACTGCTATTTGACATGTTAAATTGAGCTGTTTACAGCCCCACAAATGGGTGGCAGGGGCAGTAGGAATCGAACCTACAACCTTCGGTTTTGGAGACCGACGCTCTGCCAATTGAGCTATACCCCTGTAAACCTGTCTTCTGCGCGGTTCAGAAGCGGAGGGTAGTGCATATATAACTATACACTACCCAGGCACCGCGTTGTACTGCAATGGCGATTACTGCAATTACTTCGTGATTTTAGCAACCACGCCAGCGCCGACGGTACGGCCACCTTCGCGAATCGCGAAGCGCAGACCTTCTTCCATGGCGATCGGTGCGATCAGCTCTACGTCCATTGATACGTTAT